>VFQQ010000305.1_pt1 | contig 110477 bp, 99 predicted proteins | sample 3512341 | NCBI WGS metagenome assembly VFQQ01 (sample SAMN10412373, study PRJNA504923) | tailings metagenome | isolation source: Relicate 2 Philex TSF1 revegetated site | place: Philippines: Tuba, Benguet | collected 2017-08-29 | reverse complement strand
GCGTCACGATCCCCGAGGGCGTCTACTTGCGTGAATGCACCGGCGTCTCGGCCGACGGCATGACGTTCGTGGGGTATACGGGTTTGCCAGGACAGGTCCGCGACGGGTTTGTTGCCACCATCCCCGCGCCGGGCGTTCTTTGTACTTTCATCGTCGGCTACGTCACATCTTCTCGACGCAAGCGACGGTAAGTTCAAGTATCGTTCGCATCGGCGGGTGGCACCGACGTCGGATACGTATTGACTCGTGTTACTTACTTCCGCTCCGGAAGCCAGCGCGTGCAAGCGGCGACATGGCAGCGACGTCGGTAGACCGATGACGGTGGCACAGGGCGGATGTCGCGTGTTTCTCGGCCCGCGTGCTCAGCTCGCCTGGGCGCGGGGGTGGGCCTTCTGGTAGGCGTCCTGGAGGCGCTGCGCGGTGAGGTGGGTGTAGACCTGCGTCGTGCTCAAACTCTGGTGTCCGAGGAGTTCCTGCACGCTGCGGAGGTCGGCGCCGTTGTCGAGCAGGTGCGTGGCGAAACTGTGGCGCAGGGTGTGGGGGCTGATGGTCGGGTCGAGCCCGCACTGCTTGAGGTACTTGTCCAACTTGCGCCGGACGGAGCGGCTGGAGAGGCGCCCGCCGTGCTTGTTCACGAAGAGCGGCCCGGACTCGCGGCCGGCGAGGCGCGGGTCGGCCTTGAGGAGTTCGATGTAGCGGTTGATGGCGCCGATGGCGTGGCTGCCCAGGGGGACGATGCGTTCCTTGCTGCCCTTGCCGCGGACGCGGAGGGCCTCGCCGGCGAGGTCGAGGTCGCCGATCTGCAGGCCGACGAGTTCGCTGACGCGGATGCCGGTGCTGTAGAGGGTTTCGAGCATCGCGCGGTCGCGACGTCCGAGGACGTCGGCGTCGCCGGGCGTGGAGAGCAGGCGCTCGATCTGTTCGATGGTGATGGCCTTGGGCAGGCGCTTGGCCTGGCGGGGCGTGCGGATGACGGTCATGGGGTTGCCCATGGCCAGCCCGCGGCGCTCGGCCCACTTGTAGAACGAGCGGAGGGTGGCGATCTTCCGCGCCATGGTGGCGGCGGAGTAGTTCTGCTCGCCCAGGTGCGCGAGGAACTGGCGGATGATCTCGGCGCTCGCGAGGAGGATGGGCTCGGTGACGGTCTTGGGGCGGAAGGACGCGTCGATGGGCGCGTTGGGCGCGTAGGCGCCGGCGGCGGCGCGCCGGTCCTGGGCGGCCTGCATGGCGGCGGCCTCGCGCGTCGCGTCGATCTCGACGCTGTATTCGGTGGAGAGGAACTCGACGAACTGGCGGAGGTCGGCGCCGTAGCAGCGCGCGGTGTAGGGGCTGAAGTGGCGCTCGTTGGCCAAGTAGGCCGTGAACGCGTCGGTGATCGGGAGCGTCGTCATCGCTGCAACTCCTGCATGACCTCGCCCCCGGCGCCGTCGTCGGCCCGTCCCGGGCGATAACCCAAACGTCGGTGTTTCTCGGGCCCACCTTCAACCGGAGTCCGCGCGGGGGCCGGAATTTGGCGCAGCGCGGGGGCTGGACGCGCAAAGATCGACAGGGCGAGGGTGGGGGCGAGCGTGGGGGTAGTGGGAGTCATCGGGCACGCCCCCCGGCGTCCATGCCGTCGGTCTTGCCGTCGGTCTTGCCGTCGGCCCGGAGGCCGGGCTGGGCGAACGCCCCGCGGACCCACTCTTGCCGGACCAGGTCCTCGATGCCCCGGAAGGCGGCGAACTCTGAATACAAGTCCATGCTAGCCATATACCTACGCCAGCCGAGGGCGGATTCCCCTTTTATCCGACCTTCGGCGAATGACCGCACGTCCATCTGCACCTGGTGGTTTTTGGCGTCGAGGATCAGCGACGCGGTGGAGCGGGGGTCGTCGGGGCTGCGGGGGGCCGGGCCGGGCGTTGGGGGGGTGCCGTCGGAGGGGCTGACGCCGAGTTCGCGCGGGCGGAGTGCGGGGGCGGCCCCGGCCATGGCGCCCGGGCGGGGGTAGAGGGCCAGGGCCAACCCGATCGTGGGGGTGTAGGGGTCGTAGGCGGTGAGGCTGCCGACGATGACCGCGTCGACGCCCAGGGCCTGGGCGAGGCGGCGGGCGTCGGCGGGGGAGCGGACGCCGGGCATTTCGAGGGCGCGCATCGCGGCGATGGTGCGGTTGAGGGGGATGGCGCGGATGCCCTGGACGCCCTCGGCCGCGGCGACGAGTTTGTCGGAGAGGGCGGCGGTGTCGGCGAAGGACACGCCGCTCTCGTTGCGGAGCGGGGCGACGGCCCAGACGACTTCACCTGATTCGGGGGCGTAGGGGGAGGTGAGGGTGCGCGGGCCGACGAGGGTTTCGCGGTCGGTCGAGGCGCAGCCGGTCAGCGCGCCGAGACTGACGGCGCCGAGGGTTACGGCGAGGAGGCACAGCACGCGGGCGCGCAGGGATCGGTCCATCGGCCTCCACCCGGGCGCGGTTCGTGCGCCCTGGGTCGCGAGGCGTGGAGCGGCAAGGGCAGCCCCGGCGTACTCAGCGGGGGTCGATGGTGCCCTGCTCGACCACGTTCGCGACGGGCTTGTTATCGGCACGATTGCCGGTCGCGGGTTGAGTGGTCGTGCGTGCGTTTCGGAGGGTGGCGGCGGGGGGCGTGGTGGCGGTGCCGGCACTGGCGGCCCGGATGGCCGGGGCGAGGTCCATGACCCAGATGTTGTCGGCGCCGGCGCGGTCGGAGACGAAGAAGAGGCGGTCGCCGGAGCCCCAGGTGGGGCTGAGGTTGACGCCCAGGCCTGAGGTGAGGCGGACGCGTCCGTCGCCGTGCGCGCCGACCATCCAGAGGGAGGCGGCGCTGGGGCGGGCGCCGCGGCGCCACTGGCCGTCGGCGGGGGCGTCGATCTCGGCGAAGACGATCCAGCGACCGTCGGGGCTCCAGGCGGGGTTGATGAAGGCGCGGGTGGCGCTGCCGACGATCTCGGTGGGATGGGAGGCGACGCCGTCCTTGAGGTCGATGGTCCAGAGGCCGAAGCCGCGCCGCCCGCGCTCGCGGGGGAGTTGGAAGATGATGCGGTCGGCGCCGTCGGCGCCGGTTCCGGCGACGGGGCTCCACTTGGGGAAGAGCCCGTAGCCGAGGAAGACGGGGGTGGTAGGGTTGGAGACGTTGGCGGCCCACATCTCCCAGCGCCCGCTGCTCATCCCGCGCCGGGAGTAGACGAGGCGCGAGCCGTCGGGTGACCAGCTGGGCGCGATCTCGTCCTCGGGCTCGCCGGCGATGAGCATGGCCTGCCCGCCGGTGGCGGGCATCACGTAGATGTCCCAGTTGCCGGAGCGGTTGGAGGCGAAGGCGATCCAGTTGCCGTCGGGGCTGAGGGCGGGCATCTCGTCGTCGGCGGGGTCGGTGGTGAGCTGGGTGACGACGCGGCTGTCGACGCGCTTGAGGTAGATGTCGCTGGTGCGTCGGTGCTGGGTGCTGGCGAAGACGATGTGCGAGCCGTCGCGGGAGATGGCGGGATCGAAGTCGGCGCCCTCCTCGGCGAAGGAGACGCGCGAGACGCTGACCTGGCTGGGCGGCTCGAGGTCGGCGGGGAAGTCGTCGCTCGGGGCGGCGGCGTCACGCGCCAGGGCGACGCCGGGCTGGGCGGGCTGGTTGGCGGCGGGGTGGTTCGTGCTGGTCTGGTGCTGCGCGCCGGGGTGGCCTGCGTTGTGCTGATTGGCGACGCGGACGCCGGGCGCGGTGGCGTTGGGAGCGTTGGGCGGGGTCTGGCCCGAGTTCTGGGCGGAGGATGAGAGCCCGAGCGTGCCGCACGCGGGGAGGACGGGGAGCGAGCAGAGCAGGGCGGTACGGACGAGACGGCGAGCGGTGGACATGGCAGACCTCCACGCGGGGAGCGCACGGTGGGCCCAGGGCGGTCCGGGGCCGTGCAGGCGATATCGGCCGCGCGGGCGGGTGACCGCAGGGAAAGCGGGGGGAGGATGGTGTTTAGATGGCGGCGGCGCGGGCGCAGATGGCGGGCTCGCCGCGCCGGCGGACCCAGGTCGAGGACTTGCCGCGGGGTTCGCGGGTGAGGGCGAGGTGGTCGAGGTAGTCGGCGAGGGCCTTGGGCTGGAAGCGCGCGAGGAAGGCGGGCTCGGCGGTGGGGTTGAGGTCGATGATGCGCTCGACGAGTTGCGCGGGGGTCAGGCGGACGTGGGGGCGCTCGTCGTCGTCGTCGCGGTGGAGGGGGAGTTCAACGCGGACGGGTTTAGACAGCAGCGCGGCGGCGCCGAGAGCCATGCAAGGCCTCCATGGCGGGCAATCACCCGGATCGAGCGGCATCCTGCCTCGGTGCGTGGTCCGATACTCTCCATCGGCGTGCCGTGCCGGCATGCCCCACGCGATAACTCGACCGGACGTTCGGACCCTCTCGCTTCCGCAACCACCATGCCACCCAACACCCCCCCTGATGCCCCTGTGCTCCGTGTTCGCGCGGGCGCGCCCGAGTCGCCCGCGGCGTTCGTCCTCGGCGAGGACGCCGACCCCGCGTGGGTCCTGCGCGACGGGTGGTGGGAACGCGACCTGCCCGCGCAGGGAACGCTCATCGTGCGGACCACGCCCGGGGCCGACGAGGGCCCGGGGTGGATGGCGCCGGCGCGGGGGGCGATGCTGGCGCGGCTCGAAGCGCTGGAGGCCCGCGCGCCCGGGCGGGCGCTGGTGGTGCTGCCGCACGCGGGGGGCGTGCTGTCGGACGCGCCGTCGACGCTCGGGTTTCTGCGGGCGCGGAGCGCGGGCGGACGCTGGGGAGTGCTGCTCGACGTTGCGGGGATGCTGACGCCCGAGATGCGAGGCGACGGCGAGGACCACGTGGGGCGATTGGTCGCGTGGGTGTGCGCGGCCCCGGGCGCGGGCGGGGCCGAGCGCCTGTGGGGCGTGGTGCTGCCGAGCGAGCCGGCGTGGCGGGGGATCGTGGAGCGCGGGATCGAGGAGCGCGGGGGCGCGGGCGTGCGCCGGGTCGAGGCGTTTGCGTTTCCCGAGGGATCAGTCGGCGGATGATGAGGCGGGCTCGGCGGCGGGCTCGGTCGCATCGTCCGCGGGCGTGTCGGCGGGCTTCTCGGCGGGCGGGTTGATCCAGAGCCAGCGTTCGTACGCGCGGCGTTGTTCGTCGGTGCGCGTGGGCAGTTGGCGGATCTCGTAGCCGCCCGCGTCGCGCCAGGCGGGCGTGACGCCGATCTCGAGGAGTCGATCGCGGCGCATGACGGTGAAGAGGCCCGTGCCGCCCTCGCCGAGTTCGCGCAAGCGCGCGGTGAGGTCGGCGGCCTTGAGGCGTCGCCCGTCGAGCGCGAGGACGAGGTCGTCGGCGATGAAGCCGGCGGCGTGAGCCGGGCCGTCTTCCCAGACCTGCGTGACGAGCGCGAACGAGCCCTCGTCGCGGAGGCGCAGGCCCGAGTAGGGCTCGGTGGGCGGGGTGGCGGTTTTCCTGCGGAGTTCGAGCCCGACGTGCGTGAAGAGGTCGGCGTAGGGCGGGTGCTCGACGCCCCGGATGTGCGACGCGAACCAGGGGGCGAAGTCGGCGCCGGCGGCCTGATTCACGGCGTCGAGCACGTCCTGGGGCGTGTAGCCGCGGGAGGCGTCGGGGAAGCGCTCGTAGAGCGTGCGCATCACGTCGTCGAGGCTGTTGGCGTCGTTTGAGGCGCGCCGGATGGCGAGGTCGAGGGCGAGGGCGGTGATCTCGCCCCGCGAGTAGAAGGAGATGGTGCTGTTGGGCGAGTCGGGCGTGGGCTTGTTGAACTTGATCCACGCGTCGAAACTGGAGTCTTCGAGGCTCTGGAGGTTGCTGCCCGGGCGTTCGAGTTCGCCCCGGATGGTGGTGGCGAGGTATTCGAGGTAGGCGGCGGGCTTCTGCTGGCCCGCGCGGACGACGAAGAGCGCGTCGTAGTAGGACGTGACGCCCTCGGCGAGCCAGAGAGCGCGGGTGTAGTCCTCCTGCTGGTAGTCGTAGGGCGTGAGGTCGGCGGGGCGGAAGGCCTTGACGTTCCAGGTGTGGAAGAGTTCGTGGCTCAGCAGGCCCAGGAAGCGGGTGTAGGCCTTGTCGTCGTCGAAGGTTTCGGGGCGGGCGCAGCAGATGGTGGAGTTGAGGTGCTCGGTGCCGCCGGAGAGCCCCGGGGCGACGTGGATGATGAAGAGGTAGCGCGATGCGGGGAAGCGTCCGAAGAGGTCGATCTGCGCGTTGGCGAGTTTCTCGATGTCGTCCATGACGCGGTCGAGGTTGATGCCGGTGGGGCGCTGCGCCCAGGCGGTCTCGCCCCAGACGGCGAGTTCGAACTCGACGCCGCGAACGGTGCGCGAGGCGAAGAGGTGCTCGCCGACTTCGATGGGGCTGTCGACGAGGACGTCGTAAGTGGGGGCGTGGAGGGCGCCGTCGCGCTGGTCCATGCCGCTGGCGACGCGCCAGTGCGCGGGGGCGTCGAGGAACACGCGGACGGGGTGGTCGCGCCGTTCGTGGAGGTAGAGGAAGACGGCCGAGCCGCTGAGGAAGGCGTGCGTCGCGTCGGCGTGGCGGGTGCGGTCGGCGAGGGAGTTGGCGTAGATCTCGTAGGTGACGTGGACGTCGCCGGGCGGGATGTTGCGGAGGCGCCATGAGGCCTTGTGGGTCTTTTCGACCTCCAGCGGCGAGCCGTCGGCGGCGTGGGCGCGGAAGGAGCGGACCGAGCCGGCCATGTCGAGCACCTGGTAGCGCCCGGGGCGCCAGACGGGCAGGTGCACGTCCATCTCGGGACGGTCCCACGATGGCACGGTCATGGTGATGGCGACGAGTTGGGCGTGGGCGCGGGAGAGATCGACGCGGTAGTCGATGGGCGGTGTGTCGCTGGGGCGAGCGGCGCGCGAGGGCGCGGCCCAGGCGACGAGTACGAGCAGCGCGAGCAGAGCCGGGCGGAGGCGGGGGGCGTGGCGCCGGGATGGGGCGAGGATCATGCGGGGTGATCCTACTCTGCGGGCATGAGCGCGATCGTGGCGGTGTGCCGGCGGCTGCCGGGGGTGGTGGATGTCGGGGGCGCGACGGTGCGCGCGCACGAGGCGGAGCGCGCGATGACGCGCGACGAACTGCGCGCGTTCGTCCGCGGGGCGACGGTACTCGTCACGTGGGTGTCGGAGCGGGTCGACGCCGAGGTGCTCGACGCGGCGGGCCCGGGGCTGCGCGCGGTGTGCAACTTCGCCGTGGGCACGGACAACATCGACCTGGCGGCGTGCCGGGCGCGGGGCGTGGTGGTGACGAACACGCCCGACGCCGTGACCGAGGGGACGGCGGACCTGGCGTGGGCGCTCCTGCTGGCGGTGGCGCGGCGCGTGGTGGAGGGGGATCGGTTCGCGCGGTCGGCGGAGTATGCGACGCGCGGGCCGCTGGGCCCGGCGGAGTTTCTCGGGCTGCACCTCACGGGGCGGACGCTGGCGATCGTGGGGGCCGGTCGGATCGGCTACGCGGTGGCGATGCGGTCGATCGGGTGGGGGATGCGGGTGCTGTACGTGGCGCGCGGGCGGCACTGGAACTTCGAGTTGGCGCCGCTGGGGGCGCGCCGGGTGACGCTGGAGGAGGCGCTGCGCGAGGCGGACGTGGTGAGCCTGCACACGCCGCTGACGCCCGAGACGCGCCACCTGATCCACGCGGGGAACCTGGGGCTGATGAAGGCGGACGCGATTCTGTTGAACACGGCGCGCGGGCCGATCGTGGACGAGGCGGCGTTGGCGGCCTGCCTGAAGGCGCGTCGGATCTGGGGCGCGGGGCTGGACGTCTTCGAGCGCGAGCCGGTGGTGCACCCGGAGCTGCTGGGGCTGGAGAACTGCGTGCTGACGCCGCACGTGGGGAGCGGGGCGGCGAAGTACCGGGGGCTGATGACGGAGATGGCGTGCGCGAACGCACGGGCGGTGCTGGAAGGGCGCGAGCCGCCGAACCGGGTGGCGTGAGGGTGATGGATACGCGGGGCGCGCGTAAGAAAAGCCACTTCGGGGATTTGAACCCCGGACCTACGCTTTACGAAAGCGTCGCTCTACCGCTGAGCTAAAGTGGCGAAACCGGGCGGGAAGGCCCGGGGAGGAAGTATCGCCCTGCCGCGCGCGGGAGTCCACTTCCGGGGGCGGGAAGAGTGGGGTCTAGCGGAGCGGGGGCAGAATGTCAGGGAGAGGTTCGGGGCGTTCGCCGGCGGGGGGCGGCGGGGCGAAGTCTTTGAGTTTGAAGGCTTTGCGGTGTTCGGTGACTTCGGTCCCGTCGGGCATGTGCCCGCGCATGTAGTCCATGGCCCAGTCGTTCTTGCCCAGGACGTGGAGTTTGCGGATGCTGGTGGTGCGTCGGGAGGTGAAGTAGAAGAAGTCCTGCTTGAGGACTGGGTCTTCGTCGATCTCGTGGAACTCGGGGGTGACAGACTCCAGCAGCGCGAGGGGGAAGGGGACGAGCATGCAGACGGGCTCACCCTTGCGGAAGTAGACGTCGGTGTTGCGGCGCATGATCTTCCAGTTCATGGTGAAGGTGTAGGGAGCCCAGTCGGTTTCGACGATGCCGTCGAGGGCGACGATGTTGTCCTTGGGGGCGTTGGAAGGTCCGCGGACCCACAGGCCGTAGCCCGGGCTGGTGCGGAAGAGCCAGGGGAGGGAGAAGGTGAGGATGCCGTGCCCGAAGTGCCCGGTGATGTGCCCTTTGAGCCCGTCGTCGCCCTGGGGGAAGCGGACGGTGGTGCTGGTGGGGTCGGGCTTGCCGTTCCAGGAGGCGACGCAGTCGAGGGGGCTGGTGACGACCCAGCCGGCCTGGTTGGCCATGACGAGGGGGAGGCAGCGGTAGGCGAACTTGTCGACGGTCTGGTCCATCCATTCGCGTTTGCCGCCGGCGGGCTCGATCCCCCATCCGCGGGTGGTGCTGACGCGATAGGCCTTGAGCATGCAGGACATGGAGACCCCCTTGGTTGGTCCCATCATGCTACCGGAAACCGGGGAAGATGCCAGGATTTCGGGGGAACCCGGCGGGGTTGGGGGGGTCTGAATGAGTGGCGGACGCCCCGCGGATCGGTACGATGTGTATTCGGTCGGGATCGCGGGGCGGGAGGCCGGGCCGTCCGGGGCGGGAACGGGGTTCGAACACGGAGATCGACCATGCGGCGAGGCATCGCGAGGCGGCTGACGACGGCGGGGATCGTTGTGGCGGCGTGCGGGCTGTCGGGCGGTCTGGCCGATGGGCTCGTGGGCGTGGCCGAGGCGCAGACGACGACGCGGGGCGTGCCCCGCGAGCGCGTGTCGACCTCGCCCCAGCGTGACACGCTGTTGAAGATGACGCGCCTGGTCGAGATCGACTTCACGGACACGCGCCTGGAAGACATCATGCGGTTCGTGCAGGAGATCACGCAGGCGGACCTCGAGATCTTCTGGATGGACGATCGCAACAGCGTGGGGCTGGAGAAGGACACGCTGATCACGCTGAAACTCCGGCGCGGAACGGCGCTGAACCTGATCGAAAAGGTCCTGGAGAAGGCGGCGGGCGACGCGACGTTCGGCGGCGGGGGCAACACCTGGCAGATGACCGACAGCGGCACGATGCAGATCGGGCCCAAGGCACGGCTGAACAAGTACCGGCGGGTCGAGTTGTACAACGTGCAGGACCTGCTGCTCGAACTGCCCAACTACGACAACGCGCCGGACTTCGACCTGCAGTCGGTCCTGCAGAACACCGGGCAGGGCGGGGGCGGGCAGTCGCCCTTCCGCGACAACCAGCAGCAGGGGATGGAACGCCGCCCGTACGAGGATCGCCTGAACGACCTCATCAACCTCATCACCACGCTGGTCGAGCCCGAGCAGTGGGTGGACAACGGCGGGGACGCGGCGTCGATGCGCGGGTTCCAGGGGAACCTGATCGTGAACGCGCCGGACTACGTCCACCGGCAGATCAACGGGTACCCCTTCTGGCCCGCGACGGCTACGCGCGTGGCGCAGAACAACGGGCGGCGCTGGGTCACGCTGGGCGTCGATACGTCGATCGCGAAACTCGCCGGGTTCTCGAACGTGCCGGTGACGGCGGTCACGGGCTCGGGCGGGCTGATCAGCAGCGATCCCAACCGCGGCCCGGGCGGGAGCGCCACGCCGAACCAGCCGGCGACAACGAACCAGCCCGCGAAGCCGAGCCAGCCCTCGAAGCCGAGCCAGCCCGCGGGCGAGCCGAAGCCCGCCGAGCCGAAGAAGGACGAGAAGAAGTAGGGCGGCTCTCGGCGGTCGCGGCGTTCTCGCCCCGAACCACGCCGATCCATGCGTCCATCATGCTGACGATGGCGCGACGTGGAGTACGCGTCGGGTGTGCGCACGCGCACGTGTCGCGGTGGTTGGTGCGATAGTGAGGCGTGGGAAGCCGGGGCCTGGAAAGGCCCCGCCCCACAAGGCAAGGGCGGAAGGTTGAAGGAGGTGGTTGGTGCGATTGTGAAGCGTGGGAAGCCGGGGCCTGGAAAGGCCCCGCCCCACAAGGCAAGGGCGGAAGGCGAAGAACAGGACACTCCGCGTTGGGAATCGGTGGTGGGGGGAGAGCGTCACGATTCGCGACGAGGACGTCGCTCATCGCGGGCATTCACGTGCGCGTTGCGGGCGACGGGATCAGCGTCCGGCTGGGCGGTGTCGCGCGGTCGATCACCGAGCGCTGGGGCGGGCCGTCACGGGGGCGGTGGGGGGCGCGGCGTTGGAGGCCGCGGTGGCGGAGGTGTCGAGTTGGAGGCGTGCGGTGTTGATGTAGATGAGCGGGTAGCCGGCGTCGATGCGTCTGAAGTCCTGCTGCAACTGCGCGAGGTGGAGGAGTTTCTGGCGGGTGCTGACCTCGCCCGAGCGGGGCGCGCTGGGGCGCCCGCCCCAGACGATGCGGCTGCCGCTGCGGGTGGCGATGAGGAGGACTTCCTCGTCGCGGTAGCGGGCGAGGTCGATGCCGGCGACCTGGGCCGCCCAGGGCTGGGCCGAGAGGGTGGCGAGGAGTTCGAGGGCGGCGCCGACGTCGGAGCCCTGCCACGGGCTGGAGAAGGTGCGCTCGCCCGCGGCGGTGCGGGGCGGGCCCTTGGAGGGCGAGAGGATCACGGGCATCGTCGACGCGCCGGGGTCGTAGGCGGGGGGCAGGGGCATGGCGTCCCACGAGATGAGGTGGTCGCGTCCTTCGGTGCGGATGACGGCGGCGGGGATGCGCCAGGAGCCCCGGACCTGGAGCGAGCCGGGTGATGCGCGCCGGACGCTGGGGTAGTCGGCGAACCAGCCGGTGGCGAAGAGGGCGCGGCTGATGCGTTCGAGCGAGCCGGGGGCGTAGGGCGTCTCGTCGTCGCCTGCGGCGTCCCTCGCGAGTCGGGCGAGGCGTTCCTGCTCGTCGCGCGGGAGCCAGGTGCCCGAGCCGCTGGGCAGCGGGGGCCAGTGGATGGTGATGGCGGGCGCGCGCAGGCCGGCGAGCGAGGCGGCGCGGGCCTCGAGCGGGCGGACGCCCAGCAGCACGCCGCAGAGCAGCCCGAGGCAGAGGATGAGCACCCCCGCGGCGGAGACGTGGCGGAGGAAGTCGCGCCACGCGAAGCGCTCGGCGGGGGCGGATCGACCGGGGGATGTGTCTCGTGCCATGGTGCTCGTCCGTGAGGGTGAACCCGTGACGCCTTTCACGGGGCGGGGGTGTCCCGCAGGGCACAGTCTATGAGGCGTCGGCAGAGGGCGGGGAAGGTGAGCCCCGCGTGGGCGGCGGCCTTGGGCAGCAGCGAGTGCGACGTGAACCCGGGCATCGTGTTGACCTCCAGCAGCGCGTGCCTGCCCGAGGCGTCGAGGAGGTAGTCCACGCGGCAGAGGTGGCGCACGCCCAGCGCACGGACCATGCGCAGGGCGTCGTCGCGGAGGCGCTCGCGCAGCCCCTCGGGCAGGGGCGGATCGACGAGGTACTGCGTGTCGTCGCGCAGGTACTTCGCCTGGTAGTCGTAGAACTCGACCGCGGGGCGGATCTCGATCGGCGCGAGGGGCTGCCCGTCGAGCACGCCCACGGTGAGTTCCCGCCCGCCCAGCACGGCGGCCTCGACCATGTAGACGCGGCGCGGGTGCTCGCGGACGTCCTCGCGTGCGGCGGCGAGGGCCGCGGGCCAGTCGGCGGGGGTGCGGCAGATGTGCACGCCGACCGACGAGCCCTCGTGCACGGGCTTGACGACGACCGGGAACGCCAGCGGGCAGGCGTCGTCGGCGAGGTTCAGCGCGGCGCACGCGCCGGTGGGCACGCCCGCCTGGACGGCGGCGAACTTGGTGGCGAGTTTGTCCATCGCGAGGCGGGCGGCCTGCGGGCGGCAGCCGACGTACGCGCGCCCGCTCTGTTCGAGGGTGTCCTGGAGCGGGCCGCCCTCGCCGTACGGGCCGTGGAGGGCGGGGAAGACGACGTCGGCGGTCCACGCGCGGAGGTCGGCGAGGGTGACGCGGTCGATGACGTGGAGGCGCGTGTCGAGGTCGGGGAAGGTGGCGAGCGCGTCGGCGATGGCGCGCCCGGAGTTCAGCGAGACGTCGCGCTCGGCGTCGGGCCCGCCGGCGAGCACGAGAACGCTGGGGCGCGCGGGGGCGTTCATGCGTGACGGCTCCAGACGACGACCTCGCGCTCGAGGCGCACGCCGAAGCGGTCGAACACGCGCCGCTCGACCTCGCCCATGAGGGCGATGACGTCGCGGGCCGAGCCGCCGGGCAGGGGCGTGAGGAAGTTCGCGTGGCGCGGGCTCACCTCGGCACCGCCCACGCGCAGGCCCTTGAGCCCCGCGCGGTCGATGAGCAGCCCGGCCGAGACGCGCTGACCCGCGCGACCGAGGTCGCCCTGCTCGTCGCGCAGGTCGGCGACGAGGGTGGGGTTCTTGAAGCAGCAGCCGGCGGAATGGTCGCGCAGGGGCTGGCTGTGCTTCTTGTACTCCATGACTTCCTTCAGGCGGGCGCGGAGCGGCTCGGGGGCGGCGGGCGTCAGGCGCAGTTCGACCCGTGCGACGACCAGCGGGGCCAGCCCCGAGTGGCGGTACGCGAAGGGAATGTCGCGCCGTTCGAGCGTGTGTTTCGTCGCGTCGCGTGCGAACGCGTGGATGCGCTCGACGGAGTCGGCGATCTGGCCGAAGGCGCCCCCGGCGTTCATGATGACGGCCCCGCCCAGCGACGCGGGGATGCCCGCCAGGCCTTCGAGCCCCGCGAGCCCGCGCCGAACGGTGTCGGTGACGAGTTTGGCGAGGTCGGCCCCGGCCTCGGCGATGCACAGCGTGGGCTCGGGGTAGGTGACGCCCGACAGGGCGCGCGTCGCGATGACGAGTTCGTCCACGCCGTCGTCGTCGACGAGCAGGTTCGCCCCGTCGCCCAGGATGCGCGCGTGCGGATCGAGCGCGAGGCATCGCGCGAGGTCGTCGGGCGTGCGCGGCTCGGCGAGGCGGGCGGCCCTGCCCCCGACGTGGAACCACGTCGGGATCGGCGCGTCGCGCAGGATGGGGATTTCCGCCTGGGCGTGCATGGGCGCTCCGGCTAGGCGGCGGCCTCGGCGCGGGCCGCACGCGATACGAGCCCCCGCGCCACGCGCCACACGGGCCCGGCGCCCATCGACACGACCACGTCGCCCGGGCGGCAGACGCCCGCGAGGTGATCGACGATCGCGTCGAAGTCGTCCAGGTGCGTCGCGTCGCAGCCCCGGGCGCGGAGTCGCTCCACCAGATCGGCGGACGAGACGAGTTCGCGCTCTTCCTCGCTGTCGCGGACGAAGTAGATCGGCGGGACGATGACGACGTCGGCCTGCGAGAAGGACTGGGCGAACTCGTCGAGCAGGTGGCGCGTGCGGCTGTGCTGGTGGGGCTGGAAGACGCAGATGAGCCGCCCGCCGCGGGACTCGGGGCGCTCGTACTCGCGGAGCGCGCGGAGTGTGGCGTCGACCTCGGTGGGGTGGTGCCCGTAGTCGTCGTAGACGCGGACGCTGCCGGCGGGGAGGGACCGCTCGCCGAGGAACTGCAGGCGCCGGTCGGCCCCGCGGAATGCCGCGAGCGAGGACATGACGCGCGCGGGCTCGGCGCCGAGCGTGACCGCGAGGGCGAAGGCGGTGGCGGCGTTCACGGCGTTGTGCGCGCCCGGGACGCGGTTGGTCCACTCGCCCACGAGCGCCCGCGCGTGACGCAGCGTCACACGCCGGCTCGCGGGCTCGAAGGCGACGTGCCAATCGGCCTCGGGAGAGAAGCCGATCGTCTCGACCTCGCACGCGAGCCCGCCCGTGACGGTCGCGCGGTGGGCGGCGTCGTGCCCGATGATGAGCCGCCCGCCCTGGGCGCCCGCGGGCAATGCGGCGGCGAAGTGGTGGAAGGACTCGATGACCGCGTCGAGCGAGCCGTAGCAGTCGAGGTGGTCGGCCTCGACGTTCGAGATGCACGCGACGCGCGGACGCAGGTTGTGGAACGAGCGGGCGTACTCGCAGGCCTCGGCGACGAGCAGGCCGGGCAGGCCCTTCAGCGGACCGCGGGGGATGGCGTCGCTCCCCAGGCGGAAGCCGACGCCCGACGCGCGCTCGGGCGAGAGGCAGCCGGCGGCGAGTTGGATGCTCGTGGCGCCGACGATCACCGTGGGGTCGAGCCCGGCGTCGGTGAGCGCGCACCCGAGCATCGCGGTGGTGGTCGACTTGCCGTGCGTGCCGGCGATGCCCACGCCCGTGCGGGCGTCCATACAGCGCCCGAGCGCCTCGGCGTAGAGCATCGGACGCAGGCCCAGGCGGAGCGCGTCGGCGACCTGCGGGTGGTCCGGCGGAATCGCGGCCGAGGCGATCACCGCGGCGCAGTCGTCGGGCAGTGCGGGGAGTTCGGGCCCGGTATGGACCTCGACCCCCGCGGCCCGGAGGGCGTGGGTCAGGTCGGACTCGTCGCGGTCAGACCCCGCGACGCGGGCGCCCAGGGCCAGGAGCATCCGGGCGAGCCCGGACATTCCCGAGCCGCCGACGCCCAGCAGGTAGACCCGGCGGCCGCGCACGTCGAACGGCGCGGGGCGGGAAAGGTCGAGCGGGCGGGCCATGGGGGAGCGTACGGCGGGGAGGTGGGGGAGGTGGGGGGGGCGGGAATGGGAGGAGTCGGACATCGCGCCATGGGTATCGGATGGAGTCAACGCGGGACGTGAAGGGCGGCCCCTTACCCCTGCCACACGAAGAACTGGACGACCAGCCCCGTGCAGAGCACGGCGAGCGCGACCTTCCAGGCGTTTGCGCTGTCCCGGATACGGGCGGCCAGCGGAAAGGCGATCACGGCGGAGGCGAGCGGGAAGAGGATGGCGGAGGGGGGCATCCGGGCGAGTTCACGGAGGCGGATCGCGTTCCGCGCGGACGAGGCCAGGAACCCGTCGCGGGTGTACGAGTCGACGAGCAGTTCCACCGCCAGCGGCTCGGCGAAGTACGCGAACACGATGAAGACGAGCACGGACGCGACAATGATCGACGGCTGGCGCGAGCGCGTGAGCGCGAGTTCGGTTTGCGCGGGCGTGAGGCGTACGCCGGGCTCGGGCGTGCCGCATTCCGGGCAGGGGGCGCCGGCGGAAAGCCCGGCGAGGTCGTAGGCACAGCGGTAGCAGGTGGGCGAGGTTCGCGGGATGGCGGCGAGCCGGCGGGTGCCCAGGCAGGCACAGAAGAGCGCGATGACGTAGAACACGAAGACGTCGAACATCGATGGCTGTTCTACCGGCGCGGGCGTGATCGGGTTGAGCGGGGTGCAGGCTGGCGATCAGCGCGGCGGTCGATATTGCGGTCTCTGCGGCGGTCAGTGTGCCTTGCGCCGGGCGGGCTTTTTGGGCTCGGCGGGCGTGGCCTTGGATGTGGTCGTGGGCTGGGATTGGGGCTTGGCGCCGTCGCGGCCTTTGCTCCGCAGCCAGGCGTGCAGGCGCGGGGCGTCCCAGGTGTTGAGGCAGCGGTCGGCGGGGCACCAGCCGCGCCGCGCGGTGGCCACGCCGTAGGGGAGGTTGTCGAAGTCCGCCCGGGCGTGGACGTCGCAGTTGATGGCGATGAGGCACCCGGCGTCGACGGCGCCGCGCACGTGCACGTCGCGCAGGTCCAGTCGCATCCAGTGGGCGTTGACCTCGAGCGCGACGCGGTGCTCGCGGGCGGCGGCGTAGAGGTCGGCCATCGCGGGCTCGAGCCCCTTGCGACGGTTTACGAGGCGTCCGGTGGGGTGCCCGAGGATGTGCACGAGCGGGTGGCGGATGGCGCGGAGGAGTCGCGCGGTGCAGGTGGCGGGGTCTTGCGACAGGGCCGCGTGGGGGCTGGCGACGACGACGTCGAGCAGCGCGAGGAGTTCGTCGTCGTAGTCGAGCGTGCCGTCGGCGAGGATGTCGACCTCGCTGCCCGCGAGGATGGTGATGCCGGTGGTGTTGGCGGCGGCCTTGCGGACGGCGTCGATGTGGCGGCGGAGGCGGTCGGGGCGCAGGCCGTTGGCGATGGTCGAGGATTGCGAGTGGTCGGTGACGGCGATGGTGTGGAACCCGCGGCGCTTGGCCTCGGCGGCGAGTTCCTCGATGCTCAGCGCGCCGTCGGAAGCGGTGGTGTGGGCGTGGAGTTCGGCGCGGATCAGCGGCGTGTCGACGAGGTCCCAGGGCGTGGCGCGGTCGAGTTCGCCCCGGTCTTCGCGGGCCTCGGGGGGGATCCACGGGAGGTCGAGGGCGGCGTAGACCTCGGGCTCGGTGGCGCCGGCGACGGGGCGCACGCCCCGGGTGTGGGGCGGGGTGGGCTCGGCGTCGTTGGGGAACAGGCCCCACTCGCTGAGCGTCAGCCCGCGGGCGAGGGCACGCTCGCGCAGGCGGACGTTGTGGTCCTTGCTGCCCGTGAAGTACATGAGGGCGGCCCCCCACGACGACTCGGGGAGCACGCGCAGATCGACCTGGATCGACGGGCCCGCGACGGGCGCGTCGCCCTCGGAGCGCGGGGCGCCCCAGCGCCCGTGGTCGTGGTCGAGCGCGACGCGGACGGAACTGCGCCCTTCGCCCGAGGCGAGCACCTGCACGACGCCGGGCGTGGACGTGAAGGCGCCGGCGACGGCGGGGGCGTCGGCCATGTGCCCCGCGCGGAGGGCGACGAGGATGTCGATGTCGCCGATGGTGTCCTTGCCGCGGCGCACGGAGCCGGCGACCTCGGCCCGCGCGACGGCGGGGAGTGCGCGGAGACGCGCGAGGAAGACGTCGGCGACGGCCGCGGCCCGCCCGAGCCAGAGACGCTGGGCGCTCTCGCGTGCGAAGTGGAGGTTGGCCTTGATCTTCTCGATGGCCTTCTCGCCCATGCGGGGAAGGGCGAGGAGCGAGCCGTCGTCGATGGCGCGCTGGAGGGAGTCGGCGTCGGTCACGCCGCCCTGCTGCCAGAGGACGCGGACGGTCTTGGGCCCCAGCCCGGGGATGCGCAGGAGCGTGGGCAGGCCCGGGGGCACGCGCCCGCGGAGGTCGTCGAGCTCGGCGATCGCGCCGGTGGCGAGGAACTCCATGACCTTGTCGGTGATCTTGGCGCCGATGCCGGGGAGGGCGAGGACCTGCTCGCGGGAGAAGGAGCCGATGTCGGCGGGCAGGTCGGCGATGACACGGGACGCGCGGGCGTGGGCCGAGGCGCGGAAGGAATCTTCGCCCAGGAGTTCCATGAGCGAGGCGATCTCGTCGAGGCGGGCGGCGAGGACTTCGTTGCGGGACACGGGCGGCTCCGGCGGGGCGGGCGTGGGAGAGGGCGAGGGCCCTACTTCCGCGAGCGTACGCGCCGGGCGGGAGACGGTGCGTCGGCGGCGGGCGCGCGACGCGGCGTGGTGGACTTGGACGCGGACTTCGCGGATGGCTTGGCTGGTGATTTGGCGGCGCGGCCACGTGGGTCGGCGGCGGGGCGGCGTGGGTCGGCGGCGTAGGTCACGTGGGTCTGCTCGACGTAGCCGTCGCGCTGCACGGGGGGGTGGACAACCTCGACGTTGTGGTCCGGCGTGCGACGGGGGTAGTGCCGCGCGACGCGGCGCTCGACCTCGGCGACGAGCGCGGGGCGGTCGGCCTCGTCGACGAGCAGGAGGGCGGCCAGCCACCGGCGGGCGAGATCAGCGCCGGCGGGACGCAGCAGGTCCACCAGCATCCGGAGGTGATCCCCCGGGGAGAGCGTCGGCGACGCCTGCGGCGTGGTCGGGTACTGAAACAGCGGGTCGGGGGGCATCGGGCGAGGATATCTGCCCGGGGTCGTTGCCGGCGCGCAGTCGCGCTTCGAGCGTGTGAAGGAAGAGTTCAAGGCGCTCGACGCGGTCCATCAGGCGTTCGAGCGTGGCGGCGACGGCGCTGAGGAGTTCGGAGGGGTTCGCCTCGCGGAGGGCGTGGGCACGGATGTCGCCGCGCTGCGTGGGCCCGCGCCCGGTGAGAAGCCACTCGCCGTTGACCTGGAGGGCGGCGGAGAAGGCGCTGAGAAACTCGACGCTGGGGGCCTGGCCCAGCATGTAGCGCCGGACGGTCTCGGGGTGGGTGCCGGTCATCTCGCCGATCTCGCGGTAACTGCGGTGCCCGGCGACGGCGCGGAGACGCTGCTGCAGGTTCGAGCCGACCATGGTTTGGTTCCCCATCACGCACGGGTCGTGCTTGGATCATCCCGAACCGAGCCCGATCCGACACTGAACAGAATACCGACCGCTGTGGTCGGCTGCAAGGGGATGTTCGGGTTGTGGAAAGGCTGGGGAAAACTGAATGCCCGAACGGGCGGGTCAGAGTTTCCAGAGGCTGCTGGCCCAGGTGAGGCCGGCGCCGAAGGCGAGGAACATGACCTTGGTGCCGGGTGGGGTGCGACCGGCGCGGGCGAGGTCGTCGAGGCAGATCGGGACGGAGGCGCCGACGGTGTTGCCGACGCGTTCGATGTTGACGTAGACGCGGTCCTCGGGGATGCCGAAGCGTTCGCGGGCGGCGGTGAGGATGCGGGCGTTGGACTGGTGGCAGATGTAGAGGTCGATGTCGGCTGGGGTGAGGGAGGCCTTGGCGAGGGTTTCTTCGATGAGGCGTGGGAAGGTGCCGACGGCGAACTTGAAGATGGCCCCGCCGTTCATCTGGACGAATCCGCGTTTGGAGGGGTCGGGGGGCGTGTCGACGGGGAAGTCGTGCTCGGTGCGTGGGATGAAGATGTCGCACCAGCCCCCGCCGTCGGCGTGCATGGCCTGGGCGAGCACGCCGCAGGACGGGTCGGCGGAGCCTTCGAGGATGGCGGCGCCGGCGCCGTCGCCGAAGAGGACGGCGGTGTTGCGCCCGGCATTGGAGTAGTTGAGGCTGCGGGTGACGGTGTCGGCGCCGACGATGGCGATGCGTGTGGCGGAGCCCGCGCGGATGAGGTCGTGGGCGATGTTGAGGGCGTAGACGAAGCCCGAGCAGGCGGCGTTGAGGTCCATCGCGCCCGCGCGCCCCGCGCCGATGCGGTGCCCCAGGCGGCAGGCGACGGACGGGGTGTCCATCTCGGGGGTCATGGTGGCGCAGAGGATGAGGTCGAGGTCGGTGGCGTTGCAGCGGGCGGCCTCGAGGGCGCGCTTGAGGGCGTGCTCGGCGAGGGTGGTGACGGTCTCGCCCTGGTCTACGCGGGCGCGCCGTCGTTCGCGGATGCCGGTGCGCTGGACGATCCAGTCGTCGGAGGTGTCCATCATCCCGACGAGGTCGTGGTTGGTGAGGCGTGTGGCGGGGAGGTGGGCGCCCGTGCCGGAGATCCGCACGCCGCGGGCGGCGGGCGCGGTCATACGCGTACGCCCTCGTCGGCTGCCTCCGGGGCGCCGGGGCGGATGGCGTCGGGGATGTGCAGGGGCTCGACCTCGGCGAGGCGCTGGATGATGGCGTCGTTGACGCCCGAGGCGACATAGGTGCGACAGTTGCGGATGGCGGCGCGGATGGTGCGGGCCTCGGAACTGCCGTGGGCGATGAAGCAGGCGCCGCGGATGCCCAGGAGGGGTGCGCCGCCGTATTCGTGGTAGTCGTTCTTCGCGTAGATCTTCTTGACGACGGGCTCGAACTGGGGGATGAGCGAAGGGTCGTGCTCGAGGAGTTCGGCGGCGATGGCCTTGAAGAGGGCCTTGGCCATGCCCTCGGCGGCCTTGAGGAGGGTGTTGCCGACCAGGCCGTCGGTGACGACGACGTCGGCGACGCCGTTGAAGACGTCGCGGCCTTCGACGTAGCCGATGTAGTTGATGCCCGGGGTGTTCTTGAGCAGGTCGCGTGTCTGGCGGATGAGCCCGGTGCCCTTGGCTTCCTCGCTGCCGATGTTCATGAGGGCGACGCGCGGGTTGGGAAGTTTGTGGACGCGCTTCGCGAGCACGTCGGCCATCAGGGCGTACTGCCAGAGGTGCTCGGGCTTGGGTTCGGGGTTGGCGCCGGCGTCGGTGAGGACGAGCGGGCCGTGGAACGCGGGGATGGTGACGGCGATGCCCGGGCGGAGGACGCCCGGGAGGCGCCGCATGAAGAGGGTGGCGGCGGCGACGCAGGCGCCGGTGTTGCCCGCGGAGAGGACGACGTCGCACGCGCGCGGATGGTTGGTCGAGCCCATCTGGTGCATGCGGACGATGGAGGAGTCGGTCTTGCGACGGACGCCGATGGAGGCGGCTTCGCCCATGTCGATGACCTGCTCGGCATCGACAATCTCGATGCGGGGGTCGTCGGGGGCGATGTTCCACTCATCGAGGGATTCGCGGATGACGCGGGCCCGACCGACGAGCACGAGCACGTCGCCCGCGGGCAGGTCGGGAAGCGCCATCGCGCAGCCTTTGAGAATGGCGTCGGGGGCGTGGTCGCCGCCCATGATGTCGATCGCGATCCGCACGGTGGTAGCGTCCGAGGCGGGCGTCCGTGATCTTGCGCTCGCGTGGTGCTCGCGCGTACACGGCCGATGCCCGGGCGATGGCCCGCCGCGCCCGGGAGTGCGTCGCCGCGGGCTTTGGGCCCGGGGCGTGGAAGCGACTCAGTTCTTCGGGACGCCGATGCCCAACTTGGGGACTTTGATCTGCAGGCCGGCCCGGACGTACCCGGACTCTTTGCAGACGCGGTGGGAGAGTTTGGGGAGCCCGGTGAGGGGGCAGGTGCAGGTGTTGACGGGGTCGAGCGCGTGGTGGGAGCGCCGGCGACGCGTGCGGCCGTAACTGACTCTCTGTGGGGGAAGCATCGACCACTCCCTGGGGCGTGGAACCCCGGAACCGACAGGCCGCCTCCGATACCGACGGAGAGGACCTCCCGGCAGAGCGACCGACGCTCCGGACCGGGCCTGAACGATAGGCCGGGGCGTCGGTGGTGGCAATGGCTGGGGGAGGGGAGGGGGAAGTGGTGCAGTGGGGGTGGGAAGTGGCAGAGTGGCAGAGTGGCAGAGTGGGGGAGTAGTGGCGATGGCTGGGGGAGGGGAACGGGGGAGGGAAGTGGCGGAGTGGGGGGGAGTGGGCAGGGGAGAGGAGCGGCAGAGTGGCCGGGGGCGGGGTGGTGGAGGCGGTGTGGGGATGCGTGCGGGCGGATACGGGCGAGGGGGTGAGCGCGGCGGGGTGTGTCGAGTGGACGTGCGGGCGGGAGCGGTCTAGTGTGAGGCCGGGCGCGAGCCCACAGGCCTCCCTAGCTCAGTTGGTAGAGCAGCTGACTCTTAATCAGCGGGTCGAAGGTTCGAGTCCTTCGGGGGGCATTCCAGAAGTTCGCACCAGTTCGCATTCGGTCGTAAAGGCTTGCACAGCAGGCCTTTCGTCTTTTTTGACCTGGGGGGTTTGCGACCCCATGCGAGGCATTTCCGCCGCCTGCTGCAGCGCATTCTGCAACCGAGTGTTCGAGTCCACAACGGGCTGCGGGGCGACCGCCGCCTCGAAGTCGCTCTCGCGGACGGTCAGGTAGTGCTGAGCCGCGACGGCGGCATCGACGCGATCCACCCGCTCAGCCGTTCGCTTGAAGCCAACAGGAAGCACTTTCAGGAAGAGCGTGACCGGCTCGAACAATGGGCTGAAGACGCCGTTGCCGCGGCTGATCGCGACCTCAAGCAGACCAAGGAGCAGATCAACGCCCTGCGCCGTGAAGCTCGTCTTGCCCCCAGGCGGACTCACACCCCGGCCATGGCTTCGAGGCTGATGCCCAGGTGGGCCGCGACGCGGCGGGCGTAGTCGGCGTCGGCGCGGGCGAAGTGGCAGAGTTGGCGGCGTTGCACTTCGGGGCGGGCCTGGCCCAGGGCGCCGGCGATGCGGCGCGTGAGGCGGTCGCGGTGGGCGTCGTCGAACATGCGGTAGAGGTTGCCGGCCTGGGTGAAGTCGTCGTGGTCGACGGTGCTGTCGAAGCGGTCGACGATGGTCTGGCCGAGCGTCCACGCCGGGTCGGCGAAGGCCGGGTCGGGCTTGGGCGTGCTGGGGACGGTGTTGGGCCAGTAGTTCGGGGCGCTGGCGTAGTTGGCGGCGTCGGCGAGGGCGCCGTCGCGGATGTAGTTCATCACGGGGCAGCGGGGCTTGTTGACCGGGACCTGGTGGTGGTTGACGCCGAGGCGGTGGAGGTGGGTGTCGGCGTAGGACATGAGGCGGGCCTGGAGCATCTTGTCGGGCGAGGGGCCGATGCCGGGGACGAGGGCGCTGGGCTTGAAGGCGGCCTGCTCGACCTCGGCGAAGTAGTTCTCGGGGTTGCGGTTGAGTTCCATGACGCCGACGTCGTGGAGGGGGAACTCGGCGTGGGGCCAGACCTTGGTGAGGTCGAAGGGGTTCCAGCGGAAGGTGTCGGCCTGGGCCTGGGTCATGATCTGGACGCAGACGCGCCACTTGGGGAACTCACCCCGGGCGATGGCCTCGAAGAGGTCGCGCTGGTGGGTTTCGCGGTCGCTGCCGATGAGGCGGGCGGCCTCGTCGTCGGTGTAGTTCTTGATGCCCTGGAGGGTCTTGAAGTGGAACTTGCACCAGACGCGTTCGCCCTTGGCGTTGATGAGGGAGTAGGTGTGGCTGCCGTAGCCGTTGAGGTGGCGGTAGGAGGCGGGGATGCCGCGGTCGGAGAAGAGGATGGTGACCTGGTGGAGGGATTCGGGGCACTGGCTCCAGAAGTCCCACTGCATGTCCATGTCGCGGAGGTTGGACTGGGGGTGGCGTTTCTGGGTGTGGATGAACATCTGGAACTTGTACGGATCGCGGACGAAGAAGACGGGCGTGTTGTTGCCGACGAGGTCCCAGTTGCCCTCGTCGGTGTAGAACTTGAGGGCGAAGCCTCGGACGTCGCGCTCGGCGTCGGCGGCGCCGCGCTCGCCGGCGACGGTGGAGAAGCGGAGGAAGAGGTCGGTCTTCTTGCCGACCTTGGCGAAGAGCGAGGCGCGGGTGAAGCGGGTGATGTCGTGGGTGACGGTGAGCGTGCCGTAGGCGCCGGAGCCCTTGGCGTGGACGACGCGCTCGGGGATGCGTTCACGGTTGAAGTGCTGCATCTGCTCCAGGAGGGCGACGTCCTGCATGAGCAGCGGGCCGCGGGGCCCGGCGGTGAGGGCCTGCTGCACGCCGATGGGCGCGCCGTTGGCGGTGGTGAGGACGGGGCAGCGGGCGTCGGCGTGGTTGCTGGTCTGGCCGTTCGTGCTCATGGGGGCTCCTCTGGGGTGGGCGTCCTGCGATGGCGCGTGGGTTGAACGCGGATTGCACCGAGTCATAGCCCCGCGGGTACCATTGGTCCAACCGAATGACCGAATCGCATCGATCGGAAATCGTGATGGATGTGCACGACCTGCACCTGCGTGATATGCAGGGCGTGGCGGCGGTGGCGGCGCACGGGCATTTCGGCCGGGCCGCGCGGGCGCTGGGGGTGTCGCAGCCGACGCTCTCGGCGCGGGTGCGCCGGGTGGAGGGGGCGCTGGGGGCGGTGCTGTTCGAGCGGTCGTCGCGTCGGTTCCTGGTGACGGCGGAGGGCGAGCGGCTGCTGCCGCTGGTGCGGGAGACGCTGGACGCGAGCCAGCGGCTATCGCAGGGTGCGCGGGCGGGCGACGGGCGTGGGAGCGGGCGTCGGCTGCGGCTGGGGGTGATCCCGACGCTGGGGCCGTTCTTGGCGCCGCACCTGCTGGGGGCGCTGGGCGCGGATCGGGCGGGGGTGGAACTGACGGAATCGCCGACGGCGGTGCTGCTGGAGGCGTTGCGCGACGGGACGCTGGACGCGGCGTTGCTGTCGCTGCCGGTGGGGCGGGACGATCTGGAGAGCATCGCGGTGTTCGATGAGGCGTTCGTGCTGTTCGCGCCGCGTGAGCACGCGGTGCTGCGGGCCAGGCCTCTGACGCCGTCGATGCTGCGGGCGGGGGAGATGGTGGTGCTGGACGAGGCGCACTGCCTGCGGGACCAGGCGCTGGGGGTGTGCGGGCGGCGTGGGGGCGCCAGGCCCCGGCGGGTGGCGGCGAGCATCGAGACGCTGAAGTACCTGGTGGCGGCGGGGGAGGGGTACACGCTGCTGCCCCGGCTGGCGGCGGAGGTGCCGGCGGGCCTGCGCGGGATGGTGCGGGTGCGGGCGTTCGATGAGCGCGAACCGAGCCGACGGATCGGGCTGTGCTATCGCAGGTCGATGCCGGTGCGCGAGGGGCTGGAGCGGCTGGCGGCGCGGATCGCGGCGTCGCTGCCGGAGGGCGTGGCGGGGGTGATGGGGGGAGTGGGGGTGGGGTGAGGGCGGGCACTACGCTCGGGGTGGGCGTGCACGGGTCGCAGCGTGACGCCGAGCGCGTGGGAGCGGCGATGCACGACACGGACCGGATCAGCGCGTGGTTCGCGGGGCCCAAGGGCGAGAACGCGGAGTGGTTCGCCGGGTGGGTTCGGCGGATCGCGGACGACTACTACGCGTGGCGGCGGAACTACTACCCCGAGGACGGGGTGGTGGTGGATTCGACGCTGCGCCGCGAGAACGAGCCCTTCGCCGACGCATTCGAGGACCGGCTGAGCGAGTTGCTGGCGCGGCTGAAGGCGGACGTGCCCTTCCAGAGCCCGCGGTACGCGGCGCACATGCTGGCGGAGCAGACGCTGCCGAGCATCGCGGGGTACTTCGCGGCGATGCTCTACAACCCGAACAACGTGACGGCGGACGTGGCGCCGGTGACGCTGCGCCTGGAGATCGAGAGCGGGCGGATGCTGTGCCGGATGATCGGGTTTGCCGAGTCGTCGTGGGCGCACCTGTGCTCGGGCGGGACGCTGGCGAACCTGGAATCGCTGTGGGTGGCGCGGAGCGTGCGGTACCTGCCGCTGGTGGTGCGGGACATGCGCCGGGCGCTGGGGCTGGCGGCGCCGGCGTGGGGCGCGGACGATCGGCGGGCGCTGGGGCTCTCGCCCGCGATGGCGCTGGGGGCGTTTGAGGCGGTGTACGCCGAGGCGCGGGGCGGGCTGCGCGTGGGCACGCCGGAGGACGCGGACGTGCTGCGCCGGATGCGCGACGCGTATGTCGGCTCGGCGTACAACGTGGCGGAGCGAGGCGTGGCGGAGGTGGTGGGGCGGCTGGGCTCGGCGCCGGTGCTCGTCGCGCCCGAAACGCACCATTACTGCTTCGAGAAGGCGCTCGACGTGCTGGGCGTGGGGAAGCGCGGGCTGGAACTCGTGCGCGTCGACCGCGACTTCCGCATGCGCGTGGATCACCTGGAGCAGGTACTCGACCGCGTCGAGCGCGAAGGGCGGCACGTGCTGGCGGTGGTCGCGGTGATGGGCTCGACCGAGGAAGGCTCGATCGACCCGCTGGACAAGGTCGTCGCGCTGCGGGCCGAGCGCGAGCGACGCGGGGCGCCGTCGTTCTGGATCCACGCGGACGGGGCGTACGGCGGGTACCTGCGGTCGGTGACGATTCCCAAGCGGCTGGGGCTGGGCGAGCCCCACGCGACGGCCCGCGTGGCGGGGGTGGAGCGGACGATCGCCCTGAGCCTGCCCGAGCACGGCGAGTGCGACGCGCTCGAGGCGATGAAGGACGCGGACTCGGTGACGATCGATCCGCACAAGTTGGGGTACATCCCGTACCCGGCGGGGGCGGTGTGCTTCCGGTCGGATCTTGTGAAGCCGCTCGTGCGCCAGGTGGCGCCGTACATCGAGGACGGGTCGATCGACCCCGAGCACGACCGGCGGTCGGAGTCGGTGGGCGTGTACGTGCTGGAGGGGAGCAAGCCCGGGGCGGCGGCGGCGGCGGTGTGGCTGAGTCACAGCCTGATCCCGCTCGACACCAGCGGGCACGGGATGCTCATGCGTGAGAACATCCGCAACGCGTGCGAACTGCACGCGCTGCTGGAGGGGTACCCGGCGTGGTCGGGGCGCGGGGGCGTGCGGTGCGTGTGCTTGTGCCCGCCGGGCTCGAACATCGTGTGCTACGCCTTCCGGGCGGAGGGCGACCAGCCGCTGGAGGACGTGAACCGATTGAACCGGGCGATCTACGAGCGGTTCAGTTTGGGTCCGACGACGCGGGTGCACGATCGTGCGAGGTTTGTGAGCCGCACGTCGCTGTCGGTGCGCCAGTACGCGCTCGAGACGGTGGGGGAGTTCCTCGACCGGCTGGGCGTGCGGCACGAGGACTATGCGCGGAGCGGGGTGTTCCTGCTGCGGTCGGTGCTGATGAACCCGTGGTACGCGCTGGGGAAGCGCCGCGGGCGGGCGTACCTATCGGAGTTGGTGGAGGAGTTGTACGGCGCGGCCCACGAGGTGCTGGCGGAGGCGCGGGACGGGCGCTGAGGGCCCGCGGTGCGGAAGGGGTGCGATGGTGGGCACGTACACTCCGCGCATGCCCGGCGACTCGACGCGCATCCCCACCCCCAGCACGGCGCCGGGCGAGGCGATTCCCCTGCTGCTCGACCGTTACGGCCCGCGGGTGCGGGCGCTGGCGCAGCGCCTGACGCGGAACGCGGCGGACGCGGACGACGCGGTGCAGGACGTGTTCCTGGCGGCGCTGCGCGCGTGGCCCGGGTTCCGGGGTGACGCCGATCCGGGGACGTGGCTGTACGCCATTGCGCTGCGCGTCCTGAAGGCGCGCCGGAGGCGGGCCGCGGCTCGGCGGATGCCGGCCCTGTCGGAGGTCATGCCCTGGGGCGAGACGACGGTGACGCGGTTCGCGGCGTCGTCGGATGATCGTGCCTTCGAGCCCGAACGGCGCGAGGGCGTGGCGCGCGTGCAGGAGGCGATCGCAACGTTGCCCGAGCACCTGCGTGTGCCGCTGGTGCTGAAGGACGTGCTGGGTGTGCGCGTGGAGGACGTGGGGGAGACGCTGGGGCTGGCGGAGAACACGGTGAAGACACGTCTGCACCGGGCGCGGCTCGCGCTGCGGAAGGCGATGACGGCACGCGCCCCGGCGGTGACGGCGCCCCCGCCGATCTTCGATCGGCAGGTATGCCTGGACCTGCTGAAGGCGAAGTTGGAGGCGATGGACCGGGGCGGTGTGGCGGCGGGGTTCCGCGTGCCGCAGGCGGACGTGTGCGCGCGGTGCCGCGCGGTGTTCCGCGAGTTGGACGTGGTGCAGGACGCGTGCGGTCAACTGGCGACGGGGGAGATTCCTCGTGCGCTGCGCACGGCGATCCTGCGGGCGATCGAGACGCGGGCCCGGACGGAGCGCGGCGATGCCGCGGGTACGCCACGCCGGCGCGGACGACGCCCCGTACGGACGTCGCGGACGCCGGCGAAGCGCGGGGCTGCCAGGCACGGGCCCGCGAAGCGCGGGTAGTGGATCGGTCGGCGCGTGCGGGCTTACTTCTTGCGGGCGTCGATGTAGGCGCGGACGCGCGTCTCCAGCGCCGGGTCGCGCATCTGCATGGCCTTGGCCTCGCGGAGCGCCTGGTCGAGGGGCACGCCCTCGTCGAGCACGCGGTACGCAGCCCATGCCGGGCCCACGCGGTTGCCCGAGCGGCAGTGGAGCGCGACGGCGGCGTTGGCGGCCTTGGCCTCGCGGAGCGTGGCGCGGGCGCCGTCGAGGATCGCGTCGGTGAGTTCGTCCGCGCCGGCGTACGGCAGGTTCACGTAGGTCAGCCCGGCGCTCGCGGCGGCGGCCTGCTCGTCGAAGGCCGGGTGCTCGCTGGATGGGCGGAGATTGATGACAGTACGGACGCCCTCGTGCGCGAGCAGGTGGAGTTGGGCGGCGTCGGGCTGGGTGAGGAGGAAGCGGTGGGGCACGCCTCCGATGATGAGTTCGGGGGCGGGCAGAGGCCCGGCGGGATCGAAGCGCGGGGTTTCGCGCCCGCTGACGCCGAAGCCGCCCCGGACGAACTCGCTCACGCCGATGGCGTGCGCGCGCATGAGGGCGAGGGATTCCTGATCGGCGGCACGCTCGGAGATGCGCACGCCCTTCTCGGTGGCCTTCACGTCGATGGTGAAAGCGTCGTGGCGTGTGAACATCTCCTCGAAGACCGGGTCCCACACGCGGACGCGCGAACCGGTGCGCATGCGGGCCTGCATGGCGAAGGCGTGGTCGCGGATCTTCGCGGCGACGGCGGGGTCGTCGGACTCGGTGACGGCCTCGACGCCGTCGGGCGTGTGGCGGACGACGCGCCGGATCGCGGTGTGCTTGTCGAGGAGTTCGTGCCAGACGCCCCGGTCGTACGCGAGCGTGCCGGGCTGGGCGGCGGGGGCGCGGTTGGCGGTGGAGTTCCCCGCGCAGGCGGCGAGGAGTGTGACGGCGAAGGCCGCGCCGGCGAGCAGGAACAGGGTGCGCGCGGTGGCGCGGGTGCGACGAACATGGACGAGCGGGGACGTGGGCATGGGATTTTCCATTTGCCTGCGATGGCTAGGCGTTCGTTGCGTGGGTGCGCTCAAGGTGGGCGAGCGCCTCGGCGACCACCGGCACGGAGGTATAGGCGGGCCCGCCGCCCATCATGACGGCGACGCCCGCGGCGTCGAGCACTTCGCGCGGGGTGGCGCCGGCCTTCAGGCACTTCTCGACGTGGGTGTAGATGCACGCTTCGCAGCGCACCGCCACGCCGATGGCCAGCGCGATGAGTTCCTTGTGCTTCGTGCTCAGCCCGCCCTCGGCGGTCGCGTCTTTCATGAGCGTCTGGAAGAAGGGCCCGAAGGCCTTGCCGAGGTCGGGCGAGGCGGCCTTCACGCCCTGCATGCGGGCGGGCCAGGTCTCGTAGAACGCGGCGGGAGCGGTGGCCATGGCGTGTCTCCTGGGTGAGGGGTGAGCAATCGAACTGTGGTCAGCCGCAGCGGCCGGTGGCGCACGAGTCGCCCGACGCCTTCGCGCCCTTGTTCCAGGGCATGGCGGCCAGGAGCGAGGCGAGGGCGCACGTGCCCGTGGCCCCGGCGAAGGTGAGCCCGGCGCCGAAGAACGCGGGGATGGCGACGAAGGCCGGGTGCACGAACCACGCGAGCGCGGAGCCCGCGAGCACGCCCAGCCCGATCACGAGTTGCACCTGGCGCATGACGCTGATGGCCGAGACGCGCTCATTGACGCGGACGGGCAGGTTCGCCCGCTTCCAGGCTTCGATGCCCCCGGCCAGGCTCGCGACGGGCACGCCCTTGCCCGCGGCGTGCGGGGCGAGCATCCGGGCGGCGTCGGCCGAGCGGCGCCCGCTGCGGCAGTGGACGACAAGGCGCTTGCCCTCGCGGGTGGCGCTGCACACGGCGTCGGGCGCGAAGGCCGAGAGCGGGGCGAGCGTGGCGCCCTCGATGCGCTCGCGGGCGTGCTCGTCGGGCTCGCGAACGTCGAGCAGGACGCACTCGCCCTTGGCGAGCATGTCGCGGACTTCCTCGGGCGTCACTTCGGTCACGGTCTGGGGTCGATCGGCGGTTGCCTGGGTCATTGCATGGCCTCCGGATTGGCGGGCGTGCCCGCTGCTCCAGAGTATTGGTGTGTGAGCACGTGCCGCGGGTTCCCAATGAAGCCGCGATGATGCGGGGGCAGGTGCAAAAAAAGCCAGGCCCCGCCCGGCCGAGAGGGGGGATGGCCAGACGGGGACCTGGACGTTCGTGCGGAATCAGCTCGGACGGAGGCGGGATCAGCCCGCGGCCTTCTGGAGGCGGCGCTCGATCTCGTCCTTGGAGTGTACGCCGACCATCCGGTCGACCTCGCGCCCGTTCTTGAAGATGATGAGCGTCGGGATCGACTGCACGCGGTAGTCGCGGGCGATCTCGGGGGCTTCGTCCACGTTCACTTTCCCGATGATCGCGCGCCCCTGGGTTTCGCCCGCCAGGCGGTCGATCGTCGGGAGCAGCGCCCGGCAGGGCGGGCACCACTCGGCCCAGAAGTCGACGAGCACGGGCAGGTCGCCCGTGCCGACGGTCGAGGAGAACGTCTCCGAGGTGAGGTGCAGAGGTGCTGTGTTCGTGTCGCTGGTACGCATGGATGTATCTCCTGCTGGGGTTGCGTGCGTGGGGTTCGGGGCGCTCCGGCCCGGCACCAGGCCGATGCTCGCCGCCGCCACGACCGCAAGACCCGCGATGCCGAGCATGATCCGTCCGAGCATGACGCCACGTCCTTCGTGTGCGCTCGTCGGCGGTAGGTTCCCAACTCGTGAACAGACCCCGGGGCGCACTCGTGAGATGCACGTGCGAGGTGTCGTGTGACACCGTCCGGAGTCTTGCGGATCAGGGATCCTTCCTCAGGCTCTTGAGGATCGCGTCGACGAGGTGCGCGGGCATGCGGGGCGAGTCGTCGGGGGCCGCAAGGCGCCCCGCACGCCCGACGAGGGTGACCGCGGCCCGGTAGTTCTCGACGAAGGTGTGGCACTCGGGGCAGAGGGCGATGTGAGACTCGAAGGCGTATTTCTGGTCGTCGGGGAGCAGGCCGTCGAGGTAGTCGAGCAGGAATTCGACGCACTGGCGGCACGTGACGGACAAGGCGGCGTCGCGGGAGGCGGGACGCCCGTCGGGCAGGAGTTTGGGCGGGCGGGGCGTGGGGGGTGTGGGGGGCGTGGGGTCGGTCATGGCGCCTCCTCCCGCGCGGCCTTGTCGAGCAGATTCATGAGCGCGAGCCGGGCGCGGTGGAGTCGTTGGCGGACCAGGGCGTCGCTGATGCCCAGGGCCGCGGCCACTTCCTTCGATTCCATGCCCGTGACGTCACGCAAGATGAGCACGCTCCGGTAGTCCTCGGGCAGGGTATCCAACGCCTCGCGAACGGCCCCGCGGAGTTGGATGCGCGAGTCCGACTCGGGCGTGACAGGGTTCCACCGGACGTTGTGCGCGGCGTGCTCGCCGTCGTCGGCGAAACGGGGCATGAGGTCGTCGATCGAGCCTTCCCGCCGGGACTTGTCGCGGCGCAGGCGCGCGAGGGCGGCGTTCACGACGATGCGGTGGAGCCAGGTGCTCAGGGCCGAGCGCCCGTCGAAGTCCTGAATCGCGCGGAGCGCGGAGACGAAGGCCTCCTGCACGGCGTCCTCGGCGTCGGCCTCGGTGCGCGCGATGCGCCGGGCGACGGCGAGCAGGCGCCCGCCCAGCGTGCGGACCACGTGGGCGTAGGCGGCTTCGTCGCCCCGCTTCAGACGCGCAACGAGCGCCGCCTCGTCGTCGGGGAGTTTCAGGGCCTCGGGCTCGGAGGTCGGGGCGTCGTGCACGGCGTGCTCCGGAGGAGGAGCGTACGAGCGACGGGATGCGTGGGTTCACATCACGGAGGAGTTCCGTGGATGGCACGGGCGTTCGAGCGGCGCGAGGCGTTCGGGGCGGCTCGCGCGGGCGCGGAGGAGGTGACCTTCGAGCCAGCCCCGGGCCTTGTCGGGGTGCGCGTGGCTGAAGAGGATCGCCTCGTGGTCGAGGGCGTCGATGCGGTCGTTGGCGGCGCGCAGGGCGTCCATCGAGTTGCGGAGCGCCACGTCCACCGGCATGCGCTCGGGGTTCACGTCGATGCCGAAGCAGCCGGTGTAGCCGTGCATCTTGAGGGCGTAGAGCCCGGCCTCGCCTTGTTCAGGCGACACCACGCCGACGTTGAGGTCCTGGTCGTAGTTGCCCAGGGGCTGGCTGTTCCAGTGCGTGTGCGCGAGGCGTCCCTCGGAAAGAGGCCAACTGAACGCGTACGCGAGGTCCTCGAAGCCCATGAGCACGTGCCCGACCTCGGGGTTCATGGCGACGAGCGCGTGCCCCTGGTCGAGCAGTGTGCGGTTCTCCGGGGCGTGCAGGCGGCGTTCGACGTCGCGCGCGAGGAGCACGCCCTCGGGTGTGGTGCCGTAGAGGATGCGCCCGCGGGGCTCGTAGGGCTTGGGCTCGAAGGCGATGCGGACGCCCGGGACGCGGTCCATGGCTTCGGCGAGCCCCTCGGCGAAGCGGTCGCGGAAGGCGGGGAAGTCGAGCCCGAAGGGGTTCTCGTAGCCGTCGATCCCGGGCCAGAGGACGGCGAAGTCGGTGCGGAGGTCGCGGTTGAGGGCGAGGGCGCGGGCGGTGCGGTCGATGGCCTGGCGCCGGGCGGATTCGAAGGGGCTGGAGAGCGAGCCGAACTCGAACTGGGCGTCCCAGAAGAGGAGCGGGATGACCGAGAGGATGCGCACGCCGGTGGCGTCGCTGAAGGCGCGCCAGAGGTCGAGGTTGTCCTCGTGGATCTCGTTGGGGTAGTGGGCTTCGAGGGCGTGCAGCCCGCATGGCGCGAGGGAGGCGGCGATCTCCAGCCGTCGTTCGAGGTCGAGCACCGGCCCGTAGCGCTCGTGGAAGCGCGACGGGCAGGGCGAGAAGAACCAGATGCCCGCGGAGAAGCGGAGGTCGAGCGAGAAGGAACGCAGGTGTGCGAGCAGTTCGTCGGGCGATCTGCGAACGGCCTGCGAACGGAGATCGACCAGCGCCATGGCGTGAGCCTCCGGGTGGTGGTATGCGTGGACGGCGCGGGGACTTATCCACACGCCGCCGATTTTCTGCAAGAGACTATCACGCCGGGGAGATTCGAAGTACCGTGGATGCCGGCGTGGGAGCGGCCCGGGGGAGTACAGCCATGAAGAACGTACGTGGAATCGTCGCGGTCGTGTTCGCTGCGGGGGCGTCGCACGCCGCCGCCCAGATCTGGACGTTCAACGATCCGCTGGACGGGCTGCAGGAAGTGCCGCAGGTCGTGACGCCGGGTTTCGGCACGATCGTCGGCACGTACGACCAGTCGACGCGCGTGATCAACTACACCGTGACCTTCCAGGACCTGATCGGCACGACGACGGTCGCGCACTTCCACGGCCCGGCGGCGCCGGGCGTGAGCGCGGGCGTGACGATCGGCGTGGGCGACTGGCCCGCGGGGCTCACGTCGGGCTCGCACAGCGCGTCGCACGTGCTCACGCTCGCGCAGGAAGCGCAGTTGCTCGCGGGCCTGTGGTACTTCAACGTCCACTCGACTTTCCGCCCGGGCGGGGAGATCCGCGGGCAGGTGTATCCGGTGCCCGCGCCCGGGGCGGCGGCGCTGCTCGCCCTCGGGGGGCTCGCGCTGACGCGCCGGCGCCGGTGAGCGCTCAGGCCTCCACGCCCGCGACGGCGCGGCAGTAGGGATCGAGCGCGGGGAACAGGTCGCGATAGCGCGCGAGCACCTCGGCGTACGCCGCGATACCGGCGTCGGTGGGCATTGTGATCTCGTGCTCGCGCACGGCCGCCGCGCACGCTTCGCGGACGTTGCTCCACGCGCCCACGCCGATGCCCGCGAGGATCGCCGCCCCGAGCGCCGGCCCTTCGTCGGATTCGAGCGACACGAGCGGCAGCCCCAGCGCGTCGGCGTGGATCTGCCGCCACAGGGGCGAGCGGGCGCCGCCCCCGATCACGCGGACACGCCTGGGCTCGACGCCGATGCTCCGGAACACGTCGAGCACCTGACGCATGGTGAGCGCGACGCCCTCGAGCACCGCCCGCACCAGGTGCGCCCGCGTGTGGCGCGTGCTGAGCCCCACCCACGCGCCCCGCGCGTGCGGGCTGGGGTGCGGGCAGCGCTCGCCCGTGAGGTGCGGGAGGAACGCGAGCCCGTCGCACCCGTGGGGCACGGCGGCGGCCTCGGCCAGGAGCGCGTCGAGTGGCGTGTCGGGGGCGAGCGTGCGGTGCGCCCAGTCGAGGCTCGCGCACGCCGCGAGCATGCAGCCCGTGTTGCACCAGCCCCCGGGCGTGCCCGCGACGCCGTCGGCGGCGAAGAAGGTGTGCACGCGCCCGGCGGCGGCGTCATCATCGGTGTCGGCGTCGAAGCGCGCGCGATCGCTGTGGACGTAGAGCACGCCGCTCGTGCCCAGCGAGAGCAGCGCATCGCCGGGCTGCACCACGCCCGCGCCGAGGGCGCCGGCCTGGTTGTCGCCGCTGCCGGCGATGGCGGCGATGGAACGCGGGACGCCCAGGGCAGTGGCGGCCCAGTGCCCGAGCATGCCCGCCGAGCCGGCGGATTCGCGGAGCGCGGGCAGGCGGCGCCGGTCGATCCCCGCGAGGGCGCACGCCTGATCGGACCAGTGCCGGTCGCGGACGTCGAGCAGGAGCATGCCCGACGCGTCGCCATAGTCCGTCACGGGCTCGGCGGTCATCACGAAGCGCACATAGTCCTTGGGCAACAGGAACGCGCCCGCGCGGTCGAGCACCGCGGGCTCGTGCCGCCGGAGCCAGAGCAGTTTGGGGAGCGTGAAGCCGGGCAACGCGGCGTTGCCGAAGGTGCGGACGCAGGCGCGTCGCCCGCCCAGGGCCGCTTCGATCTCGACGCACTCGCGCGCCGTGCGCTGATCGTTCCAGAGAATCGCGGGTCGGGCGGCGGCGAGTTCGCGCGAGCCGGCGGCGAAGACCTCGTCCTGGTCGAGCACGACCAGCCCGTGCATCTGCCCCGACACGCTCACGGCACGCACGGGCGTGTCGTCGAGCCCGGAGAGTGCGGCCCGCGTCGCGGCGACCGCGCCGGCCCACCAGTCGCGCGGGTCCTGCTCGGACCAGCCCGCACGCGGCGCGGCGAGCGGATACGCGGCGCTCCCACGCCCGGCGATGCGCCCCTCGGGCGTGAGGACCAGGGCCTTCGCGCCCGAGGTGCCGATGTCGATGCCGAGGAACATGCACGAACTCCGGGCCCCCGCGCACGGGCTTGTGCGCCGCGGGCCACAGAGGTTACGGGCACTCGCCCCCGGCGACGACCTGCGCGAGGGCGGCGACGTCGTCCTGATCGACGTTGCCGTCGGCGTTGAAGTCGGGGTCAAAGCACAGGCAGGACTGATTGCCCGCGACGGCCTGGGCCAGGCAGTCGATGTCGTCCTGGTCGAGGTTGCCGTCGCAGTTCACATCGGGGAAGCAGAACGCGACGTTCGAGATCCGACTTGTCGTGTTGCCGCAGGAGTTGGTGACCACGCAATCATACTGGCCGACGAGCGAGGGATCGTCCGCGAGCAGTGTGAGGGTGGATGTTGTGACGCCGGAGAACAGGCCGGGGATGTTGAAGAGATTCTGGCCGTTCTGTCGCCAGCGGTAGGTCGTCGCTCCAGGAACACCGGGCGTCACCGAGAGCGTTGTGCCGGGTCGGAGGTACACAAACTCGGGCGGCTCCGCAACCAGAACTGGACGGCAGGAGAGTTCGGCCGTCATGCTCGTCACCGTGCCGCATGGCCCCGTCACAACGCACTGGTACGAACCCTGATCTACCGGGAGTACGCCCTGGATGGTTAGCGTCGGAGTCTGGGTGCCTTGAATGCGGGCTGACTCCGTGAGGGCGACGCCGTTGCGACTCCACTGGTAGGTCTGTCCATCGATGGCGAAAATGGCCGTGAATAACGCGTCAGCCTGAGCCGGAACACTCACCGAGGTAGGTTGTTGCACGAACTCGCAGCGGGGCAACGCAAGTCCCGTCACCACATATCCGCGCGGCGCGCCGTTGAACTCGCCCTCGCCCACGATGGCGTTCCCGTCCGCGGACATGCCGTAGCAGTTGATCAGGGTCCATCCTTCGACGTTGGCCCCGCGGCTTGCGAGATATTCACGCAAGTCCACCATGCCGAGATCGGGCGTCCAGAGAAGCGCACGAGTTTCGCCGAGAGGAGGAAAGGCGGCCCATCCGGCGGCGCCTGAGCCATCACGCGTGGTAGTAATCAGCCACGAACTCGTCGCGCCGGCTGGAACCCCCACATCCACTATCCCGGTCTCGCTCGTCCAACGGAAGGCGCGGTAGTTGGTCGGATTGCCAGGACCAAAGACGGAACGCCCAACAATCACCGAGCCGTTCTCGCTTACTCCGTATCCGTACGAGTCCGAGGTTCCCGGTAGCGTTCCGAGATTCTCCATCCCTCCCTGGCTTCGCCAACGAAACGCTCGGAATCCGCCCCCACTCCACGTAGACCATCCGACGACAGTAGAGCCGTCCGCGCTGACGCTCCATGCTAGCGAGGTATTTCCGCTCGGCAGGAAGCCGAGATCCTGCAATCCAGACCCGGCAGTCCAGCGAAATGCCCGCGAACCGAGGGCATAGTTGCACCAACCAACGACCACGTTGCCGTCGAGGCTGACACCCCCACCAGTTGAGTTATCAGTTGCAGGCAGGTGACCGATTCCCGTCATTCCGGACGACGCGGACCAGAGAAATGCGCTTGCAGTGGTTCCATCGCTACGGCCTCCTGCTACATAGACACCATCAGGGCTGACCGCAGCCGCGCCTGCATTCAAACCTGCCTCGCTGATCTCCGACATTCCTTGGCCCGCAACCCATCGAAAGGCGCGGGAGGTCATCCCGTGTGGTGCCGGATAATCACATCTGCCAACCACAACAGCGCCTTCATTGCTGACCGCGAACGGCAGTGTTCGGCTCGATCCCGGCAGGCCGCCGAGATCATGAATGACCGGCTGTGCTGTGGCGCTCATCGCAAGCGCTGCTATGCTCACGATCCCAGTGACTCGTCGAACAACTGTGGAGTTGCCGGCGTCCATGTGTCCCCCTTCTCAACCGCGCATAAATCATTCAAACCTAGGCAAGTAGAAGCCGCAGATGATACGCCTGTATGCCGATGTCTGCAACACAATTATATCGCCGCACAGCCGGGCAGGTGATTCCCATTGGCTCGTCTACTGAGCGAGGGCGAACTCGGACGTTCAAGCATCGGGTTACGGGCACTCGCCCCCGGCGACGACCTGCGCGAGGGCGGCGATGTCGTCCTGATCGACGTTGCCGTCGGCGTTGAAGTCGGGGTCGGCGGTCGTGCACGAGCCGTCGCCCGCGACGGCCAGCGCGAGGCAGGCGATGTCATTCTGGTCGACGTTGCCGTCGCCGGTGACGTCCGGGTCGCAGGGTTCGCCCAGGGCGGCGGCGGCGTCGATGAAGCCGTAGCCCCGGACGAACAGCGGGTCGTGCGTTCCGTTCGCGACGAAGTCGGTCGCGGTCGAGAAGATCGCGGCCCGCATCTGGTCGGTCGTCCACCACGGGCGGGCCTGCACAAGGCACGCAACGGCGGCGGCGGCGAGCGGCGTTGAGAGGCTCGTGCCGCTGGCCTGCACGAACCCGTCGGGGTTGGAGGGCGAGACAGTGTGCGTGCCCGACCCGCGCGCGAGGACCTCGGGCTTCACGCGTCCGTCGGCGGTGGGCCCGGAGGAGGAGAAGCCGGACGTCGTGCCGTCGGCGCGTCCGGCGCCGCAGGTGATGACGCGCAGCGCGTCGGCGGGGGCGATGAGTGTGCTGGTGGTGGGGTCGGCGTCGTGCCCGTCGTTGCCGGCGGCGGTGAGGCAGTGCAGGCCGTTGGCCGTCGCGACGTTCACGGCGATGGTCGTGACGGCGGTGAGCCCGTCGAGATCGGCCTGCGTGTACCAATCGATGTAGCCGAGCGACGAGGTGGCGAGGTCGCCGCCGTGAAACTCGATGAACTCCAGTCCCGCGACGTAGTTGTCTTCCTCGATGGGGGTCTCGCTGACGAGGTCCTCGGTCTTGGCGAGGATGACGCTCGCGTCGAAGGCGCCGCCGACGAGTTCACCGGGGTGGTTGGCGCGGATGCACCCGAGGATGAGCGTGCCGTGGTCGTGCTGGTTGGGGTGGTCGCCGGTCTGGGGCCCGGCGTCGGGGTCGTCGTTCACGAAGTCGTACTCGGCGACGAGGGGCAGTTCGCGCCCCGGCTGGTTGAAGGCGCTGTGCCCGCGCCAGAAGCCGGTGTCGAGGATGCCGACGACGACGCCCTGCCCGGTGAAGCCCTGCGCATGGAGGGCGGGGAGGTTGATCTGCGTGAGTTGGGCCGTGGCGCGCCCGTAGTCGGTGCGGTCGCCATACGCGGGCGGCGGCGCGTCGACGATCTCGACCGGGCGCACGCCCGCGCCCACGCGAACGGGCTCGACGCGGCGCACGAAGTCGAGCGCTGCGATGGCGCGGGCCTCTCGCGGCGTGATGCGGACGCTCACGGCGTTGGCCCAGCGGCTCTCACGCAGCACGGGCACGCCCAGCGCCCCAAGCGCGTCGCGGTACGCGCCGTGCACGGGCAGGTCGCGGGCATCGAACAGCCCCGGGTCGGTGCGGCGCAGCGCGCGCCGTGCGACGGCCCGCGCGGGGTAGGTGTCGCGCAGGGCAGCCAAGGCCGCGTCGAGCGCCGCGCCCTCCGCCACGCCCTTGTCCGTGAAGAACACCCAGGCCTTCATCGGCGTGCCGTCGTGGGGGGCGTTGGGTGAGTCGGCGAGCAGCGCGCGGTGGATCTTCGACGCGCCCACCGTGACGGCGTGCGTGACGGCGTGCGGCGCGGCGCCGGGCTGCGCGGTCGCTGCGGTCGTGGTGAGCGAGAGCCCCGCGAGGAGCGCGAGGATGGTCCGTCCGGTCGGCGTGCCACGCATCGAGTCGATCTCCCGTTCACCCCACCCGGCGCAGTCTACCGACCTTCGTGGCCTGCGCCGCCACCAAACTCCGCCGGCGTGCGACGCGAGGGGATTCATGGGGTTCTCGGACGCGCGGTCTGGTGGCCCGGCTTACACCCGCAGCAGCAGCGTCTGTCGCCCGGTCAGCAGCAGGTCGTACCCGTCGCGGATGATCGCGGGGATGGCCAGTCGCCCCTTGCCGCCGAAGGCCACGTCCGTGTCGTCGATGAGGATCAGCGAGCGCGGGGCCATCTTCCCACGGGCGGCGTGGTATGCCTCCAGGTGCTTCTCGGCGTAGGGAATCCCCTCGATCGCGTCCCACGCGTCGAGGTAGAGCAGGTCGATGACGCCCGGGAACGCCCGGAGGAACGCGACGCCGTCGCCGCACGTCACGCGGACGTTGGGCAGGTCGGCGCACGTCTCGGCGGCCACGGCGCAGCACGCGGGGTCGATGTCGACGCTGAACACGTCTAACCCGGTGACGGCCCAGAACGCCGTCGAGTGCCCGTCGTTGCAGCACGCGGGGTGGAACTCGTTCAGGTCGTGGCGCAGCGGCTGGCGCATGCACCCGACCTCGACGATCGTGCGCCCGCCGAGTTTCCGCAGCAGGTCGATGCTCGCGAGCAGCGACGGGCGGGGCTTGCCGCGGACGTTCAGATGGTCCTCGGGCGTCAGCGTGTGCCCGAAGAAGAGCGGCTGGATCACGCCCTGGAAGTGCGCGTGCAGGATGTCCTTGGCGAACTCCCACGCCCGGTCGGGCGACGCATCGGCCTGCGGGCTGGTCACGGCGTGTCCTCCGGTCGAAGTGGGCACGATAGCGCGCGGGCGTGAGGCGCGCCCCGCCCCTGCGCCCCACCCGCCGGCCGCGCTACGCCGCCCCGGGCAGGGTCCACACGTCGCCCAGCGCACGCGAGACCACGCGCGGCGCGTCCTTGCCCGCGGCCTGCAGCAGCCGCTGCATCGGCTCGTGCAGGGGCTCGTCGCTCAGGCGGAACGTCGAGTGGTGCATCGGCAGCAGGAACCCGCCCCCGGCCTGGCGGTGCATCTCCCACGCCTGCTCGGGCGTCGCGTGCGCGTGCTCCCACGGGTCGTACGCGCCGATCCCGAAGATCGTGAGGTCGGCCCCGTCGACGCGTTCGAACGCGCGGGTGTACGCCGTGTCGCCGCTGAAGAGCACGCGACGCCGCACGTCGGGCGCGTCGATCACGTAACTGTTGAACCCGCGCGAGCGGTCGAGGGCGGCCCGGGCGCCCCAGTGCGCCGGGCGCAGCGCCCGCACGCGGAGCGGGCCGACGCGGGCCTCACGCTCCCAGTGCACTTCGTGCACGCCGCCGAAGCCCCGGGGGATCAGCCCGCGCGTCTTGGCGGCGGTGATGACCTGCGTCCGCGGGTGGGCGAGCGCGCGAAGCGTGGGGCGGTCGAGGTGGTCGAAGTGCGCGTGGCTGAGCAGGATGAGGTCGATCGGCGGGAGCGTGCGCGGGTCGAGCGTGGGGAGCAGTCGCCCCGGGCCGATGGTGAGCCCGCCGATCCGCACGCCGATGCGTTCGGAAAAGACCGGATCAGTGAGCACCCACGCGCCCCCGACGCGGAGCAGGACGCTCGCGTGCCCGAGCCAGACACCCCCGAGCGGAGACTCGGGGTCGGGGAGGGCCATGGCGCGAGGGTCGGGCGTGCGGAGGTTGCGGACGGAATCGAGTAGTTCACGCGGGTAGCGGCGCGAAGACGAGCGTGCGGCGTCCGTCGCGCGCCGGAAAAAGGTGCGCCCGCGCGAGCCGCCCGTGTTCGGGTCCGCGTCCGTGCCCATGCGCAATTGAAGGCGCGGGAGGAGGGTGGGGCGAGGGGGGGGCTGATCTTGCCGAGATACGCCTACTGACTTGAACGTGATCCGAAGTCAGTTAGGACGCTTGCAGCATCTGCTTGACATGTGCTGTTCAAGTCGCGATGCCCTGATGGACTGCCCGCATTGACTGCAAATTGACAATGAGCAAGTCGATAAAGAAGTATTGACAATCTTCTCTGGCGCAGCATGAGAGTATACTGAAAATTCTTGCATATCGAGCATCCTCCCTAGCGATCTCGTAAAGTCGGCGAGATTAATTGAGTGTGGGCCAAATCGCATCTCCTTAGAATCGCCATAACTGAGATAATAATGTCCATTGTATCCTTTCACTGCTCCTTGAATCGAACTGCGAATCTCCAGACGTACTCGATACCAATCTTGCGTAGTCGGCGCGAATTTCAATCCCGAAGCCCAGGATAGCGTGGCTGATCGACAATCACGAATCGACTTCGTTATATGGAATGAATTGGCGCCGAAATCTAGGCGCCAATCGCATTCTGTGCCATAAATACGATTCGCAAATCCAGGAGCGCGGGTCGGGCCGTGGACGTGATTCATCCAACATACACTATCTTCGATGAGGGTTACTGCTACTCGCTTCTTCAGGCGGTTGCTATCTTCGAAGAGAAAAGCAAACTTGGCATCAATTAACAATCGATACTTGTCTGCCTCCCAAGCAGTTGTGGATACGTGAGAAATAGATTGGGCTTTTCTGTTATTCATCGCCTTCCCCTACTCATGAGAGCGTGATTCGGGCATTTTATCGCCCCGCCGACATCAGCGGCTTCGCGTCTCTCTCGGGGCATTCCTCTTCCCCTACCCTCGCTCGTCAGCTGCTCGCCTCCCGGGCGTGGAGACCTGGCCCGCTGGCAGGCCCTGCCCACGCCGCGAGTCTACCGGGGCGAGCCGGCGTCGGGTGCGGGTGCGCGGGTTGACCATTTCTGCGCCAACCGAGCCCCATCAACTACTGTCTCACCAACGCCTTCCACGTGATCTCCCGCCCGTGGCGTGCGAGCATCTTCACCCGAAATTTGCGTGTTCCCACGCTCTCGGCGGGGTGGACCACTACAGTCCCAACGCATGACCTCACGACACATTCCGGCGGCCCTTGTCATCGCGGCTTCGATCCTTGCGGCGCCCGCGTTCGGGCAGGGCGGCCCGCCGCCGGCGGCGGTCACGCTGGACGCCGCCCGCCTGGAGACGCTGGAGCGCTGGGTGGACCTGACGGGGGAACTGCTGGCGCCGCGGCGTGCGGTGATCGCGAGCCGCCAGGCCGGGCTGGTGGTCGAGATGCTGGTGGACGACGGGCAGACGCTCGACGCCGGCGCGGTGATCGCGCGCCTCGACGACACGCTGGCGCGCCTGGAAGTCGCCGAGCGTGAGGCGACGGTCGCGGCCCGCCGTGCGGCGCTGGGCGTGCGCCGGGCCGAACTCGACAAGGCGTCGCGCGACTGGGCCCGGTATCAGCAACTGGCCGGGCGTTCGGCGGTGGCCGAGACGGAGATCGACGACGTGCGTTCGCGGGTCGAGACGGCCCAGGCGCAACTGGCGCTGGCCGAGGCCGACATCGCCGGGGCCGAGAGCGCCATGCACACCGCGCGCGAGCGCCTGGAGCAGCGCGTGGTGCGGGCGCCCTTCGCCGGGCGCGTGCTGCGGAAGCGCATCGACCTGGGGGCGTGGGTCGGCGAGGGCGGCGAGGTGGTGGAACTGATCGACCTGTCGCGCCTTGAGGTGTCGGTGAACATCCCCGAGGCGATGCTCGGGCGCGTGCGCGAGGGTTCGACGAAGGTGATCGTGCGCCTGCCGGCGATGGACCGCGAGTACCAGGGCAAGGTGGCGCGGGTGATGCCCGAGGCCGACCGGTTGTCGCGCCTTGTGCCCGTGCGCGTGGTGATCGACGAGCCCGACCAGGTGCTGCGCCCGGGGCTGTCGGTGCGGGCGCTGGTGGCCGACGGCACGTTCGTGCCCACGCTGACGGTGCACAAGGACGCGATCATGCGGGACGACGCCGGGCAGTTCCTGTATTGGAGCGCGAACGGCACGGGCGTGCCCGCGCGCGTGCGGACGCTCTTCGGCACGGGCGACCGCGTGGCGATCGAGGCGCAGATCCCGCCGGGCGCGATGGTGGTGACGCGCGGGAACGAGCGGCTGTTCCCCGGGCAGCCGCTGATGCCGGCGGGGGGCCCGCCGCCGGGCGCGCCCGGTACCAGGCCCGACGCGAAACCCGACGCGAAACCCGACGCGCCGGACGCCGCGCCGCGGCGTGAGTAACCGCACCGTCCAGCCTTCACCCGCGATGCTTGCGCCCCGTCCTTCGCAGGAGTTCTGCTGTGGATCCGATCCGTCTGGCCCTCGATCGCCCCGTGACTATCGCCGTGTGCGTGCTGCTGGCCGTCATGGCGGGGCTGATCGCGCTGCGTGAGATTCCCATCCAACTGACGCCGACGGTCGACCGCCCGATCGTGAACGTGACGACGCTGTGGCCCGGGCGCAGCCCCGACGAGATCGTCGAGGAGATCACCAAGGAGCAGGAGAAGCGCCTCAAGAACGTCTCGAACCTGAAGAAGATGACGTCGATCTCGCGCGAGGGCCAGAGCGCCATCACGCTCGAGTTCTACCTGGGCACGGACCTGACGCGGGCGCTGCAGGAGGTGTCGGACGCGCTCCGCCAGGTGCCGTCGTACCCCGAGGAGGTCGACGAGCCGGTGATCCGCTCGTCGGAGGGCGCCGCCGAGTCGGCCATCGCGTGGATCATCATCGACCTCGACCCGGCGCAGGCGCACAAGCACCCGGGCTTCGACATCACGACCATGTACGACGCCTTCGACCGCGAAGTGAAGCCCTTCATGGAGCGGATCGACGGCGTGGCCGAGGTGAACATCTACGGCGGGCGCGAGCGCCAGGTGCAGGTGCTCACCGACCCCGTGGCGCTCGCGCAGCGCGGGCTGTCGCACCTGGACGTGGTCGAGTCGATCCGTGCCGAGAACACGATCATCTCGGCCGGCACCATCCCCGAGGGCAAGCGTGACTTCCGCGTGCGCCTCAGCGGGCAGTACCGCGAGCCCGAGGAAGTGCTGGACACCGTCGTCGCGTATCGCGACGGGCGCCCCGTGCGCGTGCGCGACGTGGCCGAGGTGCGCCTGGGGCACGAGCGACCGCGCGGGTTCGTCCGCTCGATGGGCGTGCCCTGCCTGGCGATGAACGTCATCCGCCAGTCGGGCAGCAACGTGATGGAGATCATGCCGCAGGTGCGCGATCGCCTGGACGAGGTGCGGGCCGAGATTCTTCCCCGCCTGCACCCGACCGCCGGCAACGACCTGCGCATCCGCCAGGTCTACGACGAGACGGTGTACATCGACTCGGCGATCGACCTTGTGCTCTCGAACCTGCGGTACGGCGGGGCGCTGGCGGTCATCTGCCTGCTGCTCTTCCTCCGCTCGCTCCGCGCCACCCTCGTCGTCGCGATCACCATCCCCGTGTCGATCATCGGGACGTTCCTCGTGATGGCCCTGGCGGGACGCACGCTGAACGTGGTGTCCCTCGCGGGGCTCGCGTTCTCCACGGGCATGGTGGTCGACAACGCCGTCGTCGTCCTCGAGAACATCCAGCGCCGCATCGGCCTGGGCGATTCGCCCCTCCGTGCGGCGTACCACGGCACGCGCGAGGTCTGGTCCGCCGTCCTCGCGGGCACGCTCACCACCGTTGCCGTGTTCGTCCCGATCCTCACCGTGCGTGAAGAGGTCGGCCAGTTGTTCTTCGATCTCAGCCTCGCGCTCGCCGTGTCGGTGGCGCTCTCGCTGCTCGTGTCCATCACCGTGATCCCCGCGGCCGAGGGCGTCTTCGCCCGCATGCGGAACGACCAGCCCCCCACGCACTACAAGTGGACGCAGTCGCTCTTCGGCGTCGTGCCGCTGATCGCCCGCGCCGGAGCCGCGTACAGCCGCGCCATCCGCTGGTGCATGGACTCATGGCGCGGGTGGCTCCTGCGCCCCGCCATCGTGCTGGTCGTTGTCGGCGCCAGCATCGCCGGCTCGCGCGCGCTCATGCCCCCGCTCGATTACCTCCCCGCGGGCAACCAGAACCTCGTCTTCGGCGGGATGCTCATCCCCCCGGGCCAGTCCATCGAGCAGTTGAACGCCTACGCCGACGGCATCGACCGGGGCGTCGGACCCTACCTCCTCCGCCCGGGCCTGACGCCCGAGGAGATCGCGAAGCTCCCGCCCATCACGTCGTTCAGCGGCGTCACGCACGCGCCCGTGGGCGTGGCCAACTACTTCGTCGGCGCCTTCGAGGGCGGCATGTTCGCCGGGGCCATCTCCGCCGACCCCGACCGCGTCATCCCCGTCGGCGCGCTCCTCACCAACGCCATGAACGGCATGCCCGACGCCTTCGGCGGCGCCGCGCAGACCTCGATCTTCGGCGGGGGCATCCGCGGCGGGGACGAGATCCTGCTGGAAGTGTCCGGGCCCGACCAGGCCGCCGTGCAGCGCGCCGCGGGCATGATGTACGGCATCGCCGGCTCGAAGTACGGCTTCGGCGTCTCGGTGCAGCCGATCCCGGCGAACTTCGACTCGCTCCAGCCCGAGTGGGTGCTCCGACTGACGCAGGCCGGGCGCGAACTGGGCCTGCGCACGCGCGACCTGGGCGTGCCGCTGCGGGCGCTGGTCGACGGCGCATACGCCGGCGAGTTCCGTCTGGCGGATCGGAACGTCGATCTGATCCTGCTGCCCGCCGCGGGGCGGCTGGACTACAAGGAGTTGCTCAAGGACGTGCCCGTGGTCGTGCCCGCGGGGCAGGTCGTGCCGATGAGCGTCGTCGCGAGCGTGGAGCCCGGGCGGGCGCCGCAGGAGATCCGTCGTGCCGAGGAACTGCCGAGCGTGGCGATCCGCGTGCGCCCGCCGCAGGGGCGCGCGATCGAAGAACTCATGGCGGAGATCAGGGCCGAGGTCGTCGCCCCCGCGCAGGCGTCGGGCCTGATCGACGCCACGATGCGCGTGCGACTGGAAGGCACCGCCGCCAAACTCGACGACGTCCGTGCCTCGCTCTTCGGCGTCGCGAACTCCGGCGGCTCGGGCTCCGCGTGGTCGTGGCGGATCACCCTCGCCCTCGGGCTCGCGGGGGTCGTCGCGTCGGTGCTCGTGCTCATCCGGGCCCGGCGCCGCAAGGCCGCCGGCGCGGGCTACGCCGTCGCCGGGCTGCTGGTGCTCGCGGCCATCCTCGCGGGCCTGACGGCGCTGCTCCTGAACCAGCCCCAGCTGCTCGCGGCACGCTTCGCCTGGGCCTTGCTCGTCACCTACTTCCTCATGTGCGCCCTGTTCGAGAGTTTCATCTCCCCGCTGGTCATCATGTTCAGCGTGCCCCCCGCGGTGGTGGGGGGGTTCGCGGCGTTGCGCCTCGTGCACGAGTCGACCCTCGCGAACCCCAACCTCGCGCCCCAGCAACTCGACACGCTCACGATGATCGGCTTCGTTATCCTCATCGGCACGGTGGTCAACAACGCCATCCTGATCGTCGAACAGGCGATCAACTTCGCGCACCCCGAACGCACCGGCTCGACCGATGCGCCCCTCTCGCCCCACGACGCCATCGCCGAGTCCGTCCGCACGCGCCTGCGCCCGATCTTCATGACCTCCCTCACCACGATCTGCGGCGGGCTCCCGCTCGTCCTGGCCCCGGGCGCGGGGTCCGAGATGTACCGCGGGCTGGGCGCCGTGGTCCTCGGCGGGCTCGCGCTCTCGACGGTCATCACGCTTGTGGTCGTGCCGCTGGCCTACAGCCTGACAGTCGACATGCGCGACGCGCTCGCACGCGCGTGGTTCGCGGGCGCGAAGAAGCCCGTCGCCGCCAAGGCCGGCGCGTCGTCTATGCCAGCGGATCGGGCTTGAACAACTTGGTGTCCAGGGCCCACTGCTTCTCGGTAAAGTTCCCGCCGGTATCGATGGCGTTGGCCCGGTCGGGGCGCGCCGCGGCGAGGGCCATGGTGGTCTTCGCGTCGAGGTTGTCCAGTTGGCTCACGAGGATCGCCTCGGGCGTCGCGGGGATCTTCGCCGCCCCGAACTCCGGGATGCCGTGGTGCGACACGATGATGTGCTGGAGCACGAGCATCGCGTTCCCGGGGATGCGCACGCCCTGCTCGCGCATCACCTGCTGGGCCTTGTCGTGGAGCATGATCGCCCCGTCGACGATGTGCCCGATGAGTTCGCCCCGGTCGGTGTACGAGAACGCCCGGTCGTACACCAGTTCGCGCGTCTTGCCCAGGTCGTGCAGGAACAGCCCCATCAGCACGATGTCGCGGTTGATCTTGGGGTAGAGCGGGCAGATCGAGTCGGCGAGTTTCAGCAGCGTCAGCGTGTGCTCCAGCAGCCCGCCCAGGTACGCGTGGTGCATGCTCTTGGCCGCCGGCGCCATCCGGAACTGGTCCATCAGGAACGCGTCGTCCAGGTACGCCTTCGCCAGCGCCTGCATCGCCGGGTGGCGCAGCGTGCCGAGGATGGCCGTGAGTTCCGCGAACATCTCCGGCGCGGGGCGGCTCGACGCGGGCAGCAGGTCGCGCATCTGCTCGGGCGTGGGCTCGGCCGCCTCGATCCGGCTGATGATCAGCTGGATCTCGCCCTGGTACGCCTGCGTCTGCCCCTCCAGGCGCACGAACCCGTCCGTCGGCAGCGACGCGTACGTCGACTCGTCGATCGTCCACATCCGCGCGGGCACCTGCCCCGTCTTGTCCCCGATGAGACACTTCAGGAAGTACTTGCGGCTCTCGCGCGTCGTGCCCAGTTGCTTGTTGATGATCGCGAACAGCCCCGTGAGGTTCTGCGGCGGCTCGCCGAGGTCCGCGATGTTCATCCGCGCCGGGGCGCCCTTCGTCTGCACGCTCGTCATGAGGTCCTCCGCGATCAGGCCGCGATCCTACACGCGCCCGCGACCTTCCGCCCGCTACTGCGCCCACGCCCCCGGCACCTCGCCGTGCGTCGCCCGGACGATGCTGCGGATGCCCCCGCGCCCGCGCCAGTCCGTCCGCACCAGCAGCCACGTCGGACGCATCAGCGCCGCGAGATCGTCGCGGATGCGATTCGTGACCGCCTCGTAGTAAATCCCCTCGCTCCGGAACGCCTGCAGGTACAGCTTCAGGCTCTTGAGTTCCACGCACACCCCGCCCGCCCCGCGCGGGCGCGGCTCGAAGCGGATCGTCACCGTCCCGAAGTCCGGGTGCCCCGTCACAGGACAGACGCTCGTGAACTCCTCCGCGATGTGCTCCACCACGAACGGGGCGTCCGCGGGCGTCGGAAAACTCTCCAGCAACTCGGGCGTGGGCATGCCCAACCCTACGCGCGCCCGGGGCGGCGCACGCGGGGTTACTGGTACTTCCCGACGAGTTCGAGGATCCGCGGCTGGTTCCGCTGGATCTGGAGGCTCCGGCGCCACGCCGCCAGCGCCTCGCGCCGCGCCTGCTCGTTGCGCTGGTCGCTGAAGTGCCACTCGTTCATCAGGCACACCCCGACGCCGTTGAGCGCGGGGAAGTGGTTCGGGTCGATCTCCAGCGCCTTGCGGTACGCCGCGAGCGACGCGTCGTACCGGCGCAGGCGGAACAGCCCCGCGCCCAGGCGCTCGTACGCGTTGGCCGTCGGCTCGGTCCGCGTCAGTTGCTCCAGCGTGTTCACCATCTCCTCGTACCGCCCGCTCCGCCCCAGGCTGTTCGCCAGATTCAGCAGCACGGGCCCGGTGAGTTCGGTCAGTTCCGCGGCCTGCTGGTACTCAACCACCGCCTCCTCGTGGCGATCCAGCGCGCTGAACACCGCGCCCAGGTTCGTGCGTGCCGGCGCGCTCCGCGGGTTCGCCTGCACCGCCCGCTGGAGGTAGGGCAGCCCCTCGCGGGGCTCGCCGACCTGCAAGTAGGCGATGCCCAGGTTCATGTTCGCGTCGAAGTCGCCCGGGCGGATGGTCAACGCCCGCAGGTACGCCCGGATCGCCTCGCCCGGGCGATCGAGCAGTTGCAGCGAGAGCGCGTGCAGGTACTGGGCCGAGAAGTTCGTGGGCTCCAGTTCCGCCGCCCGCGCGTACCGGCGCTCCGCCGACGCGTAGTCGCCCCGCTCGCGGTAGATGTCGCCCGCGCCAAGGTACGCCACCGTCAGCGTCGGGTTGATCTCGATGGCCTTCTCGAACTCGCGGAGCGCGTCCTCCGCCCGCCCGGCCTGGGCCAGGCGCTGCGCACGCTCCACGAACTCCTGCCCGGGGGCCGGCACCGCGCCCGAGCCCGCCGCTGTGCGCGGCGCCGTAGTGCGGGTGGTCGTCGCGGGACGCTCATCGGCGCCGCCCACCGCCGGGGCGCGCCCGGTGCTCGACGCCGACACCTTCGCCGGCGCGGGGCGTGTCGCGGTGCGATCGGGCTTCGCGTACCGGTCCAGCGACTGGCACCCGCCCGCGAGCAGCCCCAGCACCGCCAGCATCACCACCGTCCGTGTCCGATCTCGCATCGACGTCGCTCCCCATCGCCGCTCGGCGTGTGCAGTCCGTTCGGTCATCCGGCTCGAACCACCCGGATTATCGGTCAACTCTTCCGCCCGCTCGCGGCTTTCCTCCGCCCACGCCCGCCCGAACTCCCTTCGGAGGTCTGCCTTTGTTCGGTTCCCCGCTCACTCGAGGGCAGCAGCATCCGAAGCCGACGCAGGTTCGTGAGGTCGTACGCCCGTCCGTGGGAATCGTTCACTTTCGGCGTTTCGAGGACCTTCGGCACGTGGCGCAGCGCCGGGTGCGCCATGAACGCCGCGAACCCGCTCGCCCGCAGGCGGGCCGCCGAGTACGTCCCGTGCCCGGCGTGGGGCTTCACGCTGCCCCCGATCCACCCCTCGCCGATGTGCTCATGCCGATCCAACCGGCTGGCGGCCTTGCCCTTGCTGTCGTTCACGTGCAGCACCTTGAGCCGCCCCAGCCCGCACATGCGGTCGAATTCCGCGAGCACCGCCTCGCCCTGCCCCCGCGTCGTCAGGTCGTACCCCGCGGCGTGCAGGTGGCAGGTGTCCAGACATACCCCCAGCCGCTCGGGCGCGCCCGTCGCCCCGGCGCAGCGATCGAGCAGGTCGCGCAGATGCTCCAGGCGTCCGCCGATCGTGCTCCCCGCGCCGACCGTGCCCTCGAAGCACGAGACCGTGCGATAGCCCCGGGTGCGCGTGAACAGTTCGGCGTACGCACGCTCGATCCGCGCGAGCCCCTGCTCCAGCGTGCCCCCGACATGCGAGCCCGGGTGATGCACGAGGTACGGGATAGCAAGGGCCTCGCAGCGTTCGATCTCGTCGGTCATCAGGTCGACGCTCTTGGTCCACAGGTCGTCGTTCACGCTCGCGAGGTTGATGAGGTACGACGCGTGGCTCACGATCCCGCCGCGCCCGTCGGGCCCGCCGGTGTTCCAGCCCAGTTCGCCCACGCGGGCGTGCCACGCGCGGACCATCTCGGGGTCGAGCGGCTTGGCCTTCCACTGCTGCTGGTTCTTCGTGAAGACCTGCACGCAGTCGAGCCCGAGACGCGCGCCCTCGTCGAGGGCGTTGACCATCGAGCCGGCGATGGAGAGATGGCTGCCGAACACCGGCGGAGCGTAGACGCGAGGGGCGAATAAATAAACGGACCCCGCGCGTTTGCACGGGGCCCGCAGTGATCAAGACCAACGATTGGCGTGCTCAGCGGCGACGACGCGCCACGAGGAGCCCGCCCAGGCCGACGAGCGCCAAGGCGCCCGGGGCCGGCACGGCGTTCGCGCGGATCATCCAGTTGCCCAGGTTGAGAGCCTGCAGGTCGAGCGCGGGACCGCCTGCGAAGCCCGGCGCGGTGTTCGCGTCGAACCCGGCGCCGCCCGAGGCCCAGGAGCGACCGGGGAGTTGCGCGTTGTTGTCGGTCGACATCGGGAACGTGCCGGCCGCGTGGGTGATCCCCACGCCGATGAGGAACCCGGCGCCGGGCACCAGCACGTTCGGAAGCCCGACGATCTGGTGGACGTTGGTCTCGATCGCGCCGGCATCCGCGAAGCCCACACCCTGGAAGAGCAGGGTGCCGGCCTGCGGGCCGCCGCCGAGGTCGGCCCAGATGAAGATGTCGAACGCAGCGCCGGGGGCCACGCCGCTGGAGCCCGGGAACGCGGGCGAGCCCCAGGTCACTTCCAGGCTGGTGATGACGTTGTTCCCGCCGGCAACCGTGAACTGGTTGGACGCGACGATGTAGCCGCCGGCCGCGAGGCCGACGCTGTTATCGGCGGTGCCGTCGTCGAGCTGGTAGGTCGCGCGGGCCGCGTACCCACCCGTGCCCTGGGCCGAAGGACCGGCCGTGATAAGGGACTGGCCGACCGCGCTCCCGCTGATGGCAACGAGCGCAACAATACCGATGAGCTTCTGCATGTCACTCTCTCCTCAGCCCGGGAAAAACTGCTCGCGTTCAAACGTACGCGGGCACCCCTGGGGCTTGTCTCGTCCGCAGAGTATCGCCCCTCTTCAGGGCGTCAATCCGAACGGACCCCGATTGTCGCTTTTTCTGCCATAGACTCCGGCATGGCCACCTCCGCACCTCTCGTCGCCCGTCGGGCCGTCATCACCGGCGCTTCTGCCGGGATCGGGCTCGCGATCGCCAAGGCCCTCGCCGTCGAGGGAGCAGGCTGCGTCCTCAACGCCCGTCGCGCCGACCGGCTGGGTGCACTCGCGAAGGAACTCGGCCCCGCGTGCGTGCCGGTCGCCGGGGACTGCGCCGACGACGCCGTCATCCAGCGCATGCTCGACGCGGCCAAGTCGCTGCCCGGCCCCCCTGCGGGCGAGGCCGACCTCGTCGTCATCAACGCCGGGCGCGGGCTCAACGGCTCGGTTCTCACGAGCGACGCCTCCCAGTGGGAAGAGATGATCCGCACGAACCTGCTCGGGGCCGCTCGCTTGCTCCGGGCCGCCACGCAGCGCATGCTCCGCGCGGTCGGCGAGCGCACCGGCCCGGGCGTGCTCGACCGCCCGCGCGACATCGTCGTGCTCGGGTCGGTCGTCGGGCGGCATGTCTCGCCCTTCTCCTCGATGTACGGCGGGACCAAGTTTGGCGTGCACGGCATGGTCGAGGGCGTGCGGCGCGAGGTCGCCGCCAAGGGCATCCGTGTCACGCTCATCGAGCCCGGGTTCGTCGTCTCCGAGTTCCAGGGCGTCGCGGGGTACGACCCCGCGTGGGTCGATGGCGTGTTCGAACGCATCGGCCCGCCGCTGAAGCCCGAGGACGTCGCCCGCTGCGTGTCGTTCGTCGTGACCCAGCCCCCGGGCGTGCACGTGGGCGATCTGGTGGTGCGCCCGACGCGGCAGGACTACCCGTAACGCCGTTGGCCATGCCCCGCGCGGGGCCCCGTGCCGGGCAGAGTGCGCACCAGGCGTCGCAGGCCTGTGGGACCTGACCCGGACTCTTCCACATTTTGCCACGATTCGGCGGAATTATCGCATTCCGCGCCGCACCCGTTGCGGGTGATTTCATCGCTTCGGTAGCGTGAGCCCATCGTGCGCACTCGCGCACGCAAAGGGGGTTCCACATGCGTCACTGCTCGCGGTCCGGCGTGTTGTCGTGCATGGTCGTCGCGTTCGCCCTGCTCGCGTGGCTTCTCGCGATCACGCCCGCGGCACGGGCCCAGGGCGGGGTCAGCCAGATCGTCCTCGAAGACCCCACCTCCGAACCCGCCGCCCCGACCTGCCAGGCGCCCGCCACCTACATGCTTTCCTCGTCGATGCCGAGCGTCTGGACGCTGGCCGAGGTCGTGCCCGGGGGGGGCACGGCCTCGGTCGGCACCTTCATCGGCGTCGACGCCGAGGTCGTTGTCCGCAACATCACCACCGACTACAACGGCGTGCTCATCGACTGCACCTGGACCCTCGCGCTGGGCGTCATCGCGCTGGACGGCCAGACCCCCGCCGACGCCGGCATCCTGATCGCCGAGGTCACCATCCACGATCCCGAGGGCCCGATCGACCGAACGTTCGGCACTGTGCTGCCCCCAGGAGGCGTGAGCGACGCCATCCAGGCCATCCGCAACGCCGCGGGCGTCGAGATCGAGGGCGAAGAGGGCGAGAACATCTCCCTGGGGTCGAGTTGTTCGTGCCCCGCGTGCCCCTTGGGCGGTCGCTTCTGGGTGCCCTTCACGGTGATCGGCGTCGGGCGCGTGCCGGGCGGGCAGCACTGCTGCGCCACCGCCTGCCAGGTCGCCTGCTCCCGCCTGCACCAGGGCATGTCCGAGGCCGAGGCGTGGCTCATCGGCCAGGGCACCTGGGTCGCGTGTATGCTTTGCCAGTAAGCGGCCGGCACGCCCCCCACACGGGCTGGTGCGTGTGGCCCGAGGGGTGGCCATGAAGGGACAAACCGTCGTGTGGATCGCCCTCGCGCTCGCTGCGCTGCTCGCGGTACTGGCCGTGGTGGGGTGGTTTGTTCTCGCGACGGGACTGGGAATGTCCGTGCGGGCCGAAGCCCGCGACGCGGGGCTCGTCGTGATCAACACGCAGGGCGGCGTGGTCCGCCAGGCGCAGATCAGCGTCACGATCGACACCGTCGCCTACGACCTCCCCGCGCGGGACCTGCCCCCGGGCGAGACGCTCATCCCCTGGAGCGAGATCGCGCCCGGGGCGGACCTCGCCCGCTTCGCCGGCTCGTCGATCACCGCCCCGCGCCTCGGCTCGTCCTTCACCTCGTACACCGGCGGGAACCCGCCCAACGGGCACGCGTCGGGCGCATCGCCCGCGCACAACCCCGACCTGCCGTAGCACGAACGACTGCGGTTCACGCGCGACGGATCACGCGCGAAAAAAAGGGCGCGATCCGGTTGGGTCGCGCCCGCTGTGCGGTGGTCGAATCGTTCCTGACTTACGGGAACAGGCCGCGGATCTCGTACGCCGCTCGCAGGCGCTCCAGCGCCGCGGCGTAGGCCGCCGTGCGCAGCCCGCACTTGTACTTCTTCCGCGCCTCGCGTGTCTTCGCCGCCGCCCGGATCATGTGCTTGTTGAGCAGCGAGTCGACGTGCTCGAGGTCCCAGGCCTGGCAGGTCTTGTTCTGGACCCACTCGAAGTACGACACGGTGACGCCCCCGGCGTTGCAGAGGATGGCCGGGAGGACTTCGACCCCGCGTGCCTCGAGGACGCGCTCGCCCGCGGGAGTGGTGGGGGCGTTGGCGCCCTCGGCGACGACCTTGCAGTTGAGCAGCTTGGCCTCGGGCTCCTGGATCATCTGCTCCAGGGCCGCGGGGACGAAGACGTCGACCTTGGTCGAGTAGAACTCTTCCTTGTCGATGGACTCGGCGTTGCGGAAGCCGGCGACGCCGCCGACCTTCTGGCAGTGAGCCGCGAGGGCGTGCGCGTCGAGCCCGCTCTCGTTGAGGATGGCGCCGGTGTGGTCCATCGCGGCGATGATCTTGGCGCCGCGATCGTGCAGGATGCGTCCCGTCCACGAGCCCACGTTCCCGTAGCCCAGGATGCTGACCTTGCACCCCTTCATGTCGATGCCGATCTCGGGGAGCATCTCGGCGAGCGTGTCGACCACGCCCTGCCCGGTCGCCTTCTCACGACCGACCGACCCGCCGAACTCCACCGGCTTGCCGGTGATGACGGCCTCGGGCTGACGCCCGCCGACCTCGCTCAGGAACGCGTAGGTGTCGGCCATCCACGCCATGTGCTGCGCGTTGCTCCCCACGTCCGGCGCGGGGATGTCGTAGTCGGGCCCGATCTGGTGCGCGATCGCCGCCGTGAACCGACGCACGATCCGCTCCATCTCGCCCTTGCTGTGCTTGTACGGATCGACCTTGATCCCGCCCTTGCCACCGCCGAAGGGCACGCCCACCAGCGAGCACTTCATCGTCATCAGGAACGCCAGGCTCTTCACGTCGTCCAGGTGCACGTCGTGGTGGAACCGCAGCCCGCCCTTGAACGGCCCGAGCGCGTTGTTGTGCTGCACCCGGTAGCCCTTGAACAGGCGGTACTCCCCATCGTCCATCCGCACCGGGAAGTGCACCATGATCTCGTTCTTGGGCTGCGACAGGATGATCTTCAACTGATGCGGCAGGTTCATCAGGTCCGCCGCCTGCAGCATGCTGCCCACCGTCTGGCGGTACAGGTTGTTCGGATCGCCCGGAAGACCCAACTCATCGAAGATCGGGTGTGTGAACGCGTCGGGCGCCTTCGACGGACCGCCCGACTTCCCGGGGCTCTTCGCCCCGCTCTTCACGCTCTGCTTGCCCGGCTTCTTCGACGCGGTCGCGCTGCTCATGGATAATGTGTCCCGATTGCTCGTCGGCCATGCGTTCCCCCGCGGCGTCCGCGAAGGCCCCCGTTCGACGCCCGCGACTCGTCGCGCGCTCCCCCGGGGGCTCCATCGTACCCCGGCGAGCCCCCGTGTCGACGCCGGTTTCTCCCTCACACTGCACACCCTGGCGCCAGCCCCGTGCCGTGGCCCTGGGCCTGCCCGTTTGACTTTGCCCATGTGCCATTTGCTCTGTGGCGATTTCCCCTACCCTCCCCCGTGCTCCTCTACCTCGCCGCCGATCTCATCTGGGCCACGCGGATCAAGGGCGTCGCCGACGCCCTGGGCCTGCCCGCCCGCCCCGTCCGCACCCTCGACATGCTCGAAGCCCGCCTCGCCGATTGCCGCGTCTCGGGCGTCCTGCTCGACCTCGACAAGCCCGACGAGGCCATCGCCATGATCGAACGCCTCCGCCGATCACCTGTCCAGGGGGACGCCCCGCGTATCCGCATCCTCGCCTGGGGCCCGCACGTGGCCAAGGACTTGATGCAGCGGGCCCGCGACGCCGGCGCCGACGAGGTCCTGCCCCGCGGCGCGTTCGACCGCAACCTCGAGGACATCCTGCTCCGCCTGGCCTCGGGCGGCACGCCCGAATCGGTGTAACGCGGCCCTACCGAGCCCCGGGCGAGCCCGGTGCGAAATGTTCCAGGTAGTGGGCGACGGTCTTCGCGAGCACGTCGCACTCCAGGTTCACCCGCCCGCCGGGACGCAGGTCCGACAGCGTGGTGCGGGCCAGCGTCTCGGGGATCAGGGCGATCTCGATCTCGCCGGCGTGCATGTCCACCCGGGCGAGCGTGAGCGACACGCCGTCGATGCAGACACTCCCGCGGGGGACCATGTACCGCATCAGGGCGGCGTCCGGGGCGAGTCGCAGCAGCCAGCCACGCCCTGGCGTCTCGCCGTTGGCCCGGACCTCTCCCAATCCGTCGATGTGCCCCTGCACGACGTGCCCGCCGAGGTACGTCCCCGCGGTGACGGCGTGCTCCAGGTTCACCCGCCGCCCGACCTCCCACCCGCCCAGCGTGGTCTTGGCCAGGGTTTCGGGCACGGCGTCGAACAAAAATCCGTCGCCTGCACCCTCGCCGCCTTTCCCCATGCCGCCGACAATGGTGAGGCAGCACCCGTTGACGCTGATGGAATCGCCCTGGGCGGGGGCGTGGGCCCATCCCGCGGGGTCGATCCGCAGGCGCAGCCCGGCGGGGGTGGGCGTGACGGCGGCGACCCGCCCGACGTGCTGGACCAGCCCCGTGAACATGGGGAGACGGTACGCCAAGTTGACCCCGGGCCCGAAGTCCTCGATACTGGTGAGCCGCGCCTCGGGCGCGCCCGACTGTCCACCCCCCGACCGCACCCGTCCGGCCATGTGCCGGGCCCGTGGAGTTGCCCCGGATGCGCCGACGCCTTCCCGCCGCCCGAATCGCCTCGACCCTGCTCCTCGCCGCGCTGCTCCCGCTGGGGGCGTGCCAGAAGCCGCAGAAGGCCGCGAGCGCCACCGAAACCAAGAAGTCCGAGCCCGCCGCGAGCGCCGGCCAGTCGCGGTTCCCGGTCGTCCACGACGACTGGGCGTCGCTGGGCTACCGGCTCGACTGGGTCGGGTTCCCCTTCGGCATTGCGCAACGTCCGCGGACGACGGTCTCGATGGAACTCTACCCGGACGTGGTCGTGCTGCAGGAGAAGGGCAGCGTCGTCGCCGCGCTCGAAGCCTCCACCGGTCAGAACCGCTGGGCGATCGAACTCACCGGCCCGCTGACGAAGTGGGTCGGCATCGCCCGAGAGCCCGGCGAGGGCGGACGCCTGCTCGTGTGCAGCGAGTCGGAGATGTTCCTCCTGGCCGTCGGCTCCGGGAACATCCTCGGGCGCGAGCGATTCGCCCGCGTCGTGAACACCCCGCCCGTGCTCGTGGGCAACCTCGCGGTCTTCGGCACGTCCACGGGCGTGGTGCAGAGCCACATCGTCGGGCGAGGCCTGCCGTCCTGGGGCTTTGCCACGCGCGGGGCCATCGACGCCAACCTGATCACGGTCGACGGGCGCATCGCCGCCGTCTCGCAGGGCGGGGACGTGATGTTCCTCACCGAGTCGGGCGAACTCGTCGGGCGGGCACGCATCTTCGGCCCGCTGGATTCCAACCCCGCCACCGACGGCGAGCGCCTCTTCGTCGCGTCCCGCGACCAGTCCGTCTGGTCCTTCGACACCTTCGGCAACACCGCGTGGCGCCATCGCACCTCGTACCCCATCACCGGGCAGCCCGTGGTCCACGAGGGCACGGTGTACGTCGACCTCGACGGCGAGGGGCTCACGGCCTTCGACGCCGCCACCGGCGACCGGCGCTGGACCGCCAAGGGCGTCCGGGGCGAGGTCATCGGCACGCGCAACGGACGACTGCTCGTCCGCGACAGCCGCGGCATCACGCTCCTCGAACCGGCCCGGGGCGACCGCGTCACCCGCATCGAACTTCCCCGCGTCGCGCGCGTGCAGGCCGACGGCTTCGCCGACGCCACGCTGTACGCCGTCTCCGAGACCGGCGTCCTCGCCCGCTTCATTCCTCGATAAGCGGGGCGTCGCGATGCTCGTCCCCGTCCGGCGTGCGCTCGTCTCCGTCTCCGACAAGTCGGGCCTGCTCGCCTTCGCGCGCGCCCTCGCCCAGCGTGGCGTGGAGATCATCTCCACCGGGGGCACCGCCAGCGCCCTCCAGGCCGCGGGCATCCCCGTCACGCCCATCGACCGGGTCACCGGCTTCCCCGAGATCCTCGACGGGCGTGTGAAGACCCTGCACCCCGCGGTGCACGCGGGGCTGCTCGCCGTCCGGGGCAACCCGGCGCACGACGCGCAGATGCGCACGCACAACCTCCGCCCCATCGACCTCGTGTGCGTGAACCTCTACCCCTTCGAGCAGACCATCGCCCGCCCGGGCATCGCCCGTGACGAGGCGATCGAGCAGATCGACATCGGCGGGCCGTCGATGGTGCGCTCCGCCGCCAAGAACCACGCGCACGTGGCGGTCGTGACCGCGCCGGGTCAGTACGAGCGCGTGCTCCACGACCTCGCGCTGCACGACGGCGCCACGTCGGGCCCGCTCCGGGGCGAACTGGCGCGCGAGGCCTTCGCGCTCACCAGCCGCTACGACGCCGCCATCGCCGCCTATCTCGCGGGCGACCACGACGCGCGGTTCCCGCCGCTGCTCACGCTGACGTGCGTGAAGGCCGACGACCTGCGCTACGGCGAGAACCCGCACCAGGCCGCGGCGCTCTACCGGCGCGTCGGGCACGCCCGCACCGGCTCGATCCCCCACGCCGAGCAGTTGCACGGGAAGGAACTCAGCTACAACAACATCAACGACGCCCAGGCCGCCCTGACGCTCGCGCAGGCGCTGGGGCGCCTTGCGCCCGACGGCGTCGCCGCCGCGATCGTCAAGCACGCGAACCCCTGCGGCGCCGCCTCCGCCGCCGACGCCCGCACCGCGGTCGACCTCGCCATCGCGGGCGACCCGATAGCCGCGTACGGCGGGATCCTCGCGCTCAGCGCGCCGCTCGACGCCGACGCCGCCGAACGCCTCAACACCAAGGACGTCTTTCTCGAAGTCATCGTCGCGCCCGAGTTCGACCCCGACGCCCTCGCCATCCTCCGCGCACGCTCCGCGAACCTGCGCCTCCTGCGCGTCGGCCCCGAGCACCCCGAGCCCGAAGTGCTCGAGTTCCGCTCGATCCCCGACGGCGTGCTCGTGCAGGAACGCGACCGGCGCCTGGCCCGCCCCGACGAGTACGTGCTCCGCGCCGGGCCAACGCCCTCCGACGCCGACCTGCGCCTCGCCCGGTTCCTCGAGTGCGTCGCGCGGAGCCTGGTGAGCAACGCCGTCTGCATCGGGGCCCTGGGCCCCGGGGATGCCCCCATGCTCGTCGGCGCCGGCGCGGGCCAGATGGACCGCGTGACGGCCTGCCGCCTGGCCGTCGAAAAGGCCGGACGACACGCGAAGGGGGGCGTGGCCTTCTCGGACGCGTTCTTCCCCTTCCCCGACGGGCCCGAGGTGCTGCTCGACGCGGGGGTTCGGACCATCGTCCACCCGGGGGGCTCGAAGCGCGACGAGGAAACCTTCGCCCTGTGCGCCGCCCGGGGCGCCGCGTGCCTGACGACCGGGCTGCGTCACTTCCGCCACTGAACCGACCGCTTGCCTGACACGGGGCTTGGAACGTAGAATTCCCTCCGGAGAGTGCCATGCACCGCCGGAAGTCATCCATCCAGACGATCCCATCCCGCGCGTCCGACGCGATGCCGGAGGACGACTGCGCCCACGACCCATCGGGGGCGCTCGTGCTCGGCGCCGACGCGTCCCAGGGGCTGAACTCGAAGGTGCTGGTGCTGAACAGCGCGTACGCCGCGATGAGGATCGTCTCGGCCCGGCGCGCGTTCTGCTTGGTGGCGCGGTCGATCGCGGAAATCATCCACGTCGAGCGGGGCGACGAAGGCCCGCGCTACCTCAACTACGACTTCGCGAGTTGGATCGAAGTCTCGGCCCTGCAGCGCGAGTTCGAGCGCGAGCAGCACGACTGGGTCCGCACGGTGCGCTTCGAGATCGCCGTCCCCCGGATCATCCGCCTGCTCGAGTACGACCGCATCCCCGACCAGTCGGTCAAACTCAACCGGCGGAACCTCTTCGCCCGCGACCGCAACCGCTGCCAGTACTGCGGGAGAATCTTCCCGACGAGTGAACTCTCGCTCGACCACGTCCTTCCCCGCTCGCAGGGCGGCGTGGACTCGTGGGACAATCTGGTCTGCGCGTGCATCAAGTGCAACGCCCGCAAGGGCGGGCGCACGCCCGACCAGGCCGGCATGCGCCTCGTCCGCCCGCCCGTCCGCCCCAAACGCAACCCCATGATCGCCATCCGCCTGGGGAACGAGAAGTACCAGAGTTGGAAGGCGTTCCTCGACAACGCGTACTGGAGCGTGGAACTCGGGTAGCCTCGGTTATCGAACGCTGATGCACCGGGGACGACCGCGCCGGATCCGCATAATTCAATAATCGGCAACCGCTTACGGTCGTTCTCCGTCCGCGCGATACGGTGAAGGTCCGCTGCTGGAGGTTTCACGCGAAACTTGCGCCGAAAGCGCTTGACCCCCCTGCCCTGGGCAGGTAATCTCACCCCCGGAGAAACACCCTGCGGACGAGTGTGTGCCGCTGTCGGGGTACCGGTGCGTCGGAGCGCGTCGGGCTGAGTTTGTGTTTGAAGAAGCGAGGGGAAGCAAACATGACGAAGACGTTGATGGCGGCTGCGGTCGCGCTGTTCGTGGCCGCGGGCACTGCCCAGGCCGGGTACACCACGGTGAACATCGGCAACTCCGCGGCGACCCGCGGGGCCGTGACCGGCGGCGGGAACGGCGCGCCCAGCAGCGAGGGCGGCGGGCCCAACAGCATCGTGAACATCCTCAGCCACATCTACAACGGCACGACGAGCACCGCCGGCATCACCGGGAGCATCGAGGGCGACATGAACCTCGGCGGCGGGATCATCGCCCGGCGCGTCAACGACTTCGGCGGCGACGTCTTCGCCCAGGTTCTCAACCTCGCCAGCGGGTCGGCCGGTTCGTTCGATCAGGTCTGGCGTGACGGCGTCGTGCAGTTCGAGGCCCGGGCCCGCTACGCCGGGTACGAGCAGCACTTCGGCTTCCAGACCCTCGACAACGCGAACAACCTCTCCGGCGCCGGCTTCGGCGGGCCGTCGATCCACGTCCAGAACTCGGGCTCGGGCTTCACCGCCTTCGGCAGCGAGACGTTCAACATCGGCAGCCCCGTGAACTTCACGTGGATGCGCGCGAACAACGCCGCCGGCACCACCAACGCCCAGTACTCCCTCGCCTCGCTCAACGTCGCCGGGCGCGACCAGATGGTCGCGTGGGAGATCCTCGGCACGGGCGGCAAGCGCTACGTGCTCGCCTTCGAGGACATCAACCAGGGCGGGAGCCCCGACGACCGTGACTTCAACGACCTCGTGATCGAACTCGTCGTCATCCCGCTCCCCTCGGGCGCCGGGCTGGCGATGGCGGGCATGACGCTGCTGGCCTTCCGCCGTCTGCGCACCGCCTGAGTTCGCTGTCTATCCGAATCGCACGACAGGGGCCCGCGGCGACGCGGGTTCCTGTGTTTTTTGTCCCGCGCGATCCCGGCGCACACCCCGGGGATCGCCTCTTTCCCGGGCCGACCCGGGCGGGCTCGGGGCCTATAGTTGATGCTCCGGGAAGGTGGATCCCGGGCCGTGTTTCCCCGCGTTCGCGGGGGCGGCGTTCAGAGACGACCAGCACGCCCCTCACCGGGCAGGGCCCGCCCCATGGCGAGGCCCGGAGGTCGACGCTCCCCGTTTCCATCGCGGGCGGCATCGCCCTCTGGCGGCGTTCACGCCGCGACAGAAGGACATTCCATGATCGACGAGACCCTGATCGCCTCCCTCGGCTTCGCCGAGGACGAAGCCACCGCCCTCCTCCGCCAGGCCATGGGCGCCAAGGCCTCCAAGCCCGACGAGTACATGGACTCGCTCGTCGGCACGCAGATGGCCGACCTCACGCCCGGCAAGTTGGTCCGCGGGAAGATCATCGGCTTCGCGGGCGACGACGTCGTGGTCGAGGTCGGCCTCAAGAGCGAAGGCCTGATCCCCCGCGAGGAGTTCGACGGGGTCGAGGTCAAGCCCGGCGACATGGTCGACGTGCTCCTCGAGGACCTCGAAGGCGAGGGCGGGCTGGTCCAGCTCTCGAAGCGCCGCGCGGACCGCATGATGGCGTGGCAGCGCATCGTCGACACGAGCAAGGAAGGCGACGTCGTCGAGGGCACCGTCACGAAGAAGATCAAGGGCGGCCTGCTCGTCGACATCGGCGTGCCGGTCTTCCTGCCCGCCAGCCAGGTCGACATCCGTCGCCCGGGCGAGGTGGGGGACTTCATCGGGCGCAAGGTCCGGGCCGAGATCCTCAAGATCGACCTCGAACGCAAGAACATCGTCATCTCCCGGCGCAAACTCATCGAGACCGAGCGCGACCAGGCCAAGAAGCGCCTGATGGACACGCTCAAGGAAGGCGACATCGTCACCGGCGAGGTCAAGAACATCGCCGACTTCGGCGCGTTCGTCGACCTCGGCGGGATCGACGGGCTCCTCCACATCACCGACATGTCCTGGAGCCGCATCAACCACCCCAGCGAACTGCTCAAGCTCGGCCAGAAGGTCGAGGTCAAGGTCCTCAACATCGACCGCGAGAAGGACAAGATCGCCCTGGGGCTCAAGCAGAAGGAAGCCAGCCCCTGGGAGGAGATCGAGAAGAAGTACCCCGTCGGCTCGCGCCTCCGCGGGGCGGTGGTCAACATCATGTCCTACGGCGCGTTCGTCCGCCTCGAGGACGGCATCGAGGGCCTGGTCCACATCTCCGAGATGTCCTGGACCCGGCGCGTCAACCACCCCAGCGAGGTCGTTCAGCCCGACCAGGAAGTCGACGTCGTCGTCCTCGAGATCAACAAGGACAAGCAGGAAATCTCCCTCGGCATGAAGCAGACCGAGGTCAACCCGTGGGAACTCGTCGGCGAGAAGTACCCCCCGGGCACGATGATCGAAGGCAAGGTCCGCAACCTCGCGAACTACGGCGCCTTCGTCGAGATCGAGCCCGGCATCGACGGCCTGCTCCACATCTCCGACATGTCCTGGACCAAGAAGGTCACGCACCCCAACGAACTCATCAAGAAGGGCGACGTCGTCCGCTGCGTCGTCCTCGAGGTCGAGAAGGACAAGCAGCGCATCAGCCTGGGCATCAAGCAACTCACCGAGGACCCGTGGCTCAACGCCATCCCCGAGCACTACAAGCCCGGCATGGTCGTCCGCGGGAAGGTCACGAAGATCACGAACTTCGGCGTGTTCGTCGAGCTCGAGCAGGACCTCGAAGGCCTGCTGCACATCAGCGAACTCGCGGACCACAAGGTCGAGAACCCGCAGGACGTGGTCAAGGCCGGGGACGAGGTGGACGTCAAGATCCTCCGCGTCGACCGCGCCGACCGCAAGATCGGCCTGTCGCTGAAGCGCGCCCAGTGGGGCGACACCTCGGGCGGGCGCGCCCCGGGCACCCCCGGCGCCGAGGACGACCGTCCGCGGCGCAAGGGCTCCGACTCGCCCACCCGCGGCGGGATGGACGCGCACGACGCCATGGGCACCGACAAGATCCGGTTCCAGTAACCTGATCCGGCCTGGTTCACCGTTCCACGCCCCGGGCCGCCCCGGGGCGTTTTTCGTGCGCGCACAGCAACCCCGCGCGGGCGGTTCGCCGCACGGGGGGGACGTACACTGCGGTTCGGGCCGTTCCGGCTAGCAGAGCGCCAGGAAGCTGAGCAGGCACAGGATCGCGACGCGCTTCCGGGAATCGGTCATGGCAAGGACAAGGTGCATGGCGTTCCTCTCTTGGATTGTCCGTCGCGGGAAGAAGGAACAACCAGTATGCCAGGCGCGCCGCGGCGCCGCCAGGGCTCGGGACGCGCGCATAAACGCGGTTATCCGCGCGTTCTCGGACTTGCCCCGCGCCCTCGTGTGCGGGGTGTTGCGTGCGGGCATCATCGCGTGTCTTTCCGGTGCGACGGCGCACGCGCAGCAGGCCCTGCCGAGCCTTGATCCGCCCGCGCCCCGCGAGGCGCTGGGGTCGTTCAACCTCGTGCGGGCGGCGTTGCTCGCCGACGCCAGCGAGCCCATGCCCAACTTCGGGCATGGCGCGTGCGTCGTGCTGCGGCTCGACGGGCGGATCATCGCGCGCGGGCAGGCCTTCGGCGAGGATGCCCTCGGGCGGGCGCTTGCGCTGGCCGCGACGGACCTCGCCCGCCAGATGCCCCCGGGCGCCGACGCCGCCGCCGAACGCGCCCGCGCGAGTGAACTGTCCCGCGCCGCGCTGAGCCTGGAACTCGCCGGCCCGCCCATCCCGCTGCGGATGGACACGTTCGCGGAGGTGGACGTGGGCGTGCAGCCCGGGCTCGACGGCGTGGGCGTGCGCCGGGGCTCGCGCGTCGAGGTCGTCTTCCCCAGCACGGGCCAGGTCTTCGGGCGCCTCGCGGGCGACATGCTCGCGTCGGCCATCGCAGAACTGCTCGGCGACGCGACGGCCCCCTTGCGCGGGACTCCCTCGGGCGAACTGGGCCCGCTCGTCCGCACGCACGGGCTCGAGGCCTTCCGTTTCCGCGTCGCGCACGTCGCGCAGACCACGGGTAGCGCGTCACCCGGGTTCCTGCATCGCGGCGCGCGCCCCGCCGGCCCGATGACCCTCGCGGACCTGCGCGCCCTCGAACGCGCACTCGCCGAGCACCTCGCCGGGCGACTCCGCCGCGACGGCCCGCGGAACGTCCTGCTGGGAACGCACCACGCCGGAACCGGGCGCGACCTGCCCGAGGTCGCGCCGCCCGCGGCCCAGGCGCTCGCGTGCCTGGCGCTCGTGGCGCACGCGCGCGGGGCGGCGGACGAGGTCGAGGCGCTCCCGAGCCTGGCCGTGGCGCGGGGCGTGCTGCGCTCGCTCACGAACACGCCCGAGGGCGAACCCCCGCTGTGGGAAGACGTGGAGGCGAGCGCCCTGTGGCTGCTGGCGGCGGGCGAACTCATGCACATTCCCAACGAGCCCGCGCCCGCCGATCCCGAGGAGGTCGCGAGGATCGACGCCGTGGTGGCGAATGCGTTCAGCGTCGAGCGGGGCTGGTCGCCCCGCGTGCCCGAGCACGTGCGCGGGCTGGTGGCGTGCGCGCTGGCGTCGCGCGTCGCCGACGCGCGGGAGGGTGACGCCGCCGGCGCCCGCGCGCTGGCCAACGGTGCGGTGCGCTCGCTCTTCCGCGAGACGCAGGCGCAGCGCTGGGTGGTGCACATGCCGTGGCTGGCGAAGGCGGAGGTGCTGCTGAGCACGGGGCGCGACGCGGTGCCCGCGGCGTCGGCGCTCCGCGAGTTCCGCGCGCTCGCGTGGGCCCATCAGCGCCGGGGCGTGTCGGACCCCGACGAGAGCGACTTCGAGGGCGGGATCGTGTTCACGGGCTCGGGCAACCCGTTCCCGACGTGGCAGACCGCGGGCGTGCTCGCGACCATGGCCCTGCTCGCGCCGGACGCACGCCTCACCGACGAGGGCGAGGCCATGGCCCAGGTGGTGCGGCTGGCCGCGGGGGCGGGGTTCCTCCGGCGGCTCACGATCGACGACGACGGGGCGTGGCTGGCGGCGGATCGGGCCCGGGCTATCGGGGGCGTGCGCATCGCCCCGTGGGACCCGCGCCTGCCGCTGGAGGCCACGGCGATGGCCCTGCTGGCGACCGGCGAGAGCCGCCGGGCGATCGAGGCGATCGCGACTCGGCGCACGCCGGGCGAAACGCCGTAAATATCTGGAAATAAGAGATTTACATTCGTGTCCGCGGGGCTCCTGTCGGCGCGGACGCACCCGTGCCAGCCTAAACTTGGTGTTCGCGCCGCGGGGACGTGCAACGCGCGGTCGGAGGCCTGCATGACGGACGGAACCGGGGTAGCGGCGGGTGAAGGCGGCGTGGTGCGGCGCGTCATCGAGCAGGACGTGCAGCGCGAACTCAAGGACAGTTACCTCACCTACGCCATGAGCACGATCATGGACCGGGCCCTGCCCGACGTCCGCGACGGGCTCAAGCCCAGCCAGCGACGCATCCTGGTCGCGATGAACGACCTCAACCTCCGCCCCGGGCGCAAGCACCTCAAGTGCGCGAAGATCTGCGGCGACACGAGCGGCAACTACCACCCGCACGGCGAGAGCGTGATCTATCCCACGATGGTCGGGATGGCCCAGAAGTGGCGGATGCGCACGCCGCTGATCGACCCGCAGGGCAACTTCGGGAGCATCGAGGGCGACCCGCCCGCGGCGATGCGGTACACCGAGGCGCGCCTGATGCACGCCGCGATGGACATGCTGGCGGACCTGACGCTCGACACGGTGGACTTCCAGCCCAACTACGACGACCGGCTGGAAGAGCCCAAGGTGCTCCCGGGCAAGTTCCCGAACCTGCTGATCAACGGGGGCGTGGGGATCGCGGTGGGCATGGCGACGAGTCTGCCGCCGCAGAACCCGACGGAGGTGTTCGACGCGCTGTTGCGCACGGTGGAGGCGCGCCTGGCGGGGCGTCCCGACCCGGGGCTTGAAGAACTCATGCGCGACGAGGTGGATGGCACCGGCGCGGTCGTGCGCCAGGGCATCAAGGGCCCGGACTTCCCCACCGGGGGCGTGGTGCACGGGAAGCGCGGGATCATCGAGGCGTACGCCACCGGGCGGGGCAAGGTGACGCTCCGCGGGACGGCGCACGTCGAAGAACTGGGCAAGGACCGCCAGCAACTGGTGATCGACGCGATCCCGTACATGCTCGCGCAGAACAACCTGGTCGAGTGGATCGTCGACGCGGTGAAGGAAGAGCGCGTGCAGGACGTTGCGGACGTGCGGAACGAGTCCGGGCGCGAGGCGTCGACGCGGATCGTGCTGGAACTGAAGAAGGGCGCCGACCCGCGCGTGGTCGAGAAGCAGTTGTACGAGTTCACGCCTTTGCAGCAGACGTTCTCGATCATCAACATCGCGCTGGTGAACCGCCAGCCGCGGACGCTGACGCTCCGCGAGATGCTGACGCTGTACGTCGAGCATCGTTCCGACGTGGTGCGTCGGCGGACGGCCCACCTGCTCCGCGAGGCGAAGAAGCGGGCGCACGTGTTGGAGGGGCTGATCTACGCGGTGTGCGACATCGACGAGGTGATCCGCGAGATCCGCGCCAGCGCGACGCGCGAGGAGGCGATCGAGCGGCTCATGGCGCGCCGGTTCCGCATCGCCCCCGGGCACCCCAGCGCCCCGCTGCTGCCCGAGCGACTGCTCGAGCGGACGCGCCGGGCCGAGCCCGCGGGGGGTGTGGCGCTCACGCGGGTGCAGGCCGAGGCCATCGGCGGGATGCGCCTGATCCAGCTGGTCGGGCTGGAGATCGAGAAGCTGGCGGCGGAGTACCGCGAGGTCGCGGCGGAGATCGAGCGCCTGGAGGGGATCCTCGCCGACAGCGCGAAGGTGCTGGGGATCATCCGCGACGACCTGCTGGAGATGCGGGCGCGGTACGCGTCGGAGCGCCGGACGGTGATCGAGGACGCCGGGGCGGACATCCTGATCGAGGAACTGATCCCGAAGGAGGACGTGGCGGTGACGATCAGCCACCAGGGGTACGTGAAGCGCGTGCCGCTGGAGACGTACCGCCAGCAGGGGCGCGGGGGCAAGGGCATCCGCGCGGGCGAGGCGCGGGACGACGACTTCATCGAGCACGTGTTCGTCGCGGGGACGCACGACCACCTGATGTGCTTCACGAACACGGGGCGCGTGTTCCGCATCAAGGTGTACGAGGTGCCCGAGATGTCGCGGACGAGCGTCGGGCGCGCGATGGTGAACCTGATCGACCTGCGCCCGGGCGAGCGGACGTGCGCGTACCTGGCGATCAAGAGTTTCGAGGCGGGCAGCGACTTCCTGACGTTCGTGAGCCGCGGCGGGATCGTGAAGCGGACCGCGCTGAAGGCGTACGCGAACGTCGGGCGCAGCGGGCTGATCGCGGTGGGGCTGAAGGAGGGCGACTCGCTGCTGGACGTGACGCTGACGGACGGCAACGACGACCTGCTGCTCGCGACGGCGTCGGGCATGGCGATCCGGTTCAACGAGCAGGACGCCCGCGACATGGGGCGTGCGGCGGCGGGCGTGAAGGGGATCGAACTCGCCGAGGGCGACGAGGTCATCGGCGTGGTGCCGGTGGCGATGGTCGCCGACGCCGAGGGCGACCTCGTGACGGCCGACCCGAGCATCTGCCTGCTGACGATCACGCAGCGCGGCTACGGCAAGCGCACGGCGATCGACGAGTACCGCGTCCAGCCCGAGAGCGGGAAGATGCGTTCGCAGTCGCGCGGCGGGAAGGGACGGGTGGACATCGACACCGGCGGGCGCAACGGGCGGAGCGTGGCGGCCCTGGCCGTGCAGACGGGGGACGACGTCGTGGTGATCACCCGGGGCGGGCAACTGGTCCGCGTACCGGCGGACGACATCCGCCTGTGCGGGCGCGGGGCGATGGGCGTGCGGGTGGCGGGGCTGAAGGAGGGCGACAGCGTGGTCGCCGCGGCCCGGGTCCGGGAAACCGTGGGGGGCGAGCCGCCCGCGACGACGACGCCCTGAGCGGCGCGCTACGGTGAGGGTGCATGGCGACGGACTGGTCTGACAACATCGTCGTGACGGAACTGGCCGACGAGCCCGCGCTGTCGGAAGAACTGCACGCGCTCCTCGACCGCCTGCGGGCGAGCGACGACCATGCGCCGCACGTGGTGCTGAACTTCGGGCAGGTGACGTACGTGAACAGCTCGAACCTCGCGCAGTTGCTGCGGCTCAAGAAGATGCTGCACGAGCGCGACGCCCGCCTGTGCCTGTGCAGCGTGGCCGACCAGGTGTGGTCGGTGTTCCTCGTCACCGGGCTGGACAAGGTCTTCCGGTTCGTGCCCGACCCGATGACCGCCCTCGCGTCGCTCCAGATCGAGGACGAGGGGCGCGGCGCGTGACGGCCGTCTCGCCCGCGCGGGCGGGGGCCTCGCCCGCCGACGGCGCGCCCGTCGCCGAACTCCGCGCGCTCCGCAAGGCGTACTACAAGCCCGACGGAAGCATCATGGTCGAGGCGCTCAAGGGCATCGACCTGCGCGTGGACCGGGGCGAGTACGTCGCGATCATGGGGTCGTCGGGCTCGGGCAAATCCACCCTCATGAACATCCTCGGGTGCCTCGACCGCGCCTCCGACGGCGTGTACCTGCTCGACGGCGAGGACGTGGGCGCGATGACCGACGAGACGCTGAGCGCGTATCGCGGTCGGAAGATCGGGTTCGTGTTCCAGGCGTTCAACCTGATCCCCGAACTCACGATCGACGAGAACGTGTCGGTGCCGCTGTTCTACCAGAGCGTGCCCAAGCGCGAGCGGCTGGCGCGGGCGCGCGAGATGCTGTCGCTCGTGGGGCTGGGCGACCGCCTGGAGCATCGCCCGCGCGAACTCTCGGGCGGGCAGCAGCAGCGCGTGGCCATCGCGCGGGCGCTCGTCACGCGCCCGGTGGTGCTGATGGCCGACGAACCCACGGGCAACCTGGACTCGACGACGGGGCGGGCGATCCTGGAACTCTTCGACCGCCTGCACGCCGAGGGCATGACGATCCTGATGGTGACGCACGACGACGCGGTCGCGAAGCGGTGCAAGCGCGTGGTGCGGCTGAAGGACGGCGTGGTCGAGTTCGACCGGCGCAACGACTGAGCGGATGGGGTGTGGGGGGTGCTTGGCGCGGCGCCGCCTCTCACGCCGCGCTGCGGCGCGGCGCGAGGCACAGGGCGGTCACGTCGTCGGCCTGGTGCAGCGAACCGGCCTGGGAATCGAGCAGGTTCTGCAACTCGGCGAGCAGGGCCGAGGCGCGCTTCGGGCCGGTGTGCGAGAGCAGCCCGCGCAACTCGCGGAGCCAGGTCTCGCGTCGGGCCGGGCCCGAGGAGGCGCGGACGAGCCCCTGGGGGAAGGCCGCGTCGAGCCCGTCGGTGTAGACCAGGAGCGTTTCGTCGTCGCGGAGGTCGATGCTGACCTGGTCGAACTCGGCGTCGCCGAAGACGCCCAGGAGCGGGCCCGAGGTTTCGATCTCGCGGACGTCGTCGGGCGCGAGCACGACGGGCATGGGGTGCCCGGCGCCGGCGAGGGTGACGCGCCCGGCGGGGGCGTCGATGACGCCCAGCACCGCGGTGGCGAAGCGCCCCGAGCCGAAGCAACTGGCGCAGAGGCGCTGGTTGAGCGACGCGAGCGCGTCGGCGGGTCGGAGGGTGCGGGCGTTGCCGTGCCCGTCGGTGTCGTCGAGGATCAGGCCCGAGGTGAGGACCATCGTGAGGAGTGCGGCGGGAACGCCGTGTCCCACGGCGTCGGCGACGAGGAACGCGGCGCGTCCGTGGCCGAGGTCGCGCAGGGTGTAGATGTCGCCGCTGACGAAGTTGACCGGGCGGAAGAGGACGGTGATATCGAGCCCGGGGATCTCGGGGACGGCCCCGGAGGTGAACTCGCGCTGGATGGCCGCGGCGAGGTGGAGTTCCTCGTGCAGGCGGTCCATCTCGGTGCGGATCCCGCCCTGGCAGCGCTGGGCGAGGGCGATCTCGTGGGTGAGCAGGCGCACCGCGGACTGGCGCTCGCAGAGGGCGAAGAGCATGGCGGCGGTGGCGCCGGGGTCGGCGGTGAGGGGCTGGAAGAGCACGCCGTGACGCTGGAGGAGTTCCCAGCGCCCGGGATCATCCACGAGCACGAGCCCGGGCATGTGGCGCCGGTGGAGGGCCTCGGTCAGGCGGTCGACGAGCGCCGGGGGCGTGGCGGGCGCGAGGACGATGAGGGCGGCCCCGGGCGGGGCGGGCGAATCGTGCGGCGCGCTCTCGAGGTCGGCCAGGAGCGTTTCGAGCATCCGCGACCGCACGCGCGGGGCGGGCGAGCCCGGCCAGCGCTCGACGATCGGGCCCACGTACCGCGCGGGCTCGCCGGGAAGGCCCGGCGCGACGCCGACGTCGAGGTGCGTGTCGATCATGGCGGGCGTGCTCCCCACGGCGCACCGCCCGAACGGGCGCCGGGACCACGCATCGGCCTATTTGGCCATCTTCTTCAGGCGGGCCAGGTCGAGATCGATCTTGTCGGCGCTCTTGAGTTTCAGGGCTTCGAGCGTCCCGCCCTTGAGTTCGATAACGAACTGGGCGTCGAAGCGGCTGGGGTACTTCTTCAGGCGGCGTTCGTAGGCCTCGTTCGTGCCGGTGCGGGGGTCGTTCAGGCGTTCGCCGTCGGCCCGGGGCGGCTCGGGGAGCATGGCGTGCGTGGCGACGACGCGCCCGGACCCGTCGAGGTAGATGATGTCGATGGGGATGGGGCAGTCGCGCATGACGAACTCGAGGCGCGACGGGCGCGGGAAGATGAAGAGCATCCCGCCGTCGGACGCGATCTCCGTGCGCCCCGACAGCCCGCGGAAGCGCGTCACGTCGTCCGCGGCGACTTCGAGGTGGAACGTCCGCCCGCTGATGACGACCTTCTCGGTGGGCAACTTCGGGGCGGGTGTTGGGGCTGGGGCAGGGGTGGAGGGCGCCTGGTCGGGCTTCGCGGGGTCGGCGGGCGTCGTGCCCGGCGTGGGCTGCGCTGGGGGCTTGGGTTGGGGTTGCGGCTGGGGCTGCGATTGGGCTTGATCGGACCCCGAGGCGGCGTCGCACCCGGGGAGGAGGGCCAAGCCCAGCGCGGCACACGCCGCACATGCCCACGCGCTCCAGCGCCACGCCGGGGTGCGTCCGGTCGGCGATGTCAGCGAGAAACAAGCCATGCGTCGTCCTCCGGCGTGCAGGTGATCGGTTCTCGCGGGATCGTATCGATGCGGAGCGCGCCGCGGAACTCGGCGGGGCTGAGGGTCGCGCGGGCAGGGATGATGCCGCACCAGAACGCCACGAGCCCGACCACGCGCTCGCGCGGGACGCCCAGCGCGCGGTAGTGGTCCAGGCGGGTGTCGCCGTGGCGCTTGGCGAGGCGCCGCCCATCGGGCCCGCGTACGAGCGGCAGGTGCAGGTACGCCGGCTCGGGGGCCAGCCCGAGCGCGCGGGTGAGCAGCAGTTGGCGTGCCGCCGAGTCGAGCAGGTCGTCGCCCCGCACCACGTGGGTGACGCCCTGGGCGTGGTCGTCGGCGACGACGGCCAGTTGGTACGCCGCCTGGCCTGGGCGCTCCGGGTCGCGCCGGGTCCAGACGACGAAGTCACCGACGATCGACGACACGTCGTACGCCCGCGGGCCGGCGAAGAGGTCGGTGAACGCGGTCGTGCCGGGCTCGACGACGAACCGCCAACTGGGAGCGTCGTCAGTGAACACGCGTGGGATTGACGCCGCCCGGAGGGCACGCGGGAACGGCACGTCGTGGGCGCCTTCCTGGGGGGCCGAGGCCGCCGCCTCGATCTGGGCGCGGGTGAGATCGCAGGGGTACACCCGCCCGTCCCGAGCCAGGGCGTCCATCGCCGCCCGGTGGCGGGGGGTGTCGGCGGACTGGACGAAAGGCCCGTCGTCCCAGTCCATCCCCAGCCAGGCCAGCAGGTCGATGGTGGCGTCGATCGCCCCGGGCTTGACCCGGGGGGTGTCCAAGTCCTCCACCCGCAGGACGATGCGCCAGCCGGCTGCCCGGGCCAGGGCCCAGGTGACGAGGAACGTCCGGGCGTTGCCCAGGTGCAGGGCGCCGGTGGGGGATGGGGCCAGGCGGGTCGTCGGCACGCGGACCTAGCGTACGGCGGCGACCGTCGGGGGCCGGTACACTCACGCAAGACGAGGAGGCCTCCCGTGCCCGACCCAGCCCCGAAGATGGACCAGGACGGCATCGCCTCGGCCCTGAAGGACCTCCCCGAGTGGAGCGAGGTCGGTGAGGCGATCCAGCGTACCTATCAGTTCCCTGACTTCATGGCGGCGATGGCGTTTGTTGCGAAGGTGGCCGAGCACGCCGAGCGGGCGCAGCACCACCCGGACATCATGATCCGGTACAACAAGGTGACGCTGACGTATTCGACGCACGATTCGGGGGGGATCACGGCGAAGGACTTCGACGCGGCGCGGCACGTGGACGAGGCCGCCGGGCCGCCCGTGCCGCAGGTGCCAGCGGCGGCGAAGGTCGCGAAGAAGAAGAAGTAACCGGCGCGCCGAGCGCGACCTGCTGGAGGTTGCGGCTGCTACACCCGCGTGCCCGCGCGGGCGAGGGCGGTGGCCGCGATGGCGAGGGCGTCGGCGACGTCGGGCGGGCTGGGGGGCTCGTGCAGGTCGAACACGGCCTGGATCGCGCGCTGCATCTGGGACTTCTGGGCACGCCCCGAGCCGGTGAGGGACTTCTTGACCTCGGCGGGGCGGAGTTCGGCCAGTGGGATCGCGCGCTGGGCGATGGCGAGGAGGATGACCCCTCGCGCGTGCGCCATGGTGATGGCGGTGGCGGGGTGCGTGGGGTGGGCGAAGAGGGCTTCGACCGCGGCCAGGTCGGGGTGGAGGCGGTCGAGCAGGGCGCGGACGTCGCGGTCGAGTTCGGCCAGGCGCGTGCTGACGCTGGGGGCCTTTCCGGCGGGGGCGAGGCGGATGACGCCGGCCTCGACCAGGCGCGTGCCGGTGCGCCCGCCCGGCTCGACGCAGGCGTAGCCGGTGATGCGGAGGCCGGGATCGATGCCCAGGACGCGCATGGAGCGAGCGTAGCGGCGGGGGCGTGCGGGTGCATGGGCGGTGCGATGGGCGGCGGCGCTTTCTACGATGGGCCGATGACGACGACGCGAGAAACGCCGCGGGCCCAGGTGCTGATCGTGGAGGACGAGCCCGACCACGCCGACGTGATGGCCGACGCGCTGCGTCGTCCGGGGCACGTCTGCACCGTCGTGACCAGCGTGGGCGACGCGCTGGAGGAACTGCGCCTGGGGACGTTCGACGTGATCGTGACGGACCTGCGGATGCCCGGGTCGGGCGGGGTGGAGGTCGCGGGGATCGGCGTGGTCGCGCCCGACGGGGCCGACGCGGGGCTGCGCGTGCTGGAGGCGGCCCGTCGGCTGCAGGCGGGGGCCGAGACGGTGCTCGTGACGGCGCACGGGGACGTGCCGACGGCGCGGGCGGCGTTCAAACTGGGCGCGTACGACTTCATCCAGAAGCCGCTGGACCTGGAGGTGTTCCGGAACCTGGTGAACCGGGCCGCGGAAACGGTGCTGCTGCGCCACCAGAACGACACGCTGAAGGAGCAGGTGGAGCAGGCGGGGTTCGACGGGATCATCGCGGCGAGCGAGCCGATGCGGCGCGTGCTGCGGACGATCCGCACCGTCGCGCCGTCGAACATCCCCGTGCTCATCACCGGCGAGAGCGGGACGGGCAAGGAACTGGTGGCGCAGGCGCTGCACCGCGCGAGCCGTCGCAGCGCCGCCCGGTACGCGCCGTTCAACTGCGCGGGCCAGAGCGAGAGCCTGCTCGAGGACGCGCTCTTCGGGCACGTGCGCGGGGCCTTCACCGGGGCCGACAAGGACCGCGCGGGTGTGTTCGAGTACGCCGACGGCGGGACGCTGTTCCTCGACGAGATCGGGGACATGCCGCTGACGATGCAGTCGAAACTGCTGCGCGTGCTCGAGAGCGGCGAGGTGGTGCGTCTGGGGAGCAACGAGGCGAGGCATGTGGACGTGCGGTTTGTGGCCGCGACGAACCGCGACCTGCGCGCGATGGCCGCCCAGGGCACGTTCCGCGAGGACCTGTACTTCCGCATCAACGGGACGCACGTGCACGTGCCCGCGTTGCGCGAGCGCCGGGAGGACATCCCGCCGCTCGTGGCGTTCGGCGTGGATCGGTTCGCGGCGGAACTCGCGCCCTCGCCGAGCGAGGTGGTCGTGCCGGGCGTGACCGACGCGGCCATGATGCGGCTCACGGCGTACCGCTGGCCCGGGAACGTGCGCCAACTGATGAACGTCGTGCGTACGACGCTGGTCATGTGCCTGAGCGAAACCCGCCCGCCGGGTGAGCGCGCGATGATCGACCTGCGCCACATCCCCGACGACGTGCGGGCCGACGGCGTGGATGCCGACGACGGGCCCGGCGCCGGGGCCAGCCTCGCGGGCACGAGCCTGGAGCAGATCGAGAAGCGGGCGATCCGCGAGACGCTCCGCCTGACCGCGGGCAACCGCGAGCAGGCGGCGTCGCTGCTGGGCATCGGCGAGCGGACGCTGTACCGCAAACTGCGGGAGTACGGGCTGCGCTAGCGGGTGGGCGATACCGCATGAGCGGCAGTGGGGGGGGAGAGGAACGACGTGGCGCACCCGCCGAGCATCAACCCCGAGGGAGACGCGCGGTTCTGGCTGCCCTATCGCGAGGTGGCGAGCGCCTACGCGCGGGAGATCCGCCTGGTGCGGGTCGAGCGGCGCGAGGGCGCGGTGTTCGACCTGCCGCCGCCGCCGCCGGGCGTGGGCGGCGTGCCGAGCGCCCGGTTGTGGCACAGCCTGAAAGACCAGTTCATCGCGATCGACGCGACGGGTATCGACCGCCCGCAGCGCGTCATGCTGGCGCTGCGCGAGCAGATCCCGCTGGCGACGGCGACGCAGGAGATCAGCGGGGGCATCCGCTTCCGCTGCATGGGCTCGGCCATCGACCGCGCCCGACCGCTCGACGAGCAGCGCGAGGCCCTGCGGCACGCGCTGCTCCAGGCGCTGTCGCTGCGGCGCTGGTGGGTACGGACGTTCGGCCTGTGGACCGCGTGGCGCGCCGGGGCCGACGCCGGGCCGGTGCTCGAAGTGCGCCGGATCCCCCCGCACCACACGTGGGTGCTGCGCCAGAAGGTGCTGCGCCCGCACCAGGACGTGCGCGAGATGCAGTGGGAGGGTGACAGCGAGGAGTCCACGCGCCACTTCGGCGGGTATGTGGATGGCGTGCTCGCGGGCGTCGCGACGCTGCTGCACGCAAGCCCGCCCCGTGAGGGTGCGCGCCCGGGGCTGCGGGCGGACCTGCTGGCGCACACGCCGGGCGGGGCGTGGCAGGTGCGGGGCATGGCGACCGACGACAGCGGGCGGGGCGTGGGGCTGGGGCGCGCGCTGCTGCGGTTCTGCCTGGCGTCGGCCGCGAACCGGGCGTCGGCCGCGAACCTGCTTGGTGCGATCGTGTGGTGCAACGCGCGGACGACCGCGCTGGGGTTCTACGAGCGTGCGGGGTTCGCGGCAGCGTCGGACGTGTTCGACCTGCCCAACGCCGGGCCGCACGTGGTGATGGTGCGACCCGTGACCGACGCCGACGCGGACCCGTACGCGCGCTGATCGTGCGTGGCGCGGCTTATCGGCGCTTCTTGGTGACGGTGCGCTTCACGCCCAGGATCATCAGCACGAACCCGCTGAGGAAGGTGCAGAGGATCATGCCCGCGACCCCGCCGATCGCCGCGGCGACCCACGTCGGGACGCTCGGCGGCATCTCGATGACCCCTGCCGAGGCGAGCACGTAGCCCACGAGCGCGAAGAGGATGGTGCCGCCCACAACGAAGAGTGTCTGGACGATGTTGTCGCGGGCGCGGAGGTTGGGAAGCCCGCCGACGGTGTCGGCGACCTTGTGATAGTCGTCCAGGCCGTCGGGCCCGCGCCGATGCTCGGGCTGGCGCAACTCGCCGGGGGCGGTCGGGGGTGACTGCTCGGTCGTGGCGCTTTCGGGGTTGGGCTGGCGGTCGGGCGTGGACATGCGTGAGGGCTCCGGACAAGCCGCGGGTGGTGGTGCGGGGTGACGCAGCGCCGCCGGTGGGTTACCAGTCCATCGGGGCGCGCCACGCCGTCGCAAGGTCGTTGACGGGCGCGTCGAGTTCGAGGGCGGTCCACACGAGGCGCCCCGAGTCGGTGACGCGCCCGATGGGCTGCACGGGCACGCCGCCGTAGTCGCGGAGGATGGTGCGGATGGCGGGCACGTCCTCGGGGCGGACCTCGAGCACGTAGCGCGAGGGCGTCTCGGCGAAGGCGAGTTGCTCGTGCTCGAGCAGGTCGTCGGTGAGCGTGAGTTCGGCCCCCAGCGGCGACAGCGCCCCGGCGTTCTTCGCGAGCAGGGCGGCGAGTTCACCCGTCCCGGCGGCGGGGGCGGCGTCGGGACGCTGCCCGGTCGTCGCGATGAGCATCTCGGCCACCGCGACCAGCAGCCCGCCGTCGGAGCAATCGTGGGCGCTGCGGACCAGCCCGTCGGCGATCATCTGCGCGACGGCCCGGGCGGTGGCGGGCCCGAGGGTGAGGTCGGTGCGGGGGATGGCGCGCCAGGCGTCGTCGGGGTGGGCGCTGGCGTTCCCGAAGACCTGCTGGTAGTGCGAGCCGCCCATCGCGGCGCCGGTGCGTCCGATGAGGAGCAGGGTGTTGCCGGGTCGCTTTGCGTCGGTCGTGACGCAGCGGGCGACGCTGCGCACGTGGGCGAGCCCGGTGATGAGCAGCGTGTAGGGGATCTCGATGACGCGGGGCTCGCCGGTGGCGGGGTCGGTGTAGCGCAACTGGTTATTGAGCGAGTCCTTCCCCGAGACGAAGGGCGTGCGATAGGCCTTGGCCCCGTCGTAGCACGCGGCGCACGCGCGGACGAGGGCGCCCATGTTCTCCGGGCGCTCGCACGAGGGCCAGCAGAAGTTGTCGAGGATGGCGGTGCGGTTGGGGTCGGCCCCCGCGCACACGAGGTTGCGCACGCACTCGTCGATGGCGGCGAGGGTCATCCAGTACGGGTCGCCCCCGAGCGACGCGTCGCCGAGCCCGGTTTGCAGGCCGCAGGCGAGGGCGATGCCCGTGCCCGCGCCGGGCGTCACTTCGATCACGCTGGCGTCGGAGGGGCCCCGACCGCCCGGGCCGCAGAGGGGCTTCACGATCGTGTTGCCCTGCACCTCATGGTCGTACTGGCGGATGATCCAGTGCTTGCTGGCGATGGAGGGGTGCTGGAGGAGCGTGCGGAGGGCCTCGCCCGGGCTCGGCGTGGCCCGGCGCATCGCGACGCGCGTGGAGGGCGCCGGGGGCCAGGCGGCGTCGCGCGTGGGCATGGGGATGCCGTCGTGGAGGAAGGTCATGGCGAGTCGCCCGACCGCCTGCCCGCGCGCGTGGAGCACGAGGTCGTGCTCGGGGGTGCCGAAGGTGCCGAGCACCGAGAGTTCGCAGTGCTCTTCGGCGCAGATCGCGCGGAGGGCGTCGATGTTGGCCTCGGGCACGCTCAGGACCATGCGTTCCTGGGCCTCGCTGATCCAGACGTCGGTGAAGGTCAGCCCGTCGTACTTCAGCGGGGCGGCGTCGAGGTCGACGCTCGCGCCCAGGTCCTTGCCCATCTCGCCGATGGCGGAGGAGAACCCGCCCGCGCCGCAGTCGGTGAGGGCCGAGTAGAGCGGGCGCCCCTCGGGCCCGGCGTGGCGGGCGCGGAGGATCGCGTCGAGCAAGCGCTTCTCTTCGATGGCGTTGCCGATCTGCACGGCGTGCCCGAACTCGGTCGCGTGCGACTGCTCGACCTCGGCGCTGGAGAAGGTGGCGCCGTGGATGCCGTCGCGCCCGGTGCGCCCGCCGAGGGCGACGATGCGGTCGCCCGCGCGGGGTGTGCCGCGGACGAGGTCGCGCGGGAGCACGCCCACGCACCCGCAGAAGACCAGCGGGTTGCCGACGTAGCGGGGGTCGACGTGGACCGCGCCGGCGACGGTGGGGATGCCCATGCGGTTCCCGTAGTCGCGCACGCCCGCGACGACCTCGGTGAGGATGCGGCGCGGGTGGAGCGTGCCCGGCGGGTGCGACCCCGGCGCGAGGTCGGGCGGGGCGACGCAGAACACGTCGGTGCTGGCGATGGGCTTGGCGCCCAGGCCCGTGCCGATGACGTCGCGGATGCACCCGCCGATGCCCGTGGCGGCCCCGCCGTAGGGCTCGATGGCCGAGGGGCGGTTGTGCGTCTCGACCTTGATGCACACGCCCAGAGCGTCGTCGAAGGCGACGACGCCGGAGTTGTCGGTGAAGACCGAGAGCGTCCAGTCGACGCCGTCGGCGATGAGTTCGCGCGTCGCCGCGGCGACGGTGGACTTCAGCAGGTTGTCGATCGTGACGGTGCCGTCGTCCTCGATCGTGACGCCCGGACGCCCCGACCAGTCGATATCGCCGGCGGCGTGCGGGGTCGCGTGCGAGCCGGCGGGGTGGGCGCGATCGGCGATCGGCGTCGAGCGCGGGTTGGCCTCCTCGGCGCTGCCCGAGGGCGTGAACTCGAAGGACATCGCGATGTCCTTGTGCCGCTTCCGGGGCGGGGGCGGGGGCGGGGGCGTGGGCGTGGGCGCGGGCGTGCCGCCGGCCTCCCGGTAGCGCACGCGGCTCTTGAGCGTCTTGTGCACGCAGTGCTCGGACCAGGTCTGGGCGAGCGTTTCGAGTTCGATCTCGCTGGGGTCGCGCCCGAGCGCCTCGAAGTGGTCGGCGATGGCGCGCATCTCGGGCACGCTCAGGAACAGGTGCGCCTCGCGCGAGAGGGCGGCGAGCGCGTCGTCGTCGAGCCCGCGGAGCGCGACGGAACGCAGCGAGAAGGGCGCGGGGCTCCCCGCGGGCAGGTGCGCGGGCGTGTAGGGCTCGCCGAGGATCTGGTGGATGACCGGGTTGGCCAGGGCCGTCTCGCCCAGGCGCCGGGCTTCGTCGCGCGAGAGCCCGAGCAGGTCGTAGCGGGTGCCGGTGGCGACGCGGACGTCGCGCCCGGTGAGGGCGCGGATGGCGTCGCGGACCGACTGGGCCGCGGGGTCCATGACGCCAGGGAGCGGGTGAACCTCGATGATCGAGGCGTCGGCGGCCGGGGCGGCCCCCAGGGTCGCGACTTCCGCCACGGGGTCGCGGAGGAGTTCGTCGACGACGCGGGCGCGGGCGGCGTCGGGCAGGTCCCCCTCCAGCAGGTAGACCCGCGCCGTGCGGGCACCGCGCAGAGACGGCGCGAGCGCGGGCGCCCTCGCGAGCAGGGCCGCGGCCCGGGCGTCGGGTTGCCCCTCACGCACACGTACTTCCACGCGGAGAACCGGGGTGGTGGGAGGTTCCATAGTGCAAGCGTACGGGACGGCACGCGTACGGGCGCGCGCGGGTACAGTGCGCTCCGCATGAGCGAGCGCAGCCTGCAATCCGATCCCGCCAGCCTCGACCACGCCCCCGGGGGCGCCTCCCTGGCCGACGGCGGGTCCGCCGCCCGCCCACCGGCCGGGCCGATGCTCTTCGAGTTCTCCACCGAGGTCTGCAACCAGGTGGGGGGCATCTACCAGGTGGTGCGGAGCAAGGCGCCGCTGATGACCGCGCGCTGGGGCGACCGCTACTGCATGGTCGGCCCCTACGAGCCCGCCCGGGCCCAGGTCGAGTTCGAGGAGTCGCGCCCGGTGGGGTGGATCGGACGCGCGATCGACCGCCTCCGCGAGCAGGGGCTCAACGTCCGCCACGGGCGCTGGCTCGTCCCGAGCCGCCCGCGCGTGCTGCTGCTCGAGCACTGGCTCAGCCCCGAGCGCCTCGCCGAGGTGAAGTATCGCCTGTGGGAGCAGCATGGCATCGAGACGCCCGGGGGCGACGGGCTGGTCGACATGGTGGTGACGTTCGCCGAGGCGTCGCGCCGGCTCCTCGAAGCGCTGTGCGAGCAGCGCCCGCAGACCCGCGCGGGGCACCAGCCGCTGGTTGCCCACTTCCACGAGTGGCTCGGGTCGCTCGCCATCCCGCTCGTGCGGCGTCAGCGTCTGCCGGTGGCGACGGTGTTCACGACGCACGCGACGATCCTCGGGCGGTACATCGCCAGTTCGCGCGAGGACTTCTACGACCAGCTCCCGTGGCTCGACAACGCGCACGAGGCCCAGACCTACAACGTGCGGACGCAGCACGCCATCGAGCGGGCCGCCGCCCACGGGGCGCACGTCTTCACGACGGTGTCGAGCGTCACCGGCGAGGAGTGCACACACCTGCTCGGGCGCTCGGTGGACGTGGTGACGCCCAACGGGCTGACCATCGGCCTGTACAACGCCGGGCACGACCAGCAGCGCCTGCACGGCGAGTACAAGGAGGAGATCCACCGCTTCACGATGGGGCACTTCTTCCCGAGTTACTCGTTCGACCTGGACCGCACGCTGTACTTCTTCACGTCCGGGCGGTTCGAGCCGCGGAACAAGGGGTTCGACCTGTGCCTGGAGTCGCTCGCGCGACTGAACGCTGAACTCAAGATGGCGAACCTGGGCAAGACGGTGGTGTTCTTCCTGATCTCCAAGCGCGGCACGCGGAACATCAACCCGCTCGCGATGGAGAAGCGGGGCGTGCTGAACGAACTCCGCGACATCTGCGGGAAGATCGTGGAGGGCGTGGAGCAGCGTCTCTTCAAGCGGGCCGCGGGGGGCGGCAAACTCCACCTGGACGACCTCGTCGACGAGTACTGGGTGCTCCGGTACCGGCGCGCGCAGCACGCGCTGAAGCAGCACTGCCTGCCGATGGTCGTCACGCACATCCTGGACGACGAGCAGAACGATCCGGTGCTGGCGTACCTGCGTCACCTGCAACTGTTCAACCGCGAGGACGATCCGGTGAAGGTGGTGTACCACCCGGACTTCATCACGCCGCACAATCGCCTGTGGGGGCTGGAGTACGACCAGTTCGTGCGCGGGTGCCACCTGGGAGTGTTCCCGAGCCAGTACGAGCCGTGGGGCTACACGCCGCTGGAGTGCGCGGCGATGGGCGTGCCGAGCGTCACGAGCGACCTGGCCGGGTTCGGGCGGTACGTGCTCGACACCTTCCAGGAGCCCGAGCGCTCGGGGATGAAGGTGGTCCACCGGCGCGGGCGACGGTACCACGAGTCGGCCGCGGAACTCACGGCGTACCTGCTCGACTTCTGCCGGATGGAGCGCCGCGACCGCATCGCCCTGCGCAACGAGGTTGACAAGCGTTCGTGGGACTTCGACTGGGGCGCGCTGGGCAGGGCCTACCACACGGCGCACGACCTGGCGATCGCGCGGTTCCACGCCGAGTGCGCCCTCGACCTGGGCGGGGCCGATCCCGGCGTGCCGATGGTGCCGGCGTCGGTGCTCGCGCAGCGGATGAACACCGACGAGAGCGCCGGCGGACCGACGCCCGCCGACGGGGGCACCCCGTGAGCGCGTCGGCGAGGCCGCACGTGGAGTTGTTCACCGACGGCGCGTGCTCGGGGAACCCCGGCCCGGGCGGGTGGGCGTACATCCTGCGCCACCCGGCGAGCGAGACCGAGCGCGAGTCGAGCGGCGGGGAGCGCGAGACCACGAACAACCGCATGGAACTCCGTGCGGTCATCGAGGGGCTGCGGGCGCTCACCAAGCCTTCTCGCGTCGACCTCTACTCGGACTCGCAGTACGTGCTGAAGGGGCTGGACGAGTGGCTCGCGTCGTGGAAGCGTCGGGGCTGGAAGACCGCCGACAAGAAGCCCGTGAAGAACCAGGACCTGTGGGAGGTGCTCGACGAACTGCGGGGCGTGCATGAACTCCGGTTCCACTGGGTGCGCGGGCACAACGAGCACCCGGAGAACGAGCGGTGCGACGCGCTGGCGGTGGCGGCGGCCCGCGAGGCCGCGGGACGCTGAGGGCATTCTGTCGCCCGCGCGCAGGAAAAGACCCGCCTGTGAGGGCGGGTCTTTCCGGAGAACACAGACTGTCGGAGCGGCTTAGCGCCGGCGACGGGCAATGATCAGCCCGCCCATGCCCATGAGCGCGATCGCGCCGGGGGACGGGATCGCGCGGAGGGAGACGAAGGACTGCGCGAGGTAGTTCGCGTCGATCTCGCCCGCGGCGTCATCGAAGGTCTCGTTGAGTTCGAGGCGCATGATGCCGTCGGCGAGGATGATGTCAGGGAGGGCGACATCGACGAAGTTCACGCCGCCCGCGAAGCGCTGCGTGCCGCCCGTGTTCACGCCCGCGCCGGGGCGCAGGCCGACGATGTTCGGCGTCGCGATCGATCCGAAGGTGATGCGGGCCTCGCTGAGCCACGAGCCGCCGAAGGGGCCGGCGAGGGTGGTCTGGATCTCCACGTCCCAGTCGAGCCCGGTGACGATGACGGACGAGCCGGAGGGCAGCCCAAGGCCGGCGGCGACGTCGACAAGCAGGACGGCATTGTTCGGGCTGCCCAACAGGTCCCAGCTCGACTGGCCGCTCAGGTTGACCTGAACGTTGCCGCGCTCGCCGTACGCCGGGCCGACGTTCGGGCCGGGGAGGACGGTGCGCGTGGGGTAGGAGGACGAACCGGCGGTGATGTTCCCGGCGGTCGCCATGCCCGCGGTGGCCGCGAGCGCAAGCGTGAACGAAACGACAGCAGTACGCATGGAAACTCTCCTCTGTATGCGGCACGGCGGGAATCGCCGGTCCTGTCTCTGCGGGCAGTCTGCCACAGATTCGCGTTGTGTCAAGATGCAAGTTCTATGTTTGAACGATTTTGCACGTTTGGCACGCGCTTTTTTCAGTCAAAAGCCCCGGTTCATACCAAGATTGCGTGGGCCATGTTCAGGTGGTCACGACCGATAACTCCCCGGTCGAACGAACCGACGCGCGAGCGCGGTTTCGCGGTGTCGGGGCGATCCGGCGTGAAGCCGCGCCCGCGCGCGGCCGATACCGGTGCGGCGCATACGCGCGGGAGGGCTCCGACCGTGGAACTCGTCAAGATTCTCAAGGCGGCGTACGAGGCCGACGCGTCCGACGTGCACCTCATCGCCGGGCAGCCCCCGACCGTGCGCGTGCACCAGGTGATGACCCCGCTGGAGATGCCGGTGCTGACGAAGGACCAGGTGCGGAAGTACCTGGAGCAGATGGCCCCGCCCGAGGCGCTGGCGATCTTCGAGCGCAACAAGGACGCGGACTTCTCCTTCCAGGCGGAGGGGCTGGCCCGCTACCGCGTGAACGGGCACATGCAGCGCGGCTCGGTCGCGCTCGCGATGCGCATGATCAAGACGAAGGTCCCCCCGCTCGCGAACCTGGGCCTGCCCGAGGTGATCGCGCGCCTCACGTACCTGCCCCGCGGGCTGGTGCTGGTGACGGGGGACACGGGCTCGGGTAAGTCGACGACGCTGGCGGCGATGATCGACGCGATGAACCAGCGCTACCGCAAGCACATCATCACGCTCGAAGACCCCGTGGAATACGTCTTCGAGAGCAAGGAGTGCGTCATCGAGCAGCGGGAACTCGGGGCCGACATGCCGAGTTTCGCCAGCGGGCTCAAGCACGCCCTGCGTCAGGACCCGGACATCATCCTGGTGGGCGAAATGCGCGACCTGGAGACGACGGCCCTGGCGATCAGCGCCGCCGAGACGGGGCACCTGGTGCTGAGCACGCTGCACACGTGCAGCGCGAGCCAGACGGTGGAGCGCATCATCGACATGTACCCCGGCGGGCAGCAGAACCAGATCCGCTCGATGCTGGCGGCGACGCTGCAGGCGGTGCTGAGCCAGACGCTGTTCGCGCGGACGGACCGTCCGGGGATGGTGCCGGCGGTGGAGGTGCTGCTGTGCACGCCCGCGGTGCGGAACCTGATCCGCGAGGCGCGGACGTTCGAAATTCCGAACGTGATCGAGACGAGCCGGGCGATCGGGATGTGCAGCCTGGACTCGTCGATCGCGGAACTGTACTTCAACGGGCACATCAGCCGCGAGGACGCGATCGCGCAGTCCGTGTACCCCGACAAACTCGAGCGTCAACTCGCCGCGTAACTCTGTTCCCGGACGCAACCACGCCCGATCGGACCCGCTGAGCCATGCCCAACTATCGATACCAGGTGCGGACCGGGAGCGGCCAGGTGCAGGCGGGCGTGATCGCCGCCGACAGCGCCACGACCGCCGCGACGATCCTGCGGAACCAGGGGATGCACGTGCTGTCGCTCTCGGCGCAGGCCGCGGGGCTGGGGGGCGGGTCGCTCCAGGCGAAACTGCGGGAACTGAACGCGGGCGCGCCGACGCAGAAGCACGTGCTGGACTTCACGACGCAGTTGGCGGTGATGGTGCGCGCGGGCATCAACCTGCGTGCGGCGCTGGAGGGGATCGCCGAGCAGACGGAGCACGTCGGCTTCAAGAAGGTCGTGCAGCAACTGCGCCAGGACGTGGAGGGCGGCAAGCAGTTCAGCGAGGCCATCGCGAAGCACCCGAAACTGTTCAACGCGCTGTACGTCAACATGGTCCGCGCCAGCGAGATGTCGGGCTCGTTCAGCCGCATGCTCGACCGCATCGCGGGGTACATCAACCAGCAGATCGAGACGCGGAAGATGGTGGTGGGGGCCGCGATCTACCCGGCGATCATCGGCGGGCTGGCGGTGTGCGTCACGGTCTTCCTGCTGACGTTCGTGCTGCCGAAGTTCGCGGCGGTCTTCCAGGGCAAGGAGGACATCCTGCCCTGGGCCACGAAGTTCCTGCTGAACCTCTCGAACTTCATGGTGACCAACTGGTACCTGATCCTGGGCGGGTTCATCGCCATCGCCGGGTGTCTGTACGCCTTCTGCAAGACGGAGCTCGGCTCGTTCTGGGTCGACAAACTGAAACTGGGCATCCCGATCGTGCGGACGATGTTCCGCTCGCTGTACATCTCGCGCTCGCTCCAGACGATGGGCCAGTTGATCAACGCGGGCGTGCCGATGCTCGACACGATCGCCATCACCGGGGACATCTCGGGCAACCAGATCTTCCGCGGGCTGTGGCGCAAGGTGCACGCGAGCGTGAAGCAGGGCAAGAAGGTCACGCAGCCGCTGATGCAGGCCGAGGTGCTCCCGCGCGCCGTCGTGCAGATGATCGCGGCGGGCGAGGAGTCCGGTAAGCTGGGCGAGGTGCTCGACGAGATCGCGTCCTATTACGCGAAGCAGTTGAAGGACCACATCAAGGCGGTTACCGGAATGATCGAGCCCATCATGATCCTCATGATGGGCACAGTCGTCGGCTTCATCGCCATGGCCATCATCCTTCCGATCTTCAAGATGAGCCAGATCGTGAAGTGATCGATCTCCTCCGCGAGGGGCTCCGCGCCCCCACGGGAGGCGGCATGACGGCTCGATCTCGGTTCCCGGCCCCGCGCCACGCTCGACGAGGGTTCACCCTCCTCGAATCCATGATGGCCCTCATCATCATCGCCCTGGGCGTGCTCGCCTTCGTCGATGCCCAGTCGGCCTTCACCCGCTCGAACACCTGGTCGAGCCAGGCCGCCACGGGGATGCTCCTGGCCAACGAGGTCCGCGAAATGACCCGGCGCATGCCCCGGCACGACCCCGTCACCGGGCTCGCGCTCGTCGGCGGCACGACCCTCGAAGGCTGGGGACGCGAGGCGGGCGAAGTCGCCATCGACGACCTGGACGACCTCGATGACTTCGATGGCCTGATCTTCGGCGCGGGCGGCACCTTCCCCGGGCCCATCAACGCCCTGGGCGAGATCGTCCCCGAACTCAACCTCGACGGCACGCCCGTCCTCGACGAGGGCGGAAACCCCGTCCCCCTGCAGGGCTGGCGCCAGGTCGTGATCGTCGACAAGGTCGATCCGTACAACTTCTCGCAGGAACGCGCCCCGGCCTACCAGCAACTCGCGACGGGCCAGTGGCCCTTCATCCCCGTCGATGGCTTCCCGCTCCGCGTGACCGTGGTGGTGACCTACCAGGCGCTGGGCGAGACGCAGTCGACGGAGATTACGCGACTGACGTGGATCGTGCCCCCGTAAGCCCCGGGGCGTACGCGGCGTGTGCGTGGGGTTCGTGAGGCAGGCGTGGGGAAGCAGGAGCGGGCGATGCGAAGGACCATCCGACACACCTGGACGAGGCTGCGCGGCGCGTGCCGCACGCGGCGCGGCGTCGCCGCCGTCCTCGCGATGATGTTCATCGTCATGTTCGGCTCGCTGGCGACGGCGATGGCGATTGCGAGCCGGGGGAACATCCTGACCGCGGCCGCGCATCTGCACGTCAGCCGGGCGCAGAGCGCCGCCGAGACGGGCATGCGCGTCGCCGAGTCGCGCCTCCGCGAATCGACCGCGCGGTTCATCGTCGCCAAGAGCGACGTCGACGCCGACTTCGCCTGGAACCTCTGGAGCGGGAACCTCGGCGCGCTGGGCACCGTCAGCGTGCTCCCGCCCGCGACCGGGCGGCTCGACCAGGGCACGCCCGGCTCGCTCGCCGAGGCCATCGCCCAGGCGCACGCGCTCGACCAGGACATCGTCAGCAGCCTCGGCGTGCCGACGGCGACGATCGGCAACGCCCCGGCGGGCTCCGGCAGCGCCTACCACACGTCGCACTGGGTCTTCACGCCCGCCGTCGCCCTCGAGGAACGCCCCTCGCCCGGCGCGGAGCCGCCCCTGGCGTACATGGTCACCTACGCCCCGCTCGCGGGCGGGACAGACGTGCGCGTCTTCGTGACCGGGTACGACCTCGGCTACACGCGCAACGGGCAGCCCGTGTCGCGCACCATCTCGCAGGACTTCCGCCTGTCCAAGTCCGTCCGCCACGCCATCATGTCGTCGAACCGCGTCATGATCGGCTCGAACGTCATGGTCACGGGCGACATCGGGTCGCGCTACAGCGGCGTGACGCACAACAACGGCGACCCGCTCACCCTGCGGTCCGACTTCAAGGGGCTCAACCCGACCATGGACCTCAAACTCGCCGCCCTCCACGCGGCGATCGCCGCCTACGACGTGGACGGGGACAACCGCCTGCGCGTCGGGCACCCCGTCGAGGGCGCGGCGATCCCCGACAACAACCACGACTACGACGGCGACGGCCGCCCCGACAACGCCTTCGCCGACGTCACCGGCGACGGGTACGTCGACGAGTTCGACGTGTTCATCAACCACTACGACCGCGACGGCGACGGGAAGGTCACCCTCTCGAACGCGCTGACCGCCGGCACCCCCGCCGCGGGACGAACCCCGGAGTTCACCGACGACGACGAACTCGCGCTGCTCATCGATTCGAACCGCCCCGACCGCAACCGCAACGGGGTGTGGGGGTTCGTCGACGCGAACGGCAACGGACGCTGGGATTCGGGCGAACTGATGGCCGACCTCGACCCAGAGACCGGCGTCTTCCGCGATCAGGTGCTGGGCTATCGCGACGGGTTCATCTGTCGCAAGGACCAGTACGCGAAGGTCGCGGGCACGATGAAGTTCACCGTCTCGAAGGCGGCGTGGGAAGCCGCCCAGGGCACCGTGGCGGACACCCTCGTGGGCCCGTTCGTGCCCGGGCAGGGCAACGCGCCGGTGATGTACTCGGTGCCCGACAGCGTGCTGCCCCCGGTGGACGCGTCGGTCTTCACGGGTCAGCGCACGGCCCTGCAGAACGCGGCCGACGGGCTGCCCTTCGAGAACCAGGTGGCCTCGCAACTGGGCGTCTCGGTCGCGCAACTCGCGACCTACGACACGGCGCGCCCGGCCGATCCGAGCGCGCCGTGGTTCCGTCGGCTCGATCCCATCCACGAGGCGACGAGCCTGCCCGCGAACGCCTCGACGGCGTACTGGGAGAAGATGCCCTTCAACAGCCCGTCGTACAGCGACATCTACTTCCGCCCGGTCTACTACAACATGGTCTTCAAGGACGTGCAGATCCCCACGGGCAACAACGGGCTGTTCATCAACTGCACCTTCGTCGGCGTCACCTGGGTCCGCACGAACACCACCCACGTCCACGTCATGTGGGGCGAGTACGGCAAGACCACGATCTCCGGGGGCAACCCCGTGCTCGTGAACCCGCGCGTGCTCTACGGCGGGACGAACTACCCGACGATGCTGCCCGCGACGGCGATCCCGCCCCAGCAGAACATCCTCATGGCCATCACGCCGATGGACAAGGCCGACCTCGACAGCACCCAGACGGGGCGCCCGGGGTACGACCAGCTGCCCAACCCGCTCGTCATCGCCGGCAAGCGCGTGACGGACACGAAGGCGCACTCGAACAACCTGCGCTTCCACGACTGCCTGTTCGTCGGGTCGATCGTCTCGGACAACCCGCCGCTGTACGCGCAGTCCCGGAACAAGATCCAGTTCACCGGCGCCACGCGCTTCACGAAGCAGCACCCGAACGAGCCCGGGAACCCGTCGCTGAACCCCGAGTCGTCGGACCTCGTCGAGATCAAGAAGTCCTCGATGATGCTCCCGAACTACTCCGTGGACCTGGGCACCTTCAACAGCCCGCCCGAGCAGAACATCCAACTGCAGGGCGCGATCATCGCCGGCGTGCTCGACGCGCGCGGCACCGTCAACGTCGACGGCTCGCTCATGCTCACCTTCGCGCCGACCATGGGTGTCTACCCGCTCGTCGACGCCCTGGGCCAGCCCATCGGCAACCCGGCGAACTTCAACTCGACGATCGGCTACTTCGGGCCCGCCGACGGCGACTACGAGTCCATGGACCCCAACACCCTGCCCATCGTCGATGGCCAGCGCATCGTCGGCTGGGATACCAACGGCGACGGGCTCCCCGACGTGGCGCCCGACCAGCCGCAGCCCGCGGGCTCGACCGCCGTGCCCTTCCACGGGCTGGGGCGCATCAATCTCCGGTTCGATCCGAACATGACGCTGCCCGACGGGATCATGCTGCCCATGCGCATCGAGCCCGTCGGCGGCACCTACCGCGAGGGGTACACCGCATGGTCCGACTGAAACGCGCCTTCAGCCTCATCGAGATGCTGATCGCCCTGACGATCACCGCGACGCTGCTCACGGCGACCTTCGCCGCCCTCGACACCTCCTTCCGGGCGTACAAGGTCACCACCGAGGGCGCCAGCACCAACGTCATCGCCCGCATGGTCATGGCACGCACCATGACGATGATCCGCACGGGCGACCGCTTCGGGCCCTTCCCCGAGGACGTCTTCGACCCCGCGCAGAACCCCCTCACCACGTCCTTCATCGAGTTCGAGTCGTTCAACGACGGCGTGCGCTTCTCACGCATCACGCGCATCGAACGCCGCAACCAGCCCGACCCGGCGCGCGGGCCCTTCGAACTCTGGTACGTCCAGATCACGCTCGAAGAGGGACGCCCCGTCGAGACCGTCGAACGCCCGCTCCTGTCGGGCGTCACCGAGGCCGCGTTCGTGCTGGAATACGACGTGGGCCCGCGCCTCCGGCGCGCCACCGTCGACGTAACCGTCAAGCCCAACGACTACCAGGACGCCGGCTTCCACGCGAACCTCGAAACGCCCACCATCCGCCTGGTCTCGACGGTGAACCCGCGCCGCATTGACGAGTAACGCGGCGGGCCATCAACGCCCAACGCGCAGCGACGCGACCGCCGCGGGCACGTGCTCGGCCACTTCCGACGCCAGCAGCCCGCCGTCGACCCCAGCCGCACGCTCGAGGCGCTCGCCGGCGAGGGCGTGCGCCTCGACGCCCGCGCACGCCGCCTCGAACAGTCCCAACGCCCCCGCCCCGCGCGCGTGCTGCGCCAGCAGCCCGCCGATCACCCCCGCCAGCACGTCGCCCGTTCCGCCGGCGGCCAGCACCGGCGTCCGCCGCGCGCATACCCACGTGCGTTGCCCGTCCGACACGACGGTGCCCGCACCCTTGAGCACGCTGATGCACCCCAGACGCTGCGCCAGGGCCGCGCACGCGGCGGGGCGTGTGCGTTCGTCCGTCGCGCTCGCCGTGATGCGCAGGGCCGTCGCGAGGCGCGCGAACTCGCCCGGGTGAGGCGTCAGCACGCAGCGTGCCCGGAGGTCACGGAACAACTCGGGCGTCGCGGCCAGCGCGTTCAGCGCGTCGGCGTCGACCACCACCGGCACGTCCTCGTTCTGGATCGCGCGGATCGCCAGGGCCGACACGCCCACTCCGGCGCCCAGCCCGGGGCCGATCACCAGCGCGTCGCTCCCCTCCAGCGTCTCGTCCAGGCGTGCCGCGGCGTGCGCCGGGTCGATCTCCCACCCGCCCTCGGTCGGCAGGCCATAGCCCACGGCCGAGGGGCACGTCTGCACCACGAACGGCACGACGCGATCCGGGCACAGCACCCGCACCAGCCCCGCCCCCGCGCGCAGCGCGCCCAGGGCCGCCAGCGCCGGTGCCCCGCTCATCCATCGCCCCGCGGCGCACGACCCGCCGACGACGAGCACCGTCCCGAACGTTCCCTTGTGCCCGTGGCGGTCGCGGGCGGGCAGGCGCGCGGGCAAGGCCGCCTGGCCCTGATCGCCGCCGGCCTGCGCACCCGCGCTCGTCGCCCCCCCGCTCACTTCGTCCGCTCCACCTCGATCGCGAGGCGCCCCATCACCGTCGCGACGCTGAGCAGCCCCGCCGTCGGATCGTCGTCGCCCAGGTCGGACACCGCGAGCGCGATGTGCGTCGCATCCATGGGGATTCCAGCGGGGAAGGTCGCGTCGAGATCAACCCAGCGGGGCGAGCCGTCCACGTCGACCAGCGCCTGCGTCCACATGTGATACCCGAAGATGTCCTTGGCCCCCGCGAACTCATCGGCGTAGATCAGGCCCGCGACCGCGCGCGCGGGGATGCCCGCCGCCCGCAGCACCGCCGCCAGCAGCACGGCGTGCTCGGAGCAGTCGCCCTCGCGCGTGCGGGCCGCCTCCGACGCCGTCGCGAACCCCACGTCGAGCGTCTTGCGCCGGATGTGGCGGAACACGAGGCGCCGAAGAGCCTCGGCCTTCTCCGCCGCGCCCCCATCCACGCCCCGCACGCCCTCGGCCGCCAGCGCCGCGATCACCTCGTCGTCCGTCCGGCACAGGGCCGTACTCGCGAGGTAGCGTGCCGCAGGCGTGGTTTCGTCGGGTGCGCTCGTGCGCCCCACCAGCACGTCCACGCGCACGCGGCGCTCGTCCAGGCGTGTCGCCACCTGCGCCCCGGCGGTGGGGGGGAGGTCCAGCGTCCCCTCGGGCACGCTCAGCACGTACGACGCCTCGCGCACCCGGCGCGGGTTCGGAATCGCCCGCGAGCCCTTCACGAACGTCGACGCCATCGCGTCCGGCGCCCGCGCCCCCGCCGGCGCCATCGCCTCGGCCTGGGTCGTGACGGTCATCGTCAGGCTCAGCGGGCCCATCGGCGTCACGCTGCGGATCACCTCGCCCTCGTCGTCGGTCCATTCGGTCGTCTTGATGGCCGGCATCAGGCTGTTCTCGACCGTCCACTTCGTGGCTTCGATCTCGCGTCCCAGGGCCTGCACGCGCTGACGCCCTTCCACCCGCCGCGTGACCGTCACCGGCGTCACGCCGTACTCCGACGACAGCGTCCGCACCGTGATCTCCTTCGCCCCGGACTTGAACCGCTGGCGGACATAGCGCTCCGCGGCCCCGGGCGCGAGCCACGCCCCCTCCGGGCGGGGCGTGCGCGTCACGGTGGTCTGCCCCGCCTGGGTCGACGTCACTTCGATGTCCGACGCGTGGAACACGTACGACTGCACGAGGTCGGTCGTGCCGTAGCGCTGCACGCGGCGCATCGACACCGGCGTGCCCTCCGCCGTCTCCACGAACTCGCTCTCGATCCGCATCGTCACCGCGCCCTGCTCGCCCCGGGCCGTCTCGATCACCAGCATCGACGACGTGGTGAGCCGCACGTCGGTCTCCGTGCGTGCCGATCGCATCCACCCGGCCTTGGCGCCCATCATCTCCAGCGCGTACCAGCGTTCCGACGTGGGCGCCTCGGGGACGCGGGCCGGCGCCGGCTGCGCATACCCAGGCGCCACGATCGCGCCCAGCACGCACGCCGCCAGCACCACCACGCGAACCCACGCCAGCCGACCAGACGCGATTCCCGGCATGCGCATACCTCCCGCGGCTTCCCGCACGCCCACTGTACGGCCCTCGCCCACCACCTCCCCCAACATCGCCCCCGACATCACCCCTGCCCCCCTCCCGCCATCGCCCGCTACCCTCGCCCGTGATCGACACGCACTGTCACCTCACCTTCCCCGATTACGCGCCCGACCGCTTCCCCGGGGGCGTGCCGGGCGTGCTCGCCGACGCCGCCCGCGCAGGCGTCACCGGGTGCATCACCATCTCCACCACCGTCCCCGACGCCCACGCCGCCCTCGCCATCGCCCGCGCTCATCCCGCCGTCTGGTGCAGCGCGGGCGTCCACCCGCTGTACAGCGACAAGGGCCCGCACGACTGGCCCGAACTCCGCCAGGTCGCCGCCCACCCGCGCTGCGTCGCGTGGGGCGAACTCGGGCTCGACAACCACTACGACCACCCGCCCCGCGCCCTCCAGCACGCCGTCCTCGAAGAGCAACTCGCCTTCATCGCCGCCTGCCGGCGCGACGGCATCGACAAGCCGCTGATCCTCCACTGCCGCAAGGCCTTCGCCGACCTCATCCCCATCCTCCGCGCCAGCACCCTCGACCCCGCGCGCATGGTCTTCCACTGCTTCACCGGCACGCCCGACGACATGCGCCTCCTCCTCGACTTCGGCGCGTGCGTCAGTTTCACCGGCGTGCTCACCTACCCCAAGGCCCCCGAGGTCCGCGAAGCCGCCGCCCTCGTCCCTCCCGGGCGCTGCATGGTCGAGACCGACGCGCCCTTCCTCAGCCCCGAGCCCCACCGCGCCAAGCGCCCCTGCCTGCCCTCCATGTGCATGCTCACCGCGCGCCGCCTGGCCGAGGTCCGGCGCATGAACTTCGACGACCTCCACGCCGAACTCAACGCCACCACCGCGCGCTTCTTCGGCGTGCCCAGCCCCGCCCCCATCGCATGATCACCCTCGCCGCCTATCTCCACGACCTCTCCCCCTTCGCCCTGCGCCTGGGCTCGGGCTTCGGCCTCCGCTGGTACGGCCTGGCCTACGTCGCCGGCTTCATGCTCGCCTGGCTCTGGATGCGCTGGCTCGCCAAACGCAACCTCACGCCTCTCTCCCCCGACCGCGTCACCGACGCCATGGTCGCGCTCGTCTTCGGCGTGCTCGTCGGCGGGCGTCTCGGCTACGTCCTCTTCTACCGCCCCGACCTCTGGCTCGACTTCTCCGCCGGCTTCCCCTGGTGGGGCGTGCTCCGCCTCAACGAAGGCGGCATGGCCAGCCACGGCGGGATGCTCGGCGTCGTCTTCGCCGCCTTCCTCATCGCCCGCCCAGGACGCGACCGCACCAACCAGCCCACGCCCCGCGTCCCCGTCCTCCACGTCCTCGACCTCTTCGCACTCACCTGCACGCCCGGGCTCTTCCTCGGCCGCATCGCCAACTTCATCAACGGCGAACTCCTGGGCAACATCGTCGCGCCCCCGGGCACGCCCGCGCCCTGGTGGAGCGTCAAGTACCCCCAGGAGGCCTTCACAGCCCAGGCCCCCCAAGGCCAGGCCGAGGCCCTCGCGCCCCTCCTCGCCCACCACCGTCTCCCGTCCGAATCCGACGGCGAGACCTACGACCGCCTCGTGTCGATCATCCAGTCCGGCGGCCCGCGCGCCAAGGAAATCGCCGCCGACCTCGCGCCCCTCCTCGCCGCCCGCCACCCCTCCCAGATCTACCAGGCGCTCGCCGAGGGCCTGCTCCTGGGCGCGATCCTCTGGATCGTCTGGCGCGTCCCGCGCCTCCCGGGCATCATCGGCGCGATCTTCCTCCTCTCCTACGGCGTGCTCCGCATTCTCACCGAGTTCGTCCGCCTCCCCGACGCCCACCTCACCATCCAACGCATCGCCGGGCTCACCCGCGGCCAGTGGCTCTCCGTCGCCATGATCCTCGCCGGGATCGTCACGCTCGCCATCTCCCGCGCCCGCGGCGGCACAAAACTCGGCGGCTGGGCCCGCGCCCGCGCCTGACCGCCCGCACGCCTGAACCCGGACATTCCCTACCCTTCCCCGATGTCCATCCTCGTCACCGGCGGCGCCGGCTACATCGGCTCTCACACCGTCCAGCGGCTCCTCCGTGACGGTCGCTCCGTCGTCGTCCTCGACAACCTCTTCCGCGGACACCGCCGCCCCATGGACCTCCTCGCCCAGGCCCACCCGGGCCGCCTCAAGTTCATCCAGGGTGACGTCGGCGACGCGCCCCTCCTCGCCCGTCTGTTCCGCGAGCACGCCCCCGACACGGTCATGCACTTCGCCGCCATGGCCTACGTCGGCGAGTCCGTCGATCATCCGCTCGACTACTACCGCTGCAACGTCTCCGCGCTCGAAACCCTCCTCCGCGCCGGCGCCGACGCGCCCACGCCCGTCTCGCGCTTCGTCTTCTCCTCCTCCTGCTCCACCTACGGCCAGCCCGACGCGAACCACATCCCCGTCCGCGAAGACTGCCCCCAGGCCCCCGTCTCCCCCTACGGCCGCACGAAACTCATCGGCGAGATGATCCTGCGTGACTTCGGCGCCCGCCCGGGCGCGGGCGACTGGGCCTGCACCATGCTCCGCTACTTCAACGTCTGCGGCTGCGACCGCGCGGGCCTGCTGGGCGAGGACCACACGCCCGAGACCCACCTCGTCCCCGTCGTCCTCGAAGCCGCGCTGGGCCGTCGCCCGCACATCGGCATCTTCGGGACCGACTACCCCACGCCCGACGGCACGTGCATCCGCGACTACGTGCACGTCGAGGACCTCGCCGACGCGCACGTCCGCGCGCTCGACGCCATGCGTCCGCGTGAGACCCGCGCGTACAACGTCGGCATCGGTCGGGGCTACTCCGTCCGCGAGATCATCGACGCCGCCCGGCGCGTCACGGGCCGCGACATCCGCGTCGTCGAGCAGCCCCGGCGCCCGGGCGATCCGCCGGTGGTCTTCAACGACCCGACGAAGATCACCGCGGAACTCGGCTGGAAAGCCGAACTGACCGACCTCGACGAGATCATCGCCACCGCCTGGCGCTGGATGCTCGCGCACCCCAAGGGCTACGCCCCATGACCATCGCCCGCCGATCCATCGCCCGTCGATCCACCGCCCGCCGCCTTGTCGCGCTGCTCGGCTCGCTCCTCGCGCTCGCGCCGATCGCCCGCGCGCAGGACGCCCTGCCCGCGCCCACGCTCCCCACCGAGAACATCATCCCCGGGCTGCCCACGCTCGACCTCTGGGGCGACTTCCCGCGTGTCGATCTCGCCACACCCTCTCCCGCGCTGCGCTGGCCCGCGCGCCTGCCCGCGCCCGACGGGCGCCCGGGCCAGATCGTCCCGGTCGAGGGCGTGATCTTCAAGCCGCAGATCTTCCGCACCGGCTCGCCGCCCGTGCCCATGCGCCTCGCCGACCACATCGACGCCCGGCGTCTGCTGGGCCACGCGTTTCCCGACGACGCGCGCGTCCTCGACGAAGGCCCCGGCGCGCTCGTCGTCGCCGCCGAGCGCCCCGAGCCCGGCGCCATGATCCCGCGCCGCCGGCGCAACGATGCCGCCGCCACCTTCCGCTTCGTCTCGGCCCAGCACGACGCCGACGGCGTGATCCGCCCCGAGCGCACCTGGTTCGCCTACTTCGAGCCCGTGGACGGCGCGCCCACCCGCGCGATCGTCCTCCTCATGCCCGGCATGTTCGGCACGCCCTCGGGCCTGCTCGACCGCGTGACCAACGACCTCCGCGGTCGCGGCGTGGCCGTCCTCCGCATGATCGCCCAGCCCTCGCGCTTCACCGAGCAACTCACGATTCCCCTGAACCCCGGCGCCGACCCCGCCGAACTCGCCGCCGCCGCCCGCGACGTCGCCGCCCTCTACGACACCCGCGCCGCCGAGTGCGCCTACGCCGCCCACGCCGCCCTCGACCACGTGCAGGCCTCCTTCCCCGCCGCCGCGGGCAAGCCGGTGCTGGCCGTCGGCTTCAGCGCCGGGGCGATCACGCTCCCGGTCGTGATGGCCAAAGACCCCGCGCGCTTCGCGGGGGGCGTGCTCGTGGGCGCCGGGTGCCACTGGTGGCTGATGACCGAACTCAGCAACTACCGCGACATGATCGACGCCGTCGAGTTCCGCTGGTCCCGCGAGCCCGACGCCGCCGTGCTCGCCCGCGTGCGCGACGGATACCTGCGTGCCTCCGCGCTCGACTCGTTCCACGCCGCGCCGCACGTCGCCCATGTTCCCGCCCTGTGCATCCAGGGCGCCCGCGACCTCGCCGTGCCCGCGCCCCTCGGCGACGTCCTGTGGGAGCGACTGGGCCGCCCGGAGCGTGACCTCATCGAAGGCGGGCATGAAGTGCTCTTCCTGCAACTCGCGCAGCGTCTGGAGCGCATCTACGCCTGGATGGACGCCCGCCTGCCCACCCCCTGACGCACCCCACGCAAGGACGCGACCCGTGCGCATCGTCATCAGCCCCTACCACCTCTCGACCCGCGAGCCCCCCGCGATGGCGTCGCTCCTGCTCGCCTCGCGCGTCCTCACGCTCATGCCCGGCGAGGGGCTGGGCGCCGCCGACGCCACACGCGAGGCCCTGCACACACCCGCCTTCGCCGACCTCGCCCGCGCCTGGTCCTGGGCCACGCCCCTCTTCGACGCCGGCGTCCTCGCCCTGCGCGATGACGCCCGCACCCCGCTCGACGATCTCCGCCTCGTCCACGACCGCATCCGCGACGACGCCCGCTACGCCCCCCTGCGCGCCTTCGTCCGCGACGAGGACGCCGCGTGCGACGTCTCGCGCCTGGGCGCCATCTCCCGCGACATCCTCCGCGCCGGGGTCGATCCCGGGCTCTCCGTCCCCGTCGCCGCGGCCCTCGACCGCTTCGCCCTCCGCGCCGAGGCCTTCATCGCCCGCGCCCCCGCGGCCTCTCTCGCGCAGCGCGCCGAAACCCGCCTCGCCCGCGAGGTCGCCCGCGTCGGCATTCCGATCCTCGCGCAGGCCACCGCCCAGCGCGTCCTCCACGCCCGCGCCGTCCTGCGCGACGCCCTCGACACCCTCCGCGACGCCTTCGACGCGCTCGACGCCGACCCCACCGCACCCCAGGGCGACCTCCTCGCCGACGCCGCCCGCGCCTACGCCGACGCCTTCGACCGCCGCCGTGCCGACGTCCTCGACGACGCCCCCCGCGACGACGTCCGCTGCGTCGAGAGCGTCGCGGTGCTCTCGCTCGTGACACTCCCGGCCGACGCCGCCCTCGAATCCAGCGTCCGCGCGATCGAATCCCTCGCCGCCCCGTCCCCCACGCGCAGCGCCGCCAAGCCGGCGCGTGCGCCATCCGCCAACGCCGAGTCCGCAGCGCCTCCGCACGCCGCCGCGACGAGCACCCTCCCCGTCCTCGCCGACCCTGTGGCCGGCCGTACGGTCCGCGCGCTCATCGTCCGCACGCTCGGCACGCGCTGATCCCCTTTGGCCCTTTGTACTGCTGCCCTGTGGCGCTGTCGCCCTGTGGCCTTGTGGCCTTGTGGCCTTGTGGATTTTCAACCCTCGCCCGTTTCACACCCGCCATCTCGTACACTTCTACCATGCCTCCCAACCGCCTCGCCCGCGAGTCCAGCCCCTACCTCCTCCAGCACGCGCACAACCCCGTCGACTGGTGGCCCTGGGGCGCCGACGCCTTCGCCGAAGCACGCCGGCGCGACGTCCCCATCTTCCTCTCCATCGGCTACGCCACCTGCTACTGGTGCCACGTCATGGAGCGTGAATCCTTCGAAGACCCCGACACCGCGCGCGTCCTCAACGACAACTTCCTCCCCGTCAAACTCGACCGCGAGGAACGCCCCGACCTCGACGACCTCTACATGACCGCCACGCTCGTCCAGCGCGGGCACGGCGGGTGGCCCATGTCCGTCTTTCTCGACCCCGCCTCCCTCCGCCCGTTCTTCTGCGGCACCTACTTCCCCCGCGAGCCCGCCCACAACCTCCCCGACTTCCGCGCCGTCCTCAACGCCATGAGCAAGGCCTGGCGCGAGCAGCGCGAGGGCGTCCTCGCCCAGGCCGCCGCCCTCGCCGACGCCGTCCGCGACCACATCGAAGGACGCGCCGCCCCCGCCGACCTCGGCGACGCGCCCGTCGCCGACGCGCTCTCGCACCTCCTCAGCACCTTCGACCGCGCGCACGGCGGGTTCGGCCCCGCGCCCAAGTTCCCCCAGCCCGCCATCCTCGACTTCCTCCTCGACGTCCGCGAACGCGCCGCCGACGATGCCACCACCGACGCCATCGAGATCGCCCTCCGCACCTCCCTCGACGCCATGGCCCTGGGCGGGCTCCGCGACCACCTCGCCGGCGGATTCCACCGCTACTGCGTCGATGAATCCTGGACCGTCCCGCACTTCGAGAAGATGCTCCCCGACTCCGCGCTCCTCGCCGCCATCTACGCCCGCGCGGCACGCTACTTCAACGATGCCTTCTACGCCCGCGTCGCCCACGACACCTGCCGCTACATCCACACCCGCATGACCGGGCCCGATGGCCTCTTCTGGTCCGCCCAGGACGCCGAAGTCGACGGGCGCGAGGGCGTGCCCTACGTCTGGTCGCCGCAGCGCCTCCGCGCCGCCCTCTGCCCGCCCGAAGTCGAGCAGATCCCCGAACTCCGCGAGCGGGCCCTGGCCGCCGTCGACTTCGCCGCACGGGCCTACGCGCTCGACGGTCCGCCCAACTTCCGCGACCCGCACCACCCCGACGAGCCCTCCGCGTGGGTGCTGCGCCTCGCCGACCACCCCGATCGCCTCGCGCTCCGCGCGAACATGGACCCCGCCGAGTTCACCGACCGTCTCACCCGCGTCTCGGGCGCGATGCTCGAATACCGCGACCGCGTGCCCCAGCCCCTCACCGACGACAAGTCCCTCGCCGCCTGGAACGCCGTCACCATCCGCGCCCTCGCCCAGTGCGCCGTGGACCTCGAAACGCCCGCCTACCGCGACGCCGCCAGCCGCGCCGCCGACGCCATGCTCGCCACCATGCGCACCGCCGACGGCCAGCTCCTCCGCGCCCGGCGCGCGGGCGTCTCCAAGATCCCCGCCTTGCTCGAGGACTACGCCGCGACCATCGCCGCGCTCGGGGCACTGGCCAGCACCGCCGGCTCGCCCGCCGAGCGCGACCGGCGCGTGGCCCAGGCCCGCGCCCTGCTCGCCCACGCCCGCGCCGCCTTCTTCGACGACGCCACCGGCCTGCTGCTCGACACCCGCGCCGACCAGCCCGACCTCTTCGCCCGCGCCGTTACGCTCCACGACGGCGCCCTTCCCTCGGGCTTCTCGCAGATGCTCCACGCGCTCATCGACCTCGCCGACCTCACCGCCGACCACGCCCTCGCCGCCCGCGCCGCCCAGGCGCTCGAAGCCAACGGCGCCCGCATAGCCGCCTCGCCCGCCTCCTCCATCAACGCCGTCCGCGCCCTCTTCCGCCTGCTCCTCCGCGCCGAGCACGCGCCCGGCGCCGAGCGCCCGGCCTCCGCCGCCGAGATCCACGCGCCCCGCGCCGCCGAGAGCCAGCGCCGCACCCGCGGCCAGGCCGACGTCGTCAAGGTCTTCTCCCCCGCCGAACGCGTCGAACTCGTCCCGGGCACCCCCGCGATGGTCGAAGTCCTCGTGCAGATCGCCGACGGCTGGCACGTCCCCGCCGCCGACCCCGGCGACACCCCCGCCGCGCAGGCCGTCACGCCCTTCCGCATCGACGTCCTCGGCAACCCCGCCGTCCGCTGCTTCGCCGACTACCCCGCGGGCGAACTCTTCGGCGCGGGCGAACATGCCATCCGCGTCTACGCCGGCGCCGTCCGCCTGCGCGTTGTCCTCGAACGCGCGGGCGACTGGCGGGGCGTCCCGCGCCTCGTCGTCGCCTACCAGGCCTGCTCGGGATCGGAGTGCCACGCCCCGGCCCGCGCCGAGCTCGACATCGAACTCGCCCGCGGATGACCTACCCGATCAGCCCGTGCGCCCGCAGCGTGTCCTCGACCTGACGGGCCGTGTCGCCCGTGTGGTCCACGAGCACGCCCTGCCACCCCAGCGCCCGCGCCGTCCCGATGTTCTCCGCGAGATCATCGAAGAACAGCACCTCGCCCCCGCGCGTTCCAGTCGCCTCCTCGTACGCGCGATAGATCGCCTCCTCGGGCTTCGCCAGCCCCAGCAGGTGGCTCGCGTGCCGATGCTCCAGCACCCCCGCGCTCGGGAAGTGGGGGAGTGCCGCCCCCGTCGCGCTCGCCGCAGGGCCGATCCGCGCCCCAATCCGCGCCCAGTGCGCGGCGTTCGTGTTCGACAGCACGCCCGTCCGCGCCCGCCCGGCGCGTACCAGCCGTTCCAGCACGCCGGCGATCCCCTCGTACTCCGCGTAGATCCACGCGTCGTGCAGCGTCCGCACCTCGCCCGGCGTGTACAGCCCGCCCGTGCCCTCCTCCGCCGCGCGCGCAAAGAAATCCTCGCACCCGATCCGCCCCACGTGGTACAGGTGCGTGAGCGCCCGCCGGCGCGCCACGAGCGCCGGGTCCTCGATGCCGACGCGGAACTCCATCCCCGTCGCCGCGCACGCCGCGCGCCACGAGCGATGGTGCTTCACGATCACCCCGCCCAGGTCGAAGCACACCATGCGAATCTCGCCGCTCACAGCCCTTCCTCCGCGTCCGCGTCGCGCTCGCGCGTCGGCTTCATCACCTCGCGCATCACGACCGTCGCGAACGACCCCCGCGGCAGTTCGAACGCGCACCGCACGTACGCCCCGTGCTCGTCCACGCCCCCCTCTACCTCCGGGTCGATCAGCGGCACGCGCAGCGGGCGGCGCTTGCCCTCCAACTTCCCCCGCGCCCGCAGGTCGAACGCCGCCAGCGCCTCGCGCGTCACCCCCAGCCGCCCCAGCGCCTCGCGTTCCACCCGCGCCGTCTCGCCCCCGCCCTCGGGCATCGACGCGCCCCACATCGGCCCCGACGGGCTGATCTCGAACGTGGCCAGGCGTTCCGCCGTCGACGTCTCCGCCAGCGTGCCATCGTCCACCGCGAACACCGCGCCGTTCACGTGCTTGAACGCCAGGTCGCCCGCACGCAGCGCGCCCAGCGACCCCTCCGCCACGCGCGCGTCCAGCACGTCGTTGAACGCCGCGCTCTGGAACGCGCTCAGGTAATACCGCAGCACCGGCTCGTCCAGGCGCATGAACGCTCCTCGCGCGTCCAGCCCCTGCGCCAGCCCGTTCAGCACGATCATCTCCGTCCGCGCCCCGGGCGGATACTTCTGGATCGCCTCGCGATACCGCCCCTCCGCGAAGAGCGCCCGCGCCTCGGGGTTCATCTCCGGGTGCTCGGGGCTCGCGCCCAGCAACTCCTTCGCCGCCCCCTCGAAGTCCCCCAGCACCAGCGCCCGCCCCACCAGGTGGTTGTTCTCCAGCAGCCCGAACCGCTGCTCGCCCACGCGGTTGGGCACGCCGATCGCGCGCAGTCGCTCCAGCACCGCCAGCGCCGTCCGCACGCCCGTGGGCTCCACGCCCCGCAGGCGCACCGAGAACCGGTTCCCCTTCAGGTGCCCGGGGCGCAACTTGTTCGCGTGCATGTCCGCCCACAGCACCTGCACGCTCTCATGTTCGAGCATCGGATAATCGTGGTACGTCTTCCCCGGCGTGTGCACCGACACCACCTGCCGCGTGATCGCCGCCTTGTCCTTCAGCCCCGCGTACCCCACCGCCGCCCGCGCCACCCCGAAGTGCCGCGCCACCACCCGCACCATCTCCATCGTCGACAGCCCGCGCTTCTGCACGAGCATGTAGATGTGCTCCCCGCTCCCGCACGGGTGGTACAGCGGGATCTCGTCCACCAGGAAGTCTTCCGGGCGCGCCTTCAGCACCCCCCCCAGCCCCGCCAACTCCGGCGTCGCGTACGCGCGCGGCGTCACCCGTGGACCAGGCCGATCCTCGTCACGCTTCATCGCGGTTCGCCGCCTCGAGCACGTGCTCTTCCACGTAGATCGGCACGCCCCCCGCGATCCCCAGCGCGATCGCGTCGCTCGGACGCGAATCAATCCGCTTCAACTCCCCGCCCGCCGTCCGCACGTCCAGCGTCGCGAAGAACGTGTGATCCGCCAGGTCGTTGATCGTGATCGACTCCAACTTCCCGCCCAGCGCCTCCACCACGTTCGCCAGCAGGTCGTGCGTCTGAGGCCGCTTGATCTGGATCCCCTTCAGCCGACGCTCGATCGCCTGCGCCTCGGGCAGCCCGATCACGATCGGGAACGCTCGCCCGTCCTCCATCTGCCCGCCCGGCTCGCCCCCCTCGCCCGGCGGCGCCACCTCGCGCAACTCGATGATCTGGTAGTCATTCAACTCGCGGATGAGGATGCGGGCAAGTTCCATCCGGACGGCCATACCTCACACCTCCGCCCGCACAGCCCCTGGGCCGCGGGTCCGCATCAATCCTACTCCATATCGCCCACCACGCGCCCGCGCGAACTCGCCCCCGCCCGTTCCCCCGCCCGATCACGCTTGCGCCCCTCGCCCCCGCCCCGTGCGCTCACCCACCGCCCCAGCCGCTCCACCAACTCCCGCGGCGCCCCGATGTCCGCCACCACCACCTCGCCCAGCAGCCCCTGCGCCTCCAGCGTGAGGAACCCCTCCTTCACGCCCACCAGCGCCAGCGTCACGCTCGCCCGCACCGCCGCCCCCAGCACGCGCCCCGTGTCCGCGTCCATCCCCGACGGGCAGTCCACGCTCAGCACCGGCACGCCCGCGCCACCCAGCGCGTTCATCCCCTCAATCGCCTCCCGCGCCGCTCCCGTCACCTCGCGCGACAGCCCCGTCCCGAACAGCGCGTCCACCACCACGCCCGGCCCGCCCAGGTCCTTCCACGCGCCCGCCACGTCCGCGCCCGCGCGCACGTCGAGCCCCATCCGCCGCACGATCTCCCGCTGCACGCCCGCGTCGCCCGCGAACGCCTCGCCCAGGGGCGTCACCACCCGCACGCGCACCCCCGCGTTGTGCAGGTGCCGCGCCGCTGCCAGCCCGTCCCCGCCGTTGTTCCCCGGGCCGCACACCACCAGCGCCGCCGGCGACGTCTCGCCCTCCAGCCCGTCGAGCGCCACGTCCGCGACGTGCCGCGCCGCGTTCTCCATGAGCACCAGCGTGGGGATGGCGTACTCGCGCGCGCACGCCTCGTCGAGCCGGCGCAGCGACGCCCGCGTGAACACCAGCACGCGATTCTCCTCGCCCGCACGCGCCATCAGTTCCCCCCCGGCCGCTCGCCCCGCTGGTACGCCTCCAGCACGCCCTGGTACTGCGCCTTCTGGTCGTCCACCGCCAACGCCACCGCCCGCGTCTGCTGCTTCACCGCCTCCTCCACCTCGCCCCGCTCGAAGTGCACCCGCGCCAGCGTGTCGATGATGAACGCCTCGCGTCCGCGCGACGCCTCCACCGCCCGCGTCGCCAGCGTGAGCGCCGCGTCCAGGTCGCGCGTCGTCAGCCGCTCGTCGGTCGCGATGCCCCACGCCAGGTTGTTCAGGATCGTCCCCTGCTCCTTCAGGTGCCCCTCGCTCAACCGCAGGGCCCACGCGTACGCCTCCGCGTTGCTGTTCTCCATCAGCGCCAGCTCAAAGACGCTCTGCACGCGCCCCAGCCCCTCGGCCCGGCGCGTGTCCAGCAACTGATCCACCAGCCGCATCGCCTCCGCACCGTCCAGCGCCTGCATCGCCCGGAACAGCCGCCGGTCGATCACCCGCGCCGCCTCCACCTGCTGCTGCGCGCTCAGCGCCCGCTCCCGCGCCTTCTGCGGGTCGAACGTCCCGTCCAGCACCTGCTGCAACACCCGCGACGGCTGCTCGGTCGTGTCCTCCGGGTGCCCCATCCACGCGACCTTCCCGTCCTTCCCGATGATGAACATCGTCGGGATCGACCGCCGGTCCGCCCCGCGCATCCACGTCTGCGCCATCTCCCCGGCCTCGCCCGTGAACCCCACCGACCCCGGGATCCCCGCTCCCGCGCCCCCCTCGCCCACGAACGCCCGCAGCCGCCCCAGGTAGTCCCCGTCCGGCGCGGGCATCGTCGTCTCCCACACCGACAGCCCCACGAACCGCACGCCCTGCGCCGCGAACGCCGCGTCCAGCCCGGACATCGTCGGGATCACATCCCGGCTCACGCGGCTCCACGTCGCGAAAAACCACACCACGTACACCGTCCCGGGCTCCAGCCGTGCCACCGGCTCGCCCCGCACCCACGCCTCCACCCGCAGCCGTGGCGGCACATCCCCGAACCCGAACGACCGCACCGCCCCCGTCGTCGGATCAATCACCGGCGGCTCATCCGGCGTCGCCACCGGCGGCTCGATCACCTTCGGCGCGGGCTGCCCCGTCGCAGGCTGCTCCGGCGCCTGCGCGAACGCCGCCACGCCCAGCGTCATCCCGCACGCGGCGCCCGTCATCCACGTCCACAGCCTCCGGCTCGTCATCCTCATGCGCAGGGCTCCCAAAGCGCGGCCTGTCCCCCTCTCCCTACGTCCGCGCTCCCGGGATTGTTGCCCTCGCCAGCTCCCGCCGCCCGCCTACGCGTCGCCGGGTCGCCGCGCACGCCACCACGCCCTACCGGCGCGTGATCGTCACCGACCCGTTGCTCGTCGTCGCCGTCGACGCCCGCGTGCCCTCGCCGAACTTGTACGTCCCGCTGTTCTTCCCCGACGCGACCGTCGTGATGTCCTTGCCCACAACGCTCACCCGCCCGTTGCTCGTGCTCGCCGTCACCGTCGCGTCGAACCCGGATCCCACGCTCAACTCGATCGCCCCGTTGCTCGTCCGCAGCGACACCGGCCCCGCCGCCTCGTCCGCCAGCGCCACCGTGATCCGCCCGTTGCTCGTGCTCGCCGTCGCCCCCGCGATCTCCTGCAGCAGCACCGCGCCGTTGCTCGTCGCCGCCGTCACCCGCCCGTCGAAATCCGCGACCGTGATCGCGCCGTTGCTCGTCCTCAGCGACGCCTCCCCGCCCAATCCCGTCACGGTCAGCGCCCCGTTCGACGTCACCAGCGTCAACGTCGTCGCCTCGGGGATCAGCACCTCGATCGAGCACCCTTCGCTCCGCTGGCGCCCGCCCTCGGGCCACGACACCGTCACCCCCAGCGATCCATCTTCTCCGCGCGTCAGCACCAGCGTCGTCGCGTCGGCCCGCGCCTGCGTCTGCGCCACCACGTGCCCGACCACCGTCACCGTCTCGCCCAGCGCCTTGCGCACCGTGATATACCCGTTCTCCGTCGTCACCGTCAGCGGGCCCGCCTGCTCGAACGCCGCCTCCGCCGACGTCGTCGCCGTCGACCGCGGCACCACCTGCATGCACCCGCCCACGCCCACCAGCGACGCCGCCGCCCCACCCGTCAGCATCGCCATCACCACCACCACGCGGCTCATCATCGCGTCATCCTCCCACGGCGCATCGGCGGCATGCCGACCCGCTCCCCGCTTCTTCGGGCTCTCATCCCGCCGCTTTCATCACACCCCGGCCGCCGCTCCAACACCCGTCCCCGCGATCCCCATCACCGCCTCCACCTGCGCCCGCGTCGGCAGCGACGGCAGCGCCCCGGCCCTCATCGTCGCCGCCGCACCCGCCCCCGACGCGAACGCCACCGCCGCCTCCGCCCGCCTCATCTCCTCCGCCGATCGCGCCTCGCTCGCCCGCACCGCCCCCCCCGGCGCGCCCCACACCGCCGCCAGCGCCCCGCAGAACGCGTCGCCCGCGCCCGTCGCGTCCACGCACTTCACCGTGGGCGTCCCCACTCGGCGCACCCGCCCCCGATGCACCAGCAGGCTCCCCGCCGCCCCCAGCGTCATCACCACCGCCGCCGGGCCCAGTTCGCCCAGCCGCGCCCCAAACCGCGCCGGGTCCGCCGAACTCTCCACCCCCATCAGGCTCGCGCCCTCCGCGCGGTTCACCACCAGCACGTCGACCAACTTCAGCAGGTCCGCCGGCAGCGTCCGCGCGGGCGACGCGTTCAGCATCACCGTCCGCCCCGCCTCCCGCGCGATCATCGCCGCCCGGCGCACGCTCCCCAGCGGCACCTCCAACTGCATCAGCAGCACGTCGCACCCGCGGATCGTCTCCGCGTTCCGCTCCACGTCCTCCTCGCCCAGCCGCGCGTTCGCACCCGGCGCCACCACGATCGTCCCTGTCCCGCCCTCGGCCCCGCCCTCGACCACCGTGATCATCGCCAGTCCGCTCGGCTCGCTCTCGCGCACCACCACGCCGCCCAGGTCCACGCCCTCCGCCCCCAGCGCCTCGCGCACGCGCTTCCCGTGCGCGTCATAGCCCACGCTCGCGACCAGCGACACCGCCGCCCCCAGCCGGCGCGCCGCCACCGCCTGGTTCGCGCCCTTCCCGCCCGGGTACGTCCGGTACGCCGACCCCAGCAGCGTCTCGCCGGCCTTCGGCAGCCGCGCGCACCGCACCACCAGGTCCATGTTCACGGACCCCACCACGCACACCCGCGCCGGTTGCATCTCGCCCACGCCCGGAGTCTACCGACCCCTCACGCCTGACGTGGCCTCGCGCCCTCTCCGGCGCACTTGCTCGCGCCCCTTCCCTGGGGGCGTGCCCTTCCAGACCCCGTCTTCTGCTCCTCCTGGGGCGGGGCCTGTCCGCGCCCCGACTTCTGCTTCCCTTGGGGCGGGGCCTTTCCAGGCCCCGTCTTCTGTTTCCCTTGGGGCGGGGCCTTTCCAGGCCCCGTCATCTCGCCCTTCTCTCACGCTCTTACGACAGAATCTCGAGCACCGTGAACGACTTCGGCCCCCGGGGCAACTGCACCCGGATCGTGTCGCCCACCCGCGTCTTCAGCAGCGCCTCGCCCAGCGGGCTTGTCACCGTCACCTCGAAGTAGTCCGCCGGCGGCGAGCCCGACGCCTCGCCCACCAGCTTGTACACGTCCTCGTCCCCGCCCGGATCTTCCCGCAGCCGAACCGTCGACCCCAGGAACACCACGCCCTCCACCGCCTTGGCCATCTTCTCGTCGATCACCGACGTGTTCCGCAGGCGCTCCTCGATCCGCCGGATCTCGGCCTCTTCCATTCCCTGCTGCTCGCGCGCGGCGTGGTAGTCCCCGTTCTCACGGAGATCCCCGTGCTCGCGCGCCTCCGCGATGCGCTTCGAAATGTTCGGGCGGTTGGCGACGAGCCCCGCCAGGCGGGCCTCCAGGGCCTCCCGCTCCGCCTTCGTCACGATTTCCATGGCCTGCTCCCGCAACGCGCTCCGCCGCCCGAATCCGGGCCACGCCCGCGCCGCTCCGGACACAATCTAGGCTGCCCCCTCGCCCCCCGCCACCCCGCCCGTACCCCGTTCTGCACGTCCCGTCCCCCGCCCATCCGCGCGTCGCGCCGCGATCCCCGCCGCCCCCCACGCGCACACACCCGCCCCCACGACCCCCGCAATCGCCCACCAATGCGCCGGCGTCACCCGCGCCGCGAACCCCGACCACGTCCGATCCCGCGCCATCTCCCACGCCCCAGTCACCGGCGACAGCGCCAGCCACACGTCCGCATCCGGCGCGCCACGCAACTCGCCCTCGCGCCCCGCCACCACCCCCAGCAGCGGTCCGGCGCCCACCACCACCATCACCCCCGCCATCAGCGTCGCCCGCCCGCGCACCACCCCCGCCCGCAACAGCGCGTAGCAGCACGCCAGCACGCCGCCCAGCAGCACCGCCCACGCCGTGTACGCCGCCGCCACCGCCCCAGCCACCGCCAGCGGCCACCCCGCCATCCACGGCAGCGCCTGGGGCCACGCCACCGCCTGCAACGGCAACGCCACCACGACCACGTCCTGCCACGCCGACCGATTCCCCCGCGCCGGCAACTCCTGGCTCAGCCGCACCATCGGCCACAGCACCCCCAGCCCGACCCCCGCGATCACCAGCAGAATCCGCGCCGACGCCCGGTACACGTCCGTCGAGAACAGCCCCAGCGATCCGCCCGCCCCCAGCGACACCGCCGCCGCCCCCGCCAGGTACACCAGCCACAACGCCGCGAACGTCCGCGGCTCGCCCCGCCGATGCGCCCACGGGTCCACGCGCTTCACGCGTGCCACCGGCGCGTCGGGCACGGGTGCGTCCGCTGCGGGCGCGTCCACCGGCGCGTCCGCGGGCGCAGCGACCGCCTCCGCCGCCGGCATCACCGGCAGCCCTGTGTCCTCCGCCGCGCCATCACTCCGTTCGTCCTGCACCATCCTCACCGTAGGGCGTCGCGCCCTCGCCGCCCCCGAACCCCGGCAGCGGGCGCAGCCCCGTCGTCGGGCGTTCCCACGACCCTCGCTCGTGCCACAGCACGTACCCCCAGTTCACCAGCAGCGCCCCCAGCAGCGCCCACACCACCCGCCGGCGTGTGCCCGGCGCCAGCGATCGCCCGCGCCCGAGCGTGACACGCCACAGCACCCACGCCGGCAGCATCAGCGCCAGCACCGTCATCAGCGGGTTCAGCGCCAGCGCGCCGCGCACGTCCAGCGCCAGCAGGTGCGTGGTCGCGCGCGTCGCCCCGCACGTGGCGCAGGGCACGCCCGTCACCTTCCGGAACATGCACAGGTTCACCGGCTGCCCCGACCGCCGGCCGACTTCGTACGCCAGCACCACCAGCGCCGCCCACGCCACGAACGCGACGACCACCCCGGGCGTCACGCCCGCCCGCCAGCCCGGCGTCGTCCGCTGCTCGGTCACGCCCGCATTGTTGCCGCCGGCCGGCCCCGTGGGCCGCACTCAGTTCGCGCTCGCCGCCGCCGCCGCGATGACCGAGAAGATCAGCATCACGATCGCGATGACCAGCCCGAGGCAGGCGAGGATCACCGAGATGAGCCCCAGGATCTTGCCCGCCTGCGTCATGCCGCGACCCGTCGGGTCCATCACCCCCGCGTTCATCATCTTCTCGTCCTGGTTGCCCATCATCCACGCGAAGATCCCGCAGATGAAGCACACCAGCAGACCCAGGATCCCCAGCGCCAGGATCAGCCCCCCGCGGTGCGGCTGCATCATCTGCCCCTGCGGGGGCTGCTGGACTGCCATCGGCGGCGGGTACTGCGACATGACAACCTCCTGGGATTCGGTTCCGTCCCTCGGCCCAGCCTAGCAGCCCAGGCCCACGCCCGCAACGCAACACCCCGGGTACGCTCTCGGCGTGATCGTCCCCGCGCCCACAGCCGACGCCGCCCGCGAAATCCTGCACGGTGCCCAGCAGGCCGCCGACCCCGCGCACGCGCTCGCGCGCCACTGGGTGCCCCCGTCGCGTCCCGCGCGGGTGCTCGCCGTGGGCAAGGCTGCCGAGCCCATGCTCCGCGCGGCCCTCGCCCGCCTCCCGCGCCTGGCCGCCCCGCCCCTGGCGCTCTGCCCGCCCGAGCAGGACGCCGCCATCCTCGCCCTGGGCGCCCACGCCCACCCGTGCGACCACCCGTACCCGACCATCCGGAACTTCGTCGCGTCGCTCACGGTGCGCGCCTTTGTGGACGAAACCCCGCGCGACGAAGCGCTCGTGCTGCTGCTGTCGGGCGGCGCCTCCGCGTTCCTCACGCTTCCCGTCGCGGACCTGACGCTCGCCGAGGTCGCCGAAGTGACGCGCCGGCTGCAACTCGCCGGCGCGACGATCGGCGAACTCAACGCGGTCCGCAAGCACCTCGAGAAACTCAAGGGCGGGCGTCTGGCCGTCCGCAGCCGTGCGCCCATCGAGGCGTACGTGCTCTCCGACGTGCTGGGCGATCACCTCGACGTGATCGGCTCGGGCCCCGTGTCGCCCGACCCGACGACGTATGCCGACGCGCTGCGCGTGCTCGACCGGCGGGGCGTGGCGCATGACGTGCCGCGCGTGGTCGAGTACCTGCGCCGGGGCGACGCGGGGCAGGCCTCCGAAACGCCCAAGCCCGGCGCGCCCGCGTTCATGCACGTCACGACGCGGCTGATCGCGGGGAATCGCAACGCCGTCGAGGCTGCCCGCGACCGCGCCGGCGCGCTGGGCTTCCACATCGCCGGGGTGCAGCACGCGGTGGAGGGTGACGCCGCCACGCTCGCGCGCGATCTGGTGCGGCGTACCCGCGCCCTGCGCGAGGCCAATGCGCCCACGCCCTGGGCCTGGATCGTCGGGGGCGAGTGGACCGTGACGGTGCGCGACGCTTCCGGGCAGGGCGGGCCCAGCCAGGAACTCGCCCTCGCCGCCGCCCTCGAACTCGCCGGTGAATCGCGCCCCACGCTCGTCGCGGCGTATTCCACCGACGGGCGCGACGGGCCGACCGACGCCGCCGGCGCGATCGTCACCAACCGCACCGCCGGCGAGGCGCAGGGGCGCGCGATCGACTTGCCCGGGGCCCTCGCCCGCCACGATTCGCACGGTGCGCTCGACGCGATGGGCTGCCTTCTGCGCCCCGGCCCCACGGGGACGAACGTGAACCACCTCGTTGTGATGCTGGGGGGGTGAGGGGGAGAAGGCATTGGGCATTGGGGATTCGGCATTGGGGGAAGGAGAGGAAGGGGAGGAAGACGGGGCGTGGAAAGGCCGCGGGGGAGCGGCATTGGGCATTGGGGATTCGGCATTCGGGGGAGGTGTGGAAGGGGAGGAAGACGGGGCCTGGAAAGGCCCCGCCCCATCAGAGCGCGAAGACGGGGCCTGGAAAGGCCCCGCCCCATCAGAGCGTGGCCCGCGGAGGACGGCGAGGATGAGGCGGGT
>VFQQ010000304.1_pt1 | contig 110730 bp, 110 predicted proteins | sample 3512341 | NCBI WGS metagenome assembly VFQQ01 (sample SAMN10412373, study PRJNA504923) | tailings metagenome | isolation source: Relicate 2 Philex TSF1 revegetated site | place: Philippines: Tuba, Benguet | collected 2017-08-29 | reverse complement strand
GGGACGCCTATTGGATCACCCTCGCCGGATGAAACAGAAATCCGCTCCTACACCCGAATGCCAGGCCTACGCCCTACCCCCTGAATCCTGAATCCTGAATCCTCTACCATGCGGCGATCATCCTCCCCTTGGTTCCCGATCCCAGGCCGATGGCTGTGAACGAACTCCAGCAGTTTGAGACGCTTGCCCAGATCGATGATCTCGTGCGGCAGACCCAGGCGTGGGCCCAGCGGCCGATTGCCTGGGGGCCGGCCGGTCGTGCGCAGGCGTTGGTGAAACGCGTGCTGGTGAGGGTGGAAACGCTGCGGGTGCGGCTGGAAGCTCCGCTCGTTGTGGCGACGTTTGGCGGAACCGGGACGGGAAAGAGTTCGCTGGTCAATGCCCTCGTTGGGGAGGAGTGCAGCGAATCGGGACGGCAGCGGCCGACGACCCGCCGGCCGATCGTGATCGCCCATCCGCGAACCGAACTCGAAACCCTCGGCCTGCCGCTGGAAGCTGTCGAAGTGCTGCGGCGCGATTCCGAACTGCTGCGCGACATCGTGCTGATCGACTGCCCCGATCCGGACACCAGCGAAGGCGACGCCTCCGGCAGCAATCTGGCGATCCTGCGGTCGCTGCTCCCCTACTGCGACGTCCTGATCTATACATCGACCCAGCAGAAATACCGCTCGGCCCGGGTGCTCGAAGAACTGGGACAGGGAGCCAACGGTTGCCGGCTGTTCTTCGTGCAGACGCACGCCGACATCGACAGCGACATCCGCGAAGACTGGCGTTCCCATTTACGGGGCGGGTTCGAGGTCCCCGACATTTTCTTCGTCGACTCGCGACGCGCGTTGCGGGAACAACAGGCCGGGCAACGGCCCACGGGCGATTTCGGACGGCTGATTGATGCGCTGACAACGCAGCTGGCGGCGTCCGAGCGAGTCGGCGTGCGGCGGGCGAATGTGCTCGACCTGCTGCAGGCGGCGCTGCTGCGGTGCCGGGGCCTGCTGGGCGATTCGTGGCCCGCGGTCGACAGACTGTCGATGGTGCTGATCGAACAGAAGCAGTCGCTGTCGAAACGCATGGCCGAGGAACTGAAGAGCCAGTTACTGACGAGCCGGAACCTGTGGGAACGCCGGCTGCTTTCGGAAGTGACCGACACCTGGGGCTTCACGCCGTTCTCGGCGATGCTGCGAATCTACGCCGGACTCGGCGGCCTGATCGCGTCATTCAGCTTCTATCGTGCGAAGAGCAGCGTGCAGATGGCCCTGATTGGCGCCGTGCAGGGGGCCCGGTGGCTGCAGTCGAAATCGCAGGAACTCACGGCCAGTTCCAACGTCGCCAAAGCGTCGACGTTCTCCCTTAGCGACGATCTCCTGCGCGAAGCGGAGATCGTGATCGAGGGACATGTCCGCGCTTCAGAGCTTGAGGCGGGACGGTCGATCAAGGCGAGCGTCGACGACCTGCGGCAGCAGGCGGCGACAGTCGAGCGGCAGTTCCTCGGCGACGCAGGCCGGCGGATTGATGAAATCATCCGCACGCTGGCCGCCCGCAATTCGCGGTGGTACGTGCGGGCGTGGTACGAACTGCTGTTCGCGGCGTACGTGGTGTTCGCGCTGGGCCGGGTCGCGAAGAGCTTCTTCTACGACTCGTTCTGGCACAACCAGCCGTTGCTGGCGACGGATTTCTACATTCCGGCCGTGCTGTTCTTCGTGATCTGGTCGCTGCTGCTGGTGACGCTGTTTACACACCGGCTGCGTCGCGGGCTGAGCGGCGAAATTCAGCGGCTGGTCAGCGAGATGGTCGACCTGCGGCTGTCGCAGGGCCTGTTCCCGAACTGGGAAGCGGCCTGCCGCGAGGCGGGAGAGTTCCGGAGCGATCTGGAGCGGCTGTTGGGCCGGGCGTCGACCCTGCGGGATGAGTTTGCAGTGGGCGGAATTGGCGGGGCGAAGGGGGTGAAGCCGCGGGAGGTGGTGGGGGTGGAGTGAGTCAGGCTTCAATAACTCGCAGGGCATGCAGCAATGTTGGATTTCATCAGAAGGATGTTCTTTCCCGCGTTCCTTGTGGCGGTTGTCCTGTTCATTTGGATGGCCACCCTGCTCCCTAAATTCATCCGCCACTTTCACACGGTCCGACCGACGACCTCGACAACAGAACAAGTCACCTGCTTCGGCAACCTCCATCTGTTGCGGTTCGGCCCCAACGACTACGAGCTCCGCGGGGTGCGTTATCCGACGCGAAATCCGACAGAGATTCCGCGCATCGCCGCCATTGGCAGAGAGGTGGACGGCGACAGGACTTCATTGATCGTCCGGCAATTGCCCGAACTGAGCCTGAGCCCCACCGGACGGCCCATTTCCCCACCGATCGAGCGCTATTGGCGAGTGGATCTTCAGACCGGCGTCTGCAAAGGACCGCTGACCGCCGCTGACATCTCGGGTTTCACTGGGGAGAATCCCACAGACGCAATTGAATTCGTCACCGCGGAGACTGTGTTTGAATCCCGGAAGCGCGGCGAAACGGAGTACTCCTCAGTTCGCCGCTGATTCCCCAACAGCGTCCTCCCAAAGTGCCGCAAACTTCTCGCGAACGTAAGGATTCAACTGCTCCGCGAAATCGCGAGGGAGTGCCAGACTCTTGATCAGTTCCTGAACGTCGGCCAGGTCTTTCAGACGGCCTCGGCCAGTCATGCCCGATGCCAGTTTCAGCTCAATCAGTGTTGGCAGAGCGATGTAGCAGGCGCCGTCGATCTCGACGCTGACCTCCGCCGGATCGGGAAAAGCGACCGGCTTTTCCTTTCCATCGCCCGGGAAGTCGCCAGCGACCAGAAACTCAATGCGGACGCCGGTGCTGGTGTCGCGCAGGTGCTTGCTTTGCGAATGTGGTGGCAGGTATCCAAGCCCCGTCAGTTCACGGCGAATTCGTTCGAGCGATTCCCGTGTCACCAGAATATCAACAACTTCAGTAAACCGACGGAAACCGTGCTTGAACATCGCCATGCCACCGACGATGGCATACGGAATCTGAAGATTCTCCAGCTGTTTCGTGATGCCACGAAGCGAATCGAAAACGGCATCTCTTTCGTCAAAGTGTCGGCTGCCTTCGAGCATGGCCCACCCTGAATCTCGATCGAGACGATTCTCATAGCTGCCCGCCATGTCGAACGTATTGCCAGCGGCCAGTGCGCTCTGCAGCGTGTCGCCTGTCGCCACCCCTCGGTAACCCCCGTTTGTCACCACGACAGCATGAATGAGATGGGCCGCGACTTCAAGACGACTTTGAAATCGTGACGAGCGGGCTACGTGGGAGGCAGCGGAGGTGGAAGCGTGATCCCATGCTTTGCAAATGTTCTGCGACGCACGGCCTCCGCATCCTCCTGCCGCCAGCGTCCTTCACGGCGTTTTCTTCGGCAACTCGTACAGTATCTCGCCTCTGAATAGACCGGCCCCTTGGCGACCTCGTACCACCATTTCTGTTGCGTCGCGCGCCAGGTTTCTTCAGTTCCGCAACAGGCGCACTCAAAGGTTTGGTCGACGTAGTAACCCCTCGTCACAAACTCTGGTTCACCGTAGGAATTCGAGGGGGCCAATGCGGCCCTGTTGACGATGACGGAGGAATCCGGCGGCGGGTCGCGATCCTGTTGCGATTTGGTCATGAGCGCAATGGCACGCTTCGCAAGACGGCGTACATCGAGCAGTTGGCGTTTCTGTTTACTACTGGTCATGGCAGGTCATGCCTCGACGAGTCAACGCTTACAGCGGTGGCGGACACTGGGCGGGTCGGTGCGGTTCGATTCATTTCGACGGCAAGCCGTCGGCTTGGTTATGCGAATGCTTTTCGCAGCATCGCGAGGCTTCTGGGCACCTCCACCTCGTAATCCCCCTTCCCTTCGAACTCCAGCGAGATGTACCCGCGGTAGTTCACCTTCCTGAGCGTCTCGGCCACGCGGTCATAGTCGATGTCGAGCGTGTACCACTTGCCGTCGCCGCCGTAGGTCTTTGCCTGCACGAACGCGGCGTACGGAGCCAGGGCCGCGTATTGCTCGTACTGGTTCTCAAGGAAGTTGCCCGTGTCGAGCGTGGCGCGCAGCCAGGGGCTGTTCACGGCCTCGATGATTTTGATCACCCCCACCGCGTCGCGGCCGAGGCCCCAGTGGTTCTCCAGCCCCATGACTACGCCGCATTCCTCGGCCTTGGCGAGGCAGTCCGTGAGGCCATCGATCGCCCACTTGAAGCCGTCGTCGTCGGTGAAGCCTTCCAGCCGGGGTTCGATTCCCTTGTTGGCCATCAGTTCATCGAAGTTCCTGCTCGTCCCCCAGCGTCCGGTGTTCACGCGGATGGTGGGGATGCCGAGCCGGTAAGCGAGTTCAATGCACTTCTTCGTATGCTCGACGTTCTTCTTGCGGAACTCAGCGTCGGGGCTGATGAAGCTCTGATGGGTCGAGAAGCCGCAGAGGTCCATGCCCAGGCTGAAGGCCCGCTGCTTGATCTTCATCAGCGCGGCGTTCGATTCGTCCGTCATCTGCATGTGCAGAATTTCGACGCCGTCAAATCCAGTGTCGGCGGCCAGTTCGATGCAGCGCTCGATCGGCAGTTTGCTGTCGTCGTTGAACCGCCAGTAGGAATAGGTCGACGTGGCGATGCGGTTCGCGCGACGCGGCGACGCGGTTGGCTCCGCCGCCGTGATTGATGCCCCGCCTGTGACGAGGGCTCCGGTGGCGGTCGCGAGGGACGCAGTCAGCAGTTGGCGGCGGTTCATGGGCGGTCACGCGTCAGAGGGGGAGCGACACATCGGCGTGTGGCCGAGGACGCTCCCGGACGCGCCGCTGCACAGCTCAGAGGGGACAGGCGAGCGCAGTATAGTCGGGGCGGTCGGACGCCGTCTTGTGTCGGAACTCGCGCACCACCTGCCCGCGGTGAACCAGAAACGCACCCGGCATGGTATACACGTTGCTGCTCACAGCACCGAACCCATGCCGGCTCGTAATGGCCGCTTTGAATCCCCGCAGGAACGTTTTCAGGTTGAACAACTGGCCCAGCGAACCGAGATGGAGCTGGAAAGAGTCGTACAACTGCCGCTGCGGATCGGAAAACTGTGCGACATCGGTGAGCCCGTATTTCTCCAGCAACGGCCGCATCCCCTCTGGAACCTCCTGATAAACGATCGCCAACTGAGAGCCTTTGGCCGCAATCTCAGCCTTTCGCGCAGCCAGGTCGGCCAGGGCCTCACGGCAGAACGTGCAGCCGGCATGCCTCAGAAACACCAGCAATGTGGGGCGCTGGTCAGAGAGCTCCTGCAGGGTTCTGCCGGTGGTGCTGCGAAAGTCGGTCCACGGAATCGACGGACCTGATGGGGGCTGAGACATCCAGAACACTCCCTGATGACACCGCCAAGCGTCCCATAACAGCCGGCCAAACGGAATCCACCAGATGAGATCGTTCGTGACCAAAATCGCGCCAAACGACCACGGCAGCTTTCCCTGGGCGGCGGTCCAGACAAAACCGATCGGTCCGAAGATCTTTCCGAGGAACCCGACCAGCACAATCGGCCAGTGGCGGACCGGGTCGGTCGCGGCGATCAGGTAGCCGATTCCGTACACGCCAATGACCATTCCCATGCACTGCCACAACTCCGGGTAGTTGGGCAGCGGCTCGAAACTGGCCCACCGGAAGAACGCCAGCGGTTCGAGAATGACGAACAACCCCCACACGAGGTTGTAGATTCCCGCCGCGGCAAGCACTCCCTGCCCGCGGCGGGACGACGATTCACCTTGTTCTACTCCCGGCGATTTCATGTAAACTCCCGAACCAGACTGACCTCATGCCAGGCCATGAGGCGAACCGCTGTCGGCCGGTCTGCTTAACGTCGTTTTCGGTTTCCCGGAGTTGTGAGCTCGCCATGAAGGTTGCGATTGTCGGAGGCGGTGGACTGGTCGGCTCGTGTGCAGGCTTCGCGCTGCAGGCGGGCAAAATCGTCCGGGAAATCGTGCTGCTGGACGTCAATCAGGATGTCGCCGACGGACAGGCGCTCGACATTCTGCACGGAGCGGCCCTGATGGCCGACCAGACCGTGCGGTCCGGAACCAGCGAAGACTTCAAAACGGCCGACTGCATCGTGATCACCGCGGGACTGCGGCGCAAACCCGATGAAAGCCGGCTCGACCTGATCAACCGCAACGTCGCCCTGTTCCGGACGATTCTCGCCGACATGAAAAAGTCGGGACTGAAAAAGGACGCGATCGTCTTCGTCGTTTCCAACCCGGTTGACGTGCTGACGTATCTGGCGATCAAGGAACTCGGGCTCCCGGCGACGCAGGTCGTCGGACTGGGGACCGTGCTCGACACCGTTCGCCTGCGCAGCCTGCTGGCAGCGCGGCTGGACGTGCCGCCGATGCAGGTGTCCGCCCTCATCCTCGGCGAACATGGCGACAGCATGGTGCCGGTCTGGTCGGCAGCCCAGGTCGCCGGTCTGCCGCTGGAGAAGTGGCCAGGCGTGACGGGCACGCTGATCGCCGAAGTTGAGAAACGGACGCGCGGCAGCGGCGCGGAAGTGATCAAGAAGAAGGGGGGAGCGGGCTTCGCCGTCGGTGTTTCCATCGCGGATGTGATCCACAGCATCGCCCTCGACCAGCGCCGCATTCTGCCGGTGTCGACCCTGCAGAACGGCTGCTACGACCTGCGGGACGTGGCGATTTCGGTGCCGACGATCGTGGGTCGGAAGGGCATTCTGGGCCACGTTGAAGTCGATCTGTGGCCGAAGGAACGCGTCGCGCTGCAGCACAGCGGGGCCGTGCTGCGGGAAACAATCGACAAGGTGCTCAACGGATAGCCCCCCGCGCCGCTGCGAATCCGGGCCCATGCCAATCCGGGCCCATGCGGTTGCGGGCCCGTGCGGTTGCGGCAGGGACGAAGGTGAGTTTTCAGCCCTTCTTCCCTGCTCCGCCGGCCGCAGCGCCAGCGCCCTGCGGGCGGGCGGCGGCCAGTTCGCGATGCCGGCGGGCCATGTCCACGTTGCCGGTTTCCTCGTACGCCCTGGCCAGCGACTCATGCAGCTGCGGCAGGTTTTTGCCCAGCTGCGACTCGCGGCGGTAAACCGGCAGGACCGCCTCCAGATCGGTCAGCGCCTCTTTCCAGCGACCCTGCTTCAGATAGATCTGACCGCGGGTTTCGCGGATCTGCGGATTTCCGGGAGACAGCTTGACTGCCTTCGCGGCCATTTCCTCCGCCCGCTTGAGGTCGGCCGGCTCCTGCGTCGCGAGCGTCCACGCCAGGTTGTTCATCGCCACCGCGGCGGAAGGATTCAGCGCAACGGCCTGTTCCAGGTGCTCGGCCCCCCTGTCGCTGTCCCCCGTTTCCAGATACCGCGTGCCGAGAATCATGTGGATCAGCCAGGGGCTTTCGCCCGCCGCGAGCAGCTCCTGCAGCTGTGCGACGGCGTCATCCCCGGCGTCGGCGTCGCGCGCCAGGTCCATCAGCATCATCAGCGACGCCGTGTTCGACGGGTCGGCCTTCAACGACTCGGAGGTCAGCTCCAGAGTCCGCCGCGGGTCCTGTTTCTGGTCGCGCAGATCGCGGGCCCAGGCAATCATGACGGCCGAGATCGCTTTGCGGATGACAACCGTGTCCGAGAGAGTGGCGCCGACCTTCAGCAGGTTGATCGCCTCCTGGTATTTCTTCGTGAAGACGAGCGCCGAGGAACACAGCAGCCGGGCGTCGAGGTCGCCGGGATCCTTCGTCAGCCGCTCGCGGAACAAACGTTCGGCCGTCGCGGCTTCCACCTGCGCCAGTTCCTGCTTTCCCGAAAGAGTCAGCAGCTGGATCAGCCGGATGCGATGGACAGGACGCGACTCCGCCGCAATTCGCAGATGCGTGATGGCGTTGTCGAGGAAGCCTGCCGCCCGATAGACCTCGGCCAGCGACAGCCGCATGTCGACATCGTTCGGTTCGGAGGCGACCGCCCGCTCGAGGCGGCGGATCAGCACCTGCCGGCCGGCTTTGTCGAGATCCGCCGGAGTCGTCCGGGAGATCAGCCATTTGTTGGCATGGATGGCAATTTCGCCGCGCTCGCCGGCGAGCGATTCCATCATCGCTGTCGCCTTCTCGAGCTGACCCTGCTTTTCAGCGAGATTGGCCAATCCGTACTTGGGCCGTGGGTCGGCCGGGGCCAGCAGCGCGGCCCTGCGGAACCGGAGTTCGGCGCCATGCTCGTCGCCGTTTTTCAAAGCCTCGCCCGCGGCGGTTAGGTAATGCCGCAGTTCTGTGTCGACATTCACTTCGTTCATCGACGCCCGCAGCGCCACCGCCCCGGCGATGGCCGCCAGCACCGGAATTCCGGCAGTGATCAGCCGCCACGGACGCGTCTCCACCCAGCCCAGAATAAACGGAGTGGGGTTCAATCGCGAAAGCAAAGTGATGACGAATTCGGCCAGGCTCATGGCGTCACCTCCTGTGCGTTGCGGATATGGTCGATGACCGTCCCCTTCAACAGGTTGAGATGGCTGTGAATGTCGGCCAGGTCGGATTCGGACAATGGCCGGGAGGGTTGAATCAGAATCTGATACTGGGCGATGACGTCCATGTTGTCCGTCGCCGACAGGGCCTTGTGAATCCGGTTCATGAATGTCTGGGCCGCGCCGCTCCCTTCCCGTGTCGGAACTGGTTCGAGCTTCTCATTGAAGGCGGCGAACACCACCATCGCGGCTTCACCCGTCGGCTTCTGCAGCGTGAACCGGGTGACATCGGTCACCCCATGCCCCCCCGCACTGGACGACACCTCGGCCGACGAGGAAACCCACCCGGCGCCGTGGTAGCAGACGCGCAGATCGTGCCAGCCGCGGAACGGATAATCGACCGAACAGGCCACACTGCCGAACGGCGCGCGATACACCCAGACCTTCGAGTGTTCGCCGAAAGCATTGCTTTCAGGACGTTCGACCGCTTCGAAGCGCTCGAGAGTCCAGCCGTCGAAATCGCGCGGCAGCGAGCTTTCGCCCAGCGTGCCGAGGGTTCCCAGAATCTTCCCTTCATCGACCGGCGCCAGCAACGGGTTCGCCCCCGGCTGCTGGCTGGCCACGACGGCTTTCGTCGACGCCACCGCCAGCGCTCCGCCGCTGACGGCCAGCAGCGCCAAAGCGGCGGTGCACAGAAGCCGGATGACCGGCCCCCGGCTGACCGGTTCCAGCGGCTCGGCCCCGAACCGGAATCCCGCAATCAACCGGTTCCACAGCGTGACCCACACGTTGTGCACCATCACGGCGTCGGCCACGTCAATGGGCCGCATCAGGAACGTCAGGAAGGCATCGCAGCAGATCAGCCAGCCCAGCGCGACGACAAACACAACGAGGCCCAGAATGGTGTGCTGCGGTTCCCCGAGCAGATCCACCCCCAGCCGGTCGAGCCCGTAAACGATCGACACAGTTCGCAGCACATTGACCGCCCCGGCCCCGGCGACCGCGGACACAAACAGCAGCAGCGTGTGCACCAGAGACCGCGAATGCCACACCGCCAGCACGGCCGCGACCGCCAGCAGCGAAAACAGCGACTGCACGCCGCTGCACGCCTCTTCCACAAACAGCTTCTTCGCCGCCACCTCGATCAGCACTCCTTCGCGGACATGGTCCACCCCCATCAGATCCAGCAACTGGCTGGTGAACGAGGCCGTTCGCTGCTGCAGGTATGTGATCAACTGATCGTCGGCGTTTTCCGGCGGCATCAGAATCAGCGCCATCAAGGCCCACGCCGGCACCAGCGACACAGGCCTGCTCCCGCCGACATACATCACCACTCCGAAACCGGCCACCAGGAGGCCCAGGTAGCCTCCCCACGGCGTAACCGTTGGAAAGGCCCAGATCGCCGCGAATTCAATGGCAATGCCCAGCGCGACCACCGCCAATGCCAGCAGCGGCCGCATTCGACGCCACAGCGACTGCTTCCGCGGCCGGGGCTGGTCGTAATCGTCATCTTCATCCGTCGGCGCCGCGACCACCTGCACGGTTTCGGTCTTCCACCGCGACACCAGCAGCATCGCCACGGCGGCGATCAGCACGGGGAAGAACTGATAATGCGTCTGCGACCACAGGTTGCGGAAGTAGACGGCCGTCAGCGGCGCCATGCCAAGCCCGACAAGGCCGAACGCGGCGGCAAGCCAGTAACGCTTCGAGCGAGACATCCCAGAACCAATGCACTGAACCATTCCCCAGGCAGCACCGCCATGCCGCTGCCGCGGGAGACACGAACTGAACCGACGATCGGCGCTCTGCAGAAGTCGACCACGATCGCGAACCGGCGCCGACCTCTCTCCTCAGGTCCGCACAGTCATTGCCCGTTGGGCCCGGAACCAACGCAGTCTAACGACCCTCCCGACCCGACGCCCTGAGTCAAACCAAGAAAATTTCGTGAAGCCTCCAGCGACAGCTTCCAGCCACAGCCCCGTCACCCCGCCCGAGGGAGAACGCATCGAGTGGACAGAGGCGGAATCGAACCGCCGACACCAGGATTTTCAGTCTCCCCGAGCGCCGGTCGCTCCCGGAAGAGTCTTCGCAACCCTCAGGCGTTCCGTAGTTTCCAGTCGGTTCTTTCCGATTCGGCAGTAGTCGGCCGAAATGTCGGACGCCACGCACTCACGGCCTTCGAGCAGCGCCGCGACCGCAGTCGTGAACGATCCAGCGAAAGGATCCAGCACTCGTCCGCCCTTCGGAGCCAGGTGGACCAACTCGCGGAGCAAATCCGTGGGCTTGCCGGTCAGATGGAATTTGTCGCTTTTGCGGACGGTGAAGCGATAGCAACCCGGAAATGGCCCTGCGTCCGTCCGCTTCGGTACGGCCCCTTTCGTCGCCCAGACCAAGTACTCGATCTGATGCCGCACGAAGCCTTTGTGCGGCGCTCTCGCACCGAGACCTTTGCCCCAGCCCATGATTCCGCGCCACTGCCAACCGGCCATCTGCACGGCGTCAGTCATTGCCGGCAGATTCCTCCAGTCGATGAACACCGCGAGGTAGCCCGACGGCTTTGCTGCGCGGAGGCATTCCTCCAGCCACCAGGTGCACCAGGCCGTAAACGACCTCTGATCGAGGTGGTCTCCCGTGAACGAGGGGCGACCGCAGGCGTTCGCGTTGTGAGCATACTTGGCAACAGGGTCCGCCGCTCGCTCGCCTGCCGAGCGGCCGCCGCTGCAATACGGCGGGTCTGTCACGACCAGGTCGATCGACTCGTCTGGCACCTCGGGCAACAGGCGTAACGCGTTCCCCTGATACAGAGCGATTCCGCTTCGCGCGTAAAAGGGGGTTTGTCCTGGGATCAGCCAAGTTTTCTCCGTGGCTGACCGATCTCGCTTCACACATCCCTGCATGAGTCTTCTCCGCGCAGCATTCACTGCGCTTGGGACCTCGTCGCAGGTCTCAACCGTGGTGATAGGGCGGCGTGGAGCGTTCCACCGTTCCGCGCCGCCCGCCTTGATTGCGCGCGAAATACTCGCGCTAACCGCCGTCTTGCGCGACAAGCGCCTCAATGGCTTCCCTCAGGAACGTGGACTGACTCAGTCCGCGTTTCCGAAGGGCGATCCGGAACTTCTGCTGCTGTTCCGGTGGAAGGCGAAATGCAATCGCCTTGGAGAAGTAAGGGGCCGCTGACTTGCGCCGGCATCCCCTCCCCGCTTTGTGCGTCGTGATGACGTCGACCATAATGTTCGTTCCTGAACACCGTTGACAGTCGCCGCGTATTGCGCGCGACCTCTGGTTTAACGCGACCGGCGGTGGTTCAAGACGGACCGAATCGGGGCATGGACGCCCCCGCGGGTTTATGTACGCGAGCAGGGAAGCTCGTCACAACGCCAGTTCTTCGGCTGATAGGCGATTCCATCACGGAATCGCTCTCCAGGCCGCAGCCGCTCGCGCTGGACTGCACTTCTTGTTCGGGTACTCGCCCGCCCCCCCCCCGATGCGCGATGGGCCCGCTCATCGGTGGCGCTCAACAGTAGCACAAGCAGTTCCACGGAGCCGACGAATGGGCGACAAGGTCCGAAAGTGTATCCTGATCGCCCTGTCGCTTGGTGCGGTGTACCTCGGCGGGAATGGCAGCTTCGCCGTCCTGCAGTTGCTGTTCGATGCGAGCCGGCAGGCCGATCCGACGAATGGACTGTTCGTCGCGAAGAACTTTGCAGGCGCCCTCGGCGCCGTGGTGACGGCCATTTTCTATCAGTTCGTCGGCCACAATGTGATCTCCAAGGTCGTGGCTGCGATTGCAGCCTGGTGGGGGGGGTCAAACCTCGATCCGCGGGCCTCTGACCTGCTCGAACTGACAGTGATCGCGGGCCTCAAACAACGGCGCCCGGGCAACAGCGAATTTCATGAGCTCGTCGACGACCTCGACAAGTACTGCCGAGACAATCCGACGGCCGCACCCGACCTTTCGCCCGCGCTCCGCGCGGCGAAGCAACTGGCGAAATCCTGATGCATTGCCGCTACAAGAAGTCGGCGACGGTCGTAGTCGGCGGCTCTCCATACTGCGCCGATTGTGTGACCTTGGCACCTCGCTGGCTTGCCCGCATCCCGGTGCGTCGCCTCCTTGCCGTGGCGGTGCTGCTTTTGGCCGGATGCGGCCTTCCCTCTCCACCGGCGCCTGCACCGCAGCCACCGGCACCGGCGCCAATTGAGTCGCAGCCAAGCGTGGTTGCCACCCAGCTGACGGTCCTGATCATTTACGAGCAACGCGACCTGGCACGCTACAGCCACTCTCAGAGGGCGGTCCTGGCATCGCCCACGTTGCATGCCTGGCTGCGTGCCCAGAACGCGAACTGGCGGATTTGGGACAAGGATACTCCGGTCGTGGGCACTGACGCCGGCGCCCTCGCGTGGCGGGCCGCGCTGGCGAAACTGAAGCCCCGCTATGCCGGCGTGCCGCTGCTCTTCGTGGAAGGTGCTGGCAAGCCGGCGATCGAGACTGCGATCGATCCGGCTCAGACGGAGGCCAGCATTCTGCAGCTCCTGAAAGACTTCGTCGACGCCCCAGCTCGCAGCGGCCCGCCGGCCCATTTCGACCGGCACTCAGCCGCACCGTGGCGTGAGTTCGAGCTCGACCCGACCCTGCAGGCCCGCCTCTTCCAGCTGGCGGCGTGAGGACACCCATGATCTTCAACGCCGACGGCATTCCGTTCATTGACGACTTCGACGCGGTCACCGATCCGAAATACGGTCGTGGCCGTGTCGAGCGTGATTTCGCCCAGGTCCCGCGAGGATCACTGCCCGGTGGCCGCTCGGCTCACCCGATGCTGTCGATCGCGGAGATCCGTGAGATCATCGAGGAGAAGGATCGCACCAAGACCCGGACCATGGATCTGTGTGACGCCGCCGGCGTTCCGATCATGGACCAGGGCTATACGAACTTCTGCTGGTGTTACGCTCCGGTCAAAGGCATGGCCATCCAGCGGATGAAACAGGGCGAGCCCTATGTTGAGCTGTCGCCAGAGTCGATGGCAGGGCCGATCAGCAACTACGCCAACGCCAACGGAAGCCCCGTCGGTGTTGGTGGCTACGGAATCCAGGCGCTCACATTTGCTGTGGGCGACGGCCCCTGTTCTCGCCGGCTGTGGGCGAAGCATCGCATCGCCAGGTCGATGAACACCGCCGAAGTGCAGGCAGACCGCAAGAATTACCGCGGAGCCGAGTTCTACGATCTCGGTTACGACAACCTTCAGGGCCTGTATTCGTGCGTGGCCTTGGGCATGCCGGTCGCCCTGGGCGTCAACGCGTGGCGACACGAGATCCTCGTGATCGACCTGATGATCGACCCCCGCACCGGTGACATCTGCGGGATCTTCGACAACTCGTACGGCGCGCACTGGGGCACCAAAGGCCGCGGCGTGATCCGACCCTCGCTGATGCGAGGCGATGGCGTGGTGATCGCGACGATGACCGGAGGCAGCTCGAGTCCGTCACAAACCACCGGGCAGCCGATGGCCGCCTGAGTCAGCTGGACGCCCACCATTCAAGGAGGATGACCGATGAAACGCTACTGCCGATCGCTGATCGCGTGCGCTGTGCTGGCGCTCGCTGCCGTGGGCTGCGAGGCCCAGGCACCCGGAGCCGTGGAATCTGCTGCTCCCGAGCTGTTCCAATCGCTCGCCGAACAGGCTCAGGACACCCGGGCGGCCGTCGGCGAGTTGAGTCGATCCGCGGTCAAGTCGGGTGACATCACGGCGCTGCAGGAAGCAATCAACGGACTGCCTCAGAAGGTTCAGAATTCGGTCGACGGCGCCGTGCTGGCGCTCAAGTCTGCGATCGACGCGGCCGTCCAGCCGCCGCTCCCTGTGGCCAGGCAATCGCCTATGCAGGCGGAACCTCCCCCGACGCTCATCCTGTTCACCGCGGACTGGTGCCTCAATTGCCCATTTCACAAGACGAAGGCGGCGGAGCTGCAGTCGCAGGGTGTCAACGTGCGCGTCGTGGCTGTCGACGTCGACGGTGCCGTGCCAGGCGTCGACCTGCAGGCCGAGGTCAACATGCTCCCCACGTGGGTGCGGCTCGATGGTGCCGGGAAGGAAATTGATCGGGTGCCGGCCGTTGGGGCTGACCGTTTTACCGAGATCGAACTGCAGCGAGTCCTGACCGGCCGGCAGGGGCCGCCGCCCGCAGCTCCGCAAAGGCCCGTGCCGATTGCACAGACGCCTCGGCAGCAGGTCCTCGCGCCAATGTCCCGTCCGTCCCGCCGGGCTGCCCGCCGAGGCATCTGAAACGCATGGAACGCGAGATCGCCGAGTTCCTGACCTTCACGACCGCTGTCGTTGCGACAGCGGTCAGTGGAGACCCTCCGCCTCCCGGGCCCAGCGGCCCGCGGGCGTCCGGTCCCTGGTACCGGAAACTCCCCGGAACGAAGAAGTATTTGCCGCTGGTCCGGGGCTTCGCTGAAAGCGGCGGCCGCGTCTCTCTGACGGCCGGCGATGTCGCGGCGGTCAGCGCCCGCATCGCTCCCCCGCTGCAGCCGCAGGACAGCAAGCTGTTCATCGACTTCCGATACAGCCTGTTCGGCGATGCTGAGCAGTCCGCACTCTACGGCGTCAAATACCCGACGGACACCATTCGGTCGTTGTGCATGGGCCATATGACCCGCTTCGGGCCAGGCGCTGCCCGCTTCGATCCGAACTGTCTGCTGCCTGGGGTGAGCGTCGATGGCGAAAGCACCATCATCCAATGGGCCACGCCTCCCGCGTGCGAGGTCCAGATCTGGCAGGCCGGCGGCCCGATCCGCCGACTGCTCGGCAAATGGATCAAGGCTCTGACCAACACCACGATTGACCGCATCGTGATTGGGCCGGCTTACATCGACGTGCAGGCCGGCAGCCTCCTGATGAACAACGCAATCCCCAGGTTGGTGCCGGAATGATGCGTCACCTGCTGATCGCATTGCTGTTCTGCAGCACACCAGTTTCAGCCGGCGCCGGCCGGTACCGGAAACAAATGCGGGCCGTGAACACCTCGAAGCGTCTCGACATCCGCATGGTCAACGCCCGAAACGGCGTTCCATTGAAGCGTGCCGAGGCCGCGCTGGCCTGGGGAGAAGCTGCCGCCGGCTGGTCGCCGCGCGGGATCATCGGCGGCCTGATTCGTGAACTCCTTTCCCGGTGACCCATGCTTGAGACTCCACCCAACCAACAGAAGCCGTGCAGCGACTGGCAATCGCACGTCGCCGGCTATGTCACAAGCCTCCACCGCGAAACCGTGATGGCTCTCCTTTCGACTGCCCTGCTCGGCACAATCCTGTACCTGGGCGTCACGCGAGCCGTCCCTGAACTCAAGCAGGGGATGAAGGATGTCGCATTGGAATTGAAGGACGCTCTGAAGCAGGTCACCACGGCCTACGAAAAGGACCAGGATCGCGACGCCAAGGCCCAGGAATCCAAGGATCGCGTGATTGAATCAATGATCCGCGGAGTGTCGCCGCGGTCCATCGGCTTCGTACCCGACCGCGATTTTGAACCACCGGAATGACCAGCACCGTGCGCCCCCCTGCTCAGCGCCTGGCCGCCAGGCCGAAGTGCCGCCGCTTCGCCGACATTGAGCTCGCACTCCGCGAGCTCGCCTGGCTCGACGGCCGTTCGAAGGAAGTGAACGGCGCCCTGGAGAGGAAGATCGCGGCGGCGACGGCGGATGCAGCGAAGAACCTCCGCATCAACGGCGTCAGCTTCACTGACCGCAGGCTCCTCCTGGAAGCCGCGATCGCCGACTACGCGGAAAGTCACAAGAGCCAGTTCGTGACGCCCACCGTGAAGTCGATCAAGTTCACGCACGGCGTCGTCGGGTTCCGACTTTCGGCGCCGCGAGTCGTCGTCCAGGACGCCCACACTCCGACGACGGTGATGAAGGCGCTCGGATGGACCGTCGACGTCGCGGCCAGAATCCTCAAGCGGATGGGGCTGACCGGGTGGATCCGGATCACGGCGGAGCTCGACGTCGCCGCCCTCAAGACGGCCGTGTTGACCAAGCAACTGCCCGCCGGCCAGCTGGCGAAGTACGGGCTCGCATTCGTCGCTCCGCGGGACGAAGTGGTGGTCCTGCCGGCGGCGTATTGCGCGCGGAATGAGTGACAGACGCGGCGACCGATTCCCGGCACAGGAGCTCAACCGTGGCCAAATCTGACCCTTGGGACCCGCCGGTCTGGCTGGTGAAAGCCGCCACCGAATGGTGGAAGCGGATCGTCGCCGAGTTGAAGGAGAAGGGGTTGCTCGCCCGCTCCTCGAAGTTGACGGTCGCGGTGCTCTCGCAGCTCTTCCATCAGTACGACGTCGCGTGCAAAGCCCTGGTCAAAGATGGCCTGACGCAGGAGCGCGGAACGGCCACGTCCATGACGTACGACGTACCGGCCGCCGCGGTCGAGATTCAGCACAACCACATCTCTCAAATGGTCAAGCTGATCCGCGAGCTGAAGCTGAACAGCGAGCCGCTCGGCGACGAGGATGCTACGGCGATCGGAGAACTGCACCGCCACCTGGCCGGCCGCTCCGGGATGAACTGATATGGGCGTTCGCAAGGAGGTCGCCGGCTGGCAGCTGCTCGTGGCCGCGGCGAGCGGCCCATCTGAGGTCGACCTGCTCCACGAGCTGCTCCAGCGCGCCACGGCGCCGGTCGCGACCGTCCAGGACCTGATCCCGCTCCTGACGTCGAGCTCCGAGGCGGACACTCTCTCCGCGATCGTCGGTCGCGCAAAGTCGGCATTCGAGGCTACCGGCGGCGATCGCTATGCGCGGCACAAAGCTCGGATGGCGGCCAAGCAGCGGCAGCTCTCGATGGAGGGCCGCGAGATCGGTCCCCTGCCCCCTGTCAAGGACCCCGAGCGCAAGGAGGCCTGCCAGCGAGATCTCCGCCTGGCTCTCACAACCTACTTCCCGCGGGCGTTCCCGCTTCGGTTTTCCGACAACCACCTGTTGTGCATCAAGAAGGCCCAGCTGGTCGTCCTGGTCGGCGCCCTGTTTGCGCTGGCCATGCCCCGCGGCACCGGCAAGACGACGGTCTGCCAGCGCACTGCGATCTGGGCGGTGATCAACGGTCACCGCCACTTCGTCGTCCTCCTGGGCGCGACGGAGGAGAAAGGGCAACTCTCTCTCCAGGTGATCGACTTCGAGATCGAGCGGAACGATCTGCTGCTCGAAGACTTTCCCGAGGTCTGCTACCCGTTCCGCAAGCTGGAGGGCCAGCACAACCGCTCTAAGGGCCAGCTGCTCGACGGTCAGCCAACAGGAATCAAGTACGGGAAGAAGACCCTTGTGCTTCCGACGGTCGCCGGAAGCCTGGCGTCGGGCTCACTGTTCTACGCCGGCGGCCTGATGACGGCCGTCCGAGGCGCCCAGCACATCCTCCCCGACGGCCGCATCATTCGGCCGGACCTCGTGCTGCTCGACGACATCCAAACTCGCGAATCCGCGGAGTCGCCGCCGCAGAGTGCCACTCGAGAGCGGATCGTCGCCGCCGACATCCTCGGCCTGGCAGGCCCAGGCGAATCGATCGCGGCCCTGATGCCGATCACCGTCATCGCACGCGGCGACACTGCCGAGAATATCCTCAACCGGGAGCGGCATCCTGAATGGCGCGGGGAGCGGACGCGGCTCCTGGAGCAGTTCCCCGACGATATGGAGCTCTGGGAGGACTACAACGAGATCCGGAAAAAGTACCTGCAGGAGGACGACGAGGCCTTGGCCTGCCCTCGACAGGCGACGGAGTTCTACCGGAAGCACCGGCGAGCGATGGACAAGGGCGCCGTCGTCACCTGGCCGGAGCGGTTTGGAGCCGACGAGATCTCCGGTCTGCAGTACGCGATGAACCTGTTCTTCCGGGATGAGGCAGCGTTCTGGAGCGAATACCAGAATGAACCGAAGGACCTGCTTGATGACGATCAGTTTCTCGGCGAGGACGAACTGGCCATCAAGGTCAGCGGCTATGAGCGGCGCGTGATTCCCGAGGGAGTCGAATACCTGACGTCATTCGTCGACGTCCACAAGCGGGCGCTGTACTGGATGGTCTGCGGCTGGGAACCGAATTTCACGGGTTTCATCCTCGACTACGGCGTCTTCCCGAAACAGAACCGACCCACATTCACGGTCCGAACCGCCCGCCCGACGATCCAGGAGACCTACCGCGGCGTGGGGCTCGAGGCTGCCGTCTACAAGGCGCTGTGCGATCTGCACGATCACCTTTGGGCTGTCGAGTGGGAGCGGGAGGACGGTCAGGCGATGGCCATCTGCAAAGCCCTCGTGGACTGCGGCTGGGGACAGACCGAGCAGACCGTCAAGAAGTTCTGCCGGGAGTGGTCTCTTCAGCGCATGCCGGGGCTGGTGATGCCCTCCCGCGGCCGCTACATCAAGTCCGCGCAAATTCCCATTTCGCAGTTCAAGCGGCGGGCTGGCGAGCTGCTCGGCGAGGAATGGATTGCGAAGCGGGTCGGAAAGATCGGCCGCGAGGTGCAGTTCGACACGTACCACTGGAAGACCTTCTTCCACCGCCGATACGCCACCGACATCGGCGACCCGGGCTGCCTGACGGCCTACGGCGAGCGGCTCAAGAACGGCCGGGCGAAGACCGAGCACCTGGTGCTGGCGCAGCACTTCGACTCCGAGTATCGGACTCCCGACAGCAGCGGCGGGCGGCCGGTCGACATCTGGAACCTCAAGCCCTCCCGAACGGAGAACCACTTTTTCGATTGCGGAGTCGGCAACTGCGTCGCGGCCTCGATGGCGGGAGCGCGCATCATCCAGACCTCGACGGCCAAAGCCCAGAAGCAGATCCTGAGCCTGTCGGAACGCCGGGCCGCGGCTCTCTCCAGGAAAGGACGCAAGGCGGCATGAGCGACGAGAACGAGTTCAAGTGCCCGAAGTGTCACTGCCCGCAGGGGGATCCTGTCGGCCGCGATCGCTATCGCTGCGACCACTGCGGGAAGGACTTCCGTTGGGTGAGAAGTACTCAAATGGAGGCCCGGGGTCTAAACAAATCATTGCTGGATGACGACTTGGCTGAAACGTCTCCTCCCAGCACTCCTGGATCCGCTCGAGCTCGTCCTCGGAGACGCGAATCTCGATTGGCCGCGGCGGGCAGCGCAGCTGGAGCCATTGATTCTCGCGGAAGAGGTCGTGGTTCCGCTTCCAGGTCAAAACGGTGAGATCCTCAAGAAACCGGTGCCACTCCCACTGCTCCTGCTCCGCGATCGCCAGGAGCGTCGCCCCCACAGCGTCGTGTTGGAATAACTCGATCAGTTCGCACGAGACGGTCGCGGGCTGGTTGATCACGGCTTGTCCTCCCTGGCGTATTGCGCGCGGAATTCCGGCTCCTCGACTGACTCGTTCCGCGCCGGACGCCGGGTTCCCCCCGGCGTCCGGCGTTTGTACCGGCCGCTTTTCCCGGTTGAAAGCCTCGGCGTATTGCGCGCGGAATCGCCGACCTCATGGCCGAACAGATCCCCATCGATGAAGCGGCTCGCAAGCCGAAGTCGGTCTCCGTCGACGGACAGGCGGTGACGCAGCGGGATCTGCGCGAGCTGATGGACGCGAATCGGCAGAACGCCGCCAACGAGGCGGGCAGGAAACGCGGCTGCGGCGTGCGGCGCGTGCAGTTCATCAACCGGGGAACCACGTGATCGCACCGAGCCGGAACAGGGACGTTCCGACTTTCTTCGAGCGAGTGACCGGCGAACGCGAGGGCCGGGCCGCGCTGGGGACCGCTCGTCCCATGCGCAAGGTCAACCGCGGGCAGCTCCAGGCGCAATACGACGCCGCCCAGACGAACGAGCTGAATCAAAGGTACTGGAAGAACGCGGACCTGCTCGACGCCGACTGTGCGAACGATCCGACGGTCCGCGCCACGCTCCGCTCCCGCTCGCGGTACGAGTGCCTGGAAAGCAACGGCTTCCTGCGAGGGATGGTGCAAACCCTCGTCAATGACACGATCGGCCGCGGCCCGCGGCTGCAGATGAAGCACACGAACACCAAGTTCAACGCGCGCGTCGAGCTTCGCTGGCGGCAGTGGGCCAAGAAGATCCAGCTCGGCCGCAAGCTGCGCTGCGCCAGGACGGCGAAGGCTGTTGACGGCGAGTGCTTCCTGCAGTTCCACACGAACCGCCGGCTGCGCGGGCCCGTGCAGCTCGACATCGCCAACATCGAGGCGGACCAGATCTCGAATCCTCTCCTGGCCAACCGGGAGAACGCCGTCGACGGAGTCGAGTTCGACGAGTGGGGCAACCCGACCTTCTATCACCGGCTCAAGAAGCACCCCGGCGGGCAGTGGGGCTGGGATCCGACACCGGACAAGATCCCGGCCGACGAGATCATCCATCTGTTCCGCCAGGACCGCCCCGGGCAGCACCGCGGCGTACCTGAATTCACGACGTCGCTGCCGCTCGCCGCACTGCTCCGCGACTACACGATGGCGACACTGAGTGCTGCCAGGACCTCCGCCAAGCACACGGCCGTCCTCGAGACGGCGGCCGAGAGCGTCGAGGGCGAAGGGTTCGACGAGGACGTGGGGGCATTCGACGCCGTCGAGATCGATTACGACCAGATGACGGCGCTTCCGCACGGTTGGAAGATGAATGCCTTCAAGCCGGAGCAGCCGACCACGACGTACCAGATGTTCCGGAACGCGCTCCTCGGAGAGATGGGGCGCCCCGCGAACATGTCCTACAACGTCGCGGCGCTCGACAGCTCCGGGCACAACTATGCCTCTGGCCGGCTGGACTATCAGGTTTACGACCTGGGCATCCGTGTGGAGCGATCGGAGTGGGACGAAGAATGCATGGACCGCATCTTCGAGCACTTCCTGGACGAGCTCTTCCTCTCCGGCGAGCTGGACGAGTTCGCAGTCGAGCCGGCGGAGGAAATCCCGCACAGCTGGATGTGGGACGCCCGCAAGCACGTCGACCCGTCCAAGGAAGCGGGCGCCACCAGCGAAAAGCTGGGCAACCTCACGACCACCCTTGCCGACGAATGCGCGGACGAGGGAGGCGACTGGGAGGAGAAGCTCATCCAGCGGGCCAAGGAGCTCAAGCGGATTCAGGAGCTCGAAGCAGAATACGGCGTCACGTTCCCGACCCGCGCCGGCACGTCTCCACCGCCGGCAAACGACGAGGAAGCAGACGCCCCACCCACACGATCGCGATCAAAGCGGGAGGTCGCCCATGCCGCGTAGGCTCCCAGGAGTTCTTGTCGCGTCGAGCGACCTCCCGTCACTGTTCATTTTCGACAGTGGCGAACCGATCACGATCAGCGCGGCCGCTGGCGACGAGAAAGGCCCGCCAACGTGCAAGCTGGCAGCCTACTCAGGTGGTCTTATGCGGCCCCGCGGCTGGGGCCAAAACGTGGTCGTCGACCTCGCCACTTTGCGGCTCACCGGGCAGGTGATGCCCTTGCTGCGAGACCACGACACGCAGCGGATCATCGGCCACAGCAGCACCGTTACGAACGACGGTCGCAAGGTCGCCATAGAGGGCGTGGTATCCGGCGTCAGTAATGACGCGAATGAGGTGAAAGAGACGAGTCGTCAGGGGTTTCCCTGGCAGTCTTCGGTGGGGGTCGACCTCACGGAAGCGAAAACGACCTTTATTGCGGAAGGCCAGAAGCTTTCGGCCAACGGTCGCGATTTCAAAGGTCCGTTCCATTTCGTGCAGCATGGGTTGCTGCGGGAGACTTCCTTTGTGGTCTTCGGGGGCGACCCCAAGACATCAGCGACGGTGAAAGCCCTCGCGCATTCAGAAGGCATGGAAGCCATGAACTTCAACGACTGGCTCAAAGCCAAGGGGTTTGATGTCGCGACGCTGAGCGACGACATGAAGAAGGCTCTCAAGGCCGGCTTCGACCAGGAGCAGGCGTCGGCCGAGACCGTCATTCCCGGAAAGAAGAGGGGGCCGAAGGTCCCGAACTCCGTCAAGGCGAAGCGCCAGGACGACGACGAGGACGATGACGACGATGACGACGAGCAGGCGCACCCGGCCCGTCGGATGCGTCGCCGCGGCGTCCAGGCCACGGCGGACGACGATGAGGATCCGATCGCAACGCGGCGAAAGGCTGAGGCCGCGGAAGTGAAGCGGATCAACCGCATCCGGGAGATCTGTGCGGAACACGGAAACCCGAGCTTCAAGGTCCAGAACGAGACGTTCGTGCTCGAAGCCTACGCCATCGAGCAGGGCTGGGATGAAACCAAGACCGAGCTGGAGGCGGTCCGCGAGGCCCGTCCCGCGGCTCCTGCCGCGCATGCCCGCCAGAAGGATGATGGCATTGCCCTGCAGGCGATGGAAGGCGCGATCATTCTGTCGGCCGGCGGTCAGCTCGACGCCGTGTTGAACAGCCGCGGCGACGTCCGGGCTCCGGCCTGGATGACCCGTCCGGTCAACGATGAGCTTCGCCAGCGCACCATGGAGGCGGCCCACCGCTTCTCCGACATCACGATGATGGACCTCGCCCGCGAGGCGGTCCGCATCGATGGGAGGCACGCGATCAGCCGCCGCGAAGTGATCGAGGCAGCCTTCAGCGGCGCCACGCTGACGAGGATTTTCACCAACTCCATCAACGCTCGTGTGCTGCAGCGGTTCCAGCAGACCGTCGACAGCACGATGGGCTGGTGCGGTGAAGCCGATCACGCCGACTTCAAGGTCAACGACGTTCTCGGAATGAAGCTCGGCGCCCAGGGCATGAAGAAGCTGCCCCGCGGCGGAACCGCCGGCGATGCGACCTTCGAGGACAAGGGCGAGTCGTACCGCGTGCACCGCTACGCCGAAAAGTACGAGATCGACGAGCAGGACCTGATCGACGATCGGATGGACCTCCTCAAGGACATCCCGAACGACATCTCCGACCAGGCCATCCGGCTCCGTCCGGACCTGGTGTACTACCTCCTCCTGGCCAACCCGGCCATGGCGGACAGCGTCGTCGTGTTCCATTCCAGCCGCGGAAACGTCGCCACCGGTGCGGCGCTCGGCGAGGCGACCCTCAAGACCGCCCTGTCGACGTTCAAGACGCGGACCGAAAATGGCGTCACGCTGGACCTGAGCGCCACGCACCTGGTGACGGCGGCGGGCCTCGAGTTCACGGCCGACGCCCTGATCAACAGCACGGAGACCCGCGGCGCCTCGGGCGGCCCGACGAAGAACACCCTCCGGGCCAAGGTCCGGACCCAGGTGTGCGACGGACGCATCGACAACGGCGTCACCGATCCGAACAGCGGGTCGACGGTCGCCGGCAACGCCACCGCCTGGTTCCTCTTCGACGAGCGGTTCCCGGTCATCGAAGTCGCCTACCTCCGCGGCACCGGCCGCGCTCCCCGGATCCGCAGCTACAGGCTCGACAAGGGCAAGTACGGCGTCGGCTGGGATTGCTCGATGGACATCGGCGCCAAGGCGATCCGGTCCACGGGCTACAAGGGCACGGCCTGATCGCCTCCGGCTCCGGAGAGTCTGTTTTTCCCACACCCTTTTGACGCTTTGAGAGCCGCGGCCTGGTTCCGTCAGGCCGCGGCTGGAGACCACCACGATGGCACGGAAGCCCAAGCAGAACGCCACCGCTGACGACGTGATCGCCAGCCGCGGCTCCTACGTCACGACGATCGACATTCTCGCCGGCGGCCACATGCATGCCGCGGGCGAACCGGTTCACGAAGACGTCAGCGACGCGGAGATCGAGTCGATGCTCCGCATGCACCAGATCGTCGACCCGACGGCCGCCGAAGAGAAGCCCGCCGCCTGATCAGGCGCGACCCAGGAACGTCAGTCGGTTAAGTCATCCATTCCGCGCGCAATACCGCGCAGTCCAGGAGAGCCATCATGGCTGAAGCACAGATCCTCAATGGCGCGTGGGACGAGGAGATCGTCACCGCGCCGTCCGGCGGCTACGTCTCCGGACAGATCGTCAAGGCGCCGAGCGGGAGGGCTGGCTATGTGGCCGGCCTGAACGCCGTCGCCGAGGGCGAACAGTGCGTCCTCAAGACGACCGGGAAGATCCGGGTTCCGTCTGCCTCCGCGACGACCTTCTCGTCCGGCACGGAGGTCCAGTGGGACAACACCAACAAGCTCGGCGTCGCGAGCGGTGACTTCGTCCTCGGCCCCCCGTTCAAGGCCAAGACCAGCGGCCAGCTGTTCGTCGACGTGATCCTCAACGGCCGTCCGTCGGTCGCGGCGGACGCCATCGACACGTAATGAGCGCCTTCGCGACTGACCTGGCGGCGGGCCTGGAGAGCGTCCTCTCGGAAGCGGGCGGACGCATGCTGTACCGCCGTCATCAGTATTCGGTCGAAATCACCCGCGCGGCCCGAGGAAAGACGGACCACGTGAGCATTGATGGCAACGGCTTCAGCGTCCTGGTCCGGACGGCGGACTTCCTGTTCGACGCTTCGGAGCTGGTGCTCAACGGCGCGGTCACGGAGCCGCTGCGTGGCGATCAGCTCGTCGACCTCGAGGCTGCAGGCCAACCCGTGTTCGAAGTCACTCAGAACAAAAGTCTTCCCTCCTTCAAGTACTCGGATGCAGCCCAGAGCCGCATCCGAGTCCACACCATCCGCCTCAAGAAATGAAGCCCGACGTCGACATCGAACTGTGCGACGAGCTGGTGAAGGATCTGAGTGATCCGGGCTACCAGTGGGTGTCTTCGTTTCGCGCGATGCGGGGCTACCTCCCCCGGATCGAAGCCGAGCTGCTCACTGAGCAGACGGTCGCTGCCTGCTATCCGGCCGGCGACCGGATGGCCCGCTTCGAGCGGAGGTCCTGGGGCCGCCAGGCGATCGCCGCCGTCACCGTCATGCGTCGGCTCTCGATCGTCCAGGGAACCGACCTGGACGAGTTTTCCGACTTCGACTTGCCGGATGAGCTCAAGGCTCTCACCGGTCAGCTCAAGGGGCTTTTCAGTCGCGAAGAAGGCTACGGACTCGAGCTGCCGCATTACGGCGAGGCGTTCGCGACCGAAATCGACAATGAGCCCTCCGTGATCCCCGAGTTCCTGAAGCAGGGGCTCTTTGCGAGCGTCATCCTCGTCACATTCGAGCTGGAGCGACCATGAGATTCAAAGCTCAGCGGCCGCACATTTACGCGGTGACCAGGACGTTCTTCGATCGGGAGCAGGTCATCCGCAGGTTGACCGCCGCGAAAGTGCGGATCTACTCCCGGATCGGCGCCCTGGTGCGCAAGATCGCCCAGAATTCGATGAAGGGGTACCGCCGGAAGAAGATCTCTGAACTGACCCCGGCCCAAAAGGAAGCCTATCGGGCCCGGGCGTGGGAGTTGCAGCCCCGGGATCCGCGCGGACGCCTGCTCCCGTTGCCGCCGGACGTGAAGGCCCGCGTCCGCAACGAGCTCCGGTCTCTCCGCCCGCTCCACACGGAACCTGAACCCGGCAAGCCTCCGCGGGTCGGGCTGGGCCTCCTGCAGCAGCACATCTACTTCGATGCGGATCCCGTCCGGGACGCCGTCGTCATCGGCCCGATCAACCTACCCGGCCTCAAGGCGGCCGAGGCGCTGGAATACGGCGGCGAGGTGCGGAAGTTCAACCCCTTCGCCGGCCGCGTCGTGACCTACCGGTTTCGTGAGTTCCCCTACATGCGGCCCGCGCTGGCAAAGGCTCGTGGCCGCTACGTCGAGTTGTTCCGTGACGCCCTCGCTATGAGCCGCGTCTGATCCACAAGGAGGTGTGAGATGGCACTGACCGGCAAAGCCGTCATGGGCGTGAAGTGCAAGATGTTCGTGAAGAACACGACGTACCAGGAGTGCGGCATCGTGAACGACACGGTGTCGATCGGCCTCTCCCGGGACGAGGCCGAACTCAAGGAGCGCGGCAACCTGGAGACGCTGGTCGACGTCGGCCACAAGGTCCGTGAGGTGTCGACGACCGTCACCACCCGGCACGGCAACACCATCTTCGACCTGCTGAAGGCCGCCTCGGAGTCCGGCGCGGTCGTCGAACTGGCGCTGTCCAACGGATTCGCGCCGGACAACGCCGACGCCCGGGGCAACTACGGCGGGTATGTCATCACGCAGTGGAACGAGGAGGAGCCGGTGCAGGGCTTCGCCGCCGCGTCGGTGACGTTCAAGCCGTCCGTTGAAGGTCCGGCGATCGCCGCGCTGCCGATTCCCGGCGGTTGATCGTTTCGCGGGTCCGGTATTCCGCGCGCAATGTCCTGATGAGGAGGGCCAGGGATGGCCAGTTTTCGCGACTCGTTCAAGGTGCCCGTCCTCATTCCCTCGCGGGATCCGGAGACGGGTCACCAGAAGTACGACGCCGCCGGCAACGCGGTGCTCGAACCCAAGCTCGACGCCGAGGGGAACCCCGAGCTCAAGCCGGAGCCGCGCCTGTGGGTGGTCACCATCACCTACGGCGTGGCGCTCGAGCTGAAGCGGCGGCACCAGCTCGACCTGCTCAGCGACGACCACGACCTGGCGAAGGTCCTGAACGACCCGATCGCGGTCCTGCAGATCCTGGACGTCGCTCTCGAGAAGCAGCTCGCCGAGCGGGGGATGCGGATCGAGGACCTGCCGCACGTCATCGGCGACATGGAGCTCGCCCAGCGCATGGACGATGCCGTCATGGAAGCGGTGATCGATTTTTTCCCGAGCCGCCACCGCGACCCGCTCCTGGCCAGCCGTCGGAAGCTCCGGGAGGCGGTGGCCAAACGCGACAAGGTGCTGACGGATCGCCTGAAGCAGACGCTCGAAGATCCGCGGTTGATGAAGCACCTGGAGAGCGAGCTGGATCGGACCGTGGCGACGACGCAGGCGCGGATCGACCGCGTCCTGCAGGAGCAGCTCGCAAGCGGAACGCCTGGGACGTCTCCTTCGAACTCGGAGGAGCCGTCGGAGTCCTGATCCATCCGCTGACGGCCCGCGAGCTGATGGCGATGGCCATCGGCCGGCGGGATGCCGAGTGGCATCGAACGGCGTGGCTCGCCGCGCATTTCGTCAACGCCCTCGGCGGCAAGATCGACAACTTCCTGAAGCTGCTGCCGTTCCGGACGGATGAATCGGCGATCCCGGAGACAACCGGCACGGTGGAAGACATGAACCGGATGATGGGACTGTCCTAATGGGCGCGACCGCGGGAGCCATTCGCACCGGACGAGCGTTCGTCGAGCTGTTCACGGAAGACAGCGCGATGATGAAGGGGCTGCGCTCGGCCAAGAAGAAGTTCGAGGCCTGGTCCGCGTCGATCGCCCGAATCGCGGCCGCATCGATGGCGGGCGCCGCGGCGCTCGCTACCCCCCTGGTTGCCGCGACGAAAAGCTGGTCGGACATGGCCACCGTCATGGGAGACGCGGCCGACCGCACCGGCTCTTCGATCAGTTCGCTCTCTGAGCTCCGCTTCGCTGCGGAGCAATCCGGCGCCTCCTTCGAGGACCTCGAAACCTCGCTCCGGAAGATGAACCTCACGATCGCCGACGCGGAATCGGGATCGAAGCCGGCCCGACAGGCGCTGGCTGCGCTGGGACTTTCCGCGGAGCAGCTCTCGAAGCTGGCGCCTGACGAGCGACTCGCCAAGATCGCGGAGGCGTTGTCCAAAATCGGCAACCCGGGACGGAGGGCGTCGCTCGCCCTGGACATCTTCGGCAAGTCAGCCGCGAAGCTGTTTCCGCTGCTCAGCCTAGGCGCGAAAGGGCTGTCCGACCTGCGCAAGCAGGCCAGTGACCTGGGCCTCACGCTCAACGATGAAGACGCACGCGCCGCCAAGGCATTCGGCGACGAGCTGGCCCAGCTGATGATGGTCATCGGGCGCATTCGCGTGCACATCGGCAGCGCGCTCCTGCCGGTGATTCGCTCCTTCGTCAATGCGGCCATCGATGGCACGAAGGCGGCAGCAGACTGGGTCAACGAGCACCGGGGACTGGCACAGATCGCGCTGGCTGCTGCCGGGGGCCTGGCCGCCGTCAGCGTCGCCCTTACGCCGCTCTCCGCCCTGCTGAAGCTGGGGGCCGTGACGGCGGGAGCATTCGCTGCCGCCTGGAGCGGAGCGGGACGAGTGCTCCTTGCCACGGGCCGCGTGGTCGCCGGAACGTCACTCGCGCTTCGGGCCGCTGCGGTCAGCACACTCGCGGCTGTGCGATCGGTCCAGCTGCTCTCGGTCGCCATGCATGTCCTCAAGGCCACCGTGGCGGCCTCGACGTCCGTCCTGCTCGCCGCGCGGTCGGCGATCGCGGCAATGACGGTCGCTACGATGTCGCTCGGGCCGGCGACAATGATCGCCTCGCGTCTTATGCGGGTCGGACTGATCTCGGGCCTGGCGGCGATCCACTCGGCTGTCCTCACGACCCGTGCGGCCGTCGCCGCATTTCCGGCAACCGTGAAGACGGCCATGATCACGGCCAGAATGTGGTTCCTCGCCGCTCGGGCGGCCGTTGCCAGCCTGCAGGTCTCGCTGCTTGGGCTGCGGATCGCTGCGGCCATGGCGTTCGCCGTGATTACGAAGAATCCCATGCGGACGCTCGGAGTGCTCGTCAGCGCCGCCCGGGGAGCCGTGGCGGGCCTGATCCCGATGCTCATCGCCGTGGGTCTCAAGATTGCGCTGTGGGGCCTGCTGCTCTACGGAGTCGCGACCGCGGCGAAGGCCGTTTTTCCGGCGCTCGTGTCGGCGGCGGCGTCTGCTGCCGGAGCCCTCAAGAACAAGTTCGCCGACCTGTCGAGCGGGCTCCATGCGACCTTCCGGGGTTTGTCGAGCTGGGCTGGAACGGCCTTCGGCGCGATCAAGGACTTTGCGGCGCAAGCCGCTCAAGACAGCGCGGACGCCTGGAGCGTGATGCAGGAGGCGATCGCCGGCGGCGACTGGGCAACGGCGGCCAAGGTGGCCTGGGCCTTCATTCGGCTCGAGTGGGCTCGCGGAATCTCGTCCCTGCAGGAGTCGTGGCAGGCAGCGAAGGGGTGGTTTCTCGAGATCTGGGACTCCCTCGCCGATGGCATCTCGCTGAGCTGGATTGAGCTGACCTCGTTTCTTTCCAGGACGTGGGTGTCGACCGTCGAAGGATTCAAGCAGACGCTGGCGTCTGCCCAGAACTGGATCGCCGACAAGATCGTTGGCCTGATGGCAGCCTTCGACTCGTCAATCGACGCGGACGACGTCCGGAAGACGCTCCAGGAGGATTTCGACCGCCGTCAGAAGTCGATCGGCGGAAACGCCGCTGCTGCCCGGCAACAGGCCGATGCCGGGCGAGAACAGGCGCTGATCGACTGGAGCGGCAAAGACCAGGAACGAAAGCAATCGCGGAAGTCCCAGGCAGAAAAGGAACTGGCCGACGCCGCGGAAGAGCTCCGCCGCGCGCAGGCGGAATTCGCCCAGGTCATGACCGACGGGCGAGTCGCCAACAAGGCGAGGCCGACGCCTGGCTCCATCTCCAGCGACAGCGAAGGCGGCGAATCCCTCAGCTCAATCCAGAAAGCGGCCGGCCCGCAGATGGAAGGGACGTTCTCGAACCTGGCCGGGCGGATGTTCAGCCCCTTCGGCGGCGGCGTCGAGGGAACGATCCGCGAGCAGCTGGCCGAGCTGCGGAAAATGAACAAGAAGCTGGACCAGGTGCTCCGCCCGCAAAGTGAACCCCAGCTCCTGTTGAGGACGTGACATGCCGGTCAGTGAACTCAAAGGGCGCCAGGGCCAGGCGACTGAGAACTCCTTTCTCAGGCGGCTTTATTACGCGCGCAATTATTCGTCCGAGGTGGCGGCCATAGACGCCGTGTACGACTTCCTCGTCAGTCAGCTGGGAGATCCGCCGACCCTGGCTGCGAACGAGCTGCGTAGCATCGCCGCCAACGAAGGAGATGTGCTGAACAGCTATCTCTGCGAGGCCCAGTGGGGGCCGTACCAGAAGCGCACTCCGCCCCAGGTGGGCGAGAGTCAGTTCAATTTCGAGATCGCGGGCACCCAGACGAAGGTCATCGTCGCGCTGAACAACACTGTGTACAAGCGGTCGGGCGACGGTCTCAGCCTGCCGGTGATCCACACGATCGGCGACCAGGGCATGGGCGAGCCTCCGTCCGGATGCGACATCTTTGAACCGATTTCATCGTTCAGCATCACGAAATGGATCCCTCTGCAGGATCTCACGGAATCCTACGCCACTCAGATCGAAAACTGTGTCGGCAAGTGGAACGCGTCGACGTTTCGCGGCCGGCCGGCCGGCGAAGTGCTGTTCATGGGCGTCAGCGGATCTCAGCGCGGTGCGGCCGACGCGGAAGTCACGTTCAAGTTCATGGTCCGGAAGAACCGTTCGACCCCCTTTTCTGTGGCGGGCATTGAGATCTCGCAGAAGCGTGGGTGGGACTATCTCTGGCCGCGCTACCGAATCGATTACACGGAAGACGGCTCCAGTTCCATTACCAATGAGGTGACACACATGGTCGTGTCGCAGGTGATGGAGTCCGCAGAGTTCGACGTGCTGGGGGTCAGCTCTTGACCGACATCTATCGCAGACCAGTGTCTGGCGAAGCGTTCCAGCCGTCCGCCCGCGAAGTCGGCTCCTGGAAGTCCGCGGCCGAGGCCCAGTCTCTACGCGGAGCGGCGCAGTCTCGCATCCCGATCATCGGGAATCAGAGCCACGTCATACTCGTTAAGAACACGACAGACGCCGAGGTCCCACGCAACGGCTTGATGCGGGTCGATGCCCCGGTCATTCCGCCAGCGTTCAATCTGCGAGAGTTTCTGGCGCGGGTTGTCATGACGGGATCAAGCCCGGCGCGCGACAGGATCGCAGTCCTCGCGCTCGAGCCGATCGCTCCAGGAAAGCTCGGGCGGTGCCTCGCTCCTGGACTCATCGTTCCGGCGAGAATCGAGACGCCCGAGGCTGAGACCTACTTCTACGCACGGCCGTCGACATCGACCGCGAAGTTCGACGCGGTCGACGCCGGCAACATCGACGTGAGCGATCGCCTGGTGGAGGTCCTCTGGCACGAAGCCGGGGCCGGCGAGAAATGGGCGCTCGTGCTGATGCCCGGGGCTCCTCGCCGCGCCGCTGACCCCTCCACATGCGGCGCGTGTAGCAAAATCCCGACGGAGGGCCTCGTCATCGACCTGGGCGGCGGGTTCGAGGCGGCGGAACAATACCTGTTTGCCGCGCGCTGCGGACCCGGCGGGACATGGCTCTTCACCTGGGACAGCGGATCCATCTGGCTCGGCGTGTCCGACAACCCCGTCGCGCCCTGCGATCTCGAAGAGCCGCGCGAACTCTGGGCGAATATGGTCGTCGCCAGCCGAGCGCCCGGAGGCGTCGTCGTGACGCTGTGGGCCGGCGCGTCCATGGTCGCCGTGTGGGTGAACGAAACGGCCTGGGAGCCATGCGGCCCGGTCCGGATGCTCCTGCTCGATTTTGACCCCACCTGCGTCTGCGTCGCCTGGATGGATGAAACCTGCCTCGTGCCCGTGCCAGCGGCGGAAGACTGATGGGACGATGCACTTGCATTTGCCAGACGCCCGGGATCGCCTTCATTCCGATCGACGGCGCGTTCTTCTGCCGCTCCTACGCGATGACGCTGTTCTGCAGCCCGGGCTCGCTGAGCATCGGATTCCGGAACGACACGCTCGGCAACGTCTGGCTCGGACACCTGGGATTCGACGAAGAGTTCCAGCCGATTCCCGTTACGATCCCGTGCGGGGCCGGCACAAGGGACGCGATCGCGATCCTGACCGTCCACGGCACAGGTCGCGGGCAGGTCGAGGTCAAGATCGTCGACGCCGGCGACACCGACGTGATCATAGCTCGGTGGATTTCCCGGACGGCCTGGCAGCCGCACTGTTACGTGCAGATGCTCCTGCAGGATTTCGACCGCAGCTGCCGCCTCGACTGGGATCCCCGCCCCTGCCTGCGGGTGTCCTACGGCAACCCCCGCTGCCTCTGCAACGGCGACGCCTGGGCCTTTCGTGTTTCGTATGCGCTGCACCCACGGCCGATCGAGTGGTGGCGGGAGGTCTTTCCTGACAACGAAGAACTGGCTCAGCTCTTCTTCGACGACACCGCGGCGTACTGTGCTTACTTCTCGATGACGGACTGGGTCTGTGATGTCGACACACTGATCGCAGGTGGGGGATGTGGCGGAATCGCTCGCCGAGAGCCAGGCGTGCCCTATATGGGCATGGACGGACCGACGGCAGCGCCATACGCCGAGGTGTGGGTCTACTTCGATGCGGACGGCTTCGGCAATTACTCACTCCACGTCAGTCCGGGGGCGCCGTACTGGGGCGTCTTCCCGCTGGAGGACGATGGAGGTCCAAACCCATCGTGGTGCCTCGAAGGTCCGTGGACTGGCGAGGTCCCAATCGACGAAGAGGCTGTGCCGAGTCTGTTGGAGTACGGTTACACCGGGTCGGTGACGGTGAGCGCGATCCGGCTGCAAACCACCCGCAGCGGCTACGTTTCACCGGGCTGCGTCGTGCCGACGTACAACGTCTGCCAGGGCGGATCAGCGCACCGGGTCGTGCGCGAGGCCACGCGGCCGGGTAAGGCGGTCTGGAAATGGCAGCTCGTCAGCTCCAGCTGCACCAACTGGTGCCCGCAGTACGGAGTGACCTGCGTGCCCACAATCCCGACGGACGTCGTCCTGCCCGATTTCGAGATTACCGATGAGGAGGCTGAGGGGCTTGGGCTGACGGCGATCGAGGACGAGGTCTTCGTCGGGGGCTGCGGCTGCGTCAGTGAGTATCAGCCGCCAGTGGCTCCGTGCACGGGTGACTCCTGGCACACGCTCGAACGTGTGCTGTGCAGCACGTCGCCCACGACGAAACACCTGTACCGCTGGCGGCAGGACTCAACGTCATGCGCCGGCAGCTGCGTCTGCCGAGCGACGATCCCCTACGAGCTGCTCGAAGAGCCGATTGACGAGGAAACCGCCGAGGCGCGCGGCTATCTCGACGACTTGGGGCGATCAATCCAGGGGAGCTGCGAATGCGGCGCGGAGATTTATGAGCCGCCGGAGTGCCCCACCTGTGAGTGCGAGGACATCGACGGCGCGACGTTCACGTTCGACGAGCCTGACGGCAGCGCATTCAACGGCGTCTGGAATCTCACGCCAGACGCAGCGCCGTGTGAAGAGCCTGGCTGCTGCTTCGGGCGGGAGAAGAGCGGCGACGGCACCAGCGCCCGGCTGACCTACCACGACGGCGTCTGGACGCTGCACCTGCAGGCCGCCGGGGCGTTCGCCACCTACACGCTGGCGGCCGGCGTATGCACGACGCCACTGACCATGAACTTGCAGTCCGTCAGCGGTGATTCCGCCCCGTCCACCTTGACCGTTGCACTGTCCATCTGATGTCCTGCCCCCACCTTACCGACGGACGCTGCGGCCTCGCCGAGCAGCTCGCGTTGACAGTTGTCAACACGCCGCTGGTCTGCAGCGTGTCCGCAGATCAGTGCGCGCGGTGCGTCGCGGCTGGCGAGGCGACGATCGAAAAACCGTCCCTGCAGGTCACCGGGGCCGTCACTCGGGCCTGCCCCCCGGATCACCGCCGGGCCTGGGCGTCCTACGCCTCGCGCTTCCACCTGGGCGATCCGCAGACCGCGACGGCCGCACCGTCCGCCCCACCGCCGTCGCCGCCGGCCGGGTTCCACGGACAGCGCGTCGAGCGGCGTCCGGGCCCGGGGACGTGCCTGGCGAAGACTCTGAAAGAGCGCTACGGCGTCCAAGAGGAGGCGGAATGCGCCTGCAATTCGCGAGTCGCGGAGATGAACGCTCGCGGCGTCGATTGGTGTGCGGCGAATGTGGAGACGATCGTCGGATGGCTGCTGGAAGAGATCGAGCGCCGCCGCATGTGGCAACGGCACGTGCCGGACGCTGTGAAGCGGTGGAAGCTGCGGAGGCTCGTTCGGGAGGCGATCCAGATGGCCCGGACCTATTCCAGCAAGCCTTCTGCGGCCGCCGGCCAGGAGAAATCGGAGCGAGCCGGACCCGACCAAAAGTGAAGGCATTTCCGGCAGTGGTAACTGGTGCGGTCCGGCTTGCGGTGCAGGTCGCTCTCGGGAATGACCGCGTGGCACTGCGGACACGTGACAACCTGCCGGCCTCGCACCGACAGCGCCAACACAACATAGAAGGCGGCACTGCCGAGACAGCAGACCGTCAGCCCGACCACAAAGCGGCGCGACATTGGAAGCTCTCTTTCGGGTCATCACTTCCCGGCTGTCTGATGTGCCAGGAAGGTGTCGGCGGCAGGGAAACGTAGACGCCCGAAGCTGCGGATCAAAGAAAATCCCTCCCGAGTCGGCCTGTATTGCGCGCGGAATGATGCACCATGACCGGCATCCCACCCCTGCAACTCCGACTGATTTTCACTGCCATCCCGCCGACCGCCACAACCATCAGCACCAACAGCCCGTAAGAGACGCCCGCCTTCATAAGTGCCCCTTTCGTCTAAGAATTTTCCATGACACGGTGTTATGGGTCAAGGATCACGGGAACTTCTGGGTTGTCGATCGCCTTGGCGGCGGACGCCGCACCGCCGTTCGTACAGCGGTTTTAACGGCCGCGGCCGCGGCCCGGATCAAATCCTTCCCTCCCTTCCGGCCGCGTATTGCGCGCGGAATACGCGAGTCGAGAACCGTCCGCATGCACCGAGCACGCAGCGTGGGAGTCGAGTAAAAATGGGCGTCGCACGGACACGAACGAACGGCAGCAACGTCAAGGCCCCGGAGTTTCGTGAGAACCTCGGGCTCGGGACCGCCGCCGTCCTCGACGTCGCGGACATCGACGCACTGATTGCTTCTGCGATCGGCACCATCGACCTGTCAGGCTACGCGCTGCTGGTCGACCTGACTGACGGTCTCGCCGGAAAGTCCAACGTCGGCCACACGCACCCGCAGAGCGACGTGGCGAACCTGCCCGCCGACCTCGCCGCGAAGATCGATGGCAGCACGGGCGCGACGACGAACCGGCTGGTCAAATCGAGCGGCACCGGCGGAAAGACGATTCAGGCGACCGGCATCGCGGTCGACGGATCGGACAACCTGACCGCGCCGGGCACGCTGCACCAGTTCGGGCCCACCAATACGACAAGCGACATCCGCATCGGGTCTGCAGGGATTCGCGGAGCCCTCTTCGCGAGCCTGTGGCAGGACTACGGATTTCGACGTGCTACTGACCAACTCACCATCGGTGGAACATGGGGTGCGGGATTTCCCACGAACTGGGACCCCGTGCACCTGTTCAATACGACCGGCCTGAACCTGACCAACAGTGTCGGCGTGCGCCTCCACACGGGCACGCTCGCTGGCAATCTCCACTTCTTGCAAGGCCACCTGCGAGCGACGGGCACCAAGACGATCACGCTGGACGACGGGCAGAGCGGAGCTGTGACGTTCGTGGTCAACGGCATTGTCCGCGTCGGGCAATACACCGACGCCACGCTTCCCACCGCAGGGACGGCCGGACGCATCGCGTACAGCAGCGACAGCGGACTGGTCCATGACAACGGCACCAACTGGCGAAAGGCGACCTACTCCAATGTCTGAACTCACCGAGCTGCAGCGCATCCAGCAAGCCAAGGCCGTGATTGCCCAGGTCCCCGGCGGAGAAATCTGGCTCGAAGAGCTGCTCATCCGTGGCCGACCGGATGGAACGATCAGCGGGGGACACGCCATCTACGCCTACAGGGCGTCCGATGCGTTCGGCGGAAAGACGCCCCCGCAACTCATGGCGCCGTTTCCGCTCACCATCGCGGCCAACGAACCGGCACTCGCGGCCGTCGCTGCCGAGATCAACGTGCAGGCCATCGACACCGTCACACAACTGGAGGCGACGATGGCGGCGCTGACCGCGGAGCGTGATGCGCTCCTGTCCAGCATCGCTGACCTGACCGCCACCGAATGAGCATGAAAACCATCACCATTCACCGCGAAGGCGACATCCGCGAGCTGGCGGGCGCGGAGCTGTACGTCCAGCTGCTCACACTGCGGACCGGCATCCTCGTGAATCAGGGCGAAGAGGCCTTCGACGAGAACGAGGAGACCGGGCACCGCACAGCGGCCGTCGAGGTCGACGACACGGTGACGGGCTGGCACGCCCTGGTTGTGCGCGAGACGGATGGCGACGAGATCGCCGCGAATTACTTCGCCGACCTGAGTGGAGTGGATGGGTCGCACACCGACGCGAAGGACGAAGTTCCGCCGGACCTCCCTGTTCCGCAGCCGCTGTTCACGCCGATTTACAGCAACACCAGGACGCTCCTCACCCCCGGTCGTCTTGAAGCACGCACCCGCGAAGCCAGGCGTCATCGCATCCCGATCTTCGCCGACAAACAGCCCGTCGACCTTCGCCAGAAGGAGCTGCAGTTCGCTCTCAAGCTGTCCTCCAGCAGCACGATCGCCGTCAACGAGTTCGACATCGAAGGCGCTGATCACAACATTGCGTGCTTCGTTGTACCCGCCAGTGCCCACCAGACTGCAGGTCAGTTCGAGTACGCTGTGCGGGATCTCCAGCTCGCCGCCGGCGAGAAAGACCTGACCTGGTCCGAAGGCGTCTACGAAGTGAAAGACGTGCCCGGCCCCGTCGCCATCGAGCCCTGAGCATGCCCAAACTGACCGACAGCGTCCTGACCGTCCTCGCTCACCATGCGCGCCTGCACAATTATCGAGGGAAGCACGTGACGTCGCCAGACAGCTTGGCGACCCTCAGCGATCGACATCAGGACTTGGCGAAGGTGAGGAGCTGGGCCCATGTGTACGGAATGGTGAGCGGGCAGTTCCGCCACGTTCACTCGTATGAGCTGTTCGACCGCGAGTTCCAGCACGATCCGGCCATTCCCGACGGCCCCGAGCTCGTCATGTCGATCGAGGGGCAACTCCAGGAGCTGCTCGCGACCTACCCGCCAGCGAACGGCTTCGAGATCGTCGTCGTCAGCCACAAGGTGCAGCCGGTCAACGACGTCGCGATCCTGCAGGACGCGGCCATGATCGACTCGGACGCGCTGAAGCTCTTCAACCGCTCACGGCAGTGAGTAGAACCTGGCGGCGTTCTTCGCCCCGGCCCGGCCGGCGGCCGTGATCTTGTAGCGCCGCTCGCGGCAGCTGACATTGGCGACGATCTTGCGCTGGTACCGGCCGCTCACTAGGCCGAGATCCTCCAGCCTGGCCATGAAGATGTAGAAGCTCACCTTCGTCGTGGGCTTCCGCACCTTGTCGAGCGCCTCGCGGATTTCTCGGCCTGACCGCTCGCCGGCAAGCAGCTGCTTCAGCACAAGGAAGTGGACGGGACTGATCTCAGGCAGGGCAGCAGCGGGCATGGCAGGGGGCTCCTCTGTAGGCTCGCCCTATTCCGCGCGCAATACGCACCGCGCCTCAAGCCCGAGCGCGAAGCCACCATATCACAAAGCCCATATAGCGCTGCGCCATATAGGCCAGAGCTACATAGGTCGGACGGGTCCTTCCCGGCGTCCGGCAGCCGCCCGGGGCCTGCCGAAGGCGTCGCGGAAAGTGAGAGACTTTCTTTAGCGCGCGGAATTGGCGTTTTCCGGTGATCCGTGGCGGCGACGACGTCGTCCTGCGAGTGACATCTCACTAACCGGAGTACAGCTATGACGACGCTGGTTGTTTACGACGAAAACGGCCGCGAGTGGTTCCGCGGATGCGCTGATCAGTGCACGTCCTTCGTGCGCGACTACGGCTTCCCGACTCGGTTCACGATTTCGCCGCCGACAGCGGAGTCTGTGCAGCGGGATGCGGTACTGCTCAACATCGCCCGCGCGCACCTGCTGCACGATCCAAACGGGACACTGGACGAGCGGAAGATGGACTCCCTCGACTTCCATTCGGTCGGCGTAGCAAACATCAAGGCCGCACTCGAGGCAGCCTTTGCCGCTGGACGGGAGAGCGTCCGTAGAGATAGACTGCGGCCGTGAACTACGCTTCTTGATAAGAGCCCTGCCCGGGCGTTGTCCGGGCAGGGCTCTTATTCGTCAGTCGCGTCCCAGATCGGGTCGTCCATCGGCAGAAGATCACCGACGGCCTCCCGCATGTATTTGACGAACTCGCTGAGACTGACAGCGGCGGTCCCAATTGCCCGGCCTAGCAAACGCATTTGGACGCGAGCGACCGAGACCGTTTCTTCGGCGTGGAGGATCTCCGGCTCAGGAATGTCGCTGTTCATGGGACCTCCCTACCGCACGGTCCGAGGCCGCTTTGGGCTTCGCCGGCCGCCCTGCGCGATCCGCGGTGAGTGACATCACGGCGCGACGTCGCGCCGGTACGGCCACCTCAATTCCTACTCGTCGCAGCCAGGGCCCGGGCTTAAGGCCTGCCGCTGCCGCTGCCGCTGAGATCGCCGCGCTCTCGTCATCGGACACGCGGACTGAGATGGTCTTGCTGCTCATAAACACTCCATTCTTGCGCGGGCGAGGGTTTCAAAATTTCTTCCAGCGAGTGGCGCCGAAGGCCGGAATCTTCAGCGCCAGTCTCTTTCGCGTGACAGTCAGCGGCGTCACGTCGAGCTTTCTCGCCACGTCAGCGTCAGTCGCTTTTCCGAGCATCGCGATCTGGCGTTTCGTCCAACGCATCTTCGAGAGGCGAAACGGAGGAACGCCATGATACTTTCTTGCCGACCTCACCGCCTCGGTTGTGCGACCGACCCTCTTGGCAATGACGCGATCGAAATCTGTTCCGAGCTGGTTGATTTCCGCCGTCGTCCACGGCGAATGTGCGGAGTTCATTCACGTTGCCTCCAGCACAGCGCCGCGAGCGGCGAGCAGTGCGATCCGCTTCGCTTGAGCCTCACTCATCGACTTCGTCTCGACGCAACGAGCGAGCATTTCGTAGGCGGCCTCGTGAGACTGGCACAGCTCTTTGAGCGGGCGGATCGTCTGACCGACCGAGCTGTAGTCTTTCGCGTCTCCGTGACGGTAAGCGTCGAGGGCGTCCCGCAGGTCCGCGAGCAACTCCATCACGCGGCGATAGACTTGCCAGTTCGGTTCGCGGCCGTCGAGAGCCGCGACATCCATCGCGTCATTAAATCTGTCGCCCGCCTGGGCAATCTCGACTGCCGGCAGTTGCGACAGGATGTCTCGCCATGTGTCGGCACAAACGTCGTGCCCCTTTGCGGCGCTGTACCCTCGTTCCCATCGCCTGCTCTCGCCGCTGAACTTCCAGCCTCTGGCTCGGGCGCTCATGTCCCTGAGGTAAACACCCGCCGGCGTGTCAATGTACTGCGTCTTGCCCTGCCTCAGGATCTGGACGCCCGCCTGTTCTGCGGCAGCTTTGGCGGCTGCGGTTTCAGCGGCGTCGTCAGCGGCAACGATGGTAACAGCTTCGGCGAACGCCTCGCGAGCCGTCGCGTAGGCCGCACCTGTAATCTCGATGCCGCAGGCCACGAGAGCTTCGCGAATCGACGCCTTCTCTGCAGCGGCGATCGTGAACAGGCGGGCGCCGGATTCCGTCAGGAAAGAGGCTCTCAGCTTTCCGGCGAAGTATTGGAGGAGCGTCATTTGCAGCTTTCTGTTGGCCCCAGGTCGTACCGCTTGTGAACCCAGTCGATCATTGCGTCGCGGATTACCTTGAGATGGCGCAGGGATTCCCCCGCATGACCGGCGAGCAGTGGTGTCTGCTCGGACAACTTCCGCTCGATGCGATTCAGTAGCTCGAGCGCATCCATGACATCATTGCCGGCGGTGATCTCGCCTCGCACAGCCCGACGCACACATTCATCACGCCGGCCTTTGCCATACTTGGCGCGGAGGTCTTCCAGCGACATAATTCCCCTTCGCCCGATCGGCGCGGATTAAAACTACGTGCTCATGCTCTCAGGGGCTCAGTCCACGAACCTCCCTCCAATGAGGGAGGTTTTTGCTTTTAACGTTCGCGGAAACGCTCATCTGGACAGGCGACCAGACTTGGCCCAGTTCACGCCCCACTCCATCAGCGTCGAAAAAATAAAGCCCTCGTCAGTGGTCCACTGAGCCGTGTGTCCGTCGACATCCCAAGGGATCAAGGCACTCGCCGTGGGACAGGCGTCAGTGAACATCAGGCCCAGCTCCTCCAGGGCGTCCGCAGCGTCCCAGGCATCGCCAAGCCTGCCCTCAATCGAAACCAGCAGCCCCTCAGCACTGGCCTGGCGTGTAATGGTCGCGACGCCCACCCGAGTTGTCAGAGCACAGATGTCGCGAGTCTCAACTGGAGCGTAATAGGTCATCGTCGTGTCTCCCGTCAGGGGGTCAGGACTTTCGCAGCTCGTTTGTTCGCCGCGTGATGCCTAATTGTACACAATATCGACCTCTCGTCAACAGATATTGCAAACAATTTGCCAGAGTTTCCGGAAAACCTGCGGCCGGGTGAGGCCGATCTTGAACGCGATCACCGTGCATTCGCTGACTCGGCTACGGGCTTCACAGGGCCTCCTCTTGCAGCTCCAGATCCTCCTCGTCCGGGCCGCCGCCGAAGTCAGGCTCGTCCGTCCCGATCCTCGACTGGCCGCCCCGGGCTGCGTTCACGGCGTCCCGGATCTTCCTGGGCAGCTCGTAGACCGCGACGGGGGGATTCCCGTAGGACTTCGCCAGGTGGCGGGCGACGTCCTCCTCGATCGGCGTGATGCTGAATATCGCGCCTTGGCCGAAAAGCTTCGTGAAAGGCTTCGCGTCCGGCGTCTCGGGGATGTCGACGCGGACAAAGTTGCATCCGCCGATCGTCTGCTCGGTGACCCGGCCGGCGTACTTCTGGTGGCCGTAGATCTCCACGAGCGCCCGCGAATCGAACGTAGTTCCTTCCGCCATGAGTCCTTGCTCCTAATGAGTGATTCCCGGCCGTTTAGAAGTTGTGGGACGCGAAGTGCCGGGGAACCGGCTCGCCGGCCGCCTGGCCCCGCTGAAACTCCGCAAGGAAAGAGCGCGTTCCGAAGTCGCCGGAGAACGTCATCCCTTCGAGCGATTCCTCTTCGATGAGATCGGCGGAGCAATCGGTGTCCGGCTCATAGTCGAAGCGGTCGAGCTGCGATCGCATGAAGTCCGCAGCCTCTTTCTCCGACGTCGCGACGACCCACTCTTCGCACTCGCCGATCCAGTAGACCCCGGCGTCCGCTGTAGACACCTGAGCGGACGGAGCATCCTTCCCGAGCGGCCCGGTGTAGTGCAGTGGCCGCGGATTCTGGCCGGCCCCCCGACAGACAGAGCGGCACGGCTTCGGGAAGTCGTGCGTCGGAATGAGCCCGTCGCGGAGCTGCTCGACCTTGAACGTCTCCCCGCAGTGCGGACACTTCGCGACTTCCGCGAGCGGCTGAAGGTCGATGTCGGCCGCCTTTTCGATCAGCAGCCGGGCAAGGTTGCGCGCCTGATCTGGCGAGAACGTGATGTGTCCGACGCCGTTCCGATCGCGGTCGAGATTGACGACGACTTCGCGATTCTCCGGATCAATCCCGACCATCAGACAGCCCGCCGGCGGCTTACAGGCGTTCCCCACGGTGATGACTGACATACTGCTCTCCTCCTGTTGGGTAATTGCGTGTCTCCTGGCCTGCATCACGACCCGCTGGCGGGTGGAGCTGGTGCCGGAGGCTGAGTTGGCTTGCTCTCGACAGGCGGCTTGGGTGTGGACTTCGCCGGCGGATCCGGCCGCTTGCGCGTGCCGGCCTTGCCCTCGAAGGCGGCGCGGTCGGCGTCGATGAGTCGCTTCAGCTGCAGCTCGACTTTGCAGGTCTCGCAGTCGGCCGGGCCCATGCAGTTCGCCAGTCGGGCGTGGTTGTTGGGAACGACGTGGCCGTGGGTGTGCTCCTTCAGCCAGTTCTCCGCGTTCACGAAGGGAATCGTCAGCACTTGTGAGTCAGACATTGAAACATTCCTCCCTCTTTATCGTTCGACAGACAATGAGAATTGAGACCTCGCTACGTCGCGATGGTCCCTTAGTCGGCTGTGAGACCAAACCTCTTTGTCACGACCACCGTCGCGCCGCAGATCTGCCCGGCCCCCAGCCCCATCGGCTGTTCCTGGAACGTCGTCGCGAGGCTTGCGAACGCTTTGTTGAGCGCTGTCGACGCCGCCTCGCGGTCGTTGCCAGTGATGGTGATGCGTAATTCCGCGCCAACGATCGGCGATTGAGGCACCTGTTGCTCCTGTGACATCGCTCTCTCCTTAAAGGACGAAACCAAACTGCCGAGCCCGGGATTAAGAGTCCTGGGCCGGCTTGGACGGATAGTGGATCGGGCAAACAACTCCGCCGGCGAATCCCGTGAGCAAGCACGTGCATTCCGGCTTCGCGGACTGTGCCGGCCTCGAGTCGACGGCGTAGCCGAGCGCCTCGGTGGTCCAGACGACCTCCGCGGCCAACGCGGGATCGGGCTTTTGGCCATGTCGGACGAGAAACGCGCTGGCGTGCTCAAGCTCACAAAGCCGCTGCTCCAGCCAGACGCGCCGTGGCACAAACACCGGCGCTGGCACGACTCTGACAACCTGCGCTCCGTAACCGATTGAAGCCATCACGCCACCTCCTGGAACTGCGAGTCGAACTCCTCGATTGCTCGATCGACTTCAAAGTAAAACTCTCGGATCGCCTGCTCCTGCAGGACGCCCCTCCGCTTCAAGTCCTCGACGCCGCGGGTTCGATCGCTCATCAACTCGCGGCGGTAGCCTTCAAGATCCGCCAGTGCCTGGGGCCAGTGCTCCTCCGGATTCCAGTACGTCGGCCCCAGGACGATCGACGCTGCGACACAGGCGTCGACCCAAGCCTCAACCTCACCGGCCTTGCAGCGGTCCTCCAATTGCCACAGGGATCCAATCCGCTCACTCACGTCGCAGATCTCGAGAAAGCAACCGATCGGGACATCACGAACCTCCTCAACTTCTCCACACCACCCGCCGTCGGACCACGTCAGCCCCAGCCGCTTGAAGCGGCTTCGGTAGCGAAACGTGGCTCCGACAAACCTCACCCGCATCAGACGTCCTTCAGCTCGCGGGCAAACTCCTTCGGCATTTCACCAGGCTGCCAGCTGTCGACCATCGCCTTGATGAGCTGGGCCTTTTCCTTTCCGGCATAGCCGCACCGTTTCGCGGCCGGCATCTTCTCAAGGGACTCAATCGGAAAGATGCCCAGGTCTTCTTCTGAGGCCTTCCATTCAGCTTTGACGTTGAGCCCCAGCTCAGCAGCAATCGGCAGAAGCGCCTCGACGTCGATGTCGCCGGCCTCAAGCGATGCCTTCACAACCTCGAAGGCTGCAGACTCGAGCTTTCCTTTCTCGAGCGGAGCTAGCCAGTCCCATTTTTCGCGATCGCTGTAGTACCCGTCCTTGCCACCTGAAGCGACGTGCGCGAGCTCGCTGTCACAGCCCAGCAGCAAAAGCCGCAGCGTCGTTTCCCGATCTGACTTCTTGAGACGAGCGGCGACCATCCGCCCGATCGACTCTTTGAGTGTCCGGTCGACCAAGTACGCGTAGGGCCCCTCCGGCGCTTGACGCTTCGGTGCGGGGCTCGCCTCCGCCTTTTTCTTCTCAGCTTTCGCCTCCTTGTTGAGCTTGTTCCAAAGAGTGACGTTAAAAGCTCGCGGCACGGGTGCACCGCCCCATCGGTTCTTCACTGAGACGACGTCGAGCTGCTCTCGGAGCTGCTTCGTCACGTTGAAATGGCAGCCTCCGAGCTCGTGCGGCCGCGCCTTCCGAAGCGGCCTGGTGCATTTCTCGACCGCATCCTCAACCATCCGTTCGAACTCGCGTGAGGGAATGGTTCCCGTTCGTGGATCGCCGTACTTCGGTTTCTTCCACTCCTCCATCGCCTTCGAGAGCTTCGCCAGGACGGTCGGTCTTTCCTTCCACGGCAGCAGGGCCTTGGTGTGTGTTCCGCTTATTTCGCGCGCAATAACCCGCTCCTGCCATTCCTTCGGCAGCTTGAGCATGCCGACGGCGAGCGAGACCTTGGCCTGCTCACAGCCGACCATGTCGGCGACCTGCTGCTGAGTGAGGCCGGTGTCCAAGAGCTGCTGGTACCAGATCGCCTGCTCGATCGGGTCCAGGGCCTCGCGACGTTCGTTCTCCTCGCCCCGGAGGAAGACGGCCTCCTGGTCGCTGCACTCGTAGATCTCTGCACGAAGCGTCGGCAGTCCAACCAGGCGGGCGGCTCTGAGCCGACGCTCGCCCCAGAGGAGTTCGTATGGCCCTTCGCCGCGGACCGCGATCGGTTCAATCTGTAGCTTGCGGAGCGACTCGCCGAGCTGACGGAGCTTCTCCTGATCGAACGTTTGCCGCGGATTCAGCTTCGACACGGTGATGAAGTCGACGCTAATGTTTTCAGTCCCGATCCGCTGGCCGGCCCGTGGCGAATTTGAAGGTGCCGTCTCGAATCTCGCCACTGATCCCTTGGAGGCCTTTGTTTTGCCCCGCGCGCGCGGTGGCGAGAATTCGGTGCCGGTTCCGAAACTGTGCACGGCGTCGGCCTCTTTCGCGGCCGCCTCCTCCTGGGTTTCCGGTAGCTCTCGCAGCGTCAGGCCGAGGATCCCGACTGCGACAGCCGGGCCCGGCTCGTCGTCCTGGTAGTACACGTCGAGGAGACGCTCATGATCGACGCCGTCGATGACGGCCAGTTCGCTGAGCCTGGTCTTCCATCTTTGGAATCCGACGCGGTCGTCATCGGCGCCGGCACGATGCCGGCCGCACCTGTCGCAACTGGTCAGCTCGTCGGAATTCCGAGCCTTACAGCTCGAGTTCCTGCAGATCCAATGTGTCGGAGGGCTCGCCGCCGTCGGTCGCCGCCTCGTGGTAGTTGCCATGGTCATGTGTGCCTCCCAGGGAAAAGAAGATCCGCCGCTCGAACGAAGCCCGAATTCGGGTACTCAACCAACCCGAGCGTTCGCAGCGAGCCGCGGGGATTCGCGTATGAGGAGCTGGTCGCTGAGTATTTCGCCCTAGCGGCGACGTCCTCGTTGCTCAGCGGGTCAGGCCAGCTATCGATCAGCGGCCGCAGGATCCGCCGCTGCGGCTCGTTGAGCTTCGAGAGCACGCGGGCCCGCAGTTCCTCGCCGGTCGGCGCCTCTTCCGGATGGTTCGCGCTCGAGGCACCCGCTTCAGTGAGACGCAGGCAACCGCTGGACGGATAATCGATGAGTCCTTTCGAGCGCAGCGAGCCGCGGGGATTCGCATACGAGGACGACGTCGGGCTGTAGCCAGCCATGAACGCCACCGCCTCGTTCGACGGCGGATCCACGCCGATGGAGTTCATCCAGGCGATCGCGTCGAGGATCCTCTGCTCTGGCCGCGTAATTCCTTCGACGGGCTCTGCGGCACGACCAATTCTCGGCTCGATCGACACCGGCCGTGGAACGCTTTGGGCCTTTTGCGGAACGATCAACGTCGTTTCCGGAACGATCTCCGGAGGCGAGTACTCCGGAACTGGCTCCTTTGCGATCTCCTGGATTCGGACGTACTTCGCCCGAAGGGATTGATACGCCCGCCGGTGAGCCCGGCCCGCGGCCTCAAGGGCCTTCTTCACTGCCCGATCGATCGCCTGCTGGTCCACCTTCAGAGCAGGCGTCGTCGCCGGATTCTTCGCGTCGAGCTGCTTCCGGAGCTCGGCGATCGTCTTCCGTAGCTCGGCCGGATCGTCCGCCTTCTTCTTCTCGATGATGCTGGCCATCGACGTCTGCAGCGACGCGAGATCGACGGGAGCCAGCTTGCCCGCGGCCTTCGTGCCGTCGCCCAGCTCTGGCGTCGACGAGGCGTCGAATGTTTCCTTCGCCAGGAACCGCGTCGACTGAAAAGTCCGAAGCCAGGCCGGCGACCAGAAGTAGCAGTCGCCCTCCTGCAGGCCGGCCAGCTTCGCCATGGCAGCGTCGAGATCCGCTCCGACGTGCTGCATCCAGCCTTTCACGGCGTCCCGCTCGTGCTTCCCGACGAGCTGGAACACGACCAGCGGCTCCGCCTGGTTGAGGACCTCCTTGTTCACACTTTGCGGCCGCTGGGTGATCATCGATACGCCGATCCCGAAATTCCGGCCGAGTCGGACCAGGTCCTCGAAGGCGCCCAGCATCCGCTCCTGGCCCTTGCCCTGCTGCGGAATGAACACCTGGGACTCCTCGATCGCCAGGTGGAGCGGCGAGCGGTGCGATTTCTTCCGGTGGAAGAGCTGCTCGGCGAAGTCGGTCGCGAAGTGCTTCCGCTGCTCTTTGCGAAGCTGACTGACATCGAGGATCGCCGACGAACCAGTGTCGACGATGAAGTCGGCCACGAGCCCGCCGGCCTGCGGCTCGATCGGCACGTCGCCGTGGAGGCCTCCCAGAATCGGAATCGCAAACCGGCTGGGCTTCCGCCCGGTGCGGTCGAGGCGCAGTCCGTACCAGTTGCCGATCGGATCGAGGATCACCACTTGGGCCTGCAGGTCGAGAAACCGCTCGGCAAGACTGCTCGCGGCGTAGGTCTTTCCGGATCCACGAATGCCGACGAAGGCCCACGGACGCGACACGGCGTCCAGTGGGACCGAGAGGTCTTTGGCGACGTGAATGCCCTTCATTGTTCACCCTGCTCCCGTTCCTCGTCCTTCTTGCACACCGGCCCGATGCCGGCCTCGATCGACTTCGGCGCCCGAAGCCGCAGCTTGCATCGCCGGCAGTACTTCACCGGCTTGTCGCCGAGCTCGGCCTCGAACAGCGACCGTTGCCCTTCGACAAGACGGTGCTTTTCCTTCGAGATCACGCCCCCCCCCCCTGTTGCGAGTCATTTCTCAAACGCCTCCTTGAACGCCTGCTGTGGCGTTCGCTTGGGAGTCGGCCGAGTCGCGATCGTGATGAACAGCAGCAGTCGCTTCGCGAGCTCGGAGTCAATCGGCGCGAAGATCTCGGCGCTGGTTGTCTTGTTCTCGAAGCCGAACGCGATCAGCGTCACGTCTTCCTTCCTGAGTTTGTCCCGCAACTCGGCGTGGTATCGGATCCGTTCAGACATGCTCGACCTCCTTCACGCGAAGAGCCCCCGCTGTTTCGATGCCAGCGGCCCCTGCGGATGTTCGACACGGAACGGCGGCGGGGAGGCAATCGCACGAGGACATCGCCGAGCTTCTCCACGGCGGCGGTGATCAGCTTCGCGATCTCATCCGACGGTCCTTCGACATCGACTTCGACGTCCTTGGCTTTGAAGAAGAAGCGGACCTGGTCGCTCATTGGGACACCTCCCGGTTGAGCTGGCTGGACAGTGCCAGCCGCACCGCACGGATGTCACGGGGATCCCGGCCGTCGTGGATCGCTTGCAGGGCCTGCTTGCGCACGGACGGATGCCAGAGCTTCAGGCAGGCGTCGTGCAGGGCTTCCGGGTCGAGCGCCTCGAGGGCTTCCCAGCTCTCCCGGAATCTCGACTCCCGCTCTTCCTGCTGCTGCTGCTCCCTGGCCTGATCGGCCCGTCTGAGCTCCCGCTGCTGTCGTGCACGCTGCGCCTCGACGTATCCCGGCGCCGGGGCCAGGGCGATCCTGGTACCGGGCTCGAAGGACACGAGCTGGGTGTAGACCCGCCCGGGCGGATGGGCCCGGACGACCGAGCCGTCGGTGTCGACGAAGCTGAGCCGCTCGCACTCGTCGAGCAGCTGCGCGACCTGGGGAGCCGTCCAGCCGTGGATCCGGGCTTCCCGAATCGCGACGCGGGTGCACCCGACGCCGTAGGCGGCGAGCCGCGTCCTCAGACGCGTCCAGTCATCCGCCTCCTCCGCCTGCGGCAGCACAGGAGGAGGGGGCTTTGAGGATGACCGTGAGGGGGATATCGCGCGTGCGCGTCTACTTAGCGACCCCTCACCGTGAGGGAGCGACCCCTCACCGTGAGGGAGCGACCCCTCACCGTGAGGGGCGCGATCGCCCCCTGGCTGACCCCGCCCGGACAGCACGTCCGGCCCGCCGGATCCACCGGCAACGGAATCATCTTCGTCATGAAGGTCCAACGCAGGCTGAGCGCCGCGGGATGTCGCCTCGTCGGCGATCGACGCCCAGAGAATCTTGTATTCACTGGGCCCTCGACCGCCGACGCGATCCCGCCGGCGCCTCGTCCCATCCTCCTGTCGATCGCCGACGCGTGCTTTAACGTCGACCAGGTGACACTCGCGAAGATCGCGGACACCGCGTTCGGCAGTTTCAGCACTCGCACCCATGCGCTCGCCGATGATGGCGACACGCTGACGGAACGAGTGGTTACGCCCGATGATCTCATGCAGCGCCAATAGCGTCCGGCGCATTCGGCCTGCATCCGCCTTGAGATCCGTGGGCAGGGACTTCAAGGGCCACTGGAGTTTGGCGAGGCGTGGCGATCGCCTGGCCTGCTCCGGATCCATCAGCTTCGCATTGAGGTCGCGCAGACGGATCCGGTTGACCTCGACCGCAATTCGATCGAAGTCGATGCAGCAGATCATCTGCCGGCGACGCTTCCACTGCTCGCGCTGGAGACGGTCGCGTTTTGCCTTGTCGACATCCATGCTCAGTCGCTCCCTATCAGGCGGCTGAGCTGGGCGATGTCTCTTCGGCGACGGGCTCGGCCGGACCGAGTCCCCAGCGCTCCTCGCGAGCGATGATCCTGTCGCGAGGAGCGTCGATGTTGACCATCACCTTCTTGCCGCGGATCGACTTGATGGTGATGGTGATGTCCTTGTCGATAACAATGCGTTCGCCGACTTTTCGAGTCAGTGACAGAGGCATGGAATTCCTTCCCAGGCGGTCGACGCCACATCCGTGGGACGTCGACCGGCAACGCGACCGGCCACGGGTCCTTTCCGCAGCGACCAACAAACCAATGGCGACGGCTGGACTCGAACCAGCGACCTCCGGCTTATCAGGCCGGCGCTCTGCCAACTGAGCTACGTCTCCCTCACGCGGCGCGAGGCCGCGTCATCCCGCTCGCTCGCTCATGCCGACCGGCTTCTGAGCGAACGCCCCCCCCCACCACCTGTCTGCTTACGCAATGCGGCCGCGTTCATCTGCCTCGCGGTCTCGCCGACCGTTTCGGCCAGCACGGCGAAGTTGCCCGCGACGTCCTCAAGTCGCTCGATCAGCGCCTGCCGGCTGTCGCGATCGCGGCCGGCGAGGATCTCAACGAACCGGGACCGCGGGAGATCCATAAACCGCTCTAGGTCGCTGGACGAGCGCCGCAGGAACGTCATCAGCACCGCCGCGTCATCGGAGGGGCTGATCGTCCGCGTCTTCAGCTGGATGCCCGCTTCCTTCGCCTTCTGCCGGACGAGGCGGTGGATCTCGAACACACCGAGGCCGTTCTTCACCGCCAGCTTCGAGACCTTCCGCTGCAGGTCATGCGGAAGTGAGGCGATCACGATGGCCTGCGAGGGGTTGAGTCGCTTCTCCTCGGGCGTCTCCGGATCGAGCAGCTTCGCAACGTCGGGCGCGAGGTTGTTCAGCGTCTCGTAACGGCCGATCCAGGCGCCGCTCTTCCCGAAGATGTTGCCGATCTGTCCCTGGGTCATGCCGCTCTCGCGGAGGACCTTAATCGCCTCGGCAATCTCCAGCGGCGTGTGATCCTCACGGGCGAAGTTCGCGGCGACGGACTTTCGGAACTGCAGGGCCTTGTCGTCGGTGTCGACGACGGCCTTGAGCGTGGCGACTCCGGCCAGGCTGCAGGCCCGCCAGCGGCGCTCGCCGTCGATCAGCTCGTAATCGTGATCCTTGTCGCCGTCGTCGACCGCCCGCACCACCGCGGGCACGATCTGTCCCACGGCCTTGATGCTGTCGGCCAGCTCCTGCAGGGCGACCCGCCCGAAATGCCGCCGCGGCTGATCCTTGAACCGGCGGACACGAGCGACGGGAATCGTGACGAAGGTGCTCATACGCGCACCTCCGCACCACTCGCAAGGGGCTTGACGAATTGCCCGGGCAGCCCGGCCGACGCGAAATACGCACCGGACTTGAGCGCCGCTGTCGCCCACCCCTGATAGACGTGACGGAGCAGCGGGAATTGAGCCCCCTCCCAATGCTCGAACGGCCCGGCGATGATGTGATTCTGTGAGTCGCGCGTGACGCTGGACCGGTAGAAGCAGTAGGCGGCCTTCTGGTCGATGATGCTCAGCCCGCAAACGAGCACGCATTCTTGCCGGTCCGGGTGGTCCTTTGGTTCGCAGCCTCCGTCAGGCGCCATCCAGGCTTCCACTGAAAGCACTGGGCAAACGGGCGCCTTCATGTCCGAGAACACCTGGGCGCCGCACCGCCGGAGCGCAGCCTGCTTCTCGTCGGCGGATCCAAACGGCACGGCGAGCGACATGAGCGTGGTCGACAGCTCGCCTTTCATATTCATCGCCAGGACGCTCAGGTGCGGCACCCAACCGTCGTGCGTGCCGTCGGCCAGGCAGGACTCAACCCACGTGACCTGCGCGCGAGTGAAGTCGTGGAGCTCTTCGTGTGACAAAGCGCTCGTCATTGATCCTCCTCCAGTTCGTCGCCGACATCGGTCGCGGCCTCGGCCGCCAGCGGGCTTCGAACCGACAGATCGACGGCCCGAAATTCGGGCGGGACCTGCGACCGGAGCCGGGCGATCAGCTGCATCGCCTCGTCACGGCGGACCGCGGGAGTCGAGTCGACAACCAGCTCGATCGAGTCGATCACGAAGAAAAGCTCGTGGCGCGTGAGTGGAAACGAGAGCGGCTCATGCTGCTCGTTCGCCCAGTCGGCCGCGGCGTCCCACATTTCCTGTTGAGTCATGGGCGATGCTCCAGACAGAGGACCTGGGCGATGCGCCGCCGCGGCGCCTCGAGCGCCTGCTGCTTGCGAGCGAACGCCCGCTGATGAATGGCTGCACGCAGCGCGGCCTTCACCTTCGGAATCAGCAGCTCACCTGACCTGGCTTCCTGCGGCTCAGTGCGAAGACGTTCCTCGCCGTCGCCGAGATCCACGCTCAGCCATCCGACCCAGGATTCCGATTCGTATCGGTGATCCGGATGATTCGCGGCGTGCCGATGAAGCGACACGCTGACCGAGCCCTGATCGCCGACGAGCTTCAGGAGTGCCTTTTGCACGGCGTCGATCGTCATCGGCGGGACCTCCGCCGGCGGGAGGCAAGACGCTGGCACCGGGCCCGCTTCAGGTTGAAGCTGGTCTGCAGCGACGTCAGGAAGCGGCGGTACTTGGATTGGCTCATGGCGTGGGGACCTCGAACAGCGCGCCCATTTCGATCAGAAGGTGCATACAACCTCCGTGTGGCCGAGGGCGACTGAAAGCCCGTCGCGCATCGCCGACTGAGGGCAGCCGTACCCGCAATCGGAGTTGGCCCAGCGTTCTCGCGCATCGCCGTGGAAATCGCCTTCGAGGCGGTGGACCCACTCGTAGACTCCGTTGTCCGGCATGCCAATCACGGCAACGGACCCCATCACGTACAGCACCGCCGATCTGTCGAGATCTAGGTACTGAAACTTCGAGCTCGGCACACGATGGAGCCGCTCCGCCACGACCTGCGCAAACTGACGTGCGGCCGAGGATCGCAGTTGAAAACACGAGAGGTCTTCGCTCAGCACGGGCATGGGCCATCCCCCAGGCGTTCGAGTCGGGCTTGTGCGGCCGCTTCCCGCACATGTAGAAAGGCCGTCCCCAGGTTGAGGCAACACACCTCATCTCCGCGCGAACAAGATCCCCTGGGGACGGCGCCGACACAGTCGCTAACGGCAAGTGCCGTTGTTTTCAAAAGGGCCGGCTGGGTGCAGGAGCTTCGGCGGGCTAAAACCGTGCTCAACCGCTGGCCCAGCCGACCCCGGGCCTCGCCTAAAAGAGGCGGAGTTGTCTCTCCATGTTCGTGTACGGCGGCAGCGTCCTGACCGCCTCGTGCACTGCCTCGGTTGGTTCGCGGTAACTCCGGGCGTTCACGCCCTGCTTGCCGTGACCGGTGATGAAGTGCCCGACGCCGGGGCGGTGCGACTCGTACCGTTCGTTGCAGGTCGCCCGCGCAACCTGCCAGGGCTTGTCGACATCCTTGATCCCGACCGAATGCAGCAGTTGCTTCGTCAGACTGTTCCGGATCCGCGCCGCGTAGCTCTTCTCCGGCTCCTCGGCCTCCGCAGATGACATCCCCGGGAACAGGTACGGCGAATCGGTCTGAGGCAGCGACTGGATCTGTTTCCAGGTCGCGTCCGAGATCGGAATCGCCTGCAGCTTGTGGGTCTTCCGGCTCTCGAAGTCGATGAGCCGACGACCGCGACTGTCCTGGATGATCGAAGTCTTTTTCAGCAGGAACAGGTCCACTGCACGCGGTCCGACGTGCAGGGCAATCCAGTAAGCGACGGCCAGCGAGTGATTGACCGCCTCGAAGACGTTGAAGATCTTCTCGACCTCGTCGGGCGTGTAGATCCGCGTCTTCGCCGTCGAGTTGCCGATCGAACGGCTTTGCGGAGCCTTCAGGATCGCACGGACCTTGAACGCATGGTTGATCAGGACATTGAGGTGCGATCGCGTCGACTTGACCGTGTCGCTCGCCAGACCGCCGGCAATCATCCGGTCGAACAGGTCGCCGAAGAACTCGACCGATACGGATTCGATCATCGCCAGACTGGGTCCCGGCCAGGGCCGATTCGCCGGCCAGTCGTCCGGACGCGTGTACTTCTCCCAGCGATTGAGCGCCTGTCGCTCCTTGGCCTCGGTTCCCCTGGATCGCCCCTTCTTCCGTCCGACCGGCTCCCACCGCCCCTCGCTGCAGTCTAGGTAGAACTGCCTCAGCGTCGTCGCCGCCGCATACTGTTCGCGGCGTTCCGGCGGGACATGCCGGGGCTGGTAGCTTGAGATCTGACGCGCATTCCATGCCGCCCACTCCACGTCTGTCGAATCATGCAGCTTGATTGCCTGGAGCATTCGGTCCTCTGAGTTGCGCCCGTGGCCTTTCCCTCGCGAACTCCATCAACGGGCTAGTCCTGCGACCTCCTCACCGGATCTGAAAAGTCAGGTAGGACACAAACTGGTGCGCACAGGAGTAGGAGTCCTGGGCGCTACCCAAGTCGTGGCCCGCCGAAGTCTGCCAGCGCCGCAAAACGCTGCGGCAAAAATCCTCGGCGGCAGGAGCCGCTTTGGGATTTTCCGGACTCCGTCTGGGAGCCGGCTGACGATCGCGGTGTTGATCCGGCAGGTGCGGATCGCGCAAATCAGAGAAACTCCGCTCCTCTGTATCAGGCTGTCGGATCAGCGTTCGCGACAGGCCCTCGCCACGCTGGCGGGGACTTGAGAACGCCGGTTAATCCACCCAATGGGAGAATCAACGCGGCGAGGATAAGCTCGGCTCAAACAAAGTCAACACAAACGTAGCTATTTTTGCCCGTCATTTTGGCGAGCTGATCGCTCCGATCACAATGACAGCCGCAATGATGATTACCAGGCATCCCAGGCAGGTACTGCACCCGCTTTGCTGCTCGGCCTTGGCGATCGCCGTTGCAGAAGCCGCAGCTGTGTTGGTGTTTGTGATGTTCACGACGGTCGCGCCGGGCGACTGGGGCGCAACGATAACTGGCCGCTTTGCTTCAGCCTCCGCCTGGGCCTTGAGCTTCGCCATCGCGAGCTCGTGCTTTCGCTCGGCTCTAATGGCCATAGATTTACTGACGGTCGACAGCGCGGTGATCATTCCTCGCTGCGTCGCGAGACCGACTCTCGCAACCGCCTGCACCGCAACGGCAACCTTTGTCGGTGCAGCAGGCACTGGCACCGGCGAGCGCTCCTGCGGTGGGACAGTGACGAGGGCCTTCGGCTGGGTGGCCGCTGGAAGTGCAGATGCCTTCTTCGTAAACAGGCTGGTATTGCCCGCTGGAGTCCAAGGCCCCGCAGGATCCTTTGCAACTTCGTCAGTCGCGACCAACTGGCCTTCAGCTACAAGGCTTCGCAGCCGCGCCGACTCAATAGGGCCGACGAGTTTCTCGCCACGCCGCACATACCACTTCGACACTGCCCCAGCCCCTTGGCACGAGGTCCGCCAATCGTGGCATCCCTTGCCCGCCCGCTCCGTTCAACTCGCCTGCGTCGATTCTGTTTTCTTTGGACGCCCGCGACGTGGAGGAGAAGTCTTGAGTTGCTCGCACACTGCTCGCGTCAGCATCCAGCCGGACGATCGGCGAATCGCGGACACAAGACCAAGCCGGCACTTTCGGGAGATCTCGTATCGACTCAATCCCGACAGCTCAGCGGCTTCAGCGACAGTCAGAAGCTCTTCCATGTCCGCAACATTATCCACAGGACTTGACTTTTCAACGCCAGTCTCGCTCAAAAGGCGAGCGGGGTCGACTCCCAGCGCGTCCGCAAACTTCTGCACAACTGCAAAGCCGGGCGAGCTTTCGCCACTCATGTAAGTTTGCACGAGCGATCGACTGACGCCAATCTGGCGAGCCAATTCAGCCTGCGACCAACCGAGCGCGTCGATCAACTCCGAGACGTTGATCTGAAATCGCTTTTGCAGCACGGCCATTTTCAACCCTCACGCATCCAGCTGTCATCGAACTCGCACTCGGCGTCGGCCAAGGCTTCCCGCATCTCGGCCTGGACCTGCTCGAAGTGCCGGGCCTTCTCTTCCTGCGTCAGGCTCGCAAGAGCAGCGATCGACCGCTCGACGGAATCCGGTTCACGCTGCCGAAGAATCCCCTCCCGAATCAGTGCGCCGTGCTTGCCCATGGCAGAGAGCACATTGAGGGCGAAGCGGACGAGAACGCCGCAAGTCGCGCACGGGTTCTCAGGCGCCATGTCATCGGAGTACTTGGCTTTGCACTCCGGGCAGCGGCCCGCTTCCGACTCCCACCTTTTCCGCTCAGCTTCGGCGATCGCTCGCCTTCGCTCGGATGCGCGATCCATGTCGGCACCGCAGGCGTGCGGCTCGTCCGTTCGCGTGTGGCGAGTACGATTCACAGCTCTGCCCCCCTCATCGACGCAAGCCCCATTCGGGGCCACCTCGAAAAAAAGTGGACAGAGGCGGAATCGAACCGCCGACACCAGGATTTTCAGTCCTGTGCTCTACCTGCTGAGCTATCTGTCCGGTTTCGCAGGTCGGGCAAGGCCCAACTGGTGCGAGCACGGTAGTTTAAGAGGCCACGCGGCCACGTCAACGAGACCGGCGCGACTTCCCGCAGGTTCGGGCGGAAATCGCCGGTGACGCTGCCTCTGCAGCGCACAACCGCACCAGACAGCAAAAGCCCGGCCGCTGTCACGGCCGGGCTTTCCGATCTCATCCAGCGTGCGGCATTCCCGTCAGACGGTGATTTCCGGCACGACGTACGGCTTGCGGTATTCACGCGACAGCCGCTGGCTGGCGGCCTCGTTGCCGATAAATTTCTCGGCCTTGCCGTCCATCGTCAGCGATTCGCCCCGGGTGAGGATCGGCTGATCGACCGGGACGCCGTTGGCCGCCAGGTGCTCGATCATGCGATCGAACGAGTCTGACAGCACGGCATTCCCCTTGATCGACTGGCTGATTTCGTGCGGCGTCGCCTTCTTGCCCAGCTGATACGACACATTGCCGGTGTGGCAGAGGGCGCTGGAGAGGTGCCCTTCGAGAATGTCGCCGTTCAGGTCCTCGACCTTTCTCGAACGCATCGCCTTCAGGAAGTTCTCGTAGTGGTCGCCCCCTCCCTTCCAGGACTTCACGACCTCGCCATCGGGTGAGTACGCGGTCGCTGCGGAGTAGCTGGGGACGACGACGTACCCCTTCTCGCACTGGACAATCACGCCCACGCCGGAGCCGCGATATTTGTCCATGTTTTCGCCCCAGCCTTTGTCCTGGAACTCTTTGGACTTCGGCAGGCCGCGGACTTCGAAGATCAGCGGCGCTTTGGCGTAGTTGTGCAGAATGACCTGCGTGTTCGGCGTATCGCCGGCATCGACGTATCCGAGCCGGCCGCCGAAGCTGACGACTTCCGGCGACAGTTCCATTTCACCGAGGAACCAGCGGGCAATGTCCATCTGGTGGATCCCCTGGTTGCCCAGGTCGCCGTTGCCCGTGTTGTAGTCCCAGTGCCAGTCGTAATGGAGCTTGGGGCGATACAGATCGACCATCGCCGCCGGACCGCACCACAGGTCGTAGTCAATTTCCGCCGGAATCACGAGCGGTGTGTCGAGCTTGCCGATGCTCTTGCGGGGCTTGTAGCAGGTGCCGATGGCGTACTGGATGGCGCCGAGGTTCCCTTCCTGCACCCACTTGACGGCTTCGGCCAGGCTCGGGCTGGAACGGCTCTGCGTGCCTGTCTGGCAGATGCGGCCGTACTTGCGCGAGGCATTCACCGCCTGGCGGCCTTCCCACACATTGTGCGAAACCGGCTTCTCGACGTACACGTCCTTGCCGGCCTGCATGGCCCAGACGGCGGTGAGCGCGTGCCAGTGGTTCGGGGTGGCGGTGGTGATGGCGTGAACAGCGGGGTCGTCGAAGACCTTCCGCATATCCTTGACGAACTGGGGCGGCTTGCCGCCAGTCATTTTGGCGATGCCAGCGGCCCGGGCCTGCCCCACTTCTTCGTCGGCGTCGCACACGTAGCGGACTTCCACATCGCTGCGGGTGGCCAGCCCCTTGATGTGGTCCTGCCCGCGACCGTTCACGCCGATGAACGCCACGCTGATCTTTTCGTTCGGGCTTTTGCTCGCCGGCGCCTGTGCGCCGACGACCCATTCCGTGTTGCCCAGCGACGCAGCGGCAGTGGCGCCGAAGGCCGCATGTTGCAGGAAATGTCGACGGTTCAGGGACATCAAGGTCTCCGTGATGAACGCGGGAGGGAGTGGGAGGCAGGAACAGAGATGCTACGACGAGGAACGTCGAAGTTCAAACTTGGCAGCCCGCATTGATTGAAGGGGCGATGGGGCAGGCTTTGTGGACGATCCGGGGGAACCTACCCAAGCGCGGGCCACGATCGGGAGAGCGAAGCGGGGCTGAGCCGCGTCCGGATTGACTTCACTCCCTGCGATCTGGGCCATCCCGCCAGCCCTGGTGATTGAGCGATCTTTCCCGGACGCTTCCGGGCGGGCGACAAGCTTGTGAACATTGGGCAGCCAGTTGCCGGCTGCGGCCTTGCCCAACCATTTTCCTTCAGACGCTCGCACGGCGAAAAACCAACGGACCCGAATGTCTTCGCCGGCCCCGCTCCCCATCGATGCCGTCCTGCCCGCGCTGCACGCAGCGCTGGCGGGGTCGAACACCCTCGTCCTCCAGGCGCCGCCGGGCGCGGGCAAGACGACCCGTGTTCCGCCCGTCCTCGCCGATGCCGACTGGGCGGCCGGAAAACTGGTCATCATGCTCGAGCCGCGACGCATGGCCGCGCGTGCCGCCGCCAGACGCATCGCACACGAACGGGGGGGCGCCGTCGGCGGGGAAGTCGGTTATCAGGTCCGCTTCGATGAGAAGAAGTCTCGCGACACCAGGGTCCTGGTGGTCACCGAAGGCGTGTTTCTTCGCCGCATTCAGCAGGATCCATTTCTGGACGGGGTCGCCGCGGTTGTGTTCGACGAGTTCCACGAACGGAACCTGCTCAGCGATGTCGCCCTGGGCATGGTGCGACGGGTCCAGCAGACGGTGCGCGCCGACTTGCGGGCCGTGTTGATGTCCGCCACCCTCGATCCGGCGCCGATTTCCGCGGCCCTGGGGGGCTGTCCGATCCTTCGCAGCGAGGGCCGGGCGTTTCCGGTGGACGTGAAATACCTCGGCCGCGCGTCGCGCGACCCGCTCCCCGTCGCCGCGGCGGCCGTCATCGAACAGGCCGTCACGACCGCGGCCGGCGACGTGCTGGTTTTTCTGCCGGGCGTTGGCGAAATCCACCGGACGGCCAGCGCGATCGAACCCCTGGCGCGTTCGCTGAACCTGGCCGTTCTGCCGCTATACGGCGACATGCCGCCGGAAGAGCAGGATGCCGTGCTGGCCCCTGGTCCGCGCCGCAAGGTGGTGCTGTCCACAAACGTCGCCGAAACATCGCTCACCATTGAGGGCGTGCGGATTGTCGTCGATAGCGGGCTGGCGCGCAGCATGCGCTACGATCCGCAGTCGGGCCTCGACAAGCTCGAGTTGTCGAACATCTCGAAGGCGTCGGCCGACCAGCGGACCGGACGGGCAGGACGGACCGAGCCCGGCATCTGCTGGCGCATGTGGGACGAAGCGGCCCAGCGCGCCCGTCCCGATCGCGAACTGCCGGAGATCGCGCGGGTCGACCTCGCCAGCGCCGTGCTCATGCTGAAAGCGTGGGGCGAGGCGGACATTCTCGCGTTTCCCTGGCTCGATCCGCCGTTTGTCGACAGCGTCCAGCTCGCTGAGAGGCTGCTCACGCGACTCGAGGCGCTCGACGACCGCGGCGCGGTCACGTCGCTGGGGGAAACGCTCGCGAAACTGCCGACTCATCCCCGGCTCGCCCGGCTGGTAATCGAAGGGCATCGTCGCGGCGACGCCCGGCGGGTCTCGCTGCTGGCGGCATACCTGTCGGAACGCGATCCCTTTTCGAATCCGCGGCACGGAGGAGGACGCACGTCGCTGGCCACAACTCGCTCAACACGTTCGCACTCCGATGTCGTCGACCGGCTCGGCGCCATCGAACGTTTTCTGGCGACCGGACAGGAGCAGACCCCCTGGGGAGAACTGCATCGCGGCGGAACCCGGATGATTCAGCAGGCGGCCGACCAACTGCGACGGGCGGCCGAGTCGGAGCTGGGACGCATCGTCGACGCGGCCCCCGCCAGCGACGAAACCGTCCAGCGCTGCCTGCTGGCCGCCTATCCCGACCGGCTGGCGAAGCGCCGCGATCGCGGCAGCGACCGCGCCATCATGACAGGCGGCCGCGGCGTAAAGCTGGCCCCGGGGTCCTGCGTGACGGATGCGGAGCTGTTCGTCTGCGTCGACATCATGGACGCCCAGCCGGACGCCATCGTGCGGCTCGCCTCGGCTGTAGAACGCGAGTGGCTCCCTCCGGAACTGGTCGCCACACGCGACGAACTGTTTTTCCATCCGTCGCAGAAGCAGGTCGTGGCCCGGCGGCGCGTGTTGTGGGACGACCTGGTCCTCAGCGAAACGCCGATCGCCACTCCCGCAGGCGACGCCGCCGCGGCGGTGCTGTTCGAGGCCGCCCGCACCAGCTGGTCGGCGGTGTTTCCCGAAGACGCCGACGTGGCGGGCTACCTCACCCGGGTGCAGTCGCTGGCCACGTGGATGCCCGATCGGCAGCTGCCGGCGTTCGACGAACCGCAACGGCTGGAGGTCCTCCGCGCGCTCTGCGATGGCCGGCGGTCGTTCGCTGAACTGCGGGCTGCGCCGTGGCTGAACGCCATCAAGAACACGATGACCTGGGAGCAGCTGCAGCTGGTTGATCGCGAAGCCCCCGAACGGTTCTCGCTTCCCTCCGGGAAATCGTACCGGCTGCAGTATGAGCCAGGCCGGCCTCCCGTTCTGGCCGCCCGCATTCAGGATTTCTTCGGACTGCGCGAGACGCCCCGCATCGCCGGGGGCCGCGTGAAGGTGTTGCTGCACCTGCTCGCTCCCAACATGCGTCCCCAGCAGGTCACGGACGACCTCCCCAGTTTCTGGCAGAACACCTATGCCGAAGTGCGAAAGGAACTTCGCCGGCGTTATCCCAGGCATCAGTGGCCGGAGGATCCGACGGTGATGTTCAGGGAATAGACCATTTGCATGGTTCCTGTGCAGGCGATTGGACTCGTTCCGGCTCGTGGATGCCCGGTTTTCGCCTGCGGAAGCCTGCAAACCAGTTCTGAAGATGCTCCAGAGGCCGCGCGGATGTCGGGCAGGTCGGCCGGCCGGTTTCGGAAGCGGGCCAATGCCGTCCGGCAGGCGCGCGTCAAAGTGGGCTTTACGCGCGATCCACCGGAAACGGGATCGCGTCATCGATGCGTTCGAGGCCCAGCCGCCACATCACGAGCCGGTCGAAGCCCAGGGCGACGCCAGCGCAGTCCGGCAGCCCCCGATTCATCGCGGCGAGCAGCCGGCTTTCGACCGGCAGCGAACTGGCCCCGGCCGCGATCCGGATGTCGTTCTGCCGGTTCATTCGCCGGCGGAGCTCATCGGCGTCCGTCAGTTCCTGATAGCCGTTGCACAGCTCGACAGCGCCGAGATACAGCTCGAACCGTTCGGCGACCAGCGGCTCCTCCGGGCGAACCCGCGCCAGGGCCGACTGCGACGCCGGGTAGTCGTACAGGAACACCGCCGTGCGGGTCGCCAGCCAGGGCTCGACCCGTTCGGCCAGCAGCAGGTTCAGCCATCCGTCCCGGTCCTGTTCGTCCAGCGAGTCGGGCGCGGAGACATTCAGGCGGGCTGCGAGGCCGATCAGTTCGGGCGTCGGCAGCGCGAGCACCCGCGTGCCGATGGCGCGTTCAAAGGCCTCATCGTAAGCGACTCGCTCGAAACGCTCTGGCAGTGCGACAGGCGGCGCGTTCGCATCGAGCGCCAGCCCGGCGATGTGCCGGAGGAACTGTTCGGTGAAGGTCATCTGGTCGTGGTAGGAATCGCCGACGCGGTACCACTCGAGCATGGCGAACTCGGGGTTATGCCGCGGGCCGCGTTCGCCGCCGCGGAAGACGTGACCCAGCTGATAAATGGCGTCGGCGCCGGCGACCAGCAGCCGCTTCATCGCGAACTCGGGAGAGGTCTGCAGATACAGCGGACCGGTCGTCGAACTCAGTCCCGACACGAGCACCACCGGATCGATCCAGGCGTCGATGCAGGTGTCGCGGGACAGATGGGGCGCATCAACCTCGAAGTAGCCGTGGTCGTCGAAAAACCGGCGGGTGGCCGCGAGCAGCGCGGCCCGCCGGCGAAGCACTTCCAGCGAGGCGGTCGGAAGAAAACTCATTGATCGCAGATCACTGAAGGGTCTCGCGAGCAGCGCCGATTGAGCCGGTTCGCCTGCGAACCGTGGCGTGTCCTGCCGCTGCACCTGGATGACACGCGCCTTAGGCCACGACCCGCGCCATCAGCGGGCGCTGCCGGCGAGCGGCGTCGGGGGGCGGTCGGCGAAACCATCAAACGGCAGCCCGGCCTTCGAGAGTCGCCATCAGGTGTTTCCGCAGGTCGCGCAACGTAATCGGCTGCACCAGCAGGTTGACGCCCGGCAACTCCGCCGCCAGCTGAGACTTCAGCTTCGCCTGCCCCTCGCTCAGCACGATGACAAACTGCGTGTCGCGCATGCGGTTCATGTCGCGCAGCCGGGCGTTTTCCGTCTCCAGTTTGTCGCCGAGAATGTCGCCCATCAACACCGCGCAGTCTGGCGGTGTGGAGTTCACCCGCTGAATCGCGCGGTCGATGTCCCCCACGAGAATCAGCTTGAACCCGTGCCGCGAAAAATAGTCCCGCAGCACATCCTGATGCTTGGGACGGTTCTCGATGCACAGAATGGTGGGCTGCGATGCTTTCGCGGCCGCGGCCGGCTCCGCAGGGTCGGCCGCAGCCGGCTTCGGCGGTTCCGGCGCCACGACCGGCGTGACGGTTCCACCAAGTTCGCGAATGATGGTTTCCATTTCGAAAACCAGTTCTCCCGGCGTCTGAAACCGTAGATCGGGGTTCGTCTGCATCAGCCGGTCGACCACGCCCGCCACCTTGTACGGCAGCCGCGGATCGATCGACGTGACCGGACGCACATCGCGATACCGTCCGAACCGCTTGCGCTCTTCGCGGTCGCGCGTGGACGGATACGGCGGCTGCCCGGTCAGCAGTTCAAACATGATGCCGCCGAGGAAGTAGAGGTCGCTTCGGCAATCGTTGCGGGGCGCGTTCGTGTGCCGTTCAAGCGTCGAATACTCCAGCGCGGTCTGCATTTCGTCGCCGCCGACGCGTGCGAAGACCGATTCCTCGGCCGCCAGACCGAAGTCGATCAGCTTGGCCACGCCGCTGGCGCTCATCAGCACGTTGGTCATTTTCAGATCGCGATGCGTGATCCCCTTCGTCAGGGCGTAATCGAGCCCCCGCGCGATGTCGAGGACGAACCGGCACGTTTCCAGCGGCGACAGCTTGCCGCGAATCTTCAGAAAGTTGCGCAGGTTTCCCCCTTCAACAAACTCCATCGTGATGAAGTGAAACTTGCCCTGTGTCGAGCACTCGTAGACGGGAACGATGTTCGGGTGCTGCAGCTTCTGGCCCAGTTCCCCTTCGCGATGGAACAGGTTCACAATTTCGCGGTCGCCGCTCCAGCGTTCGCGCAGCAGCTTCAGACCGATCATCCTCCCATCGACCACCGACGCGGCCCGGTAGACGCGGGCGAAACTGCCCGAGGCATTGCGGTACAGCAGCTTGTAGTCCCCCAGCACCAGCCCGTCGGTGTCCCCTTTTTTGATCCGCTCGATCTGCATCGCCGTCAGCAGCTGGCGGCGCTCCAAAGCGACCAGGGCGGCGTCCGTCTTCAGCCCGGCGACGGATGCGATGAGGTCGGCCGGCAATTCACGGGCGTTCAGCAGCCGCAGACGGACCAGCTGATCGATGAGTTCTTCAGGAGTTGAGGGGAGCATTGCGGACGCGCGGTTCGCGGAGAGGACCCCGCCAGGACATGACAATCGGCTGCCTCAACACCTTCGGGCGCATCGGGACAGGGGTCAATTGTCAGGACCGCGGGTTGTCACAACAAGCGGCAGGCCCAGCCGGTCGTTCCATTCCTGTCAAATGCATCGCCTGCGGGCGACGGCGGAATCGTAACAACGCCGCAAGTCGCGTCAACGTGTGGAAATATGCCGCACAAGCCGGCAACGCTGCTTCACGCCGCAGAGGGGGCAGACGCCGCCAAAGGCAGATTGGATCGACCCGGATGGCGTCGCCCAAGGGGCTGCAACGGGTCGACGTGGCAGTTCCCGGGATCCCCATGAACTCAAAACGGCAGCGTCTCCTCAGATTCCATGCTGCCGCGAGAATCGGCCGCGGACCGCCGCCGCGGCATCAGCAGTTCCCGGGGCTCGTCCAGTCCCAGCGTCCGGGCCGCGGCAAAGTAAGTCGCGACGCCAATGCCAATCGCGGTCGCCAGTTGCAGCAGCCGCTGGCTCCCCAGCCACGGAACCGCCAGCACGAGTCCGCAGGCGGCCATCATCAGCAGCGTGGCCGCCAGGGCGCGCAGGCTGCGGTCGCGGAAACGGGGCCAGTCGACCGCAATCGACGTTCGCTGGAGCAGCCAGAACGCCAGCGCGAGGTGGAACACCGTGGTCGCCGCGGTGGCGGCGGCGAGTCCGACGCCCCCGGCGAACCAGGCGCCCAGGGGCGTCAGCACCAGATTGACCCCCACCGCCGTCAGCCCCGTCCGCAGCGGTGTGACCCGATCCCCCACCGAAAAGAACCCCCGGTGAATCAGCAGCAGTGCGACCGCGGCCCACGCGACCGAACCGTAAACCGCCATGATCTGGCTGGTCAGCAGGGCGTCGGCAGCCGTGAATTCCCCCCGCTGAAAGAGGACAGCCGTCACCGGGCCGGCCAGCACGACCAGTCCGCCGCTGGCCGGCGCCGCCACGCTCAGCGCGACCGTCAAGCCATGCGTCAGGTCTTCCTTCAGTTTCCCGAATTCCTGCCGGGCGGCATGTGCGGCGAGAGTGGGAAACAGCACGGTGCCAACGGCCACGCCGATCAGACCCAGAGGGAACTGATACAACCGCTGCGCGAAGTACAGCGCTGCCGCCGTCCCCGGTTCGACGATCGCCTCCCCGCCCGCCCAGGCCGTCACCGCCGGAGAGGCGAAAATCCAGGCGACGAGCGTATCGAGCACCGTGTTGAACTGCGAAATCGAGGCCGCCGCCACCGTGGGCAACATCGCCCGGAACACTCCCCGCGCCGTCGCCCGCGATTCATCGTCTGGCGTCTGCAAAGTCCAGCCGCTGGACCGCAGCACCCCCAGCGGCAGCAGCAACTGCAGCAGCCCGCCGACAAGCAGCGATGCCGCGATCCACCGGATCCGCCGCTCCGGGTCGACCAGCAGCAAAGCCGTCAGCCCAACCGCCAGCAACCACCATACATTCAGAAGGACAGGAACAAACGCCGGCCACACAAACCGCCGCTGCGCCTGCAGAATCGCGCTCGCCAGCGCCGCCAGGCAGATCAGCAGCAGATAGGGCGTCATGAGCGCCAGCAGCTCGATCAGTCTCAGCTGGTAAGACGATTGTGCTGCGCGATGCAGCGCCGCAAGACCGGCTTCCGACACGGCCACGAACAGCACCAGCAGCCCCGCCAGCCTCCGGGCCACGGCCGTGGCCAGCCGCTTTGCCGCTGCATCCCCCCGGTTCGCCCGTGTCGCCACGAATGCCGGCAGAAACGCCGTGGTGAGTGCCCCTTCGCCGAACAGGCTCCGCGCAAGATTGGGAATGCGAAACGCCAGCGTGAACGCATCCAGAATTTCCCCCAGCCCGAACACCGCCGCCATTGCCGAATCGCGAGCGAACCCGAGAATGCGGCTGACGAGCGTCAACAGGCTGACCGTGCGGAACCCGGACAGCGATGTTCGGCGTTCGGCAGTGGGGGCGTCCGTGCTCATCACCGGCGTGTGCTGCAGCGCCCCGGACGGAAGGCTTGATGCCCGCCGTTCGCTGGCTCTCCAATGGGAAAGATTTCCGCGGCATAGTGGCGGGAACAACGCGAATCGGAAAGGTCGAACTGGGGATGAACGACATTCACATCAGTGGCCTGCCGCTGGATGAAGCGGCCCGTGCCGAGGCCGTCCGACATCTCAACGGGCCCATTCAGGTCGCCCTCGTTCCTGCCGCCACGGCGCCCACCTTGCCCAATCCCTGGCGGAGACTTCCCCCCGCCGTGGCGTGTCTCGTCGCCGACCCCGGCGACTGGGCGGCGGTGGCGTCCACCAATCCGCTTCCGGCCTCGCGCGACCAGCAGCCGTTGCGATCGCACCTGGCGACCGCGTTCGGCCAGGGCCAGGCGATCGTTCTCGATTCCCGGACGATGGCGACCGACGCGCCGTTGCCATCCCTGACGCCAACGGAAGCGCCCCTTCCGGACTGGCTCCGGAACAGTGTCGAAGGCATCGCAGACGCGGTCGGCCCCGTCCGTTCCAGAACCGATCTCACGGCCCTGCAGGCCGGCATCCTGCAGCTGGGCGACTTCCTCACGCCCAGCCACGAGCATTCACAGTCGATTGAAGGGCGGGGAAAGCGCCGGGCGGGCGACTACTGGCACGCCATCAACCACCGCCGCGAGCCCGATTACGGAAACGCCAAATACTGGTTCCGGCATGTCGGCAATCACCCGCTGTTCGCCGAACTCGCTGCGGTCGTCCCCGATCTCGCCGGGGAATTCTCCCCCGCCATTCAGTCTCGCAGCCAATCGCTCATCGAGTCCGGGCGGCTCGATCCGTTTCACGTCGTCGACCTCGTCAGCGATGCCTGTCGCCGCCACGACCGCGAGCTGATCCGCTTTGCCGAACGCCTGCAATGGATCGAAATGGTCGCGCTGCTCGAGTGGACGCTGCAGGATGCCACTGGCTGACGCGCCGCTGCCCGGCTATGCGTGCGGGCCGTTCAGCGGGGCCGCTGCCGGCGCATCGGGCGCGGGGGGGACCGCGGACAATTCGTCAGTCGGTCCCGGCGCACTCGCCCCCTTCTCCAGGCCCGCCCAGCGTTTCAGCGTCGTCCACGCCGATCGATAGGTCCCCGCCTCCAGCAGCGATTCCGTCCAGGTCCGCTGGTCTGCATGGAAGTTCTTCCACACCGCTTCCACATACGGCTCGTAGGTGCTCTCCAGCGTCTGGAACAGCCCCTGTTCGTTGATCCGCGACAGCGAATCGACGTAATGCCGGAACACCGCGCGGTTCACAATCTGGCCCGCCACCATCACGCTCGTCAGCGTTCCCTGCGACACCGCCTTCACCGTCGAAATCGTCTGCATGGCGACGACTCCGGACACGCCCAGCAGGCTGACGTTTTCCTTCGCGGCGAGACCTTTCATCTCGCCCCAGAACTTTGCGATTTCCGCCTCCGGAAACAGCATCCGCGGATCGGCCCCCAGCAGCGCCTTCCGCGTCTGGTCGAGCGACGCCTTCAGCTCAGCGACCGACAGCGGCGGCTGATCGAGTGACGACGCGGCCGTTCCCGACGCCTGCTGGACGGCCTCCAGCAGGTCGTCCACCTTGTGGATGGTCGAGGCGTCGTCGATCAGTCCCTGGGCCTGCAGTTCACGGGCCAGTTCCTGCATGTACGACTTCGATCCATACGCCAGGTCGCTGACGATCGCCAGCACCCACAGGGGAGACGTATGCAGCGTCGCCAGGCCCGCAAAATCCATGAAGTTGCCGACGGCCTTCCGCGCCACGTAGTTCTCTGCCAGAGGAGGCGCGTTCGGATCCACCGGCAGGGCCACGCCGCCGATGTTGCCGATCACGAAGTTCAGCGAATTCCGGACAACCACCTCGTAGGTTTTCGAATCCTGAAACGAGCGCGGCACGAGGAAGCCGGCGAGTTCCTTGGCGGTTCCGGCCGTCAGCCCCGCCGCACTGCGGGCGAAGCGTTCCGGCAGCGATGCGCCGTACCGCAGGAAATCGAACAACGAGCGATCGGCCGGCTCGGAAGCGGGCGCGGCGGGGGAAGTCGGATCGGTGCTCATGAGGTCGGTCCCGCTCCTGTCCAGAATTCCGCAATCCGGCGCGCGGCCCGACCGGCCTATTTGCCGGCCGACCGGGATTTCCGGGCCGAGGGCGTTTTCGCCGGGACAGTCCGCTTCACCTTCCGGACCGTCGCCGCCCCCTTCCCCTTGGCAACGTGTCCATTGCCGTTTTCGATCACCTGAAAATCGACGGCGTCCTTCTTTTTCGGATTCCCGTTGTAATTGACGGTAATCTCCTCCCCCGCCTTGATGTCCCGCAGCGCCACAAACTCCTTCGTGTCCTGCTTGCCGTCGTAATAACGGGCGTTCGGCTCGAAACTGTGGTTGTACAGCGAGCCATAACCCAGCGCGATGGCCGACGTTTTCTTCGTCCATTCGAACACATAGGTCGCCATCTTCGCCCCTTCGCATTCGGCGTTGTCGAACACGATCAGCGGCACGATTTCAAATGTCGTCCCCTTCTTGATGTCCTTCCGGGCGAAGACGCCACGTCCCTTGCCCGGCGATTTGCGCACTTCCAGTGCATCGGAATGAGTCAGCTTCACCTGAGTCGGCCTTCTTGAAATGTCGTGATTGAAACGCGTTCATCCGCGTCGCGCGCATGCCGCGGACCAGACCAGGCGCAGGACGGCCAGGCGGTCCGGCGCCAAACCCGGTGTTGAAAGGCCGGGTTTGATCTGGGAGACTGACGGTCTTGAACGCGAAGTCGCCGTCGTCCTGGCGGGAAGTTATGGTCAGGACGAGGTCATTGGTCAATCGGTCGACGCAGGCTGTGCAGAAGGCGCCTCCCGGCGCACGTGACTGCATTCACGGGCCGCCGCCATGCGTCCGGCACGCAGCTCGCCAACGGCGGTCTCCGCATGGCGCAACACGGATCGTTCGCCCTGTGCAGTGAAAGGCAGTCATGTCGGAGTCGTCGGCAAAACATTCTTCTCAGGGTCCATTCTTCCTGTGGCACGGGCTGACGATCTCAAAAGCCCTCCGCCTGCTGGCCATGCGGCCCCCCATCGATCTGTCGCGCTGGTACAAGCTGGCCCTCATGCCCGGAACGGCGGCGTTTTCGTCGCTGTTCGCCGGCATCGAATCGTTGAGATTCCAGTCGAAAATCAACGCCACCGAAGTCAAGGAGCCCCCGGTCTTCGTCCTGGGGTTCTGGCGCTCGGGCACCACCATGCTGCACAACCTCGTCGCCAGCGATCCGCAGCTCTGCTACCCCAACTATTATCAGTGCCTCTACCCGCACCACTTCCTGTCGACGGAATCCTGGCTCGCGCCCCCCACCGCCCGGTTCCTGCCCGAAACCCGGCCCATGGACAACCTGCCCGTCGGCTGGGACATGCCGCAGGAAGACGAAATCGCCCTCTGCGTGCTGTCGCTGGCCAGCTGCTACCTGCAGGTCATCTTCCACGACGATGTCGCGAAGTATGAACGCTTCCAGGACATGGCCAATTGCACCGAGACCGAACGCCAGGCCTGGATGGGCGCCCTCGATTACCTGATCCGCAAGCTGACGCTCAAGCACCAGAAACGGGTGGTCCTGAAATCTCCCTCGCACACGATGAAGATCCCGTACCTGCTGAAGCTCTATCCCGACGCCCGGTTCATCTACATCTATCGCAACCCCTACGCCGTGTTTAAGTCGGCCACGCACCTCCGGCGGACGATGTACATCGAAAACGGCATGTGCCGCCCCGAGTTCGGCGACATCGACGGCCGCGTTCTGGACGTGTACGAAAAGTGCTTCCACGTGTACGAGCGCGACAAACAGCTGATCCCGCCCGGACGGCTGTCGGAAGTCCGCTTCGAAGACTTCGAACAGGATCCGCTGCTGCACCTCGAACGGATCTATCGCGAAATCGACCTCGGCGGCTTCGACAGCCTGCGAGCCAGAATCGAGCCGCAGATGGCCGAGCTGAAGCGCTACAAGAAGAACCGCTTCAAACCCGATGCCGAACGGATGGAGAAGGTTTACTCCCGCCTGCGCGCGGCGTTCGACCGCTACGGGTATCCGTCGCCCATGGAAGAAACCGAAATCGTCGCCGCCTGAAGCCCGGCATCGTCTCCAAAGTTCATCGCTCACCCGCCCCGATTGAGCCGGTTCGCTCGCGAACCGTCGCGTGCCCTTCCGCGACACACGGACGACGCACGCCGCAAACGGCGCACTGCGATGGGGCGTCCGCGTCGCCCCTCAATACGTCACCGACGCCAGGTACAGCCCCTGCGCCGGCGCCGTCTCGCCCGCCTGCGAGCGGTCGAGCGCCTCGAAGGCGGTTTGAAAATCGCCCACGCTCCAGGTGCCGCGTCCAACCTTCACCAGCGTGCCCACAATCGCCCGCACCATGTTGTACAGGAAGCCATTCCCGACAATCTCGAAAACGACGAACTCGCCCGGGCCAGTTCCTGACGCGCACTCCTGACCCACCGCCGTCGGATGCCACACGGCCCACGGCCCGGTGCGCACCAGGCGGGCCTCCACAATCGTGCGAATGCTGGTCCCGGTGTTCGGCCAATGCGATTCAAAACTCCGGAAGTCGTGCGTCCCCACCAGCAGGTCCGCCGCCGACTGCATGGCGGCCAGGTCGAGCGGCCCGTGAAACCGCCAGACGAACGGACGCAGAAACGGATCGTCCACGCGCGACTCGAGAATGACGTAACGATACCGTTTCTGCTTCGCGGCGTAGGTCGCGTGGAAATCGAGCGCCGCCTCGCTGGCGTCGCGGACGACGATGTCCGGCGGCAGTTTGGACTGCAGGGCCGGCCGCCATTTCTCGGTCGGTATTGTCGAATGGGTGACGAAGTTCGCGACCTGCCCCAGGGCATGCACGCCCGCATCCGTCCGGCCCGCCGAGAGGAGACTGACCTGCTCCCCCGTCAGCGTCCTGATCGCCTCCTCAATCGTGGACTGGATGGAAACGCGATCCGGCTGCACCTGCCAGCCGGCGTACCGCGTGCCATCGTAAGCCAGAGTGAGACGAATGTTCCGGGGCATGAGGAAAGCATGAGGGATGACGGCGAAAGGATGAAGGATGCCGAAACACCCGCGAGCCGGGAAGCAGGATTTGTCATTGGTCAAATGGTCATCGCGAAAAGCTGACCACTGACCAATCAAATCCCCCTGAATCCTGATCCCTGATCCCTGATCCCTGATCCTTGATCCCTGATCCTTGCCCCCACCCGCCCGCGAACGTACTCTCCCCCCCGCACGTCTCGTCAGGCGTCCGACGTTCCTCCGGGAGCGCGGACAGGAAGCCGGTGAAAATCCGGCGCGGGACCGCCGCTGTAAGCGAGGAGGAGTCCGGACAACAGGCCACTGCCATCGGTCGATGGTGGGAAGGCGTCCGGAAGCCGTTCGACTCGCAAGCCAGAAGACCGCCTGACGGATGCGCCACGATGCTTCGGCCAATGAGCATCGGAAGGCAGTTCAGCGGGGCTCGTTGTCGTCCCCCGGGCCTTTCCGCGCGGCCGACCGCACGTGGCTGGGAAAGGACCGGCTGTCATGGTTTCTCGTCGTCGCGCGCCGCTGCGCGCCTTCACCCTCATCGAGCTGCTCGTCGTCATCGCCATCATCGCGATCCTGATTGCGCTGCTCCTCCCCGCCGTGCAGCAGGCCCGCGAGGCCGCACGCCGCACGCAATGCCGGAACAACCTCAAACAGTTCGGCCTGGCGCTGCACAACTACCACGATGTCTACCGCGCGTTCCCCAAAGGGGGTTACGGCGGCGGACTCGGAGCCCCCGCCCTGTACGAAACGGCCAACGCCCGCGGCTGCCGGTCGATGAGCTGGGGAACCGTACTGCTGCCGTATCTCGATCAGGCTCCGCTGTACAATCAGTGGGACCAGAATCAGTGGTACCTGCAGGGGAGCAACATCGCACTCGCGCAGACGCCGCTGAGTGCCTTCAAGTGCCCCACCAGTCCAGTCTCCGAGCTTCGGGCCAACGGCGACAACATCTCGTCGACGCCGCAGTTCGCCCGGACCGATTATTCCGGCAACTATGGCGAACGCGCGCTCCGCTGTTTTCCCGCCACCAACTGCGCCAACAACTACGCCGATGTCGGCGACAATTCGGGACAGCCGCGCGGAACCATGATGCTGCAACCCAACATGAACTTCCTGGCGCTGACGATCGGCGTTCGCGACATCACCGACGGCACGTCCAACACCGTGATGATCGGCGAAGCCCCCAATGCGATTCACGGGCTGTGGGCCGGCCACAAAAACGTGATGGATCAGAGCGCGCCGCTCAACGGCAAGCTCGCGACGTCCAGCCCCTGGCAGTCCTGCCTCATCCCGGCCTCCCAGGCGGCCAACGCCGGCAAGCTCGGCTGCGATGTCGGCAGCCAGGACTTCCACAGCTTTCACACGGGCGGCGCCCATTTCACTTACGCCGATGGGTCGGCCCGCTTCTGCAATGAAAGCGTCGACATCAAGATCCTCGCCGCCATCCTCTCCCGCAGCGGCGGCGAAGTCGTCGGCGAGTACTGAGTGACGCCGCCAGCTCCCCGGCTTCCTTGGAGCAGCCGGGGAGCGGCTCAGGCGCGATGCCTGTTCTCCCAACAGGTCGCGACGATCCGCAGCGTGTCGTAGCTCACGCGACCTTCGAGGTGTTCAAACAGCGGCTTCAGCGGCCGCGGCCCGAGCACTTCGATCGCCGCCTCGACATCGCGGCGATCGTTCTCGGTGACCCATGTCGAGCAATCGGTGATCCGCTTGGACGTCAGATAATCCGACAGATACGTGCTCACGGTGCTGGCCGCACGGCCCAGCTTCTCGGCCACCTGTGTCACCGTGAGGCCCTCGGCAAAGAGTGGTTCCGCCTGGTAGCTGCCATGCGGCCGGCTGCGGGGGGCGGGGGGCGGAGCGGCGCTGGGGGCAGCGGCATCCGTCGACACCTGGTTCTGCACGCACCAGGTCACGATCGCATCGACAAACATCGTGCCGAATTCGGCCCGCTTGTGGGCCCCGATGCCAGGCACTTTGGCGAACGTTTCCAGCGACGACGGCCTGAGCTGGGCCATCCCTTTCAGCACCGCATCGCTGCAGATGATGTAAGGCGGAACACTCCGCGCTTCCGCAATCGACTTCCGCAATTGCCGCAGTTCCTCGAACAGCTCCGGATGCTCAACCGGGATGTCCGAGGTTTTCGCGGAGGCAGCGCCCGACCTCGCCCGGCGGCCTTTCGACGGCAGCGTGAGCTGCACGTCGACCTCCCCCTTCAGCAGTCGGCGACCGGCCTCGGTAATGCGGAGAATGCTGTATTCGCCCTCGCGGACCAGAAAGCCCTGACCCGCCAGCTGGCCGATCCAGCTCGTGATATGTTCTTCCGATTCCCCGCCCAGCAGGCCGAACGTGGTGAGTTTGTCGTGGCCGTTCTGAATGATGCGGGCGTCCTCCTCGCCGCGCAGCACCTGCGCGGTGTAAGCCGCCCCGTAGCGCTGACCCTGACGATGAATCGAGGACAGGATTTTCTGGGCGATGGTGAGCGCATCCGGAACGCGAGGTTTGTCCGACGTGCACTGGTCGCACATTGAGCCGCAGTCGGACTCCAGGTCCTGCCCGAAATAGCGGACGAGGCTGCGGTGCCGGCAGACCGGCGACTCACAATACCCCAGCAGCTGGGTGAGCAGCTTTCGGGAATGCGGCTGCAGGGCTTCGGGCTGGTCGCCGATGCGCTGCTGCCACAGCATCACGTCCGACCCGGAATACAGCAGTACGCACTCGGCTGGCAGCCCGTCGCGCCCGGCCCGGCCGCTTTCCTGCTGATAATTCTCCAGCGACGCCGGCAGCGCCGCGTGGATGACATACCGCACGTTCGATTTGTCGATGCCCATCCCGAACGCGACCGTCGCGACGATCGTCTTCACGCGGTCGGCGATGAACGCATCCTGGTTCTTCTTGCGGATGTTCGCCTCCAGCCCCGCATGGTACGGAAGCGAGCTGTATCCGTTGGCATTCAGCTCCGCGCTCAGCGTTTCCACTTCCTTCCGGCTGAGGCAGTAAATGACCCCCGATTCATTCCGGTAGCGCTGCAGCACCTCGAAAATCTGCTCGCGCCCCTTCCCCTTGCCCCGTTTCTCAACCGTGTACGACAGGTTCGGCCGATCGAAGCTGCCGACCTGGATTTCAGGATCGCTGAGATGGAGTTGCTCGGCGATATCGTCGCGGACCTGGGCGGTGGCCGTGGCGGTGTACGCATGAATCGCGACGTTCGGACAATACTCGCGAATCGACCGCAGCTCGCGATATTCGGGCCGGAAGTCGTGCCCCCACATGCTCACGCAGTGGGCTTCATCGATCGCGAAGAACGAGATCTGTCCATCCGCCAGCAGGCGGTAGCCATCTTCCGAACGAATCCGCTCGGGGGCGAGATACAGCAGTTTGAGCCGGCCTTCCTGGAAGTCGCGCCGCACCTGCCGGCGCTCTTCCATCGTCTGCGTGCTGTTGAGGAACCCGGCCGCGACGCCGCAGTTCTGCAGGCTGTCGACCTGGTCCTTCATCAGCGAGATGAGGGGCGAGATGACGATCGCGCAGCCCTCCATGGTGACGGCCGGCGCCTGAAAGCAGAGCGACTTTCCGCCGCCGGTCGGCAGCACCACGACCGAATCGCGATGCTGCATGACGGACGACATCGCCTCGGCCTGCAGCGGCCGGAATTCGGAATACCCCCAGTATTTCAGCAGGTTCTGTTTGAGGGGCGAGAGCAGTTCAGACATTCATCAGCCGCGGGTTGGGGGATGCGGGTGATGATAATTTGTCCACGCCGAGGTACAAGGTGTCGACGGATCGACGACCGCCCCGAAATGCAGGTGCAGGATGAGCAAGTCTCCCCGGAAACCGCCGAAACGCGATCTCGTTCGGCGCACGATGCCCGGTTTGGCGGCGTCGAGCGAGTTCGATGAGGTCGTTCGACTGATCGACAGTGCCCGGGCTCACGCCGTGGCAACTGTGAATACCACATTGATCGACCTCTACTGGAAGATCGGAGAGTACATCAACGGACAGATCGAATCGGCCGCGTGGGGCGAAGGCGTCGTCGAGCAACTGGCCGCCCACATCGCCCGAAAACACCCCGGCCTGAGGGGGTTCACGCGCAGCAACCTGTTGCGCATGCGGCAATTCTACGCGACATACCGCGGCGATCAGATTGTCGCACCGCTGGTGCGACAATTGCCATGGACTCACAACCTGCTCATTCTGAGCAAGTCCAAACGGCCCGAAGAGCGGGAATTCTACATACGCACGGCAACGAACCAGAAATGGTCCAAACGCCATTTGGAGCGGCAAATGAACACCGCTCTCTTCGAGCGTGTTGTCCTGTCTCCGGCAAAAGTGTCATCACTGGTGACACAATTGCACCCCGACGCAATTGATGCCTTCAAGGACAGCTACGTCGTCGAATTCCTGAACCTTCCACCAGAGCATTCCGAGACCGATCTGCATCGCGGACTGGTCGAACATCTCAAGAACTTCCTGATCGAACTCGGCCGCGACTTCTGCTACGTCGGCAGCCATTATCCGGTGCAGGTTGGCGGACGCGATTTTGAACTCGATCTGCTGTTCTTCAACCGGGCGCTCAACTGCCTCGTCGCCGTCGAGCTGAAAGTCGTCGAGTTTGAGCCGGAACACCTTGGCAAGCTGCAGTTCTACCTGGAAGCGCTCGACCGGGATGTCAAAAAGCCGCACGAGCAGCCCGCGATCGGCGTCCTGCTTTGTGCGACAAAGAACTCGGAAGTGGTTGAGTACGCACTGAGTCGCACGGTGTCGCCGGCACTCGTCGCGCAGTACGAAACTCGCCTGCCCGACAGGCTGCTGCTGCAGGCCAAACTGCACGAATTCTACGCGCTGGCGGAAGCGCAGGTGGGCCGGGAATTGGACGCGTTGCCGCAACGACCCGCGAGAAAGCAGGCCGCCCGTCGAACCCGGAAATCAAGCGGGCGGCAGTGAATCACTGTCCGGACGGCAGAGCCAATCCTACGCCAGAATCTTGTGCACCACTTCCCCATGCACATCCGTCAGCCGGAACGGGCGGCCCTGGAATTTGAATGTCAATTGTTCGTGGTCGAAGCCCAGCAGGTGCAGGAGCGTGGCGTTCAGGTCGTGGACGTGGACGCGGTCGGTCGTCGCGTTGAAGCCGAGTTCGTCGCTCTCGCCGATCGTGATGCCGGGCTTCATGCCGCCGCCGGCGAACCACATCGTGAAGGCGTTCGGGTGATGGTCCCGGCCATCGTTGCCGCCCTGCACCATCGGCGTCCGGCCGAATTCGCCGCCCCAGATGACGAGCGTATCCTCGAGCAGGCCTCGCTGCTTGAGGTCTTTCACCAGAGCGGCACAGGCCTGGTCGGTGTCTTTGCAGTTGGCCTGCAGGTCCTTGGTCAGGTTGCCATGCTGGTCCCAGGCTTCGTGGAACAACTGCACAAACCGGACGCCGCGTTCAACGAGCCGGCGGGCGAGCAGGCACGAATTGGCAAACGACGCCTTGCCCGGCTCGGCCCCGTACATTTCCTGAATGTGCTTCGGCTCTTTCGAGATGTCCATCACGTCCGGCGCGCTCGCCTGCATCCGGTAGGCCATCTCGAACGAAGCGATCCGCGTTGCAATCTCCGGGTCGCCGACGGCGCCCAGCTTGATCTGATTCAACTGGCGAATCGCATCGAGCGATTCCCGCTGCAGGCGATCATCCACGCCGCGCGGGTTGGAGAGGTACAGCACTGGGTCCCCCGCACCGCGGAACTGCACTCCCGAGTAAACCGTCGGCAAAAAGCCGCTCCCCCAGTTGCTGTTGCCGCCGCTGGGCCCCTTCTTGCCCGTGCTGAACACCACAAAACCAGGCAGATCGCGGGCTTCGCTCCCCAGTCCGTACAGCGACCACGCCCCGAAGCTCGGCCGGCCAAACTGCTGCGAACCCGTGTTCATCATGATCTGCGCCGGCGCGTGGTTGAACGCGTCCGTCGCCATCGACTTCACGATCGTGATGTCATCCACGATCTGCGCCGTATACGGCAGCAGCTCCGACAGCTCGGCCCCGCAGTCGCCATGCTTCGCAAACTTGAACTTCGGCCCCAGCAGTTTTGAATTCGGGTTGATGAAGGCGGCCCGGTAGCCTTCCAGCAGTTCTTTCGGCGGCAGCCGGCCATCGAGTTCCGCGAGCTTTGGCTTGTAATCAAACAGCTCCAGATGGCTCGGCGCGCCGGCCATGAAGAGGAAGATGACCCGCTTCGCCTTCGGAGCGTGATGCGGCCGTTTCGGCGCGAGCGGATCGGTCGGTGCCGTGGACGCAACCGACCGGTCGCGCAGCAGGTCCGCCAGGGCGAGCGTTCCCAGACCGACGCCGCAGTCCCTGAGAAACCAGCGGCGGGCGACCGATTCCGGCGCGAGTCCGGCATGCTGACGGGCCTGGCAGTTCATTCCACTCGCCTCGAGCGCGTTCCATTCAGAAATCGACCTGATTCCCAATTGTAACGCACCGCCGCGACAGAAGCCCGGCTTCTTCACGTTGAGCGATCGTCTGTTCGTCCGCCCAATTCCGTCAAGATCCGGACGCTGACGCCAGGCGACTGCTGGCTCTCAGCCGTCACGCATGGGCCGCGTGCGCCGCCATGTTGCGACACTCCTTCGCACAGTCGCGGCAGGCCTTGGCGCACTTCGCCATCAGCTCGTCATCCTTGTGCTTCTCACAGGCGGCGGCACAGGCGTCGCACACGTCCGCGCAGGCCTTGCAGATCATTACGGCATACACGCCGCCGCGGGCCGAAACCGCCCCCGCCGTGCGGCACATGTCCGCACAGTCAATGCACGACTTCATCGTCTTGAGGTGATCCTGCTTTCCCTCGGCAACCCGATCGGCACAGTGTGCCGCGCAGGCATCGCATTCCTGGGCGCAGTCGTAGCATTCGTCGGCACATTCCTGCATGGCCGATTGCCGCTGGCTCTTCGACTCGGACGGAGCGGCAATGGCCGACTGGGCGACGGCGCCGGCCAGTCCCGCCCCCGCGGCGGCCATGAAGTGTCTGCGTTGCATCGGATGGTCCTTCAGAAGGATCGACGGTTGTGACAAGCCGCTGGCCTGTTCTCCACCCTTCAGTGTCGCACCGATCGGCGCGCGAACCAGCCGTCATTTCCAGCCAGCCGCCAGACCGGGTGTCGGAAGATTCTTCTGTTTTGTGTTCTCGCCCGAAATGGGAGGGGGAAGCTCCTGCTGAGCCGCATCCGGTGGACAACTTCCCGTTGGAAGACCGTCATCCACCGGCCCCTGCACGAACGGCCTGCCTCGGCAACAAGGGCCGGCGGAACGCCGAATCCGATGGAGCCCACTCTCCCGGACGCGGCTCGGTCAGAGCCTCGCCCTCCCGGTCGGCCCAGAAACAATCGAACGTTCCTACACCCGCCAGACCGGCCGGTCTGGCGAAAGCAGCGGCGCGTCCCCCGGCCCGTTAGTCACGCGGTGATCGACGCCATCAGACCGACGAGCACGTCGTAGCAGGCATGGCTGCCGACGGTCACGCCGAAGCCGCGAACCACGAACAGCGTCCCGAAGGCGGCCCCCGCCAGCCCGCGGAACAGAAAGCCGTACCACAACGTGGGCTGCCGCCACACGGCGTCGAGAGCGTCGAAATAAGCCCCGGGCGAAAGTGCGCTGGCGTCCGCAGGCAGGTAATGCGCCGCCGCGAAAATGACGCTGGAGAGCGTGACCGAAAAAATGGCCGACGCCGTGGAATGCCGCAGCACGAGAACCGCCCCCCACAACAGCAGCGGCACCAGCAGCAGCCGGAACAGGAACTCTTCATAGAGTCCCGCGCCGACCGAAGAAATCACCCGCAATTGCATGGGCGACACATTCCAGCGGGCCACCATCGCGGCCGGCAGCGGCTCGCCCATCAGCGAGTGCAGCAACTGCCCGCAGAGAATGAGCGCCAGGGCGAACACCAGGCTTTCGGCCAGCATGCCGAGGAACGTCGACACCCGGAACTCCGCCGCATCGCGCCGCACGAAGTGCCATCCCAGCAGCGTTCCCCCGACGGCGGCCGGCAACATCCAGGGGAGCGTGACGCCCAGACCCTGCAGCCAGCCGCGCATCCACGCATCGGCTCCGTTGCGCAGTCCGGCCGTCCCATCCAGCAGCACGACCGCCGCTTCATACCCCACGAGCAGGGGCGCCAGAAACAGCAGCGCCGCCAGCGGCCGCCGGGCTTCGTCCCAATAGTCGCCCGCCGCCTGCAGATCGAATCCTGCCGGAGGCGCCGCAAATGCCGGATTTTCCGCCGTTGACGAACGCATCGACAGCCAGGCGCACGGTGAGGGGACGATCGCTCGCGTGATCGTCCCACCGACCACTGGCACTCAACCTGTTTTCCCGCGTTCCGGCGTCCGCCGCCGGGGTCGCGTGGACAGTCCCGGCCACGCGGAATGCGCAGGCCTGTTGCGGCGGCCAGAACACATCTCACCGGAGTGCATCGCGCGCAGGACCCCTTGAGCCGGTTCGCTTGCGAACCGTCGCGCGCCCTGCCGCGACGCCTGTTCGGGAAGCGCCATGACCCGGATGGGAGATCGGCACTCAACACGAGCTCAGGTCGCCGGCCTCGATCACGGCACTGGCGCAACGTGTTCCGAGTGCAGTGCCGCACCTACTTCGGCCATTCGCCATTGACGATCGGCTGGCCATCCAGTTTCGCCGGGTCGATCACCACATGCCGGATCAGCTGGCGTTTCCACGTGTAGGTCGCATGCACCAGCCCGTCCGCCGTCTGGATGATCGCCGGATAGCTGTACTCGCCAGGTTCCGTCTCCAGCACCAGCGCCGCATTCCAGTTCTGGCCATCTCGGGAGACGGCGATATTCAGCGGCGTCCGGCCCTTCGGCGTATGATTGTAAATCAGCAGGTGCCGACCATCGTTCAGGCTGACGGCGTCCGTCCCCGAATTCGGATTCGGCAGGTCCATCAGCGACACCTCCGACCACGTCAGTCCCTGATCCTTCGACGTCGTCGTGAACAGCTTTTTCGACCGCGTCCGTCCCAGGGCCTGCAGCGATCCATCCGTGTGCTTCAGAATGCTCGCCTGAATGGCGGACGGCCCCTCGGTCGTCGTCGGCACCTTGATGAAGTCCCACGTCTTTCCGCCATCGATGCTGCGCTCCATATGCAGCTGCCACTCCGGCGGCGGGCTCAGGCCTTCCGTGCTGCTGCCGCTGAGGATCGTGCCATCCGCCAACTCAACTGGCTTGTTCTTGATCGGCCCCAGCAGCTTGCCCGGCAGCCGTGTCGGCTCGCTCCAGGTCTCCCCGCCATCGCTGCTCGTCCGCACAAGCCCCCACCACGTGCTGGGCGATGGGCCGACTTTGTAAAACAGCGTCAACGCCCCCTGCGATGGCTGAAACAGCACCGGGTTCCAGCACGGATGCCGCTCCCCATCCGGCTGAACGCCATTCGCGACTTCAACGGGCGGCGTCCACTTTCCCTCCTTCAGTCGCGAAACCCAGATGCCCACATCCTTCTCGCCTTCGTCCGTCCCGCCGAACCACGCGGCCACGAGGCCGTTCTTCGACTCGACGATTGTCGAGGCATGACAGCTCGGAAAGGGCGCGGTTTCGTAGATGAATTCCGACTTGAGCACCGCATCCGCCGCGAAGGCGGGCGTTGTTGCCAGAACGAAAGCAAGCGCGAGCAGGCGCGTCATGGTCAGCGGCTCCGTTGGTGACTGCGGCTGAAACATCGAATTCAAATGCCGTGGGGATGCGTCGTTTCATCTGGCCGGCGGCAAACGCCGACCGCTCACTTCGCACGCGGGTTCTTCATCACATAAAACCGGCCGTCTTCAGCGCCTCCAAGGAAATCTGGCACGCCATCGCCATCGAAATCGACGACCGCCGGGCTGACATCGTGCCCTTCAATGTTCTGCTTCGCCAGCGTCCCAGCGTTCCGGAACATCCAGACTCCATCCTTGAATCCCGTCTGCTGCAGGAAGTCGGCGTTGGAGCTGTTCAGGAGGAAATCAAACCTGCCGTCGCCATCCCAGTCAGTGACGCACAGTTTCCGCCGGCCGCTCTTCCCGGCCGTGCCGGCATTGAGACGCAGCGGTTTCCCGTTCTCATCCACAAACGCCTTCCGCGGCGGCAGCAGAACGCGCTCCCCTCCCTGCTGTGCACGCTCAAACAGCACCAGCGTTCCTTCGACGTCCAGCATGGCCAGGTCGACCAGTCCATCGCCGGTGAAGTCGTACGCCACCGGCGTCGTTCGCCACTGGGTGACCAGCTCTTTTCCTTCCGGGTTCCACCAGGTCCACGCCGGCTTCGGCGGCGCACCGGGCCACTCCACCTCAATCGGCTGCGCGGCCGCAAGCTTCGGCGACGTCCGCGTGCCGATGTTCTTCAGCCATTGCACCTTCCCCCAGATCGAATTGAACACGATGTCCGGCAGCCCGTCGCCATCCCAGTCGGCCACGTTCAGCGTCGTGTAGCCCCACTTGGCTTCGGCCGGACCCTGAATGCTGCCGTTCGGACCCGCCAGAATCCGAAACACTTCGCCCCCCGCCTCCAGCCGGACCGGCGCGGCCCACTTCGGCGACGCCACGTTCGGCCCGCTCAGGTTCTCAAAATATTCGATGTAACCCGCCGTGTTGCCGGACAGAATGTCGATGTCCCCGTCGCCGTCCCAGTCGAATCCGACCGGCGTCGCCAGAGCGCCGCACTTCAGCGTGTCGGCCTCCTGCTGGAAATAAACCGGAGCCTTGAAGACCGGCGTTTTCGCGCCGGCCGGAGTGACGTTCTCCAGCAACGCCACCCGACCATCTTCATCGCCGACGATCAGGTCGTGATCGCCATCGCGGTCCCAGTCGAACGCGACCGGCACGATCATCTCCAGATCCATCGCCAGGCGCTCTCCCTGGTCGTTCTTCAGTTCGCGCCCGGCCGCATATTCGGGCTGCGTCCGCGTGCCGATGTTCTCGAAATAGGTGAACCCATCCAGGAACTCGCCGCACAGCAGATCGAGATCGCCATCGCCGTCAAAGTCGACGAAATTCGGCGACGGACAGCCGAAGGTGTCAATCGGCTTGCCGGCGGCCTCGAGCTTGACCGGCTCGGCATAGCTCGGGTTCTCAGTCGTCCCCGTGTTCCGGTGCAGCAGCACAAATCCGTGCAGCCGACCGTTCTGCCATTCCCCCTTCGCGTTCCAGGCGTCGTCCCAGCCGTAGTACGACCAGTCTTCAATGCCCGTCACGAGGTCGAGCGCTCCATCGCCGTCGTAGTCGACATAGCGCCACTGGTTATGGCGCATCTTCGGCCCCTTCGGCTGCGTTCCCTGAGGCTTGTAAAACTTCGCTTCCACCGGCAGCTTCGTCGGCTGTGCCAGCCCCACGGCGGTGAAGTTCGCGTACTCGATCCCCGGCGTCAGCACCCGCAGGCCGCCATCGACATAGCTCGGCATCACATAGTGGAGCGTCGGGCTGAGCTTGCGAGCCGGCTTGAACGCGGGCAGCTTGTTTTTCTGCGTGTCGCCCGTCGCGTTCTCGAACAGCCAGATGCCGTTCGACGGTTTGTCCGGGCACGACACGATCAGATCGTAATCGCCATCGCCGTCGGCATCGCAGGGAACCGGCCAAGCCCACAGCCCGACGCCCAGATCCACCTTGAGACCCGGATGGTTGTATTTCAGTTGGGTGAGCGACTGCGCGCTGGCGGACGTAGGGCCGGCTGTGCCGGCCGCCACTGCAAGCAACGACATCAGGAGTGCTCGGCCGGCGGAGCCGGCCCTATGGTTCTTCATGGCCGTTTGATCTCCACAGGCATGTCGAGCGATTCCAGAATCTCACGGACGCGGGCCCGGTCCGGTGCGTGAAACCGGTGGAACGGCTCGGCCATGAAATCATCGCAGATGCCCAGCAGCGACAGCGTGCACTTCGTCGCCTTGATATGCCGCGAGGCGTACTTTCCGATGTCGTACACCTTCTGGAATTCGTTGATCGTGCGCCGGCATTTTTCCAGCTTCGCCGCATCCCCCGCCACGCAGGCGTCGTAGCAGTCGACAAACAGCCTCGGGAACGCATTCGCCCCCCCGGCCACGCCGCCATCCCCCCCCAGCGCCATCGCCTCCGGCAGCAGCGCTTCCGGACCAATCATGATCGACCAGTCCGGCCGCTCCGTCCGCAATGCCATCAGTTGTTCGAAGTATGCCAGATCGCCGCTCGAATCCTTGATGCCGATGATCTGGTTCAGCGACGACAGCTTCCGCAGCGTCTCCACTTCAAACCACACCTTGGTCAGCGACGGCATGTTGTACAGCACCAGCGGCAGCGGCAGTTTCTCGACGATGTTCCCGATGTAGCCGGTCAGTTCCGTCTGCCCGGCCGGAAAGTAGTAGGGCGTCGACAGCACGACGGCGCTCGCGCCGCATTCGGCCGCATGTTCCGCCACGTTCACCGACTCGACGAACGACGTATCGGTAATGCCCACCAGCACCGGCACGCGCCCGCGCACCAGTTTCGTCACCCGGTCAATCAGCTCCCAGCGCAGCTGATAGCTCAGGCTCGGCGCCTCGCCCGTCGTGCCGAGAATGAACAACCCATGCACGCCGCCGGCCAGCACATGCTCCACCAGCGTCTCCAACCCCTCCACATCCAGCGTGTCGCGATCGGTCAGCGGCGTGACCAGCGGAGGGATAATGCCGTGATAGGGGCGTGTGGGAGTCATCGTTCCGTTCTCAATAACGACTGGCGCATGGCAGCGCTCAATTTAGCCGGCTCGCTCGCGAGCCGCCCGCAGGCGCCCGCAGGCGCCAGCGGGGCAAATTCAGTGCACCGCCGCGGCATCCAGGTCAGTCCGTGGCCGGATCATCAACACCAGCGCCACAGAGATCAACGCGACCGCCGCGAACACGCCGAAAATGAGTCCCAGTGAATACCCCTGATCGCGCAGCTTGCCGAACTGCCAGTCCGCAATTCCCCCGCAGCTGATCGACACCAGGTTCATGATGCCATACCCCGTCGCCCGCAATTCGGGCCGCACCACCTGGCACAGAATCGGCATGTTGTTGCAGTCGAAGAAACCCCACCCAAGGCCAAACAGAATCAGGAAACCCAGGGCGAAGCTCAACGACGAGGTCTGCCCGATTCCCAGCAGGGCCGGCAGGAAGAACGTCATCCCCAGCGCGCTGATGAAAATGCGCCCGCGAATCGTCTTCCGCATCAGATGGTCCGCCAGCACTCCGCCCAGCACCACGCCAATCAGCGAAGGAATCTGCACATACAACACCGCCAGTTTTCCCGAGTCCCCCTGCGACAGGTCGAACTTCCCCTTCAGAATCGCCGGCCCCCAGTCCTTGATCACCCACCCCGCCATCGCCGGCAGGGTGAAGTACAGCACCATCAGAATGAACCCGGGATTGGTGAACAGCTCGCGCATCGCACTTCCGGGCGATGTCCGCGCGGCGCCGGCCGTCACCTGCCGCGGCGGATTCCGCAGCACCGCGAACAGCGGCAGGGCATAAACGATTCCCACCAGCCCCGCGAGACTGAAGGCCCACCGCCAGCCATACTCGGGCGCATCCGCCACATAGCCCGAATAGCCGCCCACAATAATGCCGGCGTAAATCCCCATCTGGTGAAACCCGATCGCGCGCGAGCGCGTCGGCCCCGGGTGAAAATCGGCAATCAGCGCCAACGCCGCAGGAATGTAAAAGGCCTCGCTGATCCCCATGATGGCCCGCGCGGCGATCAGTTCGTCGTACGTGCGGACGTGACCCGTCAGCCACGTCACGGCCGACCACACGAACAGGCTCGCCGCAATCACGTGCCGCCGGCTGAACCGATCCGCGATGTAACCGCCCAGGGGCGACAGAACTGCATACACCCACTTGAACCAGCCCAGCACCAGCCCCCAGCGTTCGTCCGTCAGAATGTCGGGAATGTCCTCCATCATCGACGACTTCATCGCCGCCAGCATCTGCCGGTCGAGGTAGTTCAACAGCGCCACCGGCACCAGCAGCAGCACGACCGTCCAGGCGTAACTTCCTCCCTGCGGCTCGTTGCGCAGGTCCGATTCCAGCGTCATGATGGTGGGCGTCCTGGAGGCGAATCAGTAGTGGCCGGAAATGCCCGTCAGTCAACTCCTGTCACAGCGTTCCGGCTGCGGGAAGCCCCGCCGCGGCGGGCGCGCGGCAGACCTCGGCAGTCGGCAGGACTGCTGATGCTAACAACTGGTCATCGCATTGCGACAAACCCGCGGGAGATCTGTTCAATCCGGCCCGCAGTCGGTACACCTGCAACGGGCTCGATCGCCTGCCTGCGGTCGCTTCGAAATCTCTGCGGGTGCCCCTCGAATGACCGATCCTCCCGTACCGCCTGTCGAAGTCGATGCATCCGCCGACTTTCGCCGCCTGTTCGAATCGGCCCCCAATCTCTATCTCGTCGTTCGCCCCGACTGGCAGATCGTCGCCGTCAGCGACGCCTACCTGCAGGCCACCATGACGACCCGCGCGCAGATCGTCGGCCAGAACGCCTTCGACATCTTTCCCGACAACCCCGACGATCCCCAGACCCGCGGCGCCAGCCTCATTCTCGAATCGTGGCAGCGCGTGCTCAGCAGCGGCCAGCCCGATGTCATGCCGCTTCAGAAGTACGACATTCGCAAGCCGGAATCGGAAGGGGGCGAGTTCGAAACTCGTTACTGGAGCGTCGTCAATTCCCCCGTACTCAACGGCCGCGGGCGGGTTGACTTCATTATTCACCGGGCGGAAGACGTCACCGATGTCGTCCGCGATCGCCAGTCGTTCGAAGAACAGGAAAAACGAACCGCGGAACTGACCCACCGCGCCAACCTGCTCGAACTCGACGTCGCCATGCGCATGGCCGAGTTGCGAAAATCGTATCGCGATCTCTACCGCGCCAATTCCGAGCTGAGCGCCATCCGCTGCGACCTGGAACGCCGCATCGAACTGCGGACGGCCGACCTCCAGCGCCGCAATCAGGACCTCGAACAGATCGCCTACGCCGCATCGCACGACCTCCAGGAGCCGCTGCGCGCCGTCGGCGGCTACTGCCAGCTGCTGCTCATGGAGTATGGCCCCGATCTGCCTTCCGAAGCTGTCGACTACCTCCAGAAAGCCGTCGAAGGCGCGCAGCGGATGTCGGCCATGGTGAACGGCATTCTCGAGTTCGCTCGCGCCCCCGAAGAATCGCAAACGCTGCAGCCGACCGACGCCAACGCCGCGTACCTCGATGCCCTTTCGAGCCTCGATGCCGCCATCGAGGAATCAGGCGCCACCGTCCTGCGCGGCGAGCTGCCGGTGGTCACGTCCGATCGCATCCTGCTCGGACAGCTGTTTCAGAATCTCATCAGCAACGCGATCAAATACCGCAGCGAACGCCCCCCCGTGGTCATGGTCAACGCCCGCAAGGGTGACCAGGAATGGGTCTTCACCATCGCCGACAATGGGATCGGCATTCCGGAAGACGCGCGCGAGCGGGTGTTCACGATTTTCAAACGCCTCAAGTCCCGCCAGGTCATCCCCGGCGCCGGCATCGGGCTGGCCCTCTGCCGCCAGATTGTCGAACGGCACGGCGGACGCATCTGGATTGAAGGCGAGGAAGCGCAGGGAACCAAGGTCTGCTTCACCCTCCCGATCCCCGCCGAGGAACCTATAATCGCCGGTCACATTTAGCCGGTTCGCCTGCGAACCGTCGCGTGCCCTGCCGCGACGCCTGGATGACACGCGTCATGGGATGACACGCACCATAACCGGCCCCCCGCGGGCCCGGCTGCCCCCGGCATGCTCCGATCAGCGCCACGCGATCGGCCACGCCCGGCGACAGCCGTCATCAGGAGCAACATCGTGCCGGACAGGTCGACACTCACCACCGGGGCCCTCGTTCGGCAGGCCTGCCGCAGCGGCGAACTGACCGGCCAGACCGCCGGGCTCGCCAAAGGCTACACGCAGGCCAACCTGCTCATCGTCCCTCAGGACTACGCGTTCGAGTTCCTCCTGTTCGCCCAAAGGAACCCGAAGCCCTGCCCGGTGCTGGAAGTCGTCGAGGCCGGACAGTTCCGCCCGCGCCGCTTCGCGCCCGAGGCCGATCTCCGCACCGATTTCCCGAAGTATCGCGTCTGGAAAAACGGCGAACTCGTCGACGAGCCAACCGACATCCGCGACCTGTGGCGGAACGATTTCGTCTCCTTCCTGATCGGCTGCTCGTTCACTTTTGAAGCCGCCCTGCTGGACGCCGGCCTCCCCGTGCGGCACGTCGACCGTGAATCGAACGTGCCGATGTACCGCACCACCCGCCCCTGCGAGCCCGCCGGCCGGTTCGCCGGTCCGCTTGTGGTGTCGATGCGCCCGATGACTCCGCTGCAGGCGATCCAGGCAACGACGATCACCGCCCGCTTCCCGGGAGTGCATGGCGCCCCCGTCCATGTGGGCGATCCCGCCGCCATCGGCATCGAAGACATCAGCCGGCCGCACTACGGCGACCCCGTCGAAATCCTCCCGGGCGAAGTTCCCGTCTTCTGGGCCTGTGGAGTCACCCCGCAGGCGGCCCTCCTCGCTGCAAAACCGCCGATCGCCATCACCCATGCCCCAGGCTGCATGTTCGTCGCCGACCGCAAAGACGCCGAACTGACGATGGGCTGAATCCAACCACCACCAGACAAATCACGAGCATTGAGCCGGTTCGCTCGCGAACCGCCCTTCAATACAGCCAGATCCCGCTGCCATCCGGCCAGCAGAACGCCGGTTGCTCCGCCACCTGCTTCCGCCCCCGAACCGTGCGCAGCGCCGGTTTCAACAGCCAGTGCCGCGGCGACGCCCGCGGACCGGCGCCCGGGTCGTGGTCTGTCGAAAACCACCGGCCCACAATCTCCCGCCACGCCGCCGGCCGGCACGATCGCCGGATGTGGATCGGATCGAATCCGTACCATTCCGGCCGCGGCGCAAACGTCGTCGCGCCCATCTCCTCCGCCTGGGCGGCGATCAATTCGTCCAGACGCGGCACATCCACGAGCATCCGTTCATACGTCAGCGGAGAGTTCGGAAAGAAGAACGTCCGCGTCGCTCGAAATCGGGTCCGCCCCAGACGCTGCAGGGCAAACACCGGCGGCCGGCCGACAGTCATCGTCGCCCCGGCCGCCCGCAGCGGCGCGAGGCAACCCTGCAGCCAGTCGGCAATCTGGTCGGGGCGCGCGCCGAAGAGCAAATCGTTGCCCAGATCGGTCGCTAATGCATACGCAGGAACGTCCCCTCCCGCCGCGGCGGCCCGATCGCGCGCCGATTGAAAAGCGTCCCACAGGCCGCACTTCCTGAGCCCCGGCAGCCAGCGAAACGGCGCCCAGCTTCCATTGCTGCCGTACGATCGCCCGTGCCCGTGGGCCGCAAAAATCTGCACCCGGCCGGGAAATCGCCGGCGAATCTCCGCCACGATCCGCGGGAACCCCAGCGTGACATTGCTCGCCCCCAGCACCACGACGTGCGCAGCATCGTGAGTCGGATTTTCCGGGTCGGCAGTCACGACCGGAATGTAGACTCCCGGCGCAAGCTCCCCAACCTCACTTGACGGCCCCGATGCGACTTTCGACTCTCCCGCCGTGAATCCCCCGGTCGCATTCCGTCCTGTCAGTGCAGCGCTCCCCGTGGAGTGGCGATCGACCGTGCAGCAGGCACTGCAGCCCGGCGAGCAACTGCAGGCCTGGCTGGAACTCGATCTCAACGACGCCCGACAGTACGCCCCCGGGCTGCTCGTTCTGACTGATGGACGCTGGCTGGCCTGGTCCAGTCGGACGGAACTGGTCGCCACGGAACGCGCGCAGCTGCGGCAGCTTGCAGCCCACGATTTCGGGGCGATCACCGAAATCGTCGCACACTGGTCAAACCAGTCGACCACCCGCTGCTGCGTCACGGCCGTGCAGCGGGAGCGGGCCCACAGGTTTGTCGCGCTCGTGCAGTCGCTGCTGTCCGGCGCGGGAGAGGCTTTACAGGCGGCCGATGCCCGTTGCCGGAAATGCGGAAGCCCGCTCGAACCGACAGGCCTCTGCCCGGAGTGCGACGCCGCCGACGGCCCCCCGGCCGTGCGGTCGATCATGCGACTCGCCCGCTTCGCCCGCCCCTGGCTAGCCTACAGCATTCTGGGCGTCGTGCTGACAATCACCAGCACCGCCGCGTCGCTGGTCTGGCCCTACCTCACCGGCCGGCTCGTGGACGACCTGCGCGAGGGAGACCCCAGCGTCCGCGCGCTCGTCACCCGCTCGCTCATCGGCCTCGGAGTGGCTTCGCTGCTGGCGTGCGTCCTCGGCTGGGCCCGGACGTGGGTACTCTCGTGGGTCAGCGAGCGCATCAGCGCCGATCTGCGCGTCGCCACCTATCGTCATCTGCAGTCACTGTCGCTGACGTACTTCAGCGGCAAGCGGACCGGCGACCTGATCGCCCGCGTCAGCCAGGACACCGACCGCATCTGCTACTTCCTTTCGGTCAATGCGATCGACTTCGCCTGCGATGCCCTGGCCCTTGTCATCACGGCCGGCATCCTGCTGTGGATCGACCCCGTCTTCGCGCTCATCACACTGGCCCCGATGCCCATCATCGCGTGGGCGGTCCAGGTGGTGCGCAACCGCCTGCGCGGCGGGTTCGCCGCCGGCGGACGGGCCTGGGGCCACATGACGGCCGTCCTCGCCGACACCATCCCCGGCATCCGCGTGGTGAAGGCCTTCGCCCAGGAGTCGCGCGAAGTCGAACGCTTCCAGTCGGCCAATCAGCGGGTTCTCGATGCCAACGACCGCGTCAACAAAACGTGGGCCCTCTTCGGCCCGCTCATCGTCCTCCTGACCGATGTCGGCCTGCTCATCGTGTGGGCCTTCGGCGCGTGGTGGGTCGTCAACCAGCGGATTACCGTTGGCGAACTCACGGCCTTCGCCCTCTACCTCACCCGGTTCTACGGCCGGCTCGAATCGATGAGCCGCATGATCGCCGCCGTGCAGCGCGCCGCGGCCAGCGCCCACCGCATCTTCGAGATTCTCGACATGCCGCCCGATGCCCCGGTCACGCGCACCTCGCGCAGCATCGGCCGGGTCAAAGGCGAGGTCGAGTTCCGAAACGTCGGATTCGGTTACGGGAACCGGCAGGTCATTCATGACCTGTCGCTCCAGATCCGCCCCGGGGAGATGGTCGGACTCGTCGGCCCCAGCGGTTCCGGAAAAACAACGCTCGTCAACCTCGCCTGCCGGTTCTACGACATCACCTCCGGCGCGATCCTCATCGATGGTCACGACATCCGCGACTTGAAAATCGAAGACTACCGCCGCAACATCGGCCTCGTGCTGCAGGAGCCCTTCCTGTTCTACGGCTCCATCGCCGAGAACATCGCCTACGGCAAGCCGGAAGCCACGCGCCGCGAAATCATCGCCGCCGCCCGCGCCGCCCGCGCTCACGAGTTCATTCTCAGGCAGGTCGATGGCTACGACGCGATCGTCGGCGAGCGCGGCCAGCAGCTTTCCGGCGGCGAGCGCCAGCGCATCTCGATCGCCCGCGCACTCCTCATCGACCCGGCCCTCCTGATCCTCGATGAAGCGACCTCCGCCGTCGACACCGAGACCGAGCGCGACATCCAGCTCGCCCTCGAAAACCTCATCCGCGGCCGGACCACCATCGCCATCGCCCACCGCCTCAGCACGCTCCACAAAGCCGACCGCATCGTCGTCCTCGAAAACGGCCGGATCACAGAAGTCGGCCCCCACGAAGAACTGCTCAACCGCGGCGGAACGTACTCCCGCCTCTACCAGGCCCAGCTCCGAGACACCGAGTAGCCGCATTTTGCGGGAAGCTCTTCAACTGTTGCGTCATGGTCTCCCGACCATGACGCCCACCCCGACCGCAAGTCTCCCCCACCGTGTCAAATGCCCCATGACAAATGACTATTGACCAATGACAAATCCGCGTCCCCAACCCGCTATCCTCCCCTCATCCCGTCCCCCCAATCACCAATTTGAAATTTGCAATTTGCAATTTGCAATTTGCAATTTGCAATTTGCATTCTGCAAGCCCCCCATGACCGCCCCGCTCCCCTTCCCCACCGACGGTCGCCTCCTCGGCCTCGACTTCGGCACCGTCCGCATCGGCGTCGCCATCTCCACGCCAGAACAATCGATCGCCAGCCCGCTCGAAATCTACACCCGCCGCAGCGAGCGGCTCGACACGGCCTACTTCCAGACGCTCGTCAAGGAAAACCGCATCGTCGGCGCCGTCATCGGGCTCCCCATGCATGTGGGGGGTGAAGAAGGAACCAGCGCCTGGCTGGCCCGTGAGTTTGGAACGTGGTTCTCCTCCATCACCAGCCGGCCCGTCACCTACTGGGACGAGCGGTACACCTCCTCCGTCGCGGCCGACATGCTGCGCGATGCCGGCGTCGCCCGGTCAAAACGCAAACAGCGGCTCGACATGCTCGCCGCCCAGATCCTGCTGCAGTCGTACCTCGATGAACAGCAGCGGCTTCGCCAGCCCCCGCTGCCGCCGATTGAGGACGATTTCGACGAAGAATGAGGCCCGGGTGGAGACTCGGTGACACAGGCGTTTCGCCTGTGCAGCACAGACAGAATGTCTGTGCCATCAAACCCAATCAACCGTCGTTCACGCCCGGAATCGTCAACGGGAAGATCTTGTTCTCAGCCACTTCATGGCGCAGCACTTCCTGCACCTCTTTCAGAAACGCTGCGTTCTCTCCGGCAATGTTCTTCGTCTCCCCGCGGTCTTTGACGACGTCATACACCTCCCACGCTCCCGGCCGCTTCGTCTTCAGTCCCGTCCGCACGGCCTTCAGATCGCCAATCTGCACCGCCACCTGACCCTGGTACTCGGAAAACGCCCACACCATCGGCCGCGTGCGGACATGCGTCTTTCCGTCCATCAGCGCCGGCCACAGCGATTCGCCATCGAGCTCTGCCGGTTTCGACAGGCCGGCGGCGTCACACATCGTCGGGAACCAGTCGGCAAAGTAGCCCGGCGTTTCGTTCACGGCCCCGGACGCAATCTTTCCCGGCAGACGGGCGATCATCGGCACCCGCATTCCCCCCTCGTAAACGCTCCCCTTGTAGCCCCGCAGATCGCGCGTGCTGTTGAAGAACTTCACATCCGCCCCGCCCACATGCAGATTCGGGTTGGCCGGCCGTTCGTGAGTGGCGCCATTGTCGCTCGTGAAAATCACCAGCGTCCGGCCCGCGATGTCCGCCTTGTCGAGCGCATCCAGCACACGCCCCACGTAGCTGTCGAGATCGGAAATCATCGCGGCATAGGCCGCACGCGGCCGCGGATGCGGCAGGTATCCGTTCTCGCCGCGATACACTTCCGTATCCCAGTCCCTCGGAAACCGGTTGACCGATTCCGGCGTGGGATGCATCGCCACATGCGGCTCAATGAACGGCAGATACAGCAGGAACGGCTTCGCGGCGTTCGCCTGAATGAACTTCTCGGCCTCGTCCACCATCAGCTGCGGGGCATAGGTCTGCCCCTGGTAGGTCTCCAGCCGCACCTCCCCCTCCGGCTGCTTCTGGTGCCCCGGAATCGGCGGGTCGTTGATGGCCACCTTTTCGCGATTCCGCCAGATGTGCGGCGGAAAATAGCTGTGGGCGACCGACTGGCAGTTGTAGCCAAAGAACAGGTCGAACCCTTTGCGGTTCGGCTCGCCCGTGCTGCCGACTGGCCCCAGCCCCCATTTCCCCATCGCCCCGGTGGCGTAGCCCGCCTTCTGGAACAGCATGGGCCAGGTGAGTGCGGCCTCGGAAATCGGCGTCTGGCCTTCGGTGAATTCAGGAAACAGCACCCGCGCCTGCTGGTTGCCGCGAACCTCCGCGTGCCCCAGATGCTTTCCGGTCATCAGCACGCAGCGCGACGGCGCACACACCGGGGCTCCGCTGTAATGCCGCGTGAACCGCGTCCCTTCCTTCGCCAGACGGTCGATGTGCGGCGTTGGAATCTTCTCCTGCCCGAACGATCCCACGTCCCCCCAGCCCAGGTCATCCGCCAGGATGAACACCACGTTGAGTTTTTCGTGCCCCTCCCCCTCTGCGGCGAAGCATGTCGTTGAGAAACCGACCAGCAGCGCGAGCAGCATGCAGCGCATCACGGCAACTCCCTCAAAGCGTTGAACCGGGTCAATCGCCCCTCACTGTCGACAATCCCGGTTCCGAGTGCAAATCCCCAAGCCAATGGCTTCGCCGTCGTGTCCCCGGTTGCGAACGCAATTCCCCCCCGTCAAACTCTCGTTTTTCCCGCCTTCCGTCTCCCCAGCGTCTTGAGGAGTCCTGCATGTCGAGTCGCCGCGAATTCCTGCAGTCGTCCGCCGCTCTCACCGCCAGTGTCACTGCGCTCTCCAGCATTCCTGCCCGGGCGTTCGCACAGGGAACCGACCAGATCAAGGTTGGACTCATCGGCTGTGGCGGCCGCGGCTCCGGCGCCGTCCGCGACGCCTTCGACGCCGGCGGCAACATCAAGCTGGTCGCCATGGGCGACATGTTTGAAGACGCCGTTCAGGGCGCCCTCGGCGCCATCTCCCGCCATGTCGAAGGAAAATTCGGCTCCGACGCCAAAAACAGACTCGATGTGCCGCTCGATCGCCAGTTCGTCGGTTTCGACGCCTACCAGAAGGTGATCGATTCAGGCGTCGACATGGTCATCATGGCCACGCCCCCCGGCTTCCGTCCCATGCACTTCGAAGCGGCCGTGAAGGCCGGCAAGAACTGCTTCATCGAGAAGCCCGTCGCCGTCGACGCCCCGGGCGTTCAGCAGGTGCTCGCCGCTGCGAAACTGGCTGATGAGAAGGGACTGAAAGTCGGCGTCGGCCTCCAGCGCCGCCATCAGACGCAGTACCTCGAATACGTCGACCGCATCAAAAACGGCGAGTTCGGCGACGTGCATGCCCTCCGCGTCTACTGGAACGGCGGCGGCGTGTGGGACCCCCGCAAGACCCGTGAAGAATGCAAAACGGAAATGGAGTACCAGCTTCGCAACTGGTACTACTACAACTGGCTCTGCGGCGACCACATCGTCGAGCAGCACATCCACAATCTCGACGTCGGCTGCTGGATCAAGGGGTCTTACCCGGTCTCGGCCAACGGCATGGGCGGCCGGCAGGTGCGCATCGACAAGAAGTACGGTGAAATCTTCGACCACCACGCCTGCGAATTCACGTTCGACGACGGCAGCGTGATGTTCAGCCAGTGCCGCCACATCAAGAACTGCTGGAACCCCGTCAGCGAGCATGCCCACTGCACGAAGGCGATCGTCAATCTCGACAACGCCGCCCGCAACTGCTCAATCCAGGTCGGCAAAGAGGTGACGAGGTACAAGGGCAAGTCCAACGCCCCGTATGTCGACGAACACGTCGCCCTGCAGAACGCAATCGCCAAAAACGAGAAGTACAACGAGGCCCATCGCGGCGCGATGTCGACCATGGTCGCCATCCTCGGCCGCATGTGCACCTACTCCGGCAAGGTCATCACCTGGGACGACGCGATCAACTCCAAGATCGCCCTCCGTCCTTCGTCGTACTCCCTCGACGGCGCCCCGCCGAGCGTCCCGAACGATAAGGGCGAATACCCGATCGCCGTCCCCGGCGTGACGAAAACGGTCTAGCGCGCCGGAAGCGTCAGCGCCCGAAGCGATCAACCCGAATCGCAGATTGGTGATTGGAATGCGGCCCACGCCCTCTTCAATCACCAATTTGCATTTTGCAATTCTCAATCTGCAATCTTCAGAACCTGCGGATGACGCCTGTTCCTGTTCATCAACTTCCGACCACCCCGGTCCGCTACGGTCCGCTCGCGATCCCTTCGCGCTACGCCCTCTCCCCGCTCGCCGGGTTCACCAACCTGCCGTTTCGCCGCGTCGTCCGCGAACTGGGTGGTCTGGGTCTCGGCACCACCGATCTCGTCAGCGCCCGCGGCCTTCTCGAAGGCAGCCACAAATCGTTCCAGCTCGTTGAATCCTGCCCGGAAGACCGGCCGTTCGCCGTGCAGCTCTTCGGCGACGACCCCGCGGTGATGCGTGACGCCGCGCAATTGATGCACCAGCGCGGCGTCGATTCGATCGACATCAACATGGGCTGCCCCGTCCACCGCATCACCGCCGGCGGCGCAGGCTCCGCCATGATGTGCCGCACTGACGCCACCCTGAACCTCGTCGCCACGGTCGTCGACAGCGTGCCCATTCCGGTCACCGTCAAAATGCGGCTCGGCTGGGACGACTCCCAGATCACTGCCCCCTTCTTCGCCCGCGAGTTCGAACAGCTCGGCGTCGCCGCCGTCGCCATCCACGGCCGCACCCGCGAACAGGGCTTCAGCGGACTCGTCAAACGCGACGGCATCCGCCAGGTGGTCGAAGCGGTCGACCGCATCCCCGTCATCGGCAACGGCGACATCCGCACGGTTGAAGACGCCATCCGCATGTTCGAGGAAACCGGCTGCCGCGCCATCTCCATCGGCCGCGGAGCCCTGGCGAACCCCTGGATCTTCCGCCAGCTCGCCGAGTGGGAAACGACCGGCTCCTACGGACCTCCCGGCAACTTCGATGACCGCCTCGCACTGATGCAGCGTCAGTTGCGGTTCCTGCTGGATCAGGTCGGCGAATCGCGGGCCGTCACATCGTTCCGCAAGATGGGCCATTGGTATTTGAAGGCCATGCGCGTGCGGGCCGATCTGCGGAACGAATTCCAGACCGCGAAAACCTGGGCCGAAATCGAATCGACGATCGCCCGCATTTCCGAAGCCGGCCCAATGCACGGCGACCGCACCGGCCTCCTCCCCGAAATGCACGTGGCAGTCCCCGCCGGGCCGAATGAACGCTGGTAGTTCGCCAAAAGCCCGGCTTCTTGGATGGAAAGAGACGCTGACCAACGAGTCCTCGTTTTGCAGATGAGGGGAAGAAGCCGGGCTTTTTGAATCCCACCCGCATGTGTGCCCCGTTCTTTCCGCCCACACCGCCGCACCTTAAGATTCCCGCAGACTTCACCACCGACATCGAGTCCGTTTTCACCGGCCCCAATGCCCGCTTCGGATTACTACAGCATCCTCGGAGTTTCCCGCTCGGCCACGGCCGATGAAATCCGGAAGGCCTACAAGAAGATCGCCAAGGAATCGCATCCCGACGCCAAGCCGGGCGACAAGGTCGCCGCCGAGCGTTTCAAACAGGCGGCCGAGGCCTACGAAGTTCTGGGCGACGAAGAAAACCGCAAGAAGTACGACCAGTTCGGCGAACACTGGAAACATGCCGACCAGCTCGGGGCCGGCGCCCGCGGCGGACGCAGCGCCGGCGGCGCACAACAGTTCGACTTCGATCCGTCCGAATTGTTCGGAGGCGGCGGGTTCGACTTCGGCGACCTGTTCGGCGGCCGCAGTCGGCGACCACGCGCGGCCCGCGGCAGCGATCTCCAGACCGAAATCCAGGTCCCCTTCTCCGTCGCCGCCCTCGGGGGCAGCCACGATCTCACACTCGCAACCGCAGCAAGCCAGGAGCGGTTGACCGTCAAGATTCCCGCGGGAATGAAAGACGGCGGAGTCGTCCGGCTGCGGGGACAGGGACAGGCGGGAACCAACGGAGGTCCGCCCGGCGACCTGCTGGTGACGGTCCGCGTCGCTCCGCATCCCTTCTTCAAGCGCGATCAGGATGACCTCATCGTCGAAGTCCCCGTGACCTTCACCGAGGCCGCACTCGGCGCCAGGGTCGATGTCCCCACGCTCAGCGATGGACTGGTGACGCTCAAAATCCCCGCGGGGTCGTCGTCCGGAACGCGCCTGCGGATGAAAGGCAAAGGGATCATCAACCCGAAAACAAAGGCCTTCGGAGACCAGTACGTCGTCGTGAAGATTGTGAGCCCGCCCATCGAGGGCCGGGTGAAGGAACTACTCGAAGAACTGGCCGAGGCCGCCCCGCAGAATCCGCGTGCGACGCTGTGGTGAGTTGTCGTCCTCCCTCAGAATCGCCATCCACGAGGAGCCAGCCCATGCCGGGCGTCAGCGTCACCGCTTCTATCCGCCGGCTCACCGTCCCGCTGTCGGGTTGCATGATTCTCGCCCTGGCGCTGTCTCACGGCGGGCCGATCGTGGCACAGGAGGCCGCACAGACCCCAGCTCCCGCGGACGAAACTCCCGCGAACGAAAACTCCACCACTGAAACCGCCGCGACAGACGAGGCAACGGACGAGGGCAGTCCGGAGGAGGTCGAGCGGCGAAGGAAGCTCCGGCTCGCGATTCTCACCGGGGGGCTCATTGCGGTGACCGGAATCGCCATGGTCGCACTGACAATCCTCGGAGGCTCCGCCACCCGTCGCGGGCTGCGCCGCAAGCCATTGTTCGCCCCCTTACCCCCTCCCGATCCCATTCCCGCCGCGCGGTTTGACGAACCGGCCGACGAGGCCGACGCCCAGACGCCGCCGGCGGACGACCAGAACTCAGCCGGCGACCGGACGCACGATCCGTCGACATGACCCGTTTCCACTATCCCCCGGAATGCCGACTGCGCGCGTCCGCCGATTACGAGCGCGTCTATTCGCAGAAGCAGCGGTTTTCCGATGCGCGACTGCTGATCTACGCCGCGCGAAACGACGCGGGGCCGTTGCGGGTCGGCTTCAGCGTCTCGCGAAAGCATGGTTCTTCGGTGGTCCGGCATCGAATCAAGCGACTGCTGCGCGAGGCATACCGCCTGCTGCGTGCCGAGTTGCCCGCCGGCCTCGATCTGGTCGTGATCCCGCAGTCCGGACCAGTGGCGACGATGCAGGAATACCAGTGGTCGCTGGAACGCCTGACGCGCAAGGCGGCCCGCCGACTGCTGGAAGCGCCTCCCCGCCACGATCAACCGCAATAACCGCACTCCCGGAATCAAGGGGCCCTCCACACGGCGCGGGCGCATTCGTCAGATGGTGGTGGTCAATTTGCACGCATCGGCCGCCTTTCCTCTCGCCCTGAAAGGGCCAGACAACAAATCCCAGGGCAACGCCCTGGGAACTCGGCGGCGCCGATTCAGCCCAGCCCTGAAAGGGCGCCACAGTCGATCGTGTCACGCTCACCAATCTGTTTCGCCCTTTCAGGGCTGCGGATCGCGTTGGTTTCCAGTTTTCCCAGGGCGTTGCCCTGGGCTGAGTTGTTCCAGCCCCGTTGGGGCGATATCGAATCAAGCAACGCAGCGCGTTGGTTCCACCACCCATTGCACGAATGCACCCCACACGACGACGCCAGCCGGCGAGGGATTGAGCAGTCGCTCTGCCATCCGTCATACTCTCCTTCTGGCCACCTGGTGGCCCCCCCCGCCTTCCGTGCCCCGTCATCCCCGATGCGGCGTCCCGCCTCCATACCGCAGTCATCATGCCCCTTTCCCCGCGATCCGCGCGAGCGCAGGCAGTCCTGCCGGCCTGTCTCGCATGGCTCGCGCTCGCTTTGCCCCAAACGGTCGTCGCCGAACTCCCCTGGTGCCGGCTCGACAGCCTCTTCCCGGCCGGAGCGAAAGCCGGAACAACCGTCCCGGTGCACATCGCCGGCGCCGAAACCAGCGACGCGACCGATCTCTGGTTCAGCCACCCGGGCGTCGTCGGCAGACGAATTGAAAACGCCCCCGACTCCGGCCCCGCTTTCGAGGTCTCCATCTCGGAGGATGTTCCCCCGGGCCTGTACGACGTTCGTCTTCACGGACGGCTCGGACTCAGCAATGCATCCACGTTTGCAGTCGGCCGGCGCGAAGAAGTTCTGGAACAGGAGCCGAACGACACCGCCGCCGAGGCAACCCCCGCAGCAGTCGGGGCCGTGCTGAACGGTCGAATCAGCCGACCGGCCGGAATCGACTCGTATCGGTTCACCGCAGCGCCCGGTCGCAAGCTGGTGATCGACTGCCTGGCCGCACGGATCGATTCGCCGCTCCGCCCCGTGCTCGAGTTGCTCGATGCCCGCGGACGAAGGGTCGCATTCACGCGATCCGGCCGCAGCGAAGATCCGCTGCTTGTTTTCGATCCGCCTGCCGAAGCCGAGTACACGCTTCGCGTGTACGACCAGACCTATCGCGGCGGCGAGCAGTTCGTCTACCGCGTGGAATTGCATGCTGATCCGCAGGTGCTGGCGGTCCGACCACTCAGCGGCACGCCCGGCTCCGAGGTGGAAGCCCAACTGCTCGGCTTCAATCTCCCCGCTGGACAGCCGTCCGATCGACGCTGGAGGCGACTGCCGCTGGAACTCGCCCGCAGCACCGTCCACATCCCGGCCGACCCATTCCCCTTGGACCGCATTCTGCCGGTGACCCCGCGCGAGGCCGCCGTCGACGCGTTCAGCTGGCGCCTGCTCAGCCCGCCGATCGAATCGCAGCCTGTCCGGCTGTTCGTCGGCAGCGAACGCGCCCTGCTCGAGTCGGAGCCCAACCAAACGTTCGACCAGGCCCAGTCGCTGACCATGCCGGCCGACGTGACCGGCGAGTTCGGAACGATGGGCGATCGGGATGTCTACGCCGTTGATGTGCAGAAAGGCGAACCGGTCTGGATCGAGGTCTTCGCCGACCGCCTGGGGAGTCCGGCCGATCCTGTCCTCACGATCGACTGGCTTGCGGCGGGAACCAGCGAGCTCACGCGCGTGGCGGAAGTGGACGACTCAACCGCCAGCCTGCTGCCGGTCGGATTCGAAACCCGGTCCGACGACCCCGCCTATCGCTTCGATCCACCGGGCGACGGACGCTGCCTGATCCAGCTTCGTGATCGCTACGGACAGACGCGCGGCGACGCGACCCTCGCATATCGCCTCGTGGTCCGCAGGCCCCGTCCCGATTTTCGGGTGGTCGCCATTCCCGTCGCCGGCGGACCGGGGCGCGTGGCGCCGGCCGCAATGCGTCGCGGCGATGCCTTCCCCATGCTGCTGGTCGCATTTCGCGAAGACGGATTCAACGGCGCCATTGAGGTCCCGGCCGCCGATTGGGGCCGGGGCCTGTCGAACGCCGCTGCGGAAATTCCGGCCGGGCAGGCCGCCGCTCCGCTGGTTGTTCATTCGGCCGAAGACGCGGCGGTCGAACTGCACTCGGTCGAACTGTTCAGCCAGTCGGCGATCGCTGCTCCCGAAGGCGGCGATGAACTGCTCCGACGGCCCGTTCGCCTGGCCACCACAACGCACAACTCCGTCCATGTGGAGGGGCGCGACACCGCGGCCACCGTCCGCCTCGCCCGCGACTGGGTGATGAGCGTCACCCCCGAAACAGCGCCGCTGCTGCTGCAACACGACTTCGGCCGGCAGACGGTCGCTCAGGGGCAGCCGCTGGAAGGACTGCTGCGACTGACCCGCCGGGAAGGCGCCGCCGGCCCCGTGACGGTGACGGCCCCCGGACTGGCGGCCGCCGCAAAAATCGAATCCCCCGAGGTCACTTTCGCCGCGGGAGAAACCGAGAAACCGGTCCGCCTGACAATCGGCCCCGACGCCCCGCTGCAAACCGTCGTCATCCAGTGGCAGGCGAAGTCTAGAATTCAGCATCAGCCCCGGGCGACAGCCCTCGCGGCCGGCGGTGAAACGCCGCCCCCCCAGCCCGCGAAAGAGATCGAGGTGACTACCGTCGCCGCGCCCCTGCTCCTCGAAATCCGCCCGGCTCCGGGGGCCGAGCCCACTGTTTCGTTGAAAGTGCTCCCGTAATGTCGTCGCTCATACACGAACTTACCGGATGGCTCAGGCTTGGCGGCGTCGTGCTGACGATGCTGGCGTCGACCTCGCTGGCCGCCGATCCGCCCGAACCGGCCGCGCCCGCGGCTGGCCAGCCCGCCGACTTCTATGTCGATGTCTATCCCCTGCTCGAGGCGAAATGCCTCGCCTGCCACAGCCGAACCAGGCACGAGGCCGAACTCGTTCTCGAAGATGTCGCCAGCATTCTAAAAGGGGGCGCCAGCGGACCGGCGGTCGTCCCTCATCAGCCCGATCAGAGCCTGCTGTTCCGGGTCTGTGCCCGGGTCGATGAACCGGCCATGCCGCCGCTTCCTAATCGTGTGGGGGCGACCGCCGTCACACCGCAGGAACTCGACCGCCTCAAAAACTGGATCGAAGCCGGGGCGCAGCCGGGGCGAATGAACCCCTCGGCCGCCGCCATCGGCTGGCAGGCGCTCCCCTCCACCATGACCGCTTCCTTCGCCATGGCCCTCGGCCCCCGCGACCGGTTTGTCGCCCTCGGCCGCGCCAACGCCATCGTCATCGGCGACCTGCTGACCGGGCAGGAAATCGCACGACTGGGCGATCCCCTCATCCGAACGGTGAAGACCCCGTCGTTGCTGCCGCTTTACGACCGCGATGTCGCCCACTTCGATGTCGTCTCGTCCCTGGCGTTCAGTCCCGATGGCGACCTGCTGGCCTCGGGCGGATATCGCGAAATCAAAATCTGGCAACGCCAGCGCGATTCAGTCACCGCCCGCATCGACACCGGCGTCGCCGTCTCGCGAAGCCTCCACGGAGAACGTCTGCTCATCGGTCGCGAAGATGGCTCATTCGGCCTCTGGGATCTCGAAGACGCCTCCGAATCCTCCGCGCCCGATCCCCAGCCTGGACTGGCCCACGTGGCCCTCCTCAGTCGTCGCCGGGCGATCTCCCTGACACAGGCCGGCCAGGCCACGCTGTACGATCTCGCCGAGAAACGGGAACTGCTCGCCTGGCCCACCGGCCAGCCCGTCACCGCCGTTGCCGTCCTTCCCGGCGGCGAAGCCGTTTTGACCGGGCATCCCGATGGCGCCATCCAGCGCTGGAACCTGCCTCAGGAGCTGCCCGAAAAATTGGAAACGGCCGCAGCGAAGTCAGCGCCCGCGGCCGCCGCGGTGCGCCAGCTGGCCCTCACTGCCGATGGAACCTTGCTGGTCGCCGCTTTCGCCGACGGCAAAGTCGTGTCGCTGGGAGGAGACCTCCAGGGGCCCAAACCACTGCTCACCGTCCCCGCCGAGTCCACCGTGCTCGCCCTGTCCGCATCCGGACCGCAGGTCGTCAGCATCGCCGCCGCTGCGAAAACGGCCACGCTGCAGCGCGTCGGCCAGTCGGCCGATCGATCGCTGTCGGCCGTCCCGGTTCTGGCCAACCGCATCCGCCAGCTCGACGACGACCGCACGGTCGCCCTCGCGCGAAAGGCAGGGGCGGAAGAAGCGGTCAAGGGGGCGCAAAAGGAACTGGACGAACGCACGACGACGCAGATGGCTGCGGAAAAGACCCGCGAGGAGGCCGCAGCCGCGCTGATGAAGGCGCAGACGGCCGCCGATGAAGCCGAAGCCGCCCTCAAGCAGGCCCAGGATCAGTCCTCCGCCGCACCGGACGACGAAGCTCTGAAAAAGGCCGCCGCAGAGGCCGAGAAAACCATCAAGGCCCCGCGCGAGGCCGTCGCCAGCGCCCGCGAAGCGCTCACCGCCGCCGAACGGAACAGTCGTTTCGCCGACACCAGCGCCCAGGCCGCCCGCCAGGAACTCAACGCACGGCGGGTCGAACTCGAATCGCGCGAAAACCTGCTGGCGGCGATCGACACCGCACTCGCAGAGGCCCGCACCGCGGTCGAACAGTCGGAAGTGCGGATCCTGTCGGCGTCGATCTCCGCCGATGGGCGGCTGATCGTCACGGGACACAGCGATGGCGTGATCCACCTCTGGGCCGCCGACGACGGCCGGTGGCTGGAGTCATTCACCGGACAAGGCGCCGCAGTCGAATGGCTGGCGCTGGGCGACGACCACACCCTGCTCTCGGCCGGACGCGACGGCACAACGCTCGCCTGGAACCTCGCTCCGGAATGGAAGCTCGCGGGCGTCATCGGCACCACGCCCGAAAACCGCCTCGATGTCGGCCAGTCGCCGCTCACGGACCGCGTGCTTGCACTGCAGTTCAGTCCTGATGGCCGGCTGCTGGCCAGCGGCGGGGGCGAACCTTCACGCGGCGGCGAGGTGCTGCTGTGGGACGTCGGCTCACTGACCGTCCAGCGCGAACTGCGCGAACTGCATAGCGACACCGTCAACTCGCTCGCCTTCTCGCGCGATGGCCGTCTGCTGGCCACCGCCTCGGCCGACAAGTTTGTCCGGCTCACCGAAGTCGAAACCGGCCGGCTGCTGCGCACGCTGGAAGGACACACCGCCCATGTGCTGGGAGTCGCCTGGTCGGCCAACGCCAACACGCTCTCCAGCGGCGGCGCCGATGGCGCCCTGAAAATCTGGAACACCGAAACCGGAGAACAGCGAAAGTCGGTCGCCGCGACACCCGGACAGGTGACGGCCGTCGCCCCGGTCGGCCTCACCGAACAGGTGCTCATCGCCAACAACAAGGGGCAATGCCAACTCTACGACTTCGCCGGCAAGCTCATCCGGACCTACCCGATGACCACCGGCTACCTGTACCAGGCGGCCGCCACGCACGACGGCCAGGCCGTGCTCGCAGCCGGTGAAGACGGCATCCTGCGCAGCCTCAACTTCGCCGACGCAAAACCAATTCAGGAATTCAAGCCTTGAGTTCGGCCGCCAGGCCCGGCTTCGTTCCCAACCAGCAATCCGGAACCCGCACTCGAAAGCGGCGCTTCAATTCAGGAAGCCGGGCTTCTCCGGCGCCAGAGCACATGTCACCGAAGTGTTTCGGCCGCAGGGCCGATTAAGCCGGTTCGCAAGCGAATCGCCGCGTGTCCGGCCGCGACACTTCAATGACACGCGCCATAGCCTCCATTCCCTCACGGCGCCAGAACTGCCGCCTGCTCCAGCTCGACCGCCACGGCGTCCGCCGGATGAGACATCTCCGTCAGCTCATCTCGATCCAGGCAGAACGATGCCCCCGCCGCCGCGAACGCCGGTTGATACATCTGGTACGGCTCGGAGGCGGGGTCCGCCAGACGCTCCCGGTTCTTCCATTTCGCCATCCGCCTCAGCATCTGCATCGGCAGGCGTTTGAAATCGGGAACAATCACGCCCCATTTGAAGAAGAACGCCAGCATCGGCGCAATCCGGGTTTTCGGATACGTCGCAATGAAGCACTCGCGATACTGCGGCCGGAACCGGCTCTTGAAGTGATACTGCCGCGGCGGGTCGTAAAACCACGGCAGCCGCTTCCACCAGAACTCCAGCCCGTTCGTCACAAACGAGCTGTCCGAAACCGTCCCGCACTTCACCCGCAGCGAGGGAACCTGGCACAGCGACAGCAGCTTCACATCTTCCGTCCGCAGTTGACGGGCGATCTGCGTAATCAGAAACGCAATCACTCCCCGCGTCGCCTGCACCCGCTTGCGGTATGTCTCGACGGCCCACAGGTCGCCGTTCCGTCCCGGATTGGCGATCACAAACGCCTCGATCCGCCCCTCCTTCCGCGCCACAAACAGACGCTTGCGAAACATCGCCAGCGGATCGAGCCGGCCCACCATCATCGACAGTTCGCGGCCGTACACGGTGTCCTGCAGATGCTCGCGCGAAACCTCCAGAATCTCCGGCGCGATCTGCTCGCGATACGTCGGACAGTCGGGATCGGGAATGATCTCTTCAAACCGCACGCCGCTGCGAGTGCAGAAATTCTCCTGCCGGCGAACCCAGGCGTAGTCCGCCCCCTGCCAGGTGCAGTTCTCCAGCGGAACGACCGGCTCTTCCCCCACCTTCGAGACCGAAAAGCCCGCCTCGCGGAAGGCCGGCACATCACGTCCCAGAATATTCAGAAAGCTGATTTCCAGCCGGTTCGCCCGGGCGAACTCCATGAACTGCGCGAGCAGACGCCCGCGCCGCGATTCGGCCGCCAGCAGGCCCCCCACCACGAAGAGATGCCGCTGCCAGCGGGTGAAACCGACCACGCCCTGCCCATCGGCCCCGAAGAAATACTCGAGATCGCGTTCCAGAGACAGATACGAGTCGTAGGCCTCCCCCTCGCGGTAGGCCAGAGTTTCCACGGTTGCCAGCTGCTCGGCCGACAACCGCTCGCGCCCCGCGATGTGTGTGCAGCCGTCAGGAGCCATCCATGTCCGTCGAATCATTGCGCAGTCAATCAGTGACGGTCGGCGTGCAGGCCGAGAGGTGGTCGTGGAAATTCGTCTGCAAAAACGCTGCTTGCTGATTCCGATGTACCCAGAGTCCGCCCACCCGTCAAACCCTGTTTTCTGGTCAGCCGGGGAATTTGCGGCGAATTCGGGGCCTAGCGGGGAAGTGCGCAGGAATCCATTTGATCGATCACTTTGAACTGTTTGGTCCATTCCGCGTCATGCACCAGACCGGGGTGCTTGAACTGATAATCCCCCGTTCCGCGGCGAGTGCTTTCCTCCTGCAGATGCCGTTTCCAGGATCCGGGCTCGATCAGCAGCAGCCGCGGAGCATCCAGGACCCCCTCCCGCCGACGGTAGTTGACGAGAAAGTTGATCCCCATCAGGCGACGATCCAGTTCGTCGATGAACGCTTGCGCCTGCGAATGATCGCAGAAATCACAACGCTCCGCGAGGATCAGGTACCGCGGACGCCCCGTTTCCTCGCGAAACGGAGCCGCAGTGATTTCCGTCAGCGACGCACCCACCTGGGCCGCCGCCGCATGCGAACACTCAAGCAACTGGTGCTCCGTCAGCTTCTCCCCCTCCAGATCGCCAACGCGATCCCCCTTCTGAATGAAATCCAGCAGAGGCGCCTGTCCCACAAATCCCCGGCAACGCACGATGTCCCCGATGTTGAACCGGTAAAACCCGCCGGCCGTCGTCATCAACAGGTAGTAGTCGCGGTCGACCTGCAACTCGTGTCCCGACAGCGCACGCGGCTGTGCGGAATCGATCTCATCTGCAGGCACATACTCGTAATATCCGCTGACGATCGACGGCACTCCCTCCGGCTTGTGGTCTTCGATCGGAATCGTGTGCCGCCCCTCGCTCGAAACCAGACCCATGTCCCGCAGCGGAACATCGCCGAAATACTTCGGCAGCGCCGTTTTCTGATGCCCGGCCGTCCCCCCCAGCCAGCAGCCAATCACCAGCGGCGGCCAGTAATCTTTCGGGTACAGCGTCCCGCTCCGCGCGATCACCTGCTCCAGTTCCGAAACACGCCCCGGATGCCGCCGCGACAACCGCGCTGACAGCGACGCCCGAACCTCTTCCGGCACGTCGAAACGGTCCGTCAGGGTTCCGTCCCGCAGATCCTTCAGCAGCAGATCCTTGTGCTCGTCCCCGATCTCCGCCATCCGGATCAGCGTTCCCGGGTTCATTAGCACAATCCAACCCACACGCTGGGTGATCGACAGCCGCAGCGCCGTGTAATACCGCGCCACCGGATCGGGAATGTCGTTCACCGGACTGGGGGTGGCGTAGTAGGGCTTCATCATCGGGTTCTGGGCCCGCGCCAGCAGCGCGCTCACCATGCTGATCTGGTGCCCCCCCGCCGTCCGCCCCATGTCCCATTTGCCCGCCAGCTGCAGCATCTGCCGGCCCAGATTCGCCCGATGATCCACAAACAGCTTCAAACCCCACAGGTCCCACGCCAGCCGGTACTGCTTCATCCACGTATCGCTGACCGGGTTCAGCTTCGGAACCCCGCCGCTGCCGGTCGTAATCGTGAACTGCACCAGCTTCTCGCTCGACGGGATCAACGCCGAGGCATCTCCCGCCGCCACCGCCTGAATGTACGGGGCGAATGCGTCGTAGCGGGCCACCGGCACGCGCCGCCGAAAATCGGCCAGCGTCCGGATCTCCGCGAACCCGTGATCAAGACCGAACTGCGTCTCCTCGCAACGCCGGATGCGCGACAGCAGCCACTCTTCCTGCTGGGCTACGGCGTTTTCGAGCTGCGCCCGAAACTTCGGCCACCGCGTCGCGTACACCGACCCAATCGCCTTCCGCGCGAAGAAGTCGTTGGTGCGTTGAATCAATGAGGAGGCAGTCACGACATCGAGTGGTCAGAACACGGAACGGATCATCGCCACAACACATGATGCGGTTGATCCAGCACCGCCGCCAGCGGCGTGGACACCGTATGCAGAGTTTCAAAGGAATCGGTGAACCAGGGAATAAATCCCGACAACATCATCGCCCCGGCCGGCGCATCGCCAGTCCGCAGTTTCAGGGCCAGCACCGCTCCCTGCCGCTTCATTTCCGACAGGGCGGCGTTCAGGATAGCGCGCCCTGCCGCAGACGGAAGACCCTCGATCGCCACGATGTCGAGAATCGCCACCCGTTCCTCCGTCGCCCCCACAAACGTCAGTACATGCCACGTCACCAGCCCGCGCACTTCGCCCCCCTCCACCGCCACCAGCGCCTGCCCGAACCCCGAGCAATGTCGCCCCAGCGACTCGGCGTCCCAATCGATCCCGCACGCCCAAGTCTTCAACCGCGACTGCAGCAGTCGCACGCACCCGTCCACATCCCCCGCCTCCCACCGGCGAATCCGATTCGAGTCGCGCGCCGCGCGCGGCGAAAGGGTGAACGGCGCCCCCAGCAGCGTCACACGCCGCTGCCAACGATTCAGATACCAGTGCGCCGCACGCACGGGCGACAGAATCCGCACCCAGAATCCAACGCGCCGACTGTCCCACCGGCCGCTCGCCAGTTGCTCCGGCGTCGGCTTCTTCGACAGCGAATGCTCTGACCCATAATACCGGTAAGCAAAGATCAGCCCGTCACCACGCGCCTGCATCCGCGCATCCTGCTCGGCCTTTAAGGCCTTCACGACGCCCCGCCCGCGAAACTCGGGACGGACGCTCAGCCAGCTGCTCAGCACCGCCGGATCCCGCCGCCCGCCGCGGGCGCAGGTGAAGTTCCAGCCCAGAAGCACCCCCGCCAGTTCGCCGTCGCACCAGGCGGCCAGCAGATGCTCGCGCGACCCCGGGGCCGCCAGGTTCAACTGCCAGTCGAGGTACTCCGCCGTCCACAGCGGGAACGCCATCCGGCCGGCATACGAGCCGCGCCACACGTCGATCACAAACTGCGACAACTCTTCAGCGGTTCCGTCGTAAGTGCGAACGTCCATGCGGGCCGTCAGGTTCAGGGGCGGATTCGCGCAAGATACACCCCCCGCCGCGAATCGCCATGCCGGCACTGAGCGGCGGGGTTCAACGGGGGGCGTCGCGGAGTTCTGTTTTCCGGGTCCAGGAAAGGGGCGGCACAGACATTTTGCCTGTGCGCACTGGCGAAACGCCTGTGCGACCGGCAACCCCGCCTCGTAACACAATCAAAAGCGACGACGCCCGGTTCAACCCCGCCGCTCAATACAACCTGCCCCCACCGACTCGTCCGTACAACCCGACCCGTTTCACCAGTCGGACCCGGCCCGACGGAAATCTCTTCGATTTTCGCTCAACCTCGAACCCGATGCTGCCGCGATGCAACGGCGCGGCACAATTGGGAGACGGAGATTTTCGCGCAGGATCGCGCATTCGCAGGCACCCGGTTCCGCCCCAGCGGCCTCATGCATCGCGACGTGAAATTGGGACTGGCGCTCGGCATCCTGGTCATCGGGTTTGCCGCCGCGTTCTGCTTCCCAAGACAGCCCGCGACCGAAGTGGCCGTCAACCCCGCCGCCGGTCTCAAACTCGCCGCCATCGACGACGAAATCCGCCTCGAACGCCGAAGGTCGTTCGTCGGCGATGAACTCAACCCGCCCCCGCAGCCCACGCTGGCCGAACCTGCGATTGAATCAGTCGTCCAGAACAATCTTCCACCACTGCAGACGGCCGCAATGCGCGCCCAGGCGCTGCAGCGCTCCGCCCCGGAACCGATCCGCCGCGAAGTCCCGCCGGCGGTCGAACAGCCGCTGCTCGCCTTCGAGACGCCGACGACATCGCACGCCGCGCCCGTCGACCCCTTCCCCGTCGCAGAACCGGCCGTCGAGGACCAGTTGTATACCGTTCAGCCCGGCGACACGCTGAGCGCCGTCGCGTCCAAAACCCTCGGCAGCTCACGCAAATACGAATTGATCTACGAGGCGAACCGCGACATTCTCGCGACGCCCAACTCGCTGCAGATCGGCATGCAGCTTCGCATCCCGCAGCCCGCGGAAAGCATCGCCAGGCGCACAACACCAGCTTCGGTCCAGCCCGCCGTCGAGTCGTCCGTTCCCGCCAGCCGCATGGCCGCCCGCGACCTGCCGGATTCCGCCCCCATCGAAGCCATCCCGGTCGAGGCGATCCCGCGCACCCGCCTCTTCAGCCCGGTCGCTCCGCGATCACGTCAAGCGGCTTCGGGTGATGTCATTCCGCGCTAGAGCACATGTCACCGAAGTGTGTCGTGCGCAGGACCGATTGAGCCGGTTCGCTTGCGAACCGTCGCGTGACCTGCAGCCGCACTTGAATGACACGCGCCATCGATGGCGCATTCAACGCGGCGATGCTCGTTGCCGGAAGGGCGAAGCCCTCCCGGTGCAACCCGCCCGGTTCTCACTGCCCCAACGCTTCTGCCAGCCGCCGTGGATCGGTCTCCCGGATGATCTCGTTGATCCCCGTCTGGTTGAACCCCTTGTAGCCGTCGTTGCGCTCGAGAATCTCCAGGTGTGAACCGACGGCTCCTTTCGTTCGGAAATTCTCGGCCTGCTGCGGCGTGATCAGCTTCTGATCCAGCAGCGCCGCGATCCGTTCTTCTGCAACGGGCCAGACTTCCCCCTTCGTGAAGGCCTGCCGCAGATACGGAAAATCGGTGAACGGCTTCATCGTGTCGACGCCTACTTCCTTCAGCTCGTCGCGGGCCGCGTTGAAATCGAACTGGCATTCCAGGTGATGCATCCCCGCCTGCAAAAACGCTTCCCCGTGCAGCCGGCACCACAGGCCCACCGTCCCCAGCGTTTCCCGGGGCGGCAGCGGCTCATGCGAGAAGTCCTGCGTCACCTCCTCCGGCGACAGATCGACATCCGCGAAAATCACCACGCCCGTGTTCGGCTCCTCCAGAACCTGCGCCCCCCAGCCCGCTTCTTTACCTGCATAGAACCGTTCGCGGCATTTGAACCCCATCAGCTCCAGCGTGCCGATGAGGTCTTTGAAGTGTTCCCGGCTCGACCGGTAGGTGTGATGATCGTGATTGGCCCAGCCGAGGCCGAGGGCATCCTGGCGCATTTTCTGGATGCGCGCGACGCGGTTTCGGGATTGCCAGTAAGCGCGCTCGGCACGGAAAAAGAGGTCGCAGGCCCGCGGCATGCCAAGGTCCGCGGCAGCATTCTGGATGAGTTTCCGGGCGTATTTGAATCCGGCTGCGGCGTCGGCAAATGTTCGACGGCGGAGCAGCAGTTGTTCTTCATGCCGGAGCAACTTCGCGGCGTCGGATTGGTGGGATTTCAGAGTCAGCGAGGGGTCGCCATGTCGCTCGATCACGCAGACGACGTGAAATCCGACTTCCGGTTGAGGACAGTAGTCCCACCGGATGGATGCAGTCGGACCGCCCTGGATTTTCAGGTCTCCGACCGTGCCATGGACCAGCAGAAAGTCCCGCACGGAGTCGACCTTCAGAAACATCAGCGGAAACTTGCAGTCGAGTCTCATCGGAGGAAACAGCCCTGATTCGATTCTCCATTCGTTCTTTCCCCGATCGGTGTAGCCAATCTCGGTCAGGCGCTGTTCCAGTGCGGGCGTGGACGGAAGCACGAAATGATCAATCCAGTCGACCAGCCGCGTTCCCGTTTCCGCCTGCATCCGCCCGGCCAGTCGGGTGAGCCAGGGGCATTCCCGCTGGAACTCATGCACGAGGTCGGCGACGAACGCCGCCGCCTCCGGCTGCGGGGTCCAGGTGAATTCTGTCAGGGCTGAGGTGTCCGGCATGGCCGGCGTCTCCGGAAGAGGGGTGCTGAAACGTGTGCGGGAATTGTACAGGGTTGGCTGATCCGGTCGCTCCCCTTCAGTCACGGCCTTCGCGGCCTGCAACCTCCTTTCCCTCTTTGACTCCTTGTTCAAATCCTTCATCAAAAAAATTGAACAAGGAGGAAAGGAGAAAAAGGAGGGTGTGTTGCTTGTAGCGCGTCTGCAAAGCCCCGGCCAGCGCCAAAAAGCACAGCTTCTCGAACCAAATCGCGGCTCTCATTCCGAAAGACCCGCTGCGTCAATGCGGGAAGAAGCCGGGCTGTTGTCATGGCTGGCCCGGCACGCTCGTTGTTCGTTCGCCATCTTTTCCAGCCGAACGGTGTATTTCTGTCCCGCTTTTCGGTTTCATAGCGATTCGCGGAGATCGGGGCCTTTCCGGTCCTCCGCGACGGCCAATGATGACCGCAGCGGGGAGCGGATCGTCGGTTGTTGATCGCTGCGCCCCGCGTTTGAAACATCAGGGGGCTCGCGTCCCCCGCTCGCCTGTCTGGAATTCCTGTGTCTGACGAACAACCCGAAATCCACCCCTCGGTCGACCTGCCGCGCATTGAAAAAGCGGTCCGCGAAATCCTCGCCGCCGTCGGCGAAAACCCCGATCGCGAAGGGCTGCTCGAAACGCCAAAACGCGTCGCCAAAATGTATGCCGAACTCTTCTCCGGCCTCCATCTCGACCCCTCGCGGCATCTGAAGAAAGTCTTCCTCGAAAACTACGACGAAATGGTCCTCGTGCGCGACATCAGCTTCAACAGCATGTGCGAGCACCATCTCCTCCCGTTCATCGGCAAGGCCCACATTGGTTACCTGCCCAAAGGGAAGGTGGTGGGGCTGAGCAAAATGGCCCGGATCGTCGAAGAAGTGTCGAAACGCCCGCAGGTGCAGGAGCGGATGACCCACACCATCGCCGACCTCATGAACAAAGAGCTCGACGCCAAAGGGGTCATCGTCGTCCTCGAAGCCGAGCACAGTTGCATGACGATCCGCGGCATCAAGAAGCCGGGGGCGGTGACGATCACGAGCGCCGTGCGCGGGCTGTTCAAAACCAACGAATCGAGCCGGGCGGAAGCGATGGCGTTGATCAACCAGCGTTAGGGTTGCGCATCACTCGGGGAACTTGGCTCCACCCTTTCCAAAATGACAGCCGTCCCGGTGGATTGCGACATACTAATCGACCACGCCCAGAGGGCGTGGGTTTAGGAAGGCCCCTCCAAAGGGGCC
>VFQQ010000303.1_pt1 | contig 111043 bp, 106 predicted proteins | sample 3512341 | NCBI WGS metagenome assembly VFQQ01 (sample SAMN10412373, study PRJNA504923) | tailings metagenome | isolation source: Relicate 2 Philex TSF1 revegetated site | place: Philippines: Tuba, Benguet | collected 2017-08-29 | reverse complement strand
GGAGGATGCCGGCCCGCTGGCGCATCCGATCCGCCCGGACAGCTATATCGAGATCAACAACTTCTACACGCCCACCATCTATGAGAAGGGCTCGGAAGTGATCCGCATGATGCACACCCTTCTCGGCGAGAAGGGCTTCATGGCGGGCATGAAGCTCTATGTGGAGCGCCACGACGGCGAGGCGGCCACCTGCGACGACTTCGTCGCCGCCATGCAGGATGCGAGCGGCATCGACCTCACCCAGTTCAAGCACTGGTACGGCCAGGCCGGGACGCCGGAGATCACGGTGGAAGGCGCCTACGACGCCAAAGCCGGGACCTACGACCTCACCGTCAGCCAGCACCTGGCGCCGACGCCCGGCCAGCCGGACAAGCCGGTGATGCACATCCCCTTCGCCGTCGGCCTGCTCGACGCGCAGGGGCGTGACATCCCGCTGACATTGGAAGGCGAGGCACCGGCGAAGACCGCGAGCCGCGTCCTGCCGCTCACGCAAGCGAAGCAGACCTTCCGCTTCGTCAACCTGCCCGAGCCGGCGGCGCTGTCGCTGAACCGCGGCTTCTCCGCCCCGGTCAACGTGAAGTCGAAGCAGGCGGGGGCGGAGCGCGCCTTCCTGATGGCGCATGACACCGACGCCTTCGCCCGTTTCGAGGCGGGCCAGGAATACGCGACCGAACTCATGCTCGCTCGTGTCGCCGGCGACAAGCGCCCCTATGACCCCGCCTTCATCCAGGCCATCGCCGAGACGCTGCGTGACGAAGCCCTGGAAAAAGCCTTCGTCGCCGAGGCGATCACGCTTCCTTCAGAGGACTATCTCGGCGAACGCTCGAAGGTGATCGACGTCGAGGCGATCCACGCCGCGCGCGAAGACCTCAAGCGGAGCATCGCCGAAGCGCTGCAGGACGACCTGCGCCGCGCCTACAGCGCCAACAAGGACACCGGCAGCTACAGCCCCGATGCCGGGCCCGCCGGCCGCCGGGCGTTGAAGAACGCGGCGCTCTCCTATCTCGCCGCGCTCGGCGACACCAACCTCGCCGCCGAGCAGTACCGCTCCGCCGACAACATGACCGACCGCATGGCCGCGCTCCGCATCCTGGTCGATCTCGACGGCCCGGCCCGCGACGCGGCGTTGAAGGACTTCTACGACCGCTTCCAGGACAACGCGCTCGTGCTCGACAAATGGCTGATGCTGCAGGCGATCTCGGCACGGCCCGACACGCTCGCCCGCGTCACCGAACTGATGAGCCACCCGGCCTTCTCGATGCAGAAGCCGAACAAGGTCCGCGCGCTGATCGGCGCCTTCACTTCGGCGAATGCGCTGCGCTATCACGCCGCCGACGGATCGGGCTATGCCTTCCACGCCGACCGCACCATCGAACTCGACAGGCTGAACCCGCAGGTCGCCGCGCGCCTGCTGCAGCCCTTGGGCCGCTGGCGCCGCTTCGACCAGGGCCGGCAGGAAAAGATGAAGGCGGCGCTGAGCCGCGTACTTTCCACGCCGAACCTGTCCCGCGACACCTTCGAGATCGCCAGCAAGTCGCTCGCCTGAAGGGTGCGCTCGCCTTAGCCTGCCTTAGGGCGCAGCCGCTCTGCTGCCGCTGTCCAGCCAGCGGCGGCCGCCATCTCCGCTGGAGTTTCGCAATCATCGATGCGGGTGCGAAGCGCCGGGTCGGCGCCGGCAGCAAGAAGCAGATCGAGTGCCGCCTCGTTCCGCTCCGCCACCGCCATGTGAAGCGGTGTCCAGTCGTTCAGGCCGCGCTGATTGGGATCGGCGCCGTGTGCCAGCAGCAGCGACAGGATGGCGCCGACATCGCCTCGTCCCGGCGCGCCAGGGCGAGGATTGCTGCAGGAAAGGGCCGCGATCAGCGGCGGAAAGCCGTCATTATCCGAGGGGTTGGGATCGGCGCCGAGCGCGAGCAGCGTATCGATGAAGGCGAGCGGGCTATGATAGATCGCGTATTCCAGGCAGGAGCCGATCGACAGCAGCATGGGCCCGTTCGGCACCGCCGCCGGGTCTTCCACCGCGGCCAGCAGCGCGTCGAGGTCACCGGCCTTGAATGCGGCATCGATGGCCTGGAAGCGGCGGCTCTCGGCGCGGCGATCGGCATCACCCGTCATGCCTGGTCCACCTCTTGGCCCTCAGTCACGCGCTACAGCGTGTTCCGGTCTGCGCATAGCTTCACCCGAACCGCTGCGGGCTGAACGCCGCGATCGGGATTTCCGGCGCCTGGCCGCTCAGCAACTGCGCCACCACGCGTCCCGTGCGGGCCGAGGTGACGAGGCCGATATGGCCGTGGCCGAAGGCATGCACGATGTCGCCCGTCGCCGATGACGGCCCGAGGCAGGGCATGCCGTCCGGCGTGCCGGGGCGGTGGCCCATCCAGAGCTTCACCTGCTCGGCTTTCAGGTCGCGGGGCAGGCCGGGGAAGGCCGCGAGCAGGTGGTCGCGCAGGATCTCCGCCCGCCTCCAGTTCGGCGCCGCCTCCAGGCCGGCAATCTCCACCTGCCCGGCGGCGCGCAAGCCCCCTTCCATCGGCGTCGCCGCCATCTTGGCATCGCCCAGCATCAGCGGCAGCCGGGGCGCCACGCCCGACACCTGCACCATGGCGTGATAGCCGCGCTCGGTCTCCAGCGACACGCGGTCGCCCGCCGCGGCGGCGAGATGCTTCGAGCGCGCACCGGCGGCGATCACGGCCTTGTCGCAAGCGATCTCGCCGGTCTCGGTCAGAACGGCGCGGAGCCTGCCCGCTTCGATGCGGAAACCGGTGGCCCGGCCCTTCACCAGCGTCGCGCCCTTCGCCTTCGCATGCGCGGCGAGGGCGGCGATATAGGCGCCAGGATCGCGGCACTGCCCCGCCTCCTCAACCAGGATGCCGACCGTGTATTTCGGCGACAGTTCGGGCACGCGCTGGCGAAGCTCGTCGCCAGAGAGCTTCAGCCAAGTGATCCCGGCCTTGGCCCGGATGGCCCAGCTTCCCGCCTCGCCGGCGAACTCGGCTTCCGAGGTATAGGCGTGGATCAATCCGTTCCGCTCGATCAGGTGGGGCACGCCCGCCTCCTCGGCGAGCGTCCTGTGCAGCCGCGGCGCATCGATCAGGAGCGGCCGGAGCGCCATCGCGATCCGCTCAACCCTCTCAGGCGTCCAGGCCGAGGCGAGATAGCGGAGCAGCCAGGGCAGTGCCTTCGGCAGGTGGGACCAGCGGATGGCGAGCGGCCCAAGCGGATCGCGCAGGTAACCCGGCACCTTCTTCCAGATGCCGGGCGAGGCCGGCGGAATGACCGAATGCGAGGACAGCCAGCCGGCATTGCCGTAACTCGCCGCCTGCTCGCCCCCCGCCTCGCCCGGCTCGAGCAGCGTGACCGCGAGCCCGGCCCGCAGCGCCTCGATGGCGCCGATCGTCCCGATCGCACCCGAGCCGATGATGACGACATGACGGTTCACGATGGCTCCCCACTGGGCACTGATTCGGCCACGGCGAATGTTACCCGGTATCGAGGTCGAGCAAATGGGCGCCGTGGCAGCATCTTTCTGGAGAGGGGCGATCGCGCGGAAACGAGATCGCCATTGAGAGCAGGTTGTCGCGCAGGATAATTCGCGTGCCGGATACACCCATATCACTAGGAATATGGTTTCTTTTTCGATGCGCGCGGAATAGAGTCCCGGCATGAATCGCAAGCTCGCGGCACAGTGCCTCGCCGAATTGGGCAATCTCACCCGGCTCGACGTCTATCGCCTGCTGGTCCGCGCCGCGCCGGGCGGCCTGAACCTCAGCGAGATGCAGGCCCGCCTCGATCTCCCAGCTTCGACGCTGGCATTTCACCTGCGCGGCCTGGTCACGACCGGCCTCGTCAGCCAGGAGAAGATCGGGCGTGAGGTCATCTGCCGGGCGCGGCAGCGGCATCTCAATGAGGTCATCGAGTTCATCCGCGAAGAGTGCTGCAAGGGCTTCGCCGACGAGCCTCTGCCGGCGCCCGCGCGGCGCGCGGGATGACCTTCGCCGGTGCCGCCGGCCATCGCGTCCACCCGGGATGGATGGTTCTCGCCGCCGGAGCCCTCAGCGTCTTCATGACGACACCCGGACAGACCGTGGGCGTGTCCGGCTTCGTCGATCACATGGCGGCCGATATCGGCCTGCCGCGCGGTGAGGTCCTGCTGCTCTACAGCATCGGGACGTTGCTTGGCATTCTTCCCGCCCCTTTCAACGGACGCCTGATCGACCGATACGGACCGCGCCGGGCGATCGGCGTGATCGTGCTCGCGCTCGGCGCGGCCTGCGTCGCGGTGAGCCTGGCGCAGGGACCCTGGTCGCTCGCCCTCGGCTTCACGCTCCTGCGCGGCAGTGCCATCGGCGGGCTCAGCCTGGTCAGCGGCGTGATGGTCAACCTGTGGTTCAACCGACTGCGTGGACGCGCCAATGCCGTCGCCATGATGGGGCTTGCTGCCGGCGGTCTCGTGGTTCCGGGCCTGGCCGAACAGCTCACCGCCGGTTTTGGCTGGCGCATGGCCTATCTCGCGCTCGGCGCCGGGGTCGTTGCCGTCATGCTGCCGGTCGGCCTGCTGCTCTACCGGGACAAGCCCCAGCGCTACGGGATGGCGCCGGATTTCGGCACGGCGTCCGGCCATGCGGGAACGGCCCAGGGGGAGAGCGGGCTGACGCTGCGGGAAGCCATGCGGACGCGGATCTTCTGGTACCTGCTGTTGATCACGGTGATGGTCAACGCGGTCGGAACCGCCCTGCTGCTTGATCATGTGCGTGTTCTGCAGTCGGCCGGGATTCCGCGCGCCGCCGCGATCACCCTCCTCGGCGTCGTCACTGTCGTCCAGGTCTGCTCGACCCTTGCCAGCGGCGTGCTGATCGACCGTTTCGGCTCGCGCCGCATCGGCATGCTCGGACTGGGAATCCTGTCGCTCACCCTTGCCTGCCTGATGCTGGCGCCTGGCGTGCTCGGCGGCATCGCCTATGCCGCCGGGCTCGGCGGCATGATCGGCCTCCTGCATGTCGTATACAGCGCCGGCCTCGCCGAGCATTTCGGCACCAGGCACCTCGGATCGATCCGCGGTTCGACCTCCGTCATCGGCATCATGGGGGCAGCCGCCGGCCCCTTGCCGCTCGTCTGGTCGGCGCAGGGGGCCTACTGGATCTTCCTCTCGATCACCGCGGCGACCCTGGTGCTCGGCCTTGCCGCGGCCGCCAGCCCCCCGCGCGCCGGCGCCGCCAAGGCCTGACGCACCCGCATCATCTGAGGGTCAACGATCGCCCCCGCGCGCGGCCGGCCGGCGACGCTACGCCGGGCCGATATCGGCCGTACCGCAAAGGGGAGCAGCGGCGATGGATGACTTGGTCCTGGTGGAGCGGACGCTCGAGTATTGACTCACTCGGCCGCGAGCGGCAGAACCGCCCGCCCCGCTGCAAGGAAGGCATATCCCGCAGGCGTGACGCCGACCAACCCCGCACCCTCGCGCACCAGATAGCCGCGTTCGACCGCATCCTCCCAGACGGTCAGGCGCGGGCAGGAGGTGCGCCAAAGCTCCATCACCTCGGCATAGGGGCGCGGCTCGCGCGCCACCCACTCGACCAGGTCGCGGATCAGGGGATCGAGGCCGGCGGACATCGGTATCTCCAGCACTGAGTGCCGGGTCAAGTTATCACAGCCCGGCGCTTGGACGGGTCCTTCCGCCCGCGTGTGGGTGGCGGGATTATGTCAAGAACAGCGACCGTGTGGTGCTGGTGAAGGCCGGTCGTTCGCTGGTGAGCGCGTGGTAGGCCACAGCGCTTACGCGGAACGCGGCTTCCGCAACCTGCGCCTTTAAATTCCCTATTTAAGCATAAATCACGATCTGGTAGAATCATACTTGCTCTGGTTGCGAAGCCAGCGCCCGCTCCTGGACAAGTGCATACGAAACATCGGACGCCAGCCCCTGCGCGCCCGAAAACGGAACGGGCGTTCCGCCTTTTGCGGAACAGGCATTCCGCCAGCGTTCCTGTCCTTTCTTTGTAAAGCACTGAAACCACGACGCTATTTGGCGATTCCACAAAACGCCGGAATCCGAGGACAGGGGCAGCGAAAAAATGCGGTCGGTACGCTTCCCTGGCCCGCCGCTTGCTTCGTTTCCGGGCAGTTTCTCTCCCGCCCGAGGTATCCCGGTCTTGTCCTCCGCCCTGCCGCTGATCGACGTCCACACCCATATGTACCTGCCGCGCTACGTGGCGCTCTTGCGCGCGCGCACCAAGGTGCCGCGCATCGTCTCGGGGCCGAAGGGCGACCGGCTGATCATCCTGCCCGACGAGGAGGCGGACGGGTCCACCTCGGCCGGGCGGCCGATCGGCGGCGAGTATCACGAGGTTTCCCGCAAGCTCGCCTTCATGGACCACCACAATATCGCCGTCTCGGTGGTGAGTTCGGCCAATCCCTGGATCGATTTCGTCGAGCCGGCGGAGGCCCCGGCGCTGGCGGCACAGCTGAACGACGACCTGGAGGCGATCTGCGCCGCTTCGAGGGGGCGGCTCTACGGATTCGGCGTGCTGCCGCTGCAGCGCCCCGAGACCTGCGCGACGGAACTGAAGCGGATCGCCGGCCTGCCCCATATGAAGGGGATCATCATCGGCTCCGCCGGCCGCGGCCAGGGCCTGGACGATCCGGAGTTCGAGCCGATCTGGAAGGCGGCGGCCGATCTCGGCCTCTTCGTCTTCATCCATCCCCATTACGGCATCGGCCACGGCCTCTTCCCCGATACCGGGCATGCGATGCTGCTCGCCATGGGCTTCACCTTCGAGACCTCGATCGCCGTGGCCCGGATGATCCTGCGCGGCGTGCTAGCCCGGCACGAGGGGCTCAAGCTCCTGATCGCGCATGCCGGCGGCACGCTCCCCTATCTCGCCGGTCGCCTCGATTCCTGCGTGAAGAACGACATCTCGAAGGATTTCGGGCTGCCGAAGCCGCCCAGCCATTACCTGCGCCAGTGCTGGTTCGATGCCATCGCCTATCACGGCCCGGCGCTGGCGGCGCTGACCGCCTTCGCCGATCCGGCGAAGATCATGTTCGGCACCGACCATCCGTTCTTCCGCCCGCATGTGACCGACGACGTGCTTGACGCGACCACCTGGCCCTCGCCGGAAGAGAACCTGGAGGCGCTGCACACGCTCTCGCCCGAAAAGCAGAAGGAGATCGCCTATACCAACGGCCTCGCGGCTTTCGGCATCAGCCTGCCCCAGACCTGATCTGCTCAGCGGCTGTCGTAGACCCGGGTGACGATGGCCTCGAGGGCGAGGAAGAAGGCGAAGAGCACGATGCCGACGCCGCAGAGAAGCGTGATCCCGGCCAGCAGCAGCGCGGTCTCGAAGTTGTTGGCCGAGAACAGGATGATGTAGCCGAGGCCGGTCTGCCCGGTGATGAACTCGCCCAGGACCACCCCGATGACCGCGAAGGTCACCCCGATGCGAAGACCCGAGAAGATGTGCGGCAGGGCGAAGGGGAACTTCACCTTCATGAACATCCGGAAGCGCGACATCATCAGCGAGCGGCAGAGGCGCTCGTAGTTCGGCGGTGCCGCCTGCAGGCCGGTGATGGTGGCGACCACCACGGGGAAGAAGGCGATGAAGACCGAGAAGATGACATTGGCCGAGAAACCGGTGCCGAACCAGAGCAGGAAGACCGGCGCCAGCGCCACTTTCGGGATCAGCTGGAAGAAGATGATGGTCGGGTAGACCGCCTGCATCAGCGTGCGCGAATAGGACACGGCGACGCCGAGCAGGATGCCGAGGGCGGCGGCGAGGAGGATGCCCAGGATGGCGCCGATGAAGGTCGGTTGTGCCTGTTCCAGCAGCACGCCGATCGAGGCGAGCAGCGTGTCCCATACCTTGCTCGGCGCCGGTAGCAGGCGGCGGCTGACCAGCCCGTTCCGGCTGGCGAGTTCCCAGGCCCCGAACAGAAGGGCTGCGGCAATCACCGGCGGGGCCAGCAGGCGAAAGCCCGACCGCGCGCCGTCGAGGAGCGAGAGCCACAGGTCGCGGCGGAGCGGCGCTCCGATCGCCTGCATCACGGGGCCGCGCGGGGCAGGTTCGATGGCGCCGATGTCGCTCATTCGCCGTGCCACTTCCGCACCGCCACCTCGCCGGCATGGACGATGCCGTAGAAGAAAAGCCCGATAATGCAGAGAACGGTGATGGCGGCCATGATCACGTCGGTCTGCAGCAGGGCGGCGCTCTTCAGGATCAGGAAGCCGAGGCCCTCGGAAGCCGATATGAACTCGGCCACGATGACGCCGATGACGGCGAGCGTGATGGCGATCTTCAGGCCGGCGAAGAGATAGGGCATCGAGGCCGGGAAGCGCACCAGCCAGAAGGTACGCCAGCGCGTGGCGGTCAGGCCCTGGCACAACCGGACCAGCGAGCGGTCGGTGGCTTCCAGCCCCGCCATCATGGCGATGAAGATCGGGAAGAAGCCGATGAAGGTGGCGATGGTGAGGCGGGACTGCCAGCCGATGCCGGCCCAGACGATGAAGAGCGGCGTCCAGGCGATCTTCGGCACCAGCTGGATCACGATGATGAGGGGGTAGACGGCGTCGCGCGCCAGGCGGCTGAAGCTCAGCAGGGAGGCGAGGCCGACCCCGAACACGGTGGCCAGCGCGAAGCCCACGATCGTGTCGCGCATGGTGGGGATGGTCTGCTGCCAGATGGTGGCGAGGTTGCCGGTCAGCGCCTCGAAGATGGCGGAGGGCGAAGGCAGGATCACCTTCGGGTAGTCGAAGATCCAGACCAGCGCCTCCCACAGGACCAGGATGCCTATGGCGAAGGCGGCGGGCAGCACGACGGGCCTCAGCTTGTCGAAGGGCTGCCGGGGTGCCGCCGTGATCGCCGGTGCCGCTTCGCTCGCCGAGACCATCAGTGTGGCACGTGCTCGATCTTGCTGCGGAGATAGCCGCAGATCTCGTTGAACTCGAGCGTCTCGCCGATCTCCAGTCCCCGCGGCCGGGCGAAGGGGATGCGGACATCCTCGATGATTCGGCCCGGGCGGCGGCTCATCACCAGCACCCGGTCGGAGAGATAGACGGCTTCGCGGATCGAATGGGTGACGAAAAGAGCGGTCCGGTGATGCTCCTCCCACATCTTCATCAGGACGAGGTTCATCTCGTCCCTGGTGATCGCGTCCAGCGCGCTGAACGGCTCGTCCATCAACAGCAGGTCGGGTTCGTAGACCAGCGCCCGGCAGATGGCGACGCGCTGGCGCATGCCGCCCGAAAGCTGGCGGGGTTTGTGATTGTGGAATCCGTGCAGGCCGACCTGATCGAGCAGCGCCCCGGCGCGGTCGAAGTACCTGTCGACGGGGCGGTTCATGGCCCGGAAGGGAAACAGCACGTTCTCGAGCGCGCTCTTCCAGGGCAGCAGGGTCGGATCCTGGAACATGATGCCGGTCTCGGCCCGGGGCGAAACCATGGGGCTTCCGGCAACCGCTATGCTCCCCTGGCTCGGCGCGTCGAGCCCGGCGATCATCATCAGAAGCGTGCTCTTGCCGCAGCCGCTCGGACCCAGGAGCGAGACGAACTCGCCCGCCTTGACGCTGAAGCTGGTCGGGGCCAAGGCCTCGACCTGCTGGCGCGTACCGGCGTTGTAGATCTTCCGCAGGCCTTCGACGACGACATAGTCGGCGCCGGTGCCGGCGGCGGCAGAAGCCGACGCCGGCCTGGCGATCTGGGCCTGGATCATCCGAGCGCGTACTTGGCGGAGCCGGCCTTGACCTTGTCCCATTCGGCCGGGGTCAGCTTCAGCTTGCCGACATAGTCGTTGGTGTAGAGCGCCGCAGGGTCGGGCTTCTTGTCGCCGGCCGCACCCGAGGCCTGGAAGATGACATCCGTCATCTGGGCGTAGACCGCCGGATCGGCGTACCCGATACCCTTCTCCATGGCTTCCTTGGACACGTAGTTCGCCGCCCAGACGCCGATCCCGATCTCGAGCTGCTCCTTAGCTGTCGAGGCGAGCTTCAGTTCCGGCACTTCCTTGAACAGGATCTCGATCGTCTCCTGCGGCTTCAGCAGGGCGAACTTAGTCCCCTCGGCCAGCCCCATGGCCATGGCTTCGCACAATGCCTTCTCCTTGCCGAAGTACTCCGGCGTGGTGGTCAGCGACTGTGCATAGAAGGGAAGACCGTGCTTGCTGTAGAGGAAGACCCGCGGGTTGACGCCCGCCGCCATGATCTTGGGCAGCGCGCTGGCGACGAAGCAGGTGATCGCCTCGCACTGCTTCTCGATCAGCGCCACCTCGCGCACCTTGTTGTCGAGCGAGACCGACTGGATGTCGGCCATGGTGAGGCCGACATTCTTCAGGAAGATCGGCAGAAAGGGATACTCGCCCGAGGTCAGGGTGGAGCCGACCTTCTTGCCCTTGAGGTCGGCCGGCGTCTTGATCGGGGAGTCCGGCAGCACGGCGACACCCATGGTGGTGTCGTAGTTGAAGCAGCCGAGCGACAGGAGCGGCAGCCCCTTCACCGCCTGCTGGATCGAATTCGGTGCGGCCGGAATACCGAACTCGTACTTGCCTTGCGCGATAGCCTGAGTCGCGGCGGCCGAGCCCGTCCCCTTCTCGACGATCACCTCGATGCCTTCCTTGGCCCAGAACTGCTTGGCCGAATAGGTCCAGATGTTGGCGCCCTCGGGCAGCCAGCCCAGCGTCAGCTTCACCGTCGTCTTCTTCTGGGCGAAGACCTTCTTGGGCGTGAAGCCGCTGCCGGCGGCGAGCGCGCCGGCGCCCGCGGCCGCGACGAACCTGCGTCGGGACAGACCACCCTCCGCACCGGTGACGATCCTGCTCTTGTCGTTCCGCATCTGCCCCTCCTGTTGCTGCTCGCGCGTCGAGATTTGCTGCTGCAACGCAACATGCGTGCCAAGGATGCGCCGCCGGTCGCAGGGGTGATCGGGGCGCCGGTGGGCAGGTCCGCGATCGAAATGCGCACGCTTGCGAGGCAGCCTGCCCTTTCCGTGATCAGAGGCCGGCGCGGGCTCGCAGGTTTCGGGCCGCCTCGGCATGCCGGACCGCCAGGTCCCGCTCGTCCAGGCCGGGCACGCGGCCGTTCTCGACCACCCAGCGGCCGGCCACCATCACCCGGTCGGCCCGCGCGGGACTGCAGCGGATCAGGCCGGCAAGCGGGTCGTCGGCGCCGCTGAAGCCGAGCGCGTCGGCGCGGAACAGTGTGAGGTCCGCCTGCATTCCCGGGGCGATCGAACCGATGTCTCTCCGCCCCAGCGCCGCGGCCCCGCCGGCCGTGGCCCAGCGGAGCGCGTCGGCCGCGCGCACGCGACCCGCGCCATGCACCGCGCGCTGCAACAGGAAGGCCTGCCGCGCCTCGGCGATCAGGCTGGAAAGGTCGCTGGCCGAAGCACCGTCGACGCCCAGGCCGACCGCGACGCCGGCCGCTTCAAGGTCGGGCACCGGACAGAAGCCGGATGCGGTGACCATGTTGGAACTGGGGCAATGGGAGATGGCAACGCCCGCCCGGGCCAGCCGCGCCATTTCCTCGGGGGAGAAGATGATGCCATGCGCGAGCCAGACATTGGGCCCGAGCCAGCCGAGTGCCTCCATATGGTCGACCGGGCGGCAGCCGAAGCGTTGCAGGCAGTAGTCGACTTCATCCGCGTGCGCGGCCGCGTGGGTATGCAGGCGCAGGCCACGGGCTGCCGCCAGCGCCGCCGATTCCCGCATCAGGTCGGGGCTGACCGAGAAGGGGGAGCAGGGCGCCAGTGCGATCTGCACCATCGCGCCGGGCAAGGGGTCGTGATGGCGCCGGGCGAGTTGCTCGCTGTCCTCCAGGATGCGGTCGATGCTCTGCACCACCGCGGCCGGCGGCAGCCCGCCGTCGTCGACGGAGAGGTCCATCGACCCGCGCGTCAGCACGACCCGCAGGCCGATCCGCTCCGCCTCCTCCACCGCGATGTCGATGGCGTGCTCCAAGGCAGGCGGAAAGACATAGTGGTGATCGGAGGTCGTGGCACAGCCGGACAGTGCCAGCTCGGCCAGGGCGAGGCGGACGGCGAGCCGCAGGTCGCTCTCCGTGATGTGCCGCCAGACCGGATACATCACCTTCAGCCAGGGAAAGACCTCGGCATCCAGGCTCGGCGCCAAGGCACGCGTCAACGTCTGGTAGAAGTGATGATGGGTATTGACCAGTCCCGGCACGACGATGTGGTTCGCGGCGTCGAACACCGCGCAGGGAACGGAGGGTTCCGCGCCGGCGGCGACGCATTCCACGATCGTCGTTCCGTCGATCACGACACCCCGGGCGGCATCAGGCCCGAGGATGGCGAGAGGATCGCGAAGCCAGGTCGCCATGATGCACTGCGCTTTCAACCAGGGATGATCGCCCGGCATGCAACCGCGGTGCCGCTGGCACGTGACTTGCTGTAATGGCGCGTATGAGTTCACGCGACATCATCGCCAACGGCATCCGCATGCGGATCGCCGACCAGGGCACCGGCCCCGCCCTCCTCTTCCTGCACGGTCTCGGCTGGGACTCCCGGCTTTGGGCGGGCGCCCCGGCCAGGTTTGCCGATCGCTACCGCGTGATCCTGGGCGACACCCGCGGCCACGGTCGGAGCGAGCTGCCCCCCGGCCCTTACTCCATCCGCCAGTTCGCCGCCGACTGGCGCGCCGTGCTGGGGGGACTGGGCGTCGCCAGGGTCTGCATCGTCGGACTGTCGCAGGGCGGTATGATCGCCCAGCAGATCGCGGTGGACGCGCCCGACCTGATCGGTGCGCTCGTCCTCGCCGGCACGTCCTGCCGGCAGGACGAGGCGACCACCGCGAACATGGCCGAGCGACTGGTGAAGATGCGCGCCGCCGGACCGGAGGCAGGCGCCAGGGTGGCAGCGGAGGCGATCTTCTCGCCCGGGTTCAAGGCGGCGAATCCGGGCTACCTCGCCCGATTTGTCACGGAACGGGCCGCCCAGCCGCAGGAACCGCTGATCGCCGCCATGAGCGCAGGTGCCGACTACGATGTGAGCGGCGCGCTCCCCGGCCTGCGGAAGCCGGTACTGGTGATCGCCGGCAGCGACGACGGGCTGATGCCGGTTCCCGTGGTCCGGACCATCGCCGACCTCATCCCCGGGGCCGAATTCACCGTCGTTCCCGGTCTCGGCCACATCATGCCGGTCGAGCAGCCCGACACGATCTACCGCCTTGTCGAGGACTTCCTCGCCCGTCACTACCCCCCGGCCGGCGCAGCCGCGTGAAGGAGAGAGCAGCATGTTCGACCTGTTGATCAGAGGCGGGCGCGTGATCGACCCCGCCGCCAAGCGTGACGGCAAGTTCGACGTCGCCGTCGTCAACGGCAAGATCGCCGCAGTGGAGAAGGCAATACCGGAGCGCGGCGCCAGGACGGTGATCGATGCCGCCGGAGAACTGGTCCTGCCGGGCCTGATCGACACCCATGCCCATGTCTACGAGCATGTCAGCGGCGAATTCGGCCTGAACCCCGATGCGGTCGGGGTGAAGGCAGGCGTCACCACCCTCTGCGACCAGGGCGGCCCGAGCGCGCTCACCTTCGGCGGCTTCCGCAAGTTCATCGTCGAACGGGCCGACACCGACGTCTACTGCTTTCTGTCGAGCTATCTCGCCGGCGGCCTCTATGGCCACCGCTATGTCGATCTGTATGGCCCGACCGGCATCAACGTCGATGCCATCGCCTCCATCGTGGAACCGAACCGCGACATCATCTGCGGTCTGAAGTGCCATGCCGAACCCGGCGGCTTCTCCCGCTGGGGCGTGAAGTCGCTGAAGAAGGCGAAGCAGGCCTCGCGCAAGGTCGGCCTGCCGATGTACGTGCATCTCGGCACGCTCTGGTCAGTGAAGGACGGCGTGACCGTCGACCCGGCGAAGCTTGTGAAGGAGTTCATCCCGCTGTTCGACAAGGGCGACATCCTGGCCCATCCCTTCACCCGGCATGACGGTGGCTTCGTCTCGCCCGAGGGGAAGATCCATCCGCTCCTGATCGAGGCGCTGAACCGCGGCGTGAAGCTCGATGTCGGCCGCGGTGCGCATTTCAGCTATCCCAAGGCCAAGGCGGTGATCGAGGCGGGCATCGTGCCGGACACGCTGGGCGCCGACCTGCATGGCTACAACACCAAGGCCGCCTACGCCTACAACAGTACCGGCCGCTTCGACGACAACGAAGACCCCGGCGCGGCCCGGGGGGCGGACCTGTCCCCTACGTTCAGTCTGCTGCATTGCATGGCGGAGATGCTGGCGCTGGGCCTGCCGCTCGATCACGTCGTCGCCATGGTGACATGCAACGCGGCCGCCATGATGGGCAAGCAGGACACGCTCGGAACCCTCGCTGTCGGCCGCAGCGCCGATATCTCGATCGTGAAGATGACCACCGGCCGCTACACCTTCACCGACGCGGGCGGCGTCACCTTCCCCGCCACCAAGCGGTTGCGCCCGACGCTGACCATCCGCAAGGGCAAATCCTTCGCGCCGGATTCCGACCTGCTGCCGTCCTGGCAGCGTCCGCAGGCGGCGTGAGCGGAGCGCGCCGGCGGACCCATCACCGCCTCTGTGCGCTGGAAGACCTGCCCGACGGCGCGGCGCGCGGATTTTCCGTGCGTCCCGCCGGTGGGCGGGAGCTGAGGCTGTTCGTGATCAGGCGGGGCGGCGCCGTCTTCGCCTATCGCGATGCCTGCCCCCATATGGGCGTGCCGCTGCCCTGGTCGCCGGACGACTACCTGACCCGCGACGCTCGCTACATCCGCTGCGCCAGTCACGGCGCTCTCTTCAGGGTCGAGAGCGGCGAGTGCCTGGCCGGCCCCTGCAAGGGGGAGGCGCTGAAGCCGGAGAAAGTGAGGATCGAAGGCGGCGCCGTCTGGCTGACCGCGTGAACGCCGGTGGCGCCGCCGGATCGAAGCGGCTAAACAGGCCCGGCCCTGGAACCGATCGGTGGTGATGGCGTGCTGCGACGGCTTTATGCGTGGGTGATGCTCCAGGCCGAGCATCCCCGGGCGATGTGGATACTTCAGGTCATCACCTTCCTGGAAAGCTCGATCTTCCCGATCCCGCCGGATCCGCTGATAATTCCGCTGATGCTGGCCCGGCGCCAGCACGCCTTTCGCATCGCCGCGATCTGCACCCTGGTCTCTGTCATAGGCGGCTTCGCCGGCTATGCCATCGGCCTGTTCCTGTGGGAGACGCTCGGCCAGTGGGTGTTCTCGACCTACAACCTGATGGACAAGTTCGAGGCGACGCGGGCCGGCTTCGACGAATACGGCGCCTGGATCATCATCGCCAAGGGGATGACGCCGATCCCCTACAAGCTTCTGACCATCGCGGCGGGCGTCTTCAAGTTCAGCCTGCTCAGCTTCACCATCGCCAGCGTGATTTCCCGCGGCATGCGCTTCTTCCTGCTTGCGGCACTCCTCTACTATTTCGGCCCGCCCATCCGCGAGTTCATCGAGAAGCGGCTGGAAATCCTGACCCTGGGCTTCCTCGTCGCGCTGGTCGGCGGCTTTCTCGCCTTGAAGTACCTCTGACATGGCCGGCGGTGTCGTCGTCCGACCGGTCCGCCCGGAGGACGAGGGGCAGTGGCTCGTCCTGTGGCAAGGCTATTGCGCAGCCCTGGGCGAGACGGTGCCGGCCGATGTCACCGAGGGTGTCTGGCGGCGGATCATCGCATCGGATCAGCCGGTCTGGTGCCTGATCGCGCATACCGCCGGCGGGACGCCCGCCGGAATCGCCAACTACGTCCTTCATCCCCACACCTGGAGCATGAGGACGGTCTGCTACCTGGAGGATCTCTTCGTCGCCCCCGAGGCACGCGGCAGCGGCGCCGGTCGCGCGCTGATCGAAGGTCTGGCCGCCCTGGGGCGCGAGCACGGCTGGCGCCGCGTCTACTGGCACACGCACGAGGACAACTATCGCGCCCGCACGCTCTACGACCGCGTCGTGCCGCGGACCGACTACATCCGCTACGACATCGACCTGTAGGACGGCCGGGACCCGCGTCGCGGGCCCCGGCCCTGCCTACTTGCCCTGCACGAACATGAAGGACAGTTCCGGCAGGGCGATAATCACCGCCAATGCCGCCATCATCAGCAGGATGAAGGGAATCGCCGCCCGGACCACGGTGGCGAAGTCCTGCTTGAAGGCCACCATGGCGACCCAGAGGTTGAGCCCCACCGGCGGCGTCAGATAGCCGATCTCGAGGTTGACGATCATGATGATTCCGAAGTGGATCGGGTCATAGCCGTTGGCCACCGCGATGGGCAGGAGCAGCGGTGCCAGGATCAGGATGGCCGAGCCGATGTCCATGATGCAGCCGACGATCAGCAGCAGGATGTTCACCGCGATGATGAACATGACCGGGCTCTGCACCGTCTCGGTGATATAGGCCGCCATCGCCTTGGGGACGCCCTCGTAGTCGAGGATGGTGTTGAGCGAACCGGCGATCGCCAGCAGCATGAGAAGCGTGCCGAGCAGCTTCGTCGTGTCCTCGAAGACCTTGTAGTAGTCGGCGAACTTCAGCTCGCGATAGAAGAGAAGCTCGACCAGGATCGAATAGACGAGCGCCACGGCCGCGGATTCGGTCGGGGTGAAGTAGCCCGAATAGATCCCGCCCAGCAGGATCACCGGCATCAGGAGCGCGAGGATGCCCTCCTTAAGGGCGGCCGCCACCTCCGCCCCGTCCCAGGTTCCTCCGCGGATGCTGCGACAGTGGATGGCCGAGTATCCCGCCATGAGCGCCGTCATGAAGAGGCCCGGACCGATGCCCGCGGCAAACAGGTCAGTGATCGAGGCTTCCGTCATCACCCCGTAGAGAATCATGGGGATGGAGGGCGGAATGATGATCCCGAGCGTGCCGCCCGCCATGGTGGCGCCGAGCGCGAACATCTTGGGATAGCCGCTCTGGATCAGCGCCGGATACATGATCGAACCGATGGCGAGCATCGTCACGATCGAGGAGCCGGAGATGGCGGCGAAGGCGGCACAGCTCAGGATGGCGGCGACGCCGAGCCCTCCTGGGATGGGCGCGGTCAGCGAGGACATGACGCGGATCAGGCGCCGGGCGATCGTGCCCCGGGTCATCACCGCGCCCGCCAGCATGAACATCGGGATCGAGAGCAGGACCTCGCGGTCGATCGCGAACCAGACGTCCTGTGCCAGGAACTGCAGTTCGCCGTCGGCGATGAAGACGTGGATGTAGGCGGTCGCCACCGCCAGGACCAGGATGACCGGCTGGCGCAGCAGCAGCAGCAGCAGGATGATGGCGAAGAGGCCGGTCCAGATCATGTCTCGATCTCCTCGCCGGCGGGCCGGGTCGATGGCATGGCCGCGTAGATGAGGAACCTGAACGCGGAGGAGAAGAAGGCGTAAGGAATGATCGCCTGCATCCACCACAGCTTGTTCATCAGCACCATGCCGACTTCGCCGACGTCGAAGGAGGTGTAGGCGAAGTCCGCCGCGATCATGCCCATGAAGATGCAGATGCCGCAGGACACCAGGTCGCCGACGCGGTCGAGCGCGGGGCTCCAGCTTGGCGGGAACAGCTTGTCGACCACCTTGGGCCGCAGATGCCCGTGCACGCCGACCACGATGGCGAAACCGAGCATGCCGGCGATGGCCGTGGCGTAGACCGCGATCTTCTGCGCGGCGAATATGCCGTTGCCGGCGAATTCCCGTGCGGCCACGTCGGCGAAGAGAAGACCGGCGACGGTCACGAAGGCGATGACGGCGACGAGCGTCTCCGCCTTCTGAAGAAGGCCAAGCAGCGACTTCAAGCGATCCCCCTGGGAAGCGCGGCGACGATCCGGTCCGCCGCCCTCACGGAGCGGCGGACCGGCGGCCGGAGACGGGAAGTTTGCCTCAGCTCTTCTTGCCGAAGCGGTCCGCATACTCCTTCTTGCCGCGCAGGATGGCGTCATAGACTTCCTGCGCGCGCCCGCCGATGGCCTTGACCATCTCGGCCTGGATCGGCCGAACGGGCTTGGCCCATTCCTCGCGCTGGGCTTCGGTCAGGTGATGGACGAAGCCGCCTTTCTTGGCGAATTCCTCCATTTTCGGCTTTTCGGTCTGGTCGACGCGGCGGCGCATCTCCTGCACCGGCGGAACCGCGTTCACGAAGGCGTCCTTGTCCGCCGCGCTCATCTTCTCGAACAGCGCCTTGTTGATGATCCAGGCCGACGGATGGTGATAGTGGCGGGTGACGACATAATGCGGCGCACTCTGCGCGGCCGGCGTGGTGACGTAGTAGAGGAAGGGCAGGTCGCCGCCGCGGACGAGGCCCGTGGTGAGACCCGGGAAGAACTCCGATAGCGGCATCTGCACGCCGTTGGCGCCCAGCGCCTGGAAGAACAGCTTCGAGGCGGGCGAGGGCGATATCCTCATCTTCTGGCCCTTGACGTCGCCCGGCGCGAGGCAGGCCCAGTTGCAGATCACGTCGTTCCAGCCGACATCGGCGACGGAGAACAGGACCAGCCCCTTCGAGGCGTAGATGTCCTTGAGCACCGGCAGCGCGAAATTGTCGGTGACATAGACGCGTTCGGGATCGTTCTCCCAGATGTAGGGCATGTTGAGCACGGTGCCTTCTGGCACCGCGACGCCGGCACCGGCGAGCGACGTGGCACCCACCTGGATGCGGCCGCGGATCACCTGCTGGGTCATCTCCTGCTCGTTGACGATCAGCTGGTATTCGATCGCCCGCTTGCCGTCGAAGGCCTTGTTGTGATTGCCGATGAAATCCATGATCGTGTCATAGAGAACGCTTCCCGGCTGCCCGGCGGTGCCGAGCTTCCAGGTGTCTTTCGCCGCGGCCGGACCGGCGGCGAGTGCGAGCGCCGCCACGGCTCCCGCGAGCCAGCTGATCTTCTGCATGTCCTCACTCCCTATTTGGCGCCCCGTCTGTGTGGTCGGACGCCGCCGGGGCGTTCGGCGGCATCCCTCTGCCCTTCGTCTACTCCGCGGCCTCGGCCTTCTTCTGCGATCCCATCATGCCGAAGAGGTGGCCGGCCACCTTCCGGATCTGGATTTCCTCGGATCCTTCGGTGATGCGATAGCGGCGGTGGTGCCGATAGATGTGTTCGAACGGCTTGTGGCGGGTGTAGCCGATGCCGCCATGCACCTGGATCGCGGTATCCGCCGCGTTGCACGCCAGGCGGTTGCCGCGATAGTTCGCCATCGACACCCAGTCCGACACTTCCAGGTGGTTGTTGCGATCGAGGTGCCAGGCCGTCTTGTAGACGAGGCCGCGCACCATCTCGCATTCGGTGTTGAGCTCGGCGAGCGGCCACTGGATGGCCTGGTGCGAGGACAGGGCCTTGCCGAACACCTTGCGGTTACGGGCATAGGCGACGCTCTCGTCGATGCAGTACTGCGCCACGCCGACGCCGGAGGCGGCCTGCCGGATGCGGTTCTCATGCACGAAATTCTGCGCCACGAGCAGGCCGCGGCCCTCGCCGCCCAGAATGGCGCTGTCCGGCACGCGCACGTTGTTGATCGACACCTCCGGATGGTCGGAAGGCATGTTGAAGGTCCACCAGAAGAAATCGACCTTCAGACCCGGCGTGCCGATCGGCACCAGGAAGGCGGTGATCCCGAGCGCGTCGCCGGCCTTGCCCGAGGTGCGGGCGAAGATCAGGTCGTGGGTGGCATGGTGCATGCCGGTATTGAACCGCTTCGCCCCGTTGATCACCCAGTCGCCGCCTTCCTTCCGGGCGGTCGTCTCCATCCAGGTCGCGTCCGATCCGTGATTCGGCTCCGTCAGGCCGAAGCAGATGCGGTTCTTTCCGGTGATGCAGCCTTCGATCAGTTCCTTCTGTTCGGCATTGCCCCAGTTCAGCAGAAGGTGCACGACCGGGAAATTGCCGACGATGGAGCTTTCGTTCTGCAGGTCGTTGTGCAGGCCGAGACCCTTGTGCGCGAGATGCTCGCGAATGATCGCCATGGCAAGGTTCGAGCCGCCCTTGCCGCCCACTTCCTTCGGTAGCGCAAAGCGCAGATGTCCCGCCTTGTCCGCCCGGCGGCGCATCTCGCGCAGCAGTTCCTCCCATTCCGGCCGCGGTTGGCCGTCATTGTCCCAATCGGTTCGGGCATGCTCGCGGCGATGGTCGAAATACTGGATGTTCTCGCGTTCGAGCGGCTTGATCTCGCGCTCGATGAAGCCGTCCAGCTCCAACAGATACGCCTTGATGTCGGCTGGAATATCGAAATCCATGGCCTGTGGCCTTCCTGTTCGTTTCAACTCCCGGAGGACGATTAGGCCACGGGCCGGCCTCGCTTGCAATCGCGGGGAACAGGCGCACCGCATAGCGAAAACGCTCTATTGTACCCGTTGTGTTCCGGGCGTCGCCAAGCCCTGGCGATCTGCTATAGAGCCGCCATGGCCGACCTCATTCCCCCCGATTCGATCCGCGGAACCCCACTCAAGGACGCCCTGGGCGAGCGCTATCTCGCCTATGCGCTGTCGACCATCATTTCCCGCTCGCTGCCCGACGTGCGCGACGGGCTGAAGCCGGTGCACCGGCGCCTGCTCTATGCCATGCGCGAGCTGAAGCTCGATCCGAACGGGGGCTTCAAGAAGTGCGCCCGCGTGGTGGGTGACGTGATCGGCAAGTACCACCCGCACGGCGAACTTTCCGTCTACGACGCCCTGGTCCGCCTGGCCCAGGATTTCGCCCAGCGCTATCCCCTGGTCGACGGCCAGGGCAATTTCGGCAATGTCGACGGGGACAGCGCGGCGGCCATGCGCTACACCGAGGCGCGGATGACGGCGGTGGCCGAACTCCTGCTGCGCGACATCGACCAGGACACTGTCGACTTCCGTCCCAACTACGACGGCGAGGATCGCGAACCCGTCGTCTTGCCGGCCGCCTTCCCGAACCTGCTCGCCAATGGATCGGCCGGCATCGCGGTCGGCATGGCGACATCCATCCCGCCGCACAACGTGGCCGAGATCTGCGATGCGCTGCAGCACCTGATCAAGGCACCCAACGCCGCCATCGAGACCCTGGTGAAACTCATGCCGGGGCCGGATTTCCCGACCGGCGGGGTATTGGTGGAGCCGCGCGACTCGATCCTTGAGGCCTATGCCACCGGCCGTGGCAGCTTCCGGCTCCGCTCGCGCTGGGTGAAGGAGGATCTCGGGCGCGGCACCTGGCAGATCGTCGTCACCGAGATTCCCTTCCAGGTTCAGAAGGGCAAGCTGATCGAGCGCATCGCCGCCCTGCTCAGCGAGAAGAAGCTGCCGCTGCTCGCCGACATCCGGGACGAATCGGCGGAAGACATCCGCCTCGTCCTCGAGCCCAAGAGCCGCACCGTCGACCCCGACCACCTGATGGAGAGCCTGTTCCGGGCGACCGACCTGGAAACCCGCTTCTCCCTCAACATGAACGTGCTGGAGGGCGGCCGGGTGCCGCGGGTGATGAACCTGCGCGCGGTCCTGAGGGCGTTCCTCGACCATCGCCGCGAGGTGCTGATCCGCCGCTCCAGGCATCGGCTGGCCGAGATCGACCGCCGGCTCGAGGTTCTGGGCGGCTATCTGGTCGCCTATCTCAACCTGGACGAGGTGATCCGCATCATCCGGACCGAGGACGAGCCGAAACCGGTCCTGATCAGGACGTTCGACCTGACCGAGAATCAGGCCGAGGCCATCCTCAACATGCGGCTGCGTTCGCTTCGCAAGCTCGAGGAAATGGAGATACGCAAGGAGCACGCGACCCTCACCGCCGAGAAGAAGGGGTTGAAGGCGCTGCTCGCCTCCGAGGAGGCGCAATGGTCCGCGATCTCGGGCGAGATCGCGGAGCTCAAGAAGACCTTCGGGCCGAAGACGGCGTTGGGGCGCCGGCGTACGGGCTTCGCCGACGTACCCGATCTGCCCGACATCCCTCTCGAGGCCAGTATCGAGCGCGAGCCCGTCACGGTGGTGCTGTCGGAGAAGGGCTGGGTCAGGGCGCTCAAGGGCCATCAGCAGGACGACGGCAAGGCGACCTACAAGGAAGGCGATCGCGGACGGTTCTGGATCCCCTGCGAGACCACCGACAAGCTGATGCTGTTCGGCACCGACGGGCGGTTCTACACGCTTCCCGTCGACAAGCTGCCCGGCGGCCGCGGCCATGGCGAGCCGGTCAGGCTGATGATCGATCTCGGCAACGACCGGGACATCGTCGCCCTGTTTCCGCACCGTCCCGGCCGGAAGCTCCTGGTCGCCGCCAGCGACGGCCGCGGCTTCGTGGTGCCGGAGGACGAGGCTGTGGCCTCCACCCGCGCCGGCAAGCAGGTGCTCAACGTCTCCGGCGATGTCGAGGCCTGCATCTGCGTCCCGGCGGAAGGCGATCACGTGGCCACCATCGGCGACAACCGCAAGCTTCTGATCTTCAAGCTGGCCGACGTGCCGGAAATGGCCCGGGGCCGCGGCGTCATCCTGCAGAAGTTCAAGGACGGCGGCCTCGCCGACGCCAAGATATTCAGCCTCGCTTCCGGCCTCAGCTGGACGACGTCGGACGGACGCGAGCGGACGGAAGCCGATATCCGCGACTGGGTCGGCGAACGCGCCCAGGCCGGACGGATGGTGCCGCGCGGTTTCAACAAGTCCGGGCGTTTCTCCTGAGACTGATCGCCCGGGACCGAATGCGCTCCTGCACGGCATCTTTTGGGTGTTTTTTAACTCGCGGTCTCTAAGTGATGACCACCAGCAGTCGTCCTCAGAAGACAAGACCGGAGTTAAGGGAGCATGTTCAGCTCGGCCGCCTTGCAGGATCTCTACGCCCGACTGACCTCGCGGTTGAAGATCGGCACCCGTCTCTATCTCGGCTTCGGCCTCGTCCTGGCGCTACTTTGCGTCATCAGCGCGGTCGGCCTGCTGACCGTCGGCCAAGCGGTGAAGGGTTTCGAGGTCTTCGCCGCCAATTCGAAGAGCGCGCTCGACGTTTCGCTCGTCGAACGCCAGATGGTCGAGATCCGGCGCAATGCCGCCATCTATGCCAATTCGGGCAGCGAGGACGCCTACACGCACGTCAAGCGGATGGGCGGCGAGGTGGAGAGCCTGCTCAAGGCCTTCGCCGAGGAGCCCCATAGCGACGAGGCGCTGGCCCAGCTCGCCGCGCTCACCAAACGCTTCGGCGACTACATGTCGAACTTCGACAGCGCCAGCGCGCTGCGCGACATGCGCGAGAGCCTGCGCAAGGAGCAGCTGGAGCCGCGCGGCCTGAAGGCCGGCCAGGATCTGGCGGAGATCGTACGGTCCGCCATGGCCGACAAGAACCACTACGCCGCGGCGCTCGCCGGCATGGCGATCGAAGCGCTGATGCAGACGCGCGTCACGGCCATCCGCTTCTTCGACCAGCCGGAGCAGAAGACCCGCGACGAAGTCCATACCCAGATGGATGTCTTCCTCAACTACGTGAGCGATCTGGACAGCAAGCTCGACACCGACCAGCGCAAGGATCTCGCCAAGGCCGCCGCCTCCCAGGCGACCGCCTTCGCCGATGCCTTCGACCAGGTCGCCCAGATGACCTTCGAGGTCGACGATCTCGTCAGCAAGACGAACGAGAAGGTCGCCGCCGGCATGGCGACCATGGTCGCCGCGCTGCGGGACGGCGAAGTCGAGGCGATGGCGGCCGGACGGGCGGAACTCGACGCGCAGCTGCAGGGCGCGCGAACGATCGCCATCTCCCTGGGCCTCGTCGCCCTCGTCATCGGTGCGCTCTCGGCCTATCTGATCGGCCGCAGCATCACCGGCCCCGCCGCCGCGATGACCGGCGCCATGGCCCGGCTGGCCAGCAAGGACTGGAGCGTCGAGGTCCCCGGACTGCGCCGTGGCGACGAGATCGGAGCCATGGCCAAGGCGGTGCAGGTGTTCAAGGAGGCCGGGCAGGCGAACGAGCGGCTGCAGCAGGAGGCAGAAGAGGCCCGTCGCCAGCAGGAGGCCGAGCGCGCCGACGCGCAGGCCGCAGCCGAGAAGCAGCAGGCCGAGGCCAAGGCAACGCTCGAGCGCCGCCTGCGCGAGACCGAGGAGGCCATGCGCAAGGCCGAGGCCGACCGTATCGCCAACGCCGAACGCGAGCGGCAGGCGGCCGAGGAACGCCGTCGCGCCGACATGCACGCTTTGGCCGACGCTTTCGAAGCCTCGGTGAAGAAGGTGGTCGCGACTGTCGGCAATACCGCGGGTGACGTGCAGGCCAGTGCCTCGGTCCTGGCTTCGACCGCGGAGGAGACCAATCGCCAGTCGGCGATCGTCGCCGCGGCATCGGAACAGGCGACCGTGAACGTGCAGACCGTCGCCTCGGCCTCCGAGGAGCTTTCCGCCTCGATCCAGGAGATCGCCCGTCAGGTCGGCCAGTCTGCCCGCTTCGCCGCCGAGGCGACCGAGCGCGCCCGCGCGACCGGCACCACCGTCGACGGGCTGGCTCAGGCCGCGCAGAAGATCGGCGACGTCGTCAACCTGATCAACAACATCGCCAGCCAGACCAACCTCCTCGCCCTCAATGCCACGATCGAGGCGGCGCGCGCGGGTGAAGCGGGCAAGGGCTTCGCCGTGGTGGCGTCCGAGGTGAAGACGCTCGCCAACCAGACGGCGCGGGCAACCGAAGAGATCAGCCGCCAGATCCAGTCGGTCCAGCAGGCGACGCGGGAATCCGTCGAAGCGATCCAGGGCATCGCCCAGACGATCGAGGACATCAACCAGGTGTCGACCTCGATCGCCGGCGCGATGGAGGAGCAGACCGCAGCGACCCGGGATATCAGCCGCAACGTCCAGGAAGCGGCCACCGGCACGCAGGAAGTCTCACGCAACATCTCCGGCGTCACGCAGGCGGCGGCGGAAACCGGCAGCGCCGCAGACCAGATGCGCCGGGCATCCGACAACCTGTCCGCCCAGGCTTCGGACCTCAGCACCGAGGTGGATCGCTTCGTGGCCAAGATCAGAGCCGCCTGATCGGATCCGGTCCGCCGTCCGATCCTGCCGGGGCCGGGCGGCGACTTGACTAAGCGGCGCGCGGCGCCCATATAGTTGTGCGCTGCAGCAAGCAGCCTTTGGTGACCCGGCCGCGTGAGCGGTGCCGACGCCGGCTTGAGCCGGGTCGGATGTCCGCCCTGCCGTCACCCTCGTCCGTCATCCGTTTGCCCAGGTCACGCGGGGCAACCCCCCGAAGAAGGCCGGTTGCGGCAGCCCGTGGGCGTGCCGTGCAGCCGGCTTGTTGTGAAAGCTGATCCTCTGACCCTGTTCACCGACCTCGGCCTAGCCGAGCCCATTCTTCGTGCCCTGTCCCAGGAAGGCTACGAAACCCCCACCCCCATCCAGGCCCAGGCCATTCCGCCGATCCGCGACGGCCGCGACCTTCTCGGCATCGCGCAGACCGGCACCGGCAAGACGGCCGCCTTCGCGCTGCCGATTCTGCAGCGCCTCGCCGCAGGACACCGGCCCTATCTGCCGCGCGGCTGCCGCGCCCTGGTGCTGAGCCCGACGCGCGAACTCGCTTCGCAGATCGCGGACAGCTTCCGGACCTATGGCCGGCATCTGAAGCTCAGCCTCGCCGTGGTGTTCGGCGGGGTCTCGATGGGCAACCAGGTTCGGGCGCTCTCCCGCGGCGTCGACATCGTCGTCGCCACGCCGGGCCGCCTCCTCGACCATCTCGACGGCGGCAGCATCCGCCTCGACGGCGTCGAGGTCTTCGTGCTGGACGAGGCCGACCAGATGCTGGACATGGGCTTCATCCCCTCGATCCGCCGCGTCGTGAAGGCACTGCCGCAGCGTCGCCAGAACCTGTTCCTGTCGGCGACCATGCCCAAGCCGATCGAGGCGCTGGCAGACGAATGGCTGCGCGACCCCGTCAAGGTGGCGGTCGCCCCCGTCGCGACCACGGCCGAGCGCATAGACCAGCACGTCATCCATGTCGAAACCTCGGCCAAGCGGGGACGCCTGTCGCAGCTGCTCAGGTCCGGAGGATTCGGCCGCACGCTGGTCTTCTCGCGTACCAAGCACGGGGCCGACCGGATCGTGAAGCAACTCGGCGCCGACGGCATCGCCGCCATGGCGATCCACGGCAACAAGAGCCAGCCGCAGCGCGAGAAAGCGCTCGCCGCCTTCAAGGACGGCTCCGCTCCCGTACTGATCGCCACCGACATCGCGGCCCGCGGGATCGATGTCGACGGCGTCACCCATGTGGTGAACTTCGACCTGCCGCATGTTCCCGAGACCTATGTCCATCGCATCGGCCGCACCGCTCGCGCCGGTGCGGCGGGCGCCGCCATCTCGCTCTGCGCCTCGGAGGAGCGGCCCCTCCTGCGCGACATCGAGAAGCTGATCCGCCGCGCCATTCCGGCGATCGGGCCGGTGCCGGCCGAACAGTCGGGCGGCGGGCAGAAGCAGCACCGCAGCCAGCCTCCCCGGGGTCATACCGGCGGCGGGCGCGAGCAGCCGGGCGGCGCGCGCAACCGGCGGCGCTTCCATCGCGGCGGCAAGCCGAAGGCGGCGGCGGCGGCCTGAAGGCCGGCACGACGGCTCCACCGGGCAGGCTTGTGATCGCCGCAGCTTGCCCACCGGGCCGGCCGGATTAGTCTCACGAGCGAGAGGGGACGACTGCAGCCTCGAGGATCGCGTCATGAAGATGCGCTGGTGTGTTGCACTCCTGGCCCTGGCCGGGTGCGCGGAAGGCGGGACGAGGGTCGGCCCGGCGGAACTCACGACCCTCTATTCCTCGCAGACCATGGCCTATGCCGCCCGTGGCGGCGAACTCGCCACCGAGATCCGCGGCTATCCCTTCGCGGGCAAGGGCATCGGCGACGAGCAGGTCGCGGGTGCGCTCCGCTCGCCCGCCTGGCATCGCCCCTTCCGCTTCACGACGAAGCCCAATGCCGAGACCGTGACCAGCTACCGGCTGGTGCTGCGCTTCAATCCTCCCGCCGGGCCGCCGACGGGCGAGCGCATCTGCGCCGGCGAAGAGCCGGGCGGCTTCGCGCCGGCGGGAGAGGGATTGGTGGCCCAGGGCGTTCTCTGCGCCAACGACCGGCTCGCCTCAGAGGCACGCGCCTATGGCGGACCGGTGCAGTCGCCGGCCGACCCGGCCTTTCAGCGCACGATGAACGCGCTCCTCGCCGAGCTCATGCCGCCACTCAACCCGATGACCGAGCGCAACGGCTCCTGCCGGGGCATGGTGTGCTGATTCGGCCGCCCTGGGCGGTCGCCGCGTTCGGCCTGGCGCTGCTGCTCGCGGGCTGCGCCGACGCCGGCCGCGTGAGCCATGTCGAGCAGACCTCGCTCTATTCCTCGATGACCATGGGGCATGCGGTGCGGGAGGGCACGCTGACGACGGAGATTCGCGGACAGCCCTTCATCGGCGGCCCGGCCGGGGCGGAAGCGGTCGCCGCCGCGCTGAGACCTCCCGGCTGGCACCGCGGCTTCCGTTTCACCACCGTGCCGCCGCCCAACGCGTCCGACTACCGGCTGATCCTGCGCTTCAACGCTCCCGTCGACGGGACCAAGGGCGAGGGCATATGCGCTGGAGCCGAACCGGGAACCTTCGCGCCACCCGGGCCGGAGAGCAGCGTGCATGCCGTCTTCTGCCTCGGCCCGAGGCTGGTATCCGAGGCGCGGGCGCGCGGCGGCGCCCTGGCTGGGCCCGCGGATCCCCTCTTCCGCGCCCTGACCGATGCGCTGCTGGCTGAGGTGATGCCGGCCTACAACCGCCAGGTTTCGATCGATTCCGGAAGCTGCGCCGAGTGTTGAGGCCCGCGCCTCAGCGACCCCACAACCGGCGGCTGGCGATCGCTGCCCCTTCCGAGAGGGCGGCGAGTTTCGCCCAGACGACATCGGCAGAGACGAACTCATAGCCGGTGAAGGTGCCGAAACCACAATCGGCACCGGCGATCACCCTTTCGCGGTCTCCGGCGGCGGCGACCGCCTCCCCGATGCGCTTCGCCACCACTTCGGGGTGCTCGACATAGTTGGTCGTGGAATCGATCACCCCCGGTATCAGCAACATGCCCTCGGGCAGCCCGAGCCGGCCGAGCACCTCGTACTCGTGCTGGTGGCGCGGATTGGCGAATTCCAGACTCAAGGCACCGACCCGGGCCTGGGCCAATACCGGCAGGATCTCCGCCAGGGGCACGTCGTGCGTATGCGGCCCCTCCCAATTGCCCCAGCAGCAGTGCAATCGCACCCGCTCGCGCGGGATCTCCGCCAGCGCCTCGTTCAGCGCGGCGACATGGATCTCGATCGTGGCGAGAAACTCGGCCAGCGGCTTGTCCTGGAACAGCATCGTGCGTTCCATGGCGAGGTCGGGCGCATCGATCTGCAGGATCAGGCCGCGCGCGGCGATCAGCTCGTATTCGCGTCGCATCTCGCGCGCCAGCGCGAAGACATAGGCCTCGTGGCTGTCGTACCAGGCGTTCAGCATGGTGGTCGCGACGATGCCGGGCGAGGCCGCGGTCATGAAACCCTCGACATACCGACCCTCGATCGCGGCGATGGCCTCGGCGAACGCATCGCACTCGGCTTCCGCCGGGCCGAGATCGGCATAGGTGACCGCCGTCACCGCCATCGGCGCGTCGCCCACCTTGGAGCGGTGTGGAAAGCGCCGGGCCACCGTACCGGCGAAAGCCGGGAATGCCTGATAGTCGAGCGGGCGCGGTCGCTTCGAGGATCCGGCGAAACCCCGCATGCGCTGGGGCACGTAGGTCTGGAAACCGACCCGCGGCTGCTCGCCGTCGTTGATGACGTCGATGCCCGCCGCCACCTGACGGCCGACCACATCGCGCACGGCCGCCCGGATCTCCGCGGCGAGCGCCGACTTGTCCACCACCTCGCCGCGCTCCTCGGCGATCAGCAGCGCGGAGAGCCGTTCGTTCCGCGGCAGACTGCCGACATGGGTGGTGAGAATGCGCTCCCGGCTGGCGCGCATGGCCAGACCGACCGCCGGCTCAGCGATAAGGCCGGGTATTGGCCAGCGGATCCACCGGCTGCAGGCGGGGATTGGCCGGCGGGTTGCCCGCCTGCTGGTTCTGCTGCTTCTGCCAGGCCTGGTTCAATTCGCGCGCGCGGCACTCGTCGTAGCTCTGGCCGATGCGGTTGAAGGCGTCGCAGCGGACCGGCGCGGCGGGATTGGCCTGCTTGTACTGATAATAGGACTGGCCGCCCTGCGAACGCAGCGACGGCGGGTTGCTGCCGAGGAAGGGGCTCGCCGGCTCCTGGACGCCCGGATCCTCGCCCGGCTTGGGTGTCGGGATGGCCTGCATCTGCGCGAACGCGCCGCCTGCGGACAGCACCGTCCAGAACGCCGCCGCCAGCACCGCCGCCTTGCCGCCGGTCCACCCGGATTTTCTCGCTGCTCCAGTCATGGGCCGCATCGTAGGTCGCCGGGCCGCCCGCGTCCATGCCGTCGAGCGGCCGGCACGCCGGATTCGCCGCCCCGAGCGTGACCGCCGTCACGGCGCGATGGTGAATTCGCGGTTACTGAGGCCGCACACCGAAAAGGAAACAGGGCCATGGGCGCCGCGAACGAGCGTTCCCGGACCATTCTGATCGTCGAAGACAACGTCCTGAACCTCAAGCTGTTCTCGGACCTGCTCGACGCGAACGGCTATCGCACCCTGACCAGCCGTTCGGGGCCGGAGGGCATCGCGCTGGCGCGGGAGCACCATCCCGACCTGATCCTGCTCGACCTGCAGCTGCCGGAAATTTCCGGCGTCGAGATCGCCAAGTGGCTGAAGCAGGACGAGAGGCTGAGCGGCATCCCCGTCGTCGTGGTCTCGGCCTTTTCTCCGCATGCCGATATCGCCCTGCTGCAGCAATGGGGCTGCGCCGCCTATTGTCCGAAGCCGATTTCGGCCCGTGATCTCCTGAATACCGTCGGCCGCCTGCTGCACTGACGCCTGCTGCACTGACGGGGCCGCTCAGGCCTTCGGCGCATCACCCCGATCCGGCTCCTTGGCCAGGAGCGCCAGTTCGCGCAGCGCCGCCGCCGTCGCCTCGTCCATCGGTGCGGCCTGCCCCGCGGCCGAGCGCTTGAGTTCGGCCGACAGCTGCGTCAGAGAGCGGTTCAGCGCCGCCACTTCCCGATGCAGGTTGGCGACGTCGCGGTTCAGGTCGATCACCGCAACGCCCACCTGATCGATCTTGCCGCCCAATGCCTGCGTGTCGCCGAGGCCGGCCGTACCCGGTTCGTCCCGGAAACGGCGGCAGACGGCAACCAGATCACCGAGCCGCCAGAGCATGGCGGCCAGCGCAACGAGGATGAGCCAATCGCCGAGCGACACCCCGATACCCTTCCCTTAAGACGCGAATCGAAAGCGATGCTAGTCTATGGTGAACGGTCACCAAAGCGACCGCGATCACAACACACTAGCCACGAATCGAAAGTTGTGTGATATCGTCTTGAGAAATCAAGGTGTTGGGGGCCGACATCATGGTTGCGCAGCCGGAAGGACGGCTGGATGGCATCGAGCTGCTGAAGGATCTCGACACGGAAGAGATCCGTCGGCTCGAACAGAGATGCGTCTGGCGGCGCTTTGCGGCCGGGGAACAGATCCTCGATCGCAACAGCGGCAGCCGTGACGTCTTCTTTGTCGTCCAGGGACGGGTTCAGGTCGTCAACTTTTCGCTCACCGGGCGCGAGGTCGCCTATGCGGCCGTGCCGGCCGGCGGGTTCTTCGGGGAGCTGTCCGCAATCGACGGCGAGCCGCGGTCCGCCTCGATCGTCGCGGCCGAGCGCTGCCTCGTGGCGCTGCTGGCGCCGGAAGTCTTCACCGAGATGCTGATCGCCAATCCGCGCATCATGAACAAGGTGCTCCTGCGCCTGGCCAGGATCGTGCGGAATTCGAACGAGCGGATCATGGACCTGTCGACCCTGGGCGCGGTCCAGCGGGTCCATCTCGAACTCCTGAAGATGGCGAAGCCCGACCCGCTCAACGCCAGTTCCTGGGTCATCTATCCGCTGCCGACGCAGAGCCAGATCGCCGGCCTCGCCTCCACCACGCGCGAGACCGTGGCCCGGGTGATCAGCCAGTTGCAGGCGAGCGGTATCGTCAAGCGCAAGGAGAAGAGCCTCTACATCCGCGACCGCGCTCGGCTGGAGGCGGTGGCCGCCCGGCTCGGCGGCGACGACGGCGGGCGCGCGCCGCACTGACCGGCGGGGCGGCGGCGTTGTGCGTCACCGCCCCGGCAGGACCCGGATCGTCGGGGTTTTCGGCAGTTCGGCCCGCGACAGCGTGATCCTGGCGCTCGGGTGATGCTCGACCGCGTAGTGCGCCGAGGCCACGGTCAGGAAATTCGCCAGGGTATCCGACGTGAAGTAGTGCATCGGGAGGATGAGCGGGGCCCGGATCTGCCTCAGCGCCTCGACGATGCCCTCGTGGTCGATCGTATACCCGCCATCGACCGGCGCCAGCACCACGTCGATCTGGCCGAGTTCGGTCAGGTGCGTCTCCGTCAGCGTATGGTGCAGGTGCCCCAGATGGGCGACACAGAGATCGCCCGCCTCGAAGACGAAGATCGAGTTTCCGTTCCGCTGCGTGCCGTTGTAGGAGCGGATATTGGTCGGCACGTTGCGCACCCGCATGTCGCCGTATCTCAGGAAATGCTGTGCCATGCCCCCGTCCGGGGCCCAGCCGCGAAGCACGTGCTTGATCTCGGGCTCCGGCGTGTCGGTGTAATGGGTCGAATGCGCCCGGTTCATGGTCACGATGTCGGGCAGCTTCGCCGGGCGGATCCAGCCGTTGTAGTCGGTGACCGCGCTGACGCCGCCGGCCGTCTCGATCAGCCAGCTGGCATGCCCGAGGAAGGTGAGCGACAGCCTGCCCTTCTCCACCTCGGCGAGGCGATGGCTCGCCGGGACGATGCCCGTCTGCCGCTGGACGATGGGCAGGCAGTTCGCCGCCGCGAAGAACGGCACCAGGATCGCAACCTGGCAGAGCAGAAAGAGACACGCGCGGACGCCAAACGCCATCGAACCGCCCCCAGGACCGGACCCGCGAGGCAGCCACTATAGCGCAAGCGCCGTAGCGGGCGATGGCGCCGCTCAATCCCCGATCGGATTGAGCGGCCAGATCGGCCGGCGGAGCTTCCTGTAGCGGAACAGCGTGTAGTCGGGGTTGGTCAGCGCCTCGCTGTTCACCGTCAGCACCTCGCGCGCGATCGGCTGATAGGCGGCGCGGAAATGCTGCGAGGATTTCAGACCGATGACGGCCTTCGCCTTGGGATCGATGCCAACCGACAGGAAGTGCTGATGGTCGGTCACCTGGAAACGGTTCGAGGCCAGCACGATCTCGATCCCGCCGACCTTCAGCACCGCGACATCGCCCATGGAGTTCTTCAATCCCGCCCACATCGGTCCGTCGAAGGTGAAGTCGCCATTCCCCAGATACTGCACCGTGCCGGTCACCGTGATCGGCGCACCGAAGGCAGGGTCGATCTTGCCGCCGATCGGCAGTGTCAGCGTGGCGCCGAGGCCCGCCGCCTTGCAGGCCGCCACCGCTTCGGGATCGGTGATCGGACAGAAGCAGGCATCCTGAAGATCGGCGGCGATCATCCCCTCGAGCAGCCGGGTCGCGTCGCCGTACCCGCCCCCGCCAGGGTTGTCGGTCACATCCGCCAATACCCAGGGCTTGTCGGCAGGCGGTTCCGCCTTCAGCCGCGCCATTGCCTGATCCACCGTCAGGAAGCGGCTGGTGCTCTCGGCCCGGCGCTCCCAGACCTCGTCCATCAGTTCCTCGGCGATCTGACGGGCCCGGTTCGATCCGCCATTCGCCGTCACCGTCACCGAGGGTCCGGCTTCCGCGATGTCGGCCCAGCCGAAGCCGGCGTTCAGGCCCACGACGAGGATGCCGAACTCGCTCTCGAACCGGCCGGCCCGCTCCAGCAGGTCGCGCATGGGACCGGGACTGGTGGTACGGCCGTGATCCATACCGTCGATCGTCGGCCGCCGCGCCACCACCGTCACCGGGCGGATCTCGCCCTTCATCGCGCGGTCCAGAAGATCGGCCGCCTGCCGGCCACGCTCGTACTGGTCGACATGCGGATAGGTGCGATAGGGGATCAGCGCGCTCGCCAGTTCCGCCATCCGGTCGGTGATGTTCGCATGCAGGTCGAGCGTGACCATGATGGGAACGTCCGGACCGACGACGGCGCGCAGGCGGGCCAGCAGGTCGCCTTCCGCGTCGTCTGCCGTCTCGGTGACCATGGCGCCGTGCAGGGCGAGCAGGATGCCGTCGGGCCTGGGACGCGCCGCCTTCACCACCTCGCCCGCCAGGAACTCCCAGGCCTCCCTGGTGACGATGCCCGAGGGGGTCGCCGCGGCGGCCACCGGATGGACCGCCGTCCACCCCTTCTCCTCGGCTGCGTCCAGGAAGGCCGCCGTCTCCGACTTCGTGCCCCTGAAGGCCTTCACGACCTCGTCGCCGAGATGGAGATAGCGGGCCCGGAAGGCGTCCAGATCGGTGGGCAGTCTCGAGAAGGTGTTGGTCTCGTGCATCACCTGCGCCATCAGCACGCGCTTGCTCATCGTTTCGGGTCTCCGGCTTGCATCCAGCGAACGAGCGGGCGGGCGGGCACAACCCAGGCCACGCCCGCCACGACATAAAACAGGGTCTGCACGATCAGGCTCTCGGGCAGGACCTCCACGGCGAGCCGCATCACGAGCAGCGCATAGACGCCGAGCCCGATCAGCAGCGCCAGCAGCCCCAGCAGCTTGCGCAGTGCCGCGCTCAAGTCTGGCCAGGGGGGGCGCCGATCAAGGCGCGCTTGCCGGCGATCTCGACGGCGATCATGCGCTTGCCGGTTTCGTCACGGACGAAATCGACCGTGATGGTACCGGCCTCGAAGGCGGCGACGACGTCGGCCGGCGGCAGCCCGGTGGCCTTGGCAATCGTCTCGACCAGCGCGTTGAGCTCGCGAAAATGGGGCGGTTGGGTCACGTCGGGGACCATAGCGGCAGCGCGATCTCTTGTCCGCCTTGACATGCCGTGGAGCGCCCCCTTCTGTAGCGCACTTTCCGGACATGCCATCCGGCTCGAGGGGAGTGACGGGTTTGTCGATCGCGCCGAGTTTGCCGGCATACCGGCACGGGATTGCCGTGCTGGCGGTCGCCTTGGCGCTGTCGTTTTCCCACGGCGCGGCGGGACAGACCGCGGCTGGACAGGCCGGATCGGGACAGGCCGGATCGGGACAGGCGAACCCCGACCCCGCCGCGCTCAGGGCCGCCGCCGAGGGAGGCAGTCCCGCGGCGCAGTATTGGTATGCGCATTATCTCGACGGCCTGCCGGGCGAAAGATCCGGCGCGGCGGAGTGGTATCGCCGGGCGGCGGAACAGGGGCATCGCGACGCCCAGCTGCGTCTGGCCCAGATGCTGGAGCGGGGCGAGGGCGTGACCGCCGATCACGCCGACGCGCGCCGCTACTACCGCCAGGCGGTGGATGCCGGTGCCGGCGCGACGGCGGAGTTCAATCTGGCCCTCATGCTGGAGGAAGGCCGCGGCGGTGATCGCGATGCCGCAGAGGCCGCCCGCCTTTACCGGGGTGCAGCGCTCACCGGCCATGCCCGCGCCGCGAACAACCTGGGCACGCTGCTCGCGAAGGGCGATGGCATACCGTCCGACCGGGAGACGGCGGAAAGCTGGTACCGGGCGGCGGCCCGGGCGGGCCTGGCGGACGCGTTTTACAATCTCGGCGTCCTGCGCATGGCAGACCCGACGCCCGACGTCGCCTCGGCGCATGCCTGGTTCGAACTCGCCCTGGAGAGGAACGACGCGCATGTCGCGCCGCTCGCGCGCAATGCGCTCAAGGTGATCGAGGCCGGCATGACGCCCGAGGTCATGCAACGGGCGAAGGAACTGGAGGAAGAGTTCCGCCGTTCCCTTTAGCCGGGTTCCGCATCGAGCGCCGCCTCGAGCGCGCGGAACGGCAGGCGCATGCAGGCATAGCGGCTCTTCACCTTCGCCACTGGCTTGAACAGTCCGAGCTCCGCCCAGGTGCCGGCCGGCGGTTCCTCTCCCTTCAGCACGGCCTCGACCGCCGCGCGGGCGGCGGCGAGGCCTTCCCTGTCCAGCCCTTCCGCATGCCGGCCGATGACCGCCGCGACGGCCTGGCAGACCACGCAGGCCTTGGTTTCGTGCGCGAGGGCGGCGATGCGCCCATCCCGCAGCCGGACGTCCATCGTCACCCGGTCGCCGCAGAGCGGGTTGTCCAGCGTGACGCTGGCCCTCGGCGGATCGAGCCGGCCCGCGCCGTCGGCCGAAGCGGCCAGGCGCAGCAGATCGGACTGGTACAGGTCGCTCATAGGTGCAGCTTCTTGAGGGCCCGCCCGAGGCCGTGAATCAGGGCATCGACGTCGTCGGTATCGTTGTAGAGCGCGAGCGAGGCACGCGTGGTTCCCGTCAACCCGAAGGCGCTCATCAGCGGCTGGGCACAGTGATGGCCACCGCGGAGAGCCACGCCCTCCTCGTCCAGGAGCTGGCAGATGTCGTGCGGGTGGCCGCCCGCGACGACGAAGGAGACGACAGGAAAGCGGTTCTGCAGGCCGAGCGGGCCGAGCACCCGCACCTTTCCCCCTCCCATGCCTTCGAGCCCGTCCAGCATCCGTCCGGTCAGCGCCTGCAAATGCGCATGCGCCGCCTCCTGATCGATCCCGCCGATCCAGCGCGCCGCCGCCGCCATTCCCACGGCTTGGGCGATCGGCGGCGTGCCGGCCTCGAAGCGGCGCGGCGGTTCGGCGAAGGTCGTGCCTTCCAGCGTCACGCGCGCGATCATCTCGCCCCCGCCGAGAAAGGGAGGCATCGCCTCCAGCAGGTCGCGCCGGCCCCACAGCACGCCGACGCCGTTGGGACCGAACATCTTGTGGCCGGAAAAGGCATAGAAATCGACGCCCAGTGCCCGCACGTCCACCGGGCCATGCGGCGCCCGCTGGGCCCCGTCGAGCAGTACCTTGGCCCCCACCGCCCGCGCGGCGGCGACGATCGTCGCCACGTCGGTCTCCGCCCCGGTCACGTTGGACACATGGGTCACGGCGACGAGGCGGCAGCGCGGACCGATCACGCTTTCCAGCAGTTCGAGATCGAGGCGGCCCTCGGGCGTCACCGGTATCGCCTTCACCACCACGCCCGCGCGCTGCGCCAGCATGTGCCAGGGCACGATGTTGCTGTGATGCTCCAGGGCGGAGATCACCACCTCGTCGCCCGGCTTCAGCAGCGAACCGTAGGAATGGGCCACCAGGTTGATCGCGCCCGTGCAGCCGGAAGTGAAGACGATCTCCTCCTCGGACCCGGCATTGACGAAACGCGCCATGGCCTCACGCGCATCGTCGAAGGCCTCGCTCGCCGCCTCGGCCAGGAAATGCACGCTCCGCTTCACGTTCGCGCGGTGCCGTGTCTCGTGCCGGACGATCGCATCCAGCACCGCCTTCGGCATCTGCGCGGTCGCGCCGTTGTCCAGATAGTGCAGCACCCGCCCATGCACGCCCGGTTCCAGGATCGGAAACTGCGCCCGGATCGCGGCGAGGTCGAAGCCCCGTCTCACGTCCTGGCCCTCAATTCGGCGAGCGCGGCCGGCGTATCGAAATCCTCCAGCACAGCGGGGTCCTCCATGGCGACCTCGACCACCAGATCGGCGTGCTCCGCCAGGAGCGGCCGCGCACCGACGTCGCCCTTGGCCGCCCTCATCTCCTGGAAGAAGGCGGCGCCGAACAGCACCGGATTGCCGCGCTTGCCTTCCGCCACCGGCACGCAGATGCCCCGTCCCTCGAGCGGATTGAACGCGGCGATCAGGCGATCGAGCTGGTCCGGCCGGACCGTCGGCATGTCGCCGAGACAGATGATGGCCCCGTCGATCCCCGCCGGCAGTGCGGCCAGACCGGCGCGCAGCGAGCTCGCGATACCCTCCGCGTAGTGGGGATTGTCCACGATCGCGACCGGTTTGTCGCGCAGCGCCGTGCGCACGCGCGAAGCCTCGTGCCCGGCGACCACGACGACCGGCCGGGCCGAGGAAGCGAGAACGGCGTCCACCGTATGCTCCAGCATCGGCTTCCGTCCGACCGGCTCCATCAGCTTGTTCGACCCCATGCGGCTCGACTTGCCCGCCGCCAGCACCAGCGCGGCGATGCGCGGGGCCCGCGGCGGCGCCGGGACGGGCTCCCCGCCCGCGCGCGGCTGCGGTCGCGAGACGATCTCCTTCAGCAGGCCGCCGGCGCCCATGCGCGCGATGTCGGCGCCGCGCACCGACACGTCGGCGAGCAGGCGCTGCAGCACCCAGTCGAACCCGTTCAGCTTCGGCGAGCGCGCGCAACCGGGCAGGCCGATCACCGGCCGCCCGTCGAGCCGCGCCAGCAGGAGGAGATTGCCGGGATCGACCGGCATGCCGAAATGCAGGATCTCGCCCCCCGCCGCGGCAATGCCAGCGGGCACCTCGTCGCGGCGGTCGACGGTGGCGGAAGCGCCGAAGACGAGGATCGGGTCGGCCCCGGTCGCCGCCACCCTGCGCACCGCCGCGGCGACCTCGGCCGCCGCATGGGCACAGGTCTCGCTGGCCGAAATCGCGCTGCCGAAGGCTTCGACCCTCGCCCGTACCACATCGACCGTCTTCTGCAGCACCGACGGCTTGGTCTCGGCGAGGCGCGTCATGACCAGGCCGACCGCCTTCTTTCTGAACGCGGCGACGCGGATCAGGGGCGTTTCGCCTCCCGCCGCCGCCTCCGCCCGCGTCACGGCGGCTTCGGGCGCGGCGAAGGGAATGATCTTGACCGTGGCGAGCATCTGCTCCGGTTCGACCACGTCGAAGGGGGCCACGGTGGCGATCGTCACCGCCTCGTCGATCGCGTTCAGCGCGTCCACGCGCGCTGCCTCGATCAGGGCGATCCCATGCTCGGCCGCATAGAGATTGCAGCGACCGGTGAAGGGTTCCTGGCGGCGCACGCCCTCCCCCGCCGCCGCGCGGGCGACGCGGCGGGCGGCCTCATCCTCGGGTACGTCGCCGGGCTCGAAGCGCGCGGCGATCACGCTGCCGCGCCCGGCATCGCGGAACAGGAGCAGGTCCTCCCCGCTCAACCGGTGGCCCTTCTTGAACCGCTTGCCCCCGAGCGACAGGGAATGGGCGAGAAAGGCGCCCTCGGCCTCGTCGATGGGCATCGATCCGAAGAACATGCCGCGCTCAGAGCCGCTGCTGGCGCAGCGCCTGGGTCACCTGCGCCAGGACCGAAATGGCGATCTCCGCCGGCGACTTGGCGCCGATCGACAGACCGACCGGACCGTGGATGCGCGCGATCTCGGCGTCGGAAAAGCCGGCCGCCTTCAGCCGCTCGATACGCGACGCATGCGTCTTCTTGGATCCGAGCGAGCCGATATAGAAGGCATCCGACTTCAGGGCGGCGATCAGGGCCGGGTCGTCCAGCTTCGGATCGTGCGTCAGCGTCACCACCGCGGTGCGCAGATCGGGCTTCAGCGCCGCCATGCCCTCGTCGGGCCATGCATTCGAAAGTTCGACACCGGGAAAGCGCGCCTCGCTGCCGAAGGCCCGCCGCGGATCGATCACCGTCACCGCGTAGCCGGCGAGCGATGCCATCGGCGCCAGCGCCTGGGAGATGTGCACCGCGCCCACGGCGATCAGCCGCAGCGGCGGATTGAAGGGGTTGAGGAAGACCGGGCCGTCCGGCGTCTCCACCGTCTCCGCCCTCTCCGCGACCAGCGCGGCGCGCGCGCGTTCCGCCACCTCGTGCGGCCAGTCCTGCGCCCCCTTCTTGCCGACCAGATAGAGCAGTCCCTGCCTGCCGGTGGTCAGGTTTGTCGCCAGCACCACCGGCACCTTGGCGGCACGGTCGGCATTCAGCTGTTCGAGGATCGACTGGTCCATGCTCTGCCTTCGCTTTTCCCTTCCCCGCGCGGAGAAGGTGCCCGGGGGGCGGATGAGGGGCACCGCATCGGGTGATTCACCGGAGAGCGCGCCCCTCACCCGGCGCGTCGCGCCACCCCCTCCCCTAGGGAGAGGGCAAGTCCGTCACCCCACCTTTTCGACATAGATGCGAATCCTGCCGCCGCAGGCGAGCCCCACGGCCCAGGCCTGATCGTCGCTGACGCCGAATTCGAGCAGCCGCGGCTTGCCGTCCTGCATGGCGTCCATCGCCTCCTGCACGACCGCGCCCTCGACGCAGCCGCCCGAAACCGAGCCGATCATGTTGCCCGCCTCGTCGATGCCGAGCTGGCTGCCGGCCGGCCGCGGGGCGGAGCCCCAGGTCTCGACCACCGTCGCGACGGCACAGGCCTTGCCCGCCTGCCGCCAATCCGCCACCTGGCCCAGGATGTCCTCGTGCATCGCCGCCATGGCCATTTCCTCCTGAAGCCGGCCGCCGATCGATATAGCCGTCAAGATAGTGCGCCCTGCTCCATCATAGAAGCCTTGGCTTCCGTCCTTTTCGGCGCCGGCTTCGACAGGACGTCGACCAGCGCTGCCAGGCTCTGCAGGTTGTGCACGGGACGGAACTCGTCCACATGCGGCAGGATCGCCCGGATTCCCATGGCGCGCGGCTGGAACCCCTCCCAGCGGAGCAGGGGGTTCAGCCAGATCAGCCGCCGGCAGGACTTGTGCAGCCGCTCCATCTCCTCGGCCAGGCCTTCGCCGGCATCGCGGTCCAGACCGTCGGTGATCAGGAGCACCAGCGCCCCCTGTCCCAGCACCCGGCGCGACCAGGCGCGGTTGAACTCCTCGATCGTCACGCCGATGCGGGTGCCGCCCGACCAGTCCTCCACGGCTTCCGCCACCTTCGACAGGGCCACGTCGACATCCTTCTGGCGCAGGTGCCTCGTCACGTTGGTGAGGCGGGTTCCGAAGAGGAAGGTATGCACGCGGTCGCGGTCGTTGGTGATCGCATGCATCAGATGGAGGAAAAGGCGCGAATACTTGCTCATCGAGCCGGAGATGTCGCACAGCACGACCAGTGGCGGATGGCGGTACACGCGGCTTCGGCGGCGCAGGCTGATGGACCCCGGCGTCCTGAGCGAGGCGCGCAGGCTCGCCCGCATGTCGACCCTGGCCCCGTGCGGATCGGCGCGGAACCGGCGTGTCGGCACTTCCGCGATCGGCAGGCGCATGCGGGCGATGGCCTGCTTGGCCGCGGCCTCCTCCGCCGCCGACATGCTCTCGAAGTCCATGCTCTGCAGCACCTCGCGGGCGGAGAAGGTGAAGGCGGCGTCGAACTCGACCTCTTCCGGCGCCTTCTCGTCCTCCGGCCCCTCGCCCTGCCGGGGCAGCATCGCATCGGTGATGCGCCGGTTGGCCTCCTTCTTCTGCTGCTCCTCGTTGCCCTCGTCGGGAACGTTGGTCTCGGGCAGCATCATCCCGATCATCTTTTCCAGGATCTTCGGATTGCGCCAGAAGATGTGGAAGGCCTGGTCGAACAGCTCGCGCTGGTCGCGCCGGTTCACGAAGACGGCATGCAGCGCCCAGTAGAAGTCCTCGCGCCGGCGGACGACGCCCGACCCCTCGACCGCGCGGATCGCGTCCAGCACCTTGCCCGGGCCGATCGGCAGCCCGGCCGTGCGCAGCACCCGGGCGAAATGCATGATGTTCTCGGCGAAGCGGCCCTTGCCGGCCGGCGCCGCGGCCTCGGTCGCGGGCGCGTTCACGCCGGCGCCGCGGCCAGTTCCTCCTGCACCTTGCGCAGGATGGCCGCCGCCTCCGAACCCTGCATGCGGGCGATGTCGTCCTGGTACTTGAGCAGCACGCCGAGCGTGTTGTTCACCTTCTCCGGGTCCAGCGCCAGCGTGTCGAGATGGATCAGCGCCTGGGTCCAGTCGATGGTCTCGGCGATGCCGGGCAGCTTGAACAGCTCGACCGTGCGCAGCTCCTGCACGAAGGCGACGATCTCGCGCGCCAGCCGCTTGTCCGCCCCCGGCACCTTGCGACGCAGGATCTCGAGCTCGCGCGCCGCGTCGGGATAGCCGACCCAGTGATAGAGACAGCGGCGCTTCAGCGCGTCGTGGATCTCGCGCGTGCGGTTGGAGGTGACGATGACGATCGGTGGTTCCGCCGCCTTCACCGTGCCGATCTCGGGGATGGTGATCTGGAAGTCGGACAGCACTTCCAGCAGATAGGCCTCGAACGGCTCGTCGGTGCGGTCGAGCTCGTCGATCAGCAGCACCGGCGCGCCCTCGGGCCCGCTCTTCAGGGCCTGCAGGAGCGGCCGCTCGATCATGAAGCGGGACGAGAAGATGTCCTGACCCAGCCGCTCGCGATCGCGGATGCCCTCCGCTTCCGCCAGCCGGATCTCGATCATCTGGCGGGCATAGTTCCATTCGTAGACGGCGGAGGCGATGTCGAGGCCTTCGTAGCACTGCAGCCGCACCAGCGGCCGGCCGAGCGTCTGGGACAGGACCTTGGCGATCTCGGTCTTGCCGACGCCCGCCTCGCCCTCGAGGAAGAGCGGCCGGCCCATCTTCAGCGCCAGGAACACCACCGTCGCGACCGAGCGGTCGGCCACGTAATCGGCACGGCCGAGCAGGTCGAGCGTCTCCTCGATCGAGGCCGGCAGGGGAGTACGGGTCATGCGAGGTCCGGAAAGATCAGGATCGCGGTCCTGCGACCGCCTCGGACCAATAGCCGGAAAGCCCGGCGGGGTCGAGCGGCGGAACGCCGCCCGGCCCGCGGGTCAGCCGATCACTCCTCGCCGCGCGGGCGGCGGCCGAGGCCGGTCCGGCGGGCGATCGAGGAGCGCTGCTCGGCGTATTTCGGCGCCACCATCGGATAGTCGGGCGGCAGGCCCCACTTGGTCCGGTACTCGTCCGGCGTCATGCCGTAGGTGGAGCGCAGATAGCGCTTCAGCATCTTCAGTTTCTTGCCGTCTTCCAGGCAGATGATGTAATCGTCGTGCACGGACTTCTTGACGGCGACCGCCGGTTTCGGCGGCGCCTCCGGCATCGGCGCCGCGCCACCCGAAAGTTCGTTCAGCGACGCGTGTACGGTCCTGACGAGATCGCCGATCTGGCTGGCCGCTACCGAGTTGTTTCCGACATAGGCGGATACGATCTCGGCAGTCATCCTCAGCAACCCGCCCGATTTCGTGCCGGAAGCATCGTTCTCACTCATGACCTTGTCCTGACCTTCTTCTTCTTGGCGCAGATTTGGCTCTGTCGGTAGTAATCTCATATTCAAGTATTATTGTCAAAGCGCGAAGATAGTACCCGCTATGCTACGGCTGGCCTGTTCAACAGTGTCGAGGCCGATACAAAGGCAAACAACCACTCGACGGCGGCAACCGGCATGCGCCGGACTCCCGAGCTGGGAATCTATATCAAAAGGCCTAGCAGAAACAGCCTAAGCGCAATCCCGGATCGTCTGACCGCCCGCCGATCCGATGCGGAGACCGTGGCGGACGGCCGGTACGCCGCTAGGATTGCCGCCCATGCCACCCTCGAAGGCGCTTCGCCACGCCGCCAATCCCGCCGCCGATCCCGCCCGCCCCTATGACGAGGCGATCCTGACCCGTGCCGGATTCGCCGAAGCTAGCGCCGCCGTCACCGCCTGGCCGGGCCATGCGCCGACGCCGCTGCTCGATCTGCCCGGCCTCGCCGACCGCTTCCGGATCGGCAGGCTCCTGCTCAAGGACGAAGGCCGGCGGCTGGACCTGAAGAGCTTCAAGGCGCTCGGCGGCGCCTATGCCGTGCAGCACCTCGTCCGACAGCACGGGCGGGTGACGGTCACCTGCGCCACCGACGGCAATCACGGCCGCGCCGTGGCCTGGGGGGCGAGGACCTTCGGTGCCCGCGCCGTCATCTTCATGCCGGAGGCGGTGAGCGAGGGCCGCGCCGCCGCCATCGCCGCCTACGGGGCCGAGGTGCGCCGGGCGCCAGGCACCTATGACGACGTGGTCGCCTTCGCGGAAGGCGAGGCGAAACGGCAGGGCTGGCACCTGGTCGCCGACACCTTGCCCGAGGGAAGTGTCGCCGCCGAAACCCCGGCCCGCGTCATGCACGGCTATGGTGTGATGGCGGAAGAGGCGATTGCCCAGATGGCGGGCGAAATCCCCACCCATGTGATCGCCCAGGCCGGCGTCGGTGCGCTGGCCGCCGCGCTCTCCGCCCGCTTCCGCCTGGAATGGGGGGCACGCAGCCCGCGCCTGATCGTGGTCGAACCCGAAAGCGCCGATTGCGTCTTCGCCGCGATCGAGGAGGGCGGGCCCGTCAGGGTCGAGGGCGACCTGGAAACGATGATGGGCGGCCTCTCCTGCGGCGAGATCTCCGCCCTGGCCTGGCCGATCCTGCGCGCCGGCGCCGCCGACGCGCTCGCCATCGGCGACGGCTGGGTGCCCGAGGCCATGCGCCTTCTGGCCCGGAACGATCCGCCGGTCGTGGCGGGAGAGACCGGCTGCGCGGGCATCGCCGCGCTGCTGGCGCTGACCGAGGCGCCGGTGCTGAAGCACAGGCTCGGACTTTCGCCCGATTCTTGCGTGCTGGTGATCAACAGCGAGGGGGACACCGACCCCGCGCTCTACCGACAGATCATCGAGGGTTGAGGAGAAGTCCCGGCATGTCCCGCATCGTCACCGTCGCCGCCGCCCAGATGGGCCCCATTGCGAGGAACGAGAGCCGCCAGGAGGTGGTGGCCCGGCTGATCGCGCTGATGGACCAGGCCGGGGCCATGGGTGCCGACCTGATCGTCTATCCGGAACTCGCGCTCACCACCTTCTTCCCGCGCTGGTGGATCGAGGACGAGGCCGAACTGGAAAGCTGGTTCGAGCGCGAGATGCCCTCGGCCGCCACCCAGCCGCTGTTCGACCGGGCGAAGGCGCTCGGGATCGGCTTCTACCTGGGATATGCCGAGATCGCCCACGAGGAGGGCAGGAAACGCCACTTCAACACCTCGATCCTGGTCGACGAGACGGGCGCCGTCATCGGCAAGTACCGGAAGGTCCACCTGCCCGGCCATGCCGAGCACGAGCCCTGGCGCGCCTTCCAGCACCTGGAGAAGCGCTATTTCGAGACCGGCAACCTCGGCTTCCCGGTGTTCCGCGGCTTCGGCGGGATCATGGGCATGTGCATCTGCAACGACCGCCGCTGGCCCGAGACCTATCGCGTCATGGGCCTGCAGGGGGTGGAGATGGTGATGGTCGGCTACAACACCCCGGTGCTCAATCCGGCGGCACCCGAGCAGGACCCGCATGTCGATTTCCACAACCATCTCTCCATGCAGGCCGGCGCCTACCAGAACGGCACCTGGGTGATCGGCGTGGCGAAGGCGGGCAAGGAGGAAGGCGTCGACCATATCGGCCAGTCCTGCATCATCGCGCCGTCCGGCAACATCGTCGCCCGCTGCACGACCTTGGGCGACGAGATCTGCATCGCCCGCTGCGATCTCGACCAGACCGTCACCTACAAGACCACCATCTTCAACTTCGCCCAGCATCGCGAGCCGCAGCACTACGGCATGATCGTCGACCGCAAGGGCGCCGTCCCGCCCGACTGATCTGCCCGCTCTCACCGTCTACCCGCGCCCCTTCGAGCCCCGCCGCGCCGGCACCTTGTCTCGCGCCGCTCCCGCCCTAAGCTGACGGTCGGGCTTCGCGGCCGCGGGAGTGACGCGAGGGATGGGCGTCGAACTGGATCCGGAACTGCGGTTCCGCGACGCGCGGCTGCAGCGCGCCGTGGACTGGTGGCACGAGCGTTGCGCGGCGCTCGGCCGCCTGCCCGGCCGCGGCGACGTCGACCCGGCCGCCTGGCCGGGCCTTCTCGCCCATCTCTACCTGATCGACGTGATCGGCGGCGGCGCCCGCTACCGCTGGCGCCTGATCGGCACCGCCGTCACCGAGCTTGCCGGCCGCGACGTGACCGGCCGCTTCATGGACGAACTGTACGACGCCGTCACCTATCCCGATGCGACGGCGAGCTACGACCGGGTGGTCGCCAGCCGCCGGCCGCTGCGCAGCTTCGGCACCCTGGCCTTCGCCGGCCGCGACTATTCCGGCTTCGAATCGGTCGAGGTGCCGCTCGCCGCCGACGGCGCCGAGATCGACCTCATCCTCGGCCTCTGTCTGGGGATCCGCGCGTGAACCGGCTGCCCCTTTCGGCCTCGGCCATCCGGCCGATGCCCTCTCGGCCGGCCCGCGCCTAGGGTGTTCGCCGTCATGCCGACCGAGCCGGATCTGGATTTCCGTGACGAACGGCCCCGCCGCCTGCTCGCCTGGTGGCAGAGCCGCTGCGCCGCGCTCGGCCACTTCCCGGGCCGCCGCGACTTCGATCCGGCCGAGATGAAGCCGCTCCTGCCCTGGATCTTTCTCGCCGATGTCGAGGGCGCGGCCGATCCGTCGGGGCGGTTGCGCTTCCGCTGGCGGCTGCTCGGCAGCGAGATCACCGCCATGGCCGGCCGCAATGCCACCGGACGCTGGTTCGACGAACTCTACGACCCGCCCACCCTCGCCGCCTTCGGCGCCAGCTATGTCGAGACCGTGCGCCTCGGCCGGCCGCTGCGCACGACCGGGACCATGGCCTTCGCCGGCGCGCCGCGCGACTACCTGCCCTACGAGGCGCTGAAGGTGCCGCTCGCCACCGACGGGCAGACGATCGACCTGCTGCTCGGGATCGTCACGCCGGTCTGAGCCCCGAGGGGAGCGGGCTCGCCGCCACCGGCTGGACCCGGGGCAAGCACGGCGGGGCATAGGGGGCCGGGCGCGCGCCGGCTGCTAGACTTCCCTCCCAACGCAGCCGAACCGCCGTGAGAACCCATGCCGCTCGTCAGCCCCCTGCCGGAAGATCACGATCCCGGCCTGATCGACCTGATCCAGTTCTTTCGCGGCCCCCTCGGCGTGGTGCCGAACAGCGTGCTCACCATGCAGCGCCGACCGGCCATCGCCCGCGCCTTCACCGAGATGAACAAGGCGGTGATGGACTGCGGCGGCCGGGTCACGCCGGAACAGAAGCGGCTGATCGGCTATGTGGCCTCGCATGCCACCGGCTGCCGCTATTGCGAGGCGCATACGATCCTGGCGGCCGAACGCTTCGGGTCCAGCCCCGAACGCCTCGCCACCGTCTGGCAATACCAGTCGAGCCCGCATTTCACCGCGGCCGAGCGCGCCGCCTTCGATTTCGCCCTCGCAGCCGCCAGCGTGCCCAACGCGGTGACGCCGGAGATCCAGGCCGAACTCCGCCGCCACTGGACCGAGGACGAGATCGTGGAGATCACCGGCGTCATCGCCCTGTTCGGCTTCCTGAACCGCTGGAACGACAGCATGGCGACGACGCTCGAGGACATCGGCATCGACGCCGGGAGCCGCAACCTCGCCGCCACCGGCTGGACCCGGGGCAAGCACGGCGGGGCATAGGGGGCCGGGCGCGCGGCGGGTCAGTTCGGGCGCACCCTCTCCCGGGCGCGCTCGCGTTCGAAGCGCTTCACGTCCTCGTCCAGGGCGGCGTTCACGGCCTGCTCGCGTGCCGGCTCCTTCCGCATTTCGGCCAGGGCACGGTCGTTGGTCTCGATCAGCCGCTCGAAACTGCCGCGCCCCCGCTCGAACGGCGGCTCGACGCCCCGCAGCCGCAGCTCGGCTGCGTAGTCGTCGAAACGATCCTGCCGGGCCGGGTTCCCCGGGTCGTCGGCCAGCGCGGCGAGGCCGTCGAGCCAACCCTCTTCGACCACCGCCAGGGACGCCCCGGCAAGCTGCCGCCCGCGCGCCATGTACCGCCGCGTCGCCTCCAGATCCATCTCGGCCAGATAGTCGAGAAGCAGCTTCTCGTGCTCCTCGTCCGATTCCCGCTCCATGGCTTCGCCTCGATCAGGGTTCGATGCGCGGGATCATACGTTCAGAACATAAATAGAACAATCACCGCGTCAGAAACCGAGGCAACGCGACGAGATCCGGCCTTCTACAGGGTGTGCCACAGAGTCCGCGATACCCGCCGGCAATACGATCTGAAGGAGCAGAGCCGACGCCCACTGTCAGATCGGCCCGGCGTTGAATGCCATTGCCACCCCGTTCATGCAGTAGCGCAAGCCCGTCGGCTTCTTCGGCCCGTCGTCGAAGACATGGCCCAGGTGCCCGCCGCATCGGGCGCAATGCACCTCCGTCCGCACCAGGATCAGGAACTGCCGGTCGACCGAGGTCTCCACCGCGCCCGGGATCGGCGCCCAGAAGCTGGGCCAGCCGGTGCCGGACTCGAACTTGGTGTCGGAACTGAAGAGCGCCGCCCCGCAGCCGGCGCACGTGTAGGTGCCGGCGCGCTTCTCCCCGTTGAGCGGGCTGGAACCGGCCCATTCGGTGCCGTGGCCGCGCAGCACGTCGTACTGCTCGCGGGTCAGAAGCCGGCGCCACTCGGCGTCCGGCTTCTCCACCGGAAAGCGCTTTTCGGAAGCCGCGTCGCTCGATCCGAACAGGCCCACCTTGACCCCTCCCGCCAGGATGGCCAGCGCCGTCGCCCGCTTCATGAAGGTTCGGCGGGTCGGGGATCGCCTGACGGGACGGCGCTTGCGCATCGGCGGCCATCCTGCGCTTCGGCTGCACCGAACGCCAGCGGCCGGCATGGGCGTGGGGAGAGCCGTGTCCGCCTCGACCGGCAAGGACCTGGCACCGCCGGAGCAGCTGGCCCCAGCGGCCGGATATTTGCGCTAAACGCTCTATTTCTGCTCGCAGATCAGACGATTTCATGCTAAAGTTGCGCGTGAGTTGATGTGGCATGCAGCCGCGCTGTCCCGGCTTCTGTCGAAAGGCGGGGCGGCAACGGCGGGCCACGCGCCGACGACCGCGACAATGATCCTCTCTGCCGCCATCAAGCCCGCCCCGAGATCCGTCATGCAAAAAAGCTGGCTCGAATTGGCTGGAATTGGCGTCGAACTGGCTCTCGCCGGTCGCGTATTGGCTTTATCTGGTTCGAATTGGCGTGAATTGGCTGGCTTAGGCCGGGTTAAAAATCCGGCGGAAGCAGAAATAACTGTGGCGATTCAAGCACGTAGATCCCGCGTGGCTCTCCTCCCCCGCCTGGCGGCGGGGGAGGAGGTAGGCGGCCAGATTTGTCCGTGTCCGGGGTCGCGAAGCGGCCAGATCTGGCCGGGTGCCGGTACGGCGGCCAGAAATGTCCGCCGGTCGAAACCGCGAAGCGGCCATTTTTGGCCGCGCGTCATCGCAGCGGCCAGAATTGTCCGCCCGCGCCGGTCGCGCATGGGTGTCGATCTGCCCTATCCTGTCCCCATCACGGTTCGAGCAGTTCAAGGGAGAGGGACGGGTGAGTCTCACGGTTGCGATCCAGATGGACCCGATGGAGACCGTCAACATCGACGGCGATTCCACCTTCGTGCTGGCGCTGGAAGCGCAGGCGCGCGGCTACACGCTCTATCACTACCTGCCGCGCGAGCTGTCGATGCGCGACGGCAAGGTGACGGCCCGCGCCCGCCCGCTGCAGGTGCGCCGCGAGCGCGGCAACCACCACAGCTTCGGCGCCGAAGAGACCATCGAGCTCGAGAAGATGGACGTCGTCCTGCTGCGCCAGGACCCGCCCTTCGACATGGCCTATATCACCACCACGCATCTGCTCGAGATGGTCTCGGCCAAGGCGCTGGTGGTGAACGACCCGGTGAGCGTGCGGAACGCGCCGGAAAAGCTCTTCGTCACCCATTTCCCGCACCTGATGCCGCCGACGCTCGTCTCGGCCGATCCGCTCGCCATCCGCGCCTTCCGGGAGGAACACAAGGACATCATCCTGAAGCCCCTCTACGGCAACGGCGGCGCCGGCGTCTTCCACGTGAAGCCGGACGACGAGAACCTCAACGCGCTTCTGGAGATGTTCACCCAGGCCTCGCGCGAGCCGATCGTGGTCCAGCGCTACATGCCGGCGGTGCGGGAGGGCGACAAGCGCGTCATCCTGATCGACGGCGAGGCGGCGGGCGCGGTCAACCGCGTGCCGGCGGCGGGCGAGGCGCGGTCCAACATGCATGTCGGCGGCAAGCCGGTGAAGTCGCCGCTCAGCAGGCGCGACCGCGAGATCTGCGAGGCGATCGGCCCGGAGCTGAAGCGCCGCGGCCTCGTCTTCGTCGGCATCGACGTGATCGGCGAGGTGATGACCGAGATCAACGTCACCTCCCCCACCGGCATCCAGGAGATCAACCGCTTCGACGGCGTGAAGCTCGAAGCCGGCATCTGGGACGCGATCGAAGCCCGCCTCCAGGCCCGGCGGACGAAGGCGGTCTGATGATGAGGGCGGCATTTCTGCCTTCTCCCTGGGGGAGAAGGTGGCCGCGAAGCGGACGGATGAGGGGCTCCCTCTCCGGGAAGGCTGCCCCTCATCCGCCCAGTCCTTCTCTCTGCGAGAGCTGGGGCGCCTCGTCCCGGAGGGAGAAGGGACGTGCCTGACATCGACTCCCTCGATCACTCCGCCCTGATCGAGGCGCTGCGCTTCCAGGTCGAGGCCGGGGCGCTCGATGCGCTCGGCTGGGAGCCGGTGGACCGCTTCACCTCAACGCCGCCGGCGCCCGTCGTCGTGGAGGCGCCGCCGCCCGCCTCGCGCCCGGCCCCGCCCTTGCCTCAACCACCTCAGCGCCTGCCCTCGATCGCCGCCGCCCAGGCGCTGGCCCCGCCGGGCTCGGCCGCCGCGGGCGCCGCCGCCCGCGCCGCCGCCTGCACCTCGATCACCGAACTGCGCGCCGCGGTCGAGGCCTTCGACGGCTGCCCGCTGAAGGACACCGCCACCCGCACCGTCTTCGCCGACGGGGTGCCGGGTTCCCCGCTGCTGGTGCTGGGCGAAGCGCCGGGGCGCGAGGAGGACCGCCAGGGCCTGCCCTTCGTGGGCGAGAGCGGCCAGCTCCTCGACCGCATGCTGGCCGCCATCGGGCGCGACCGGACCTGCGTCTTCATCTCCAACATCATCTACTGGCGCCCGCCGGGCAACCGCACCCCCTCGCAGGAGGAGATCACGGCCTGTCTGCCCTTCGCCCGCCGGCTGATCGAACTGTCGCGGCCGCTCGTGATCCTCGCCGTCGGCAACATCGCGGTGCAGACGCTGCTCGGCCGGCCGGAAGGCATCACGCGGCTGCGCGGCAGGTGGTTCGACTACGAGGCCGCGGGCGTCACGGTGCCGCTCATGCCCTCCTTCCATCCGGCCTATCTGCTGCGCCAGCCCGGACTGAAGCGGGAATCCTGGCGCGACCTGATGGCCCTGCGCGAGCGGTTGGCGCAGCGCCTCGCGGAGACCGCGGCAGGCTGATTCTCATCTTGGCGTTAACCCTACCGCTTCTTGTCCCCGGAAGTATATTTCTTCATTTTTTCTTTACTATACAATACTGATGAGGAATAACTGAAACACGTTGTCCGAATAGATCAAAGTACTCGCGAAGGCCGCACGCGGCCGACTTTGCAATATTCGGGAAAGGGTTTGCTAAGTCGTTGTTTTCCGGGCGATCGACTGAGTTATCCACAGGAAATCTCGGCAGGGACCAGCATTTTTGCTTGCCCCTCGTTTCGTTAATCATCTACCAAACCCGGCATGAGACGGGGAGAGACACGACCGGCCTTGCCGGCACGCCTGCTTCACGCCCTGGCCATCGGGGGAGCGCTGCTGATCTGCGGCGCGGCCACGATCGCGAAGGCGGCCTCGGAGTATACGGGGCAGCAGCTGAGCGAACCGGCCCTGCTGCCGGCGCCTTGGATCGACACCGGTCCGGTGCTGTCGGCGGCCGACCAGGACCGCTACCGGCGCATCTTCGCCGCCCAGGCGAAGGGCCAGTTCACCGAGGCCGACCGCATCAGCTGGGACCTCGGCGACCGGATCCTGATGGGCCATGTGCTGGCCCAACGCTTCCTCTCCAACACCTACGTCAGCAAGTACGGCGAACTGGCGCAGTGGCTGGAGGACAACGGCGATCACGCCAATGCCGACAAGATCCATCGCCTGGCCCTGTCCAAGCTGCCGAAGGGTGCCAAGGTGCCCGCCGCGCCGCCCGGTCCCGTCCTGCCGGAGGACCTGCGCGGCGATGCCGGCGGCATGGTCAGCGAGCGCGTGCAGCGCGTCGCCTCCGGCGATTTCCAGGCCGGTGTCGAGGCCTGGCGTGCCGGCCGCTACGAACAGGCGCGCAAGCGCTTCGAGCATCTGGCGACCCTTCCCGGCGCCCCGGCCGAATCGCTCGCCGCCGGCGCGCTGTGGACCGCCCGCGCCCATCTTCGCCTCGGCCGGCCGGAACAGGTGAACGCCTACCTCGCCAAGGCCGCCTCCTTCCCGCACACCTTCCACGGCCTGATCGCGACCCGCCAGCTCGGCCAGGAGATCGGGCTGCGCTGGGAAGTGGGCAACGACCGCTATCCGGCCTTCGATCAGCTTCTGGGCGTCGCCGCCACCCGGCGGGCGATCGCGCTGGCCGAAGTGGACCAGCGCGAGCCGGCGCTCGCCGAGATGCGCGCCCTGCACCGGCAGGCGAGTCCGGCGACCGCGGCCCTCCTGCTGGACGTCGCCGCCCGGATCGACGCCCCGGCGGAGGTGATGAAGCTCGGCGAGGAAACGCTGCTGCGCTACGCCACGCGGGCCGATGTCGCCCTCTATCCCCTGCCGCGCTGGCAGCCAACCGGCGGCTTCCTGGTCGATCGTGCCCTGCTCTATTCGATGATGCGCCAGGAGTCGGGCTTCGAGACCGGCGCGCGGTCGCCCGCGCGCGCCCGTGGCCTGATGCAGCTGATGCCCAACACCGCCGCCTTCGTGGCGCGGGATCCCTCGATGGGCCTGCCGGTGCGCGGCAAGCTCGACGAGCCGGCGGTGAACATGGAACTCGGCCAGCGCTACGTGCTGCACCTGCTCGAGACCGAGGCGGTACGCGGCAGCCTCGTGCATCTGCTCGCGGCCTACAATGCCGGTCCGGGAAACCTCAAGGCCTGGCGCGACAAGCTGAAGATCGAGGACGATCCGCTCCTCTTCATCGCCTCGATCCCCTTCAACGAGACCCGCGGCTTTGTCGAGCGCGTGCTGGCGGGGTACTGGATCTATGCCCACCGGCTGGGACGCGACCTGCGCAGCCTGGACGAGCTTGCCGGTGGCCAGTGGCCGCTCTACGTTGACGATGCAACCGCATCCGTCCGCGAGAGGGCCCGCGACTATGCCGCGGATTGACGAAAGCCGTCCCTTCATCCCGGTCAACATCGCCGTGCTCACCGTCTCCGATACCAGGACGGAAGCCGACGACCGCTCGGGAAACGTGCTGGTCGAACTGCTGACCGCTGCAGGACACAGGCTCGCGGCGCGGGCCATCGTCACCGACGATATCGATCGGATCCGGTCCAGGGTGCGGGAGTATATCGACGATCCGGGCGTCGACGTGGTGATCGCCACCGGCGGTACCGGGGTCACCGGGCGCGACGTCACCCCGGAGGCCTTCGAGGGCCTGTACGAGAAGGCGATCCCGGGCTTCGGCGAACTGTTCCGCTGGCTGAGCTTCCAGAAGATCGGGACTTCGACGATCCAGTCGCGCTGTACCGCCGGCGTCGCCAAGGGCACGTATCTCTTCGCCCTGCCCGGCTCGCCCTCCGCCTGCCGCGACGGCTGGGAAGGTATCCTGGCGAGCCAGCTCGACTACCGCTTCATGCCCTGCAATTTCGTCGAACTGCTGCCCCGGCTGCGCGAGCACGAACGCCGCAAGGCGAGTTGAGAATGTTCTTGATTCGTTCTCATCCTGGCATCATAGTCCGTTTCCATGAAGGAACGGGCGGCCACTCCCTACGACCATTCTGATTTCGTCCACCCGGAAGCCCGGCGCGGCCGCGGCACGGTAACGAACGAATCGGGCCGGTTCGAAAGCGAGAGACGCGTCGGCTTCGACGATGGCTGGGGCGGCGCGGATGACGAGCCGCCGCCGCTGCGCACCACCGTCACGCACGACACCTCCCGCACCGTCATCACCCGCAATCAGTCGCCCGACATCGCCTTCGACCGCTCGATCAATCCCTACCGGGGCTGCGAGCATGGCTGCGTCTACTGCTTCGCCCGCCCGACCCACGCCTATCTCGGCCTGTCGCCGGGCCTCGACTTCGAAAGCCGCCTATTCATGAAGCCGGACGCACCGGCCCTGCTGGACAGGGAACTGAGGGCGAAGAGCTATCGGCCGCGCGTCATCGCCATAGGCACCAATACCGATCCCTACCAGCCGATCGAGCGCGAGAAGAAGATCATGCGCGGCATCCTCGAGGTGCTGTCCGCGTTCAACCACCCGGTCGGCATCACCACCAAGGGCGCTCTCATCACCCGCGATATCGACATCCTCGCCCCGATGGCCAAACTGGGACTGGTGAAGACCTTCATCTCGGTGACCACGCTGGACCGCGACCTCGCCCGCGCCATGGAACCGCGCGCCGCGACGCCGCCGAAGCGGTTGGAGGCGATCCGCGAATTGAGCCGGGCCGGCATCCCCGTCGGCCTTCTCTTCGCCCCGACCATCCCCGGCCTCAACGACCACGAGATGGAGCGCGTGCTGGAGGCGGGCGCCGAAGCGGGCGCCACCGAAGCGGGCTACGTGCTGCTCCGCCTGCCGCTCGAGATCAAGGACCTGTTCAAGGACTGGCTCGCCGAACGCTATCCGAACAAGGCCGAGAAGGTGATATCGCTGATCCGCCAGACCCGTGGCGGCCTCGACTATGTCGCGGGCTTCGGCACCCGGCAGATCGGCACCGGCCCGATCGCCGCGCTGATCGGAAGCCGCTTCGAGGCGGCCTGCCGGCGGCTCGGCCTGAACGAGAAGCGGCTGCAGGTCGACGCGACCCGGTTCCGCATCCCGCCGCCGGTGACGGGACAGCTTGCGCTTTTCTGACCTCCGGGCACGGCAACCGCTATGCTGCCGGCATGGCCCTCACCATTCGCCTCAAGATCCTGGCCCTCTCGGCCGCTCTGCTCGGCATCCTCTGCCTCGCCCTGCTGGTGGCCCTGCGCCTGCAGGAAGCCGTGCACGAGGAGATCGCGGCCATTACCGAATACCACGTGCCGATTTCGGCGCTGATCGCGGAGATCGACGTCCAGACCTTCGAGTACGAGCTGAATCTCTATCGTCTGATCGCACAGGATGCCCCCACCGCCGCGGCCGTGGAGGCCGCCGAGAAGGCCGAGCGCACCCTGATCGAAAGCATCGGCCGCAGCTTCGATCAGACGGAAGACCTGATCGCCAGGGCCACCGCCGACGGGCGCAACGACCTGGCCGATCGTCTCGTCCTGTCGCGCATGCTCGGCATGCTCTCGCTGCTCCGGCGCGAGGCAGTGCCTTTCGAGGAACTGGGCCTCAGGGTGGTGGACGCGCGCCGGCGCGGCGACTTGGCGGAAGCGCGCGCCTTGCTGCCGCGGTTCGAGAAGCACGCCGGCGTTTTCGGTCCCGATCTCGCCCTCATCCGCCACGAGATAGAGGCGCTCACCCTCGCCTCCACGACCGAGACCCTGCAACACCAGGCTTCGGCGGAGAAGTTCGGCCTCGCCGTGTTCGTCGCATCCGCCGTTCTCGCGCTCGGCTTCGCGACCCTGATCGCGACACGCCTCGTCGGCGGGCTCCGCCGGCTCGTGGCGGGCGCCCAGGCGGTCGAACTCGGCACTCTCGCCGAACCGCTGCCGGTCACCACCCGAGACGAGGTGGGCCAGCTCACCCGCGCCTTCAACCACATGGTCGCGGAACTGCGCACCAAGGAGAAGATCCGCGACACTTTCGGCAAGTATGTCGACCCGAAGATCGTCGCCAACCTGATCGCCGGCAGCGGCGACACGATGGATGCGGCGGAGCGGCGTGTCGTCACCGTCTTCTTCTCCGACATCAAGGGCTTCAGCGGCATCAGCGAGCAGATGACGGCCGGGGTCATCGCCACCTTCCTGAACCGCTGGTTCACGCTCGCCACCAATGCGATCCGCGCCAGGAACGGCGTCGTCGACAAGTACATAGGCGACGCCGTCATGGCCTTCTGGACGGCTCCCTTTTCGCCCGGCGACAGCCACGCCGCCGATGCCTGCCTCGCCACCCTGGACCAGCAGGAAGCGGTCGAGACCCTGCGCGTGGAACTTCCGAACCTGCTCGGGTTGCGCCGCAACGTCCCTGAACTCACGGTGCGCATGGGCCTCGCCACGGGCGAGGTGGTGGTCGGGACGATCGGATCGCCGACGGCGCGCAGCTACACCGTGATCGGCGATATCGTCAACCTCGCCTCGCGGCTCGAAGGCATCAACAAGGTCTATGGAACGCGCATCATCGTGGCCGAGGAGACATGGCGCCTCGCGCAGACCGAAGTCGAGGCGCGCGAACTCGACCTCATAACGGTCGCCGGCAAGACCGAAGCGGTCCGCATCTTCGAGATCCTCGGCCGCGCCGGCGCCCTGGCCCCCCGCCTTGAGGAGGCGCGCGAGCGCTTCGCAGAAGGCCTGCGTTGCTATCGTGCCAGGGACTGGAACGCGGCCGAAGCCGCCTTCGAGGCCTGCCTTGCGCTGGTACCCGGCGACGGGCCCTCGCGGCTCTTCATCGACCGCGTCGCGAAGCTCAGATCCGTACCGCCTCCAGAGGACTGGGACGGTGTCTGGCGCCTGACGGAAAAGTAGCCGCTGCCCGCCCCACGCTCGCCGCAATCCCGGGTTTAGCATCACCGCCGCTTCGAGGAGATGCCATCATGACACCCCTGCCGATGCTCCGCCTGATCCTGCCGCTCGTTCTGGTCGCCGGCACCGCCGAAGCGGCCGACCTCGTGCTGAAGCGGGTGATGCTCTCCTCCGGCGGTGTCGGCTATTTCGAATACGAGGCCGAGGTCCAGGGCCCGGAAAGCCTGGCCCTCACGGTCCGCCGCGACCAGGTCGACGACGTCCTGAAAAGCGTCGTCGTCTATGACGACAAGGGCGGTGTCGGCGACATCGCGCTTCCCGGCGAAGACCCGCTTCGCGACGTTTTCCGGGAACTGCCCTTCGACCAGGCGGCGCTGCAGGAGCCCGCCCGGCTCTACAACGCGCTCCGCGGGGCGGAGATCGAGATCGGCGGCGCCGCGGCGGTCAGGGGCCGCATCATCGGCGTGACCGAGGAGCAGGAAAGTTCTCCCCAATCGCGGACTGTGACGCGTCAGCGCCTGTCGGTTCTCACTTCCGACGGTGTCCGGTCCGTGCTGCTGCATGAGGCCGGTCCCATCACCTTCGCCGATCCGCAGTTGAAGACACAGGTCGAGCAGGCCCTGGCGGCCCTGGTACAGAACCGGGCGCGCGAGCGCCGCACCCTCACGGTGCGCACCTTCGGCGCTGGCGCGCGCACGCTCCGCGTCGGCTACGTCGTCGAGGCGCCGTTGTGGAAAGCCTCCTACCGTCTCACCCTCGGTGGCGGAGCCACCGGCGACCTGCAGGGCTGGGCGGTGCTGGAGAACCGCTCGGGCGAAGACTGGAAGGATGTCGAGCTGACACTCGTCACCGGCAATCCCGTGACCTTCCGCCAGGCCCTCTACACCGCCTATTACGTCAACCGCCCGGAAGTGCCGGTCGAAGTCATGGGCCGCGTATTGCCCAGAGCGGACACAGGGACCATAGGCGTGATGAGCGCGGGCAGCGGTGCACGCGCCGCCATGGCTCCACCGCCCCCGCCTGCAGCGGCCGCCCCCATGGCCCGCGGGATGCTGGCCGAGCAGGCTTATGCGCCGAAGCGGGCCGCAGACATCATGGCGGCCGAATCCCAGGAAGCGACGACGCAAGCCAGCTACACCATCCCGAAGCCGGCGAGCGTGGCGAACGGCCATAGCCTGCTGGTTCCGCTGGTCGCCCGCGCTGTGCCAACCGAGCAGATCGCGCTCTACCAGCGCCAGCCGCCGCAGCATCCGCTCGCCGCCGTCCGCATCACCAACGACAGCGGCGTCTCGCTGCCGCCGGGCGTGCTGACCCTCTACGAACGCGGCCCCAGGGGCACGGCCGCCTTCGTCGGCGACGCCCGGCTCGGCCCGCTGCCCGCGGGCGAGAAGCGCCTCCTCTCCTATGCCGTCGACCAGAAGATCACCGTGCAGCGCAAGGAGGAGGAGACGACGACCCTGTCGCGGGCCCGCCTCACCGAGGGCGTGCTGCGCTCCACCCTGGTCGCACGCCGCGAGACCACCTTCGACATCGCCGGGGCATCCGGCGAAGGACGGAAAGTGCTGATCGACCATCCGCAGGCGCCGGGCTTCGAGATCGTCGAACCCAGAGGCGGCGTCGAGAAGGGCGATTTCGGCTATCGCCTTCCTTTGACGCTGGAGGCCGGCAAGCCCGCCCGCCTGACCGTGGTCGAGGAGCAGACACTGAGCGACAGCGTGGCGTTGGCCGACATGCGCCAGGAAACGTTCCTGCAATACGCGTCGAACGCCAGACTGACGGAGGCGCAGCGCAAGGCCTTCAACCGCCTCGCCGAACTCGCAGCGGCGCGCTCCGCCGCCGCCGAGACCACCCGGCGGCTTGCCGGGCAGCGGAAGGATCTGGAGACCGAGCAGGCGCGGGTGCGCTCCAATCTCGGCGCCGTACCGGCCAACAGCGACATCCACCGCCGGTATCTCGGGCTGCTGAACGAGCAGGAGGATCGCCTCGGCCGGATCGACGCGGACCTGGGCAAGGCGCGCGATGCCGAGGCCGCGGCCGAGCGGGCCGTCGCCGAATATGCCCGGAGCCTCGACCTCTGACGATCGCGTGAGGCGGATACCGCAGTGCACACCGACTGATATAGTATACGCCGTGTCGATCTTCACGGGACGGAGGTGAGCATGGACCGCAGGTTCTTCTTCGGGCTGGGCCTCGTAGCCGCGCTCGGCGCCACGGCGGCATTGCAGCAGACCGCCTTCGCGGTCGGCGCGGTGGCCGAGCCGGGCGCGATGGCGCCGGACTTCACCGCCATGGGTGCCGACGGCAAGTCCTACAAGCTGTCGGATTTCCGCGGCAAGGCGGTGGTCCTGGAATGGACCAACCACGACTGCCCGTTCGTACGGAAGCACTACGAGACCGGCAACATGCAGGCGTTGCAGAAGGAAGCGACCGGGGCAGGCGTGGTCTGGCTCACCATGTCGTCTTCTGCGCCGGGCGACCAGGGCCATGTCACGCCGGCGAGCGCGCAGGATCTCACGGTGAAGCGCAACGCCGCCCCGAGCGCATTCCTGCTCGACCCCAAGGGCGAGATCGGCCGCACCTACAACGCCAAGGTGACGCCGCACATGTACATCGTCGACAAGACGGGCAAGCTCGCCTACGCGGGCGGGATCGACGACAAGCCGACCGCGAACAAGGCGGACGTGCCGACCGCGCGCAACTACGTGCGGGAGGCGCTGGCGGCTCTGGCCGCCGGCAAGGCGCCGGAGATGCCGACCACCCGCGCCTATGGCTGCACCATCAAGTACACCAGCTGAACGCAGGGGCGGGCATCGCCGACGGAAACCGCCGTCACTGGCCTGACGGCGGTTTTCCTTTAGAATCAAGGGATGCCCTTCCTTCGACTCTATGCCCGGGTGCTCGGCCTCCTCTCCGCCGAGCGGGGTCTCGCCATCACTCTCGCCCTCGCCAATGTCGCCCTGGCGGGGCTGCAGTTCCTCGAGCCGGTCCTGTTCGGGCGCGTCATCGACGTGCTGTCGCGAAGCGGGAGCGATGCGGAGGCGATCTGGCGCGACAGCCTGCCGCTCCTCGGCATCTGGGCCGTCGTCGGGGTGGGCGGCATCGTCGCCAACATCCTGGTGGCGCTCCACGCCGACCGGCTGTCGCACCGCCGCCGTCTCGCCGCCATGGCACGCTATTTCGAGCACGTGCTGGCGCTCCCCGCCGCCTTCCACGTTGAGACCCATTCCGGCACGCTGATCAAGGTCATGTTGGGCGGCGCGGACAGCCTCTTCGGCCTGTGGCTCGCCTTCCTGCGCGAACACCTCTCGACCTTCGTGGCGCTGATCATCCTCGTGCCGCTGTCGCTCTGGCTGAACTGGCGCCTCGCCATCCTCCTGATCGTGCTGGCCTGCATCTTCGCGGTCCTGGCGACGCTCGTCATCGGGCGGACGCATCGCTCGCAGGAAGCCGTCAACGCCTACCACTCCGAACTGGCCGCCCGCGCCGGCGATGCGCTCGGCAACGTCATGCTGATCCAGTCCTACGTGCGCCTCGCTCTGGAGGCCAAGCAGCTCGCCGACCTGATGGGCCGGCTGCTGCAGGCGCAGTTCCCGGTGCTGAACTGGTGGGCGCTGGTGACGGTACTGACGCGCGCCTCCTCCACGATCACCGTCATCCTGATCTTCGTGCTCGGCGCCTGGCTCCGGACGAAGGACCTCGCCAGCGTGGGCGAGATCGTCAGCTTCATGGGCTTCGCCACGATGCTGATCGGGCGGCTGGAACAGGCGATGGGCTTCGTCTCCAGCATGTTCCTGCAGGCCCCGGGCCTCGCCGAGTTCTTCCGCATCCTGGACCGGAAGTCGCTGGTCAACGAGAAGCCGGATGCGAAGCCGCTGCAGGCCGTCGAGGGCCGGGTCGCTTTCGAACACGTCACCTTCGCCTACGAACCCTCGCGCACCGCGGTGGCCGACCTCACCTTCGAGGCCGCCGCCGGTAGCACGGTGGCCTTGGTCGGGTCGACGGGAGCCGGCAAGAGCACCGCGATGGGCCTGCTGCATCGGCTGTGGGACCCGACCGACGGGCGCATCACCGTCGATGGCGCCGATGTCCGCGACTTCACCCTCGATTCGCTCCGCCGGCAGATCGGCGTGGTGTTCCAGGAGAGCGCGCTCTTCAACCGCTCCATCGCCGACAACCTCCGGGTCGGCAAGCCCGATGCGACCCAGGCCGAACTGGAAGCCGCCGCCACCCTGGCGGAAGCGCACGAGTTCATCCTGCGCCAGCCGAAGGGCTACGACACGATGGTCGGCGAGCGCGGCGCGACCCTCTCGGGCGGTGAACGCCAGCGCCTCGCCATCGCCCGCGCCCTGCTCAAGAACCCGCCCATCCTGATCCTGGACGAGGCGACCAGCGCGCTCGACACCGTCACCGAGGCGAAGGTGCAGCAGGCGCTGAAGGCTCTCATGAAGGGCCGCACCACCTTCGTCATCGCCCATCGCCTGTCCACCATCCGCGAGGCCGACCAGATCCTGGTGATGGAGCGCGGCCGGGTGGTGGAGAAGGGCGGCTTCGACGAACTGATCCACCGCGACGGGCCCTTCGCCCGGCTGGTCTCGGTGCAGGGCGGCCTCGCCGGCGCGCCGCCGCCGGCGGAGACCCGCTGAGGCGTCAGGGCTCCAGTTCAGTGTCCCAGTAGAGATAGTCGCGCCAGGTCTCGTGCAGGTGGCGCGGCGGGAAGGCGCGGCCGTTCTCCTGCAGTTCCCTCACGGTGGGCGCCTGCGGCCAGCGGCGCGGGATCATGCCGGCCGCCTTCGGCATGCGTCCCCCCTTGAACAGGTTGCAGGGGGCGCAGGCGGCGACCACGTTCTCCCAGGTCGTGCGCCCGCCGCGCGAGCGCGGGATGACGTGGTCGAAGGTCAGATCCTCGCGGCAGCCGCAATACTGGCAGGAGAAGCGGTCGCGCAGGAAGACGTTGAAGCGGGTGAAGGCGGGCGTGCGCGACGGTGCGATGTACTTCTTCAGCGCGACCACCGAGGGCAGCCGCATCTCGAAGGTGGGAGACTGGATCTTGCGGTCGTATTCCGAGAGGATGTTGACGCGGTCGAGGAACACGGCCTTGACCGCTTCCTGCCAGGGCCAGAGCGACAGGGGGTAGTAGCTGAGCGGCCGGAAATCGGCGTTCAGCACCAGGGCGGGGCAACTCTCCAACGAAACCGACACCAGTCGCGCCTCCATCGGAACCAAGCCGGGACCACCGAGAACTTATCCACACCTCTAGCAGATTCGCCGTGACAGCGCGATGACGTCCCCTCCGGGGCGCACCCCGAGGATAGGCGTCAGCGCCCCTTCAGCACCAGCGAAAGAAACTCGCCCGCCAGCTGCAGCCCCTCGGGATCGATGCCGTGACCGAGGCCGGGGCAGATGTGCCAGCGCACCGGCACCTCGGCCTTCTGCAGGCCTTCGAGCGCCCCGAACAGGGCGGTCGGCGGGACCACGTCGTCGGCATCGCCATGGACGAGGAGGACCGGCGGGCGGCAGGCGATCTCGGCCGCCAGCGCATCGCCCCCCACCAGCGCGCCGGAAAAGCCGACGATGCCCGCGAGGCCGGCCTTGCGCCGCAACCCCACATGCAGGGACATCATCGTCCCCTGGCTGAACCCGACCAGCGCCAGCCGGTCGGGGGCGAGCCGGTGGCGGGCGAGTTCGGCGTCGAGGAAGGCGTCGAGCGCGCCGGCCGCCTTCACCGCCCCGACCTCCATGCGCCGGTAGACCTCGGCGGTGAAACGCGGGTCGCGCCGCATCTGGTCGGGGTCATAGCCGGCGAGGCTGAACCACTGCCGGCCATAGGGCATGCCGGGGATCGGCTCCGGCGCGTTCGGCGAGACGAAGGCGGTCCGCGGCAGCCAGCGCTTCCAGGGGTCGGCGAGGGCGATCAGGTCGTTGCCGTCGGCACCATAGCCGTGCAGCAGCACGACGAGGCTGTCGGGCGCGCCGGCGGCGGGCATCACGCGAGGGCCGTCGAGAGGGGTCATGCCGGCAGGTCCTGTTTGGAGACTCGGTAATAGGCCCACAATACCCGCGCCGCGGTGCCGCGATAGGGGCGCCAGCCGCGGGCGAGACGGTCCATCTTCGCCGCATCGGGCCTGAGCCTCATCCGCTTCAGCCGGCGCATCGCCTCCTGCAGCGCGAGGTCGCCGGCCGGCCAGATGTCGGCGCGGCCGAGGGCGAAGAGGAGATAGATCTCGGCCGTCCAGCGCCCGATCCCGGTCACGGCGGTCAGCGCCGCCATCGCCTCCGCGTCGGGCAGCCGGTCGATCGCGTCCAGGTCGAGCCGGCCGTCCGCCACCTGCTCCGCCAGGATGCGGGCATAGCGGACCTTGGGCCGGGAGAGGCCGAGGGCGCGCAGTTCCTCGTCCGGCATGCGGACAATCCTGTCCGGTACGACGGTGCCGAGCGCGGATTCCACCCGGGCCCAGATGGCGGCGGCGGCCAAGGTCGAAAGCTGCTGGTCGCAGATGATCTTCAGGAGCGTGGCGAAGCCCGGCGCCCGCGTCCGGTCGGGCAGCAGCCCGACGGCGGCGATGGCCCGCGCCAGGTCGGGATCGCGGGCGGCGAGCTCGGCGAGTTCGGCTTGGAGGTCGGTCACGGGTGCAGCACCGGGGCGATCATGCGGGCGGACATTTTTGGCCGCTCACATTGTCTCCTCCCCCGTCGACAGGCGGGGGAGGCAGGGAGGGGGTTTGACGCATCCTTGATCGTCGAGATCGCGCTCAAGCCCCCACCCTGCCTCCCCCACGCTCCCGCGCGGGGGAGGTGACAAAAGAAGGCGCGGACATTTTTGTCCGCCGCTTGGCGCAGGCGGAAGGACGTGGATGCCCGGATCAAGTCCGGGCATGACGTATGTGATTGATCTAAATAGGGTTTTATGAAATTCAGGGCGCAAACACCCCTGCCTGAACCAACCAACTCCTGCCAATTCGAGCCAACTTTGGCCGGCGCCATACCCGCCAGGGCCGGTTTCGAGCCTGATCTCGCCGGTCTTGGCCAGCACTTTTGGTCCCTCCCCCGTCCGTCAGGATGGGGGAGGTTAGGAGGGGGCAAGTTCGCGACCTCGAACACCTCACAGGCGTCGCCCCCACCCCAGCCCTCCCCCATCCTGGCGGACGGGGGAGGGGGATTTAGCGCGCGGACAAATCTGGCCGCTTGCATATTCGGCCCGGCGGACAAATCTGGCCGGCGATGGAGATCACCACCCGTTTCGCCCCGAGCCCGACCGGATACCTGCATCTGGGCCATGCGCGCTCGGCCCTGTTCGCGGCAGCGGCCGGCACGCGCTTCCTGCTCCGGATCGAGGATATCGACGCGACCCGCTGCCGGCCCGCGTTCGAGGCGGCAATCCATGAGGATCTCGCCTGGCTCGGCCTCTCCTGGGAAACGCCCGTGCGGCGGCAGTCCGAGCATTTCGCCGACTATCGCGCGGCGCTCGGCAGGCTCGACGCGCTCGGCCTGACCTATCCCTGCTTCTGTACCCGCAAGGAGATCCAGGCCGAGATCGCCCGCAGCCCCTCGGCGCCGCAGGGGCCGGACGGGCCGCTCTATCCCGGCACTTGCCGGCGGCTGTCGGCGGAGGAGCGGGCCACCAAACTCGCCCTCGCCGCCGACCATGCGATCCGGCTGGATGCGGCCAAGGCCGCTGCCCTTGTAGGGTCGCTCACCTTCGTCGAGCGGAGCGAAGGCGTCATCGCCGCCGATCCGCTGCTGCTGGGCGATGTGGTCCTGGCGCGGAAGGAGACGCCGACAAGCTACCACCTCGCCGTGGTGGTGGACGACGCGCTGCAGGGCATCGACCTGGTCACCCGTGGCCGCGACCTCTTGCCGGCGACGCATCTGCACCGGCTGCTGCAGGCGATCCTGGGGCTGCCGGTGCCGGAATGGCATCACCACGACCTGATGCTGGGGCCGGACGGCAAGCGGCTGGCCAAGCGCGACGAGGCCGTCGGGCTTCGCGCGCTGCGCGAGGCCGGGCACTCGCCCGCCGAAGTGCGGTCGATGGCAGGTATGGGATGAGTTTCTCATCAAGTTGCGTTCAGCGACCGGTCAGTCCGGAAAATCTCTTCTGAGGCAACTATAACTGGTGGCGCGTTCCGTTGCCAGTTCTTTTTCTGTTCGCGCGCGCTTCCGTCGAGGGTGCCCCTCACCCGTCCGCTCCGCGGCCACCCTCTCCCCAGGCAGAGGGAAGAAATATATGTGACGACAGTCGTTTAGCGTCCTTCTCCCTGGGCGAGAAGGCGCCCGGAGGGCGGATGAGGGGCGCCGCTTCCAACAAATTCGCATCCGCCTCTTGTCTAAGAGCGTTATTCGATATATCTTCTATTTCGATACATCGAAACTATATCGGAGATACGGATGCACAAACACAAATTCGGCGGCCATGGCTGGGGCCGGTTCCTGTTCGGTGACGACGGGTACGAACACCGGGGCGAGCGCGAGGAGCGCGGCGAGCACCGCGGCATGCGCGGCGGCGGCCGGGGCTTCATCGACCGCATCCGCGAGGCGCATGATCGCCACCATGGCGGTGGCCGCTCGCGGCTGGGGCGGTTCTTCGAGCACGGCGACCTGCGCCTCGTCCTGCTGGCCCTCATCGCCGAGAAGCCCGCCCACGGCTACGAGCTGATCAAGGCGATCGAGGAGAAAGCCGGCGGCGCGTATTCGCCCAGCCCCGGGGTGATCTACCCCACCCTCACGCTGCTCGATGAACAGGGCTTCGTCACCGTGAGCACCACGGAAGGATCGAAGAAGCTGCACACGATCACACCAGAAGGCACCGCTTTCCTGGAAGCGAACCGGGGAACCGTGGACGCCATCTTCGCCCGCATGGGCGAGGCCGGCGGTGGGCGGCACGGGCTCAGGCCCCAGGTTCTGCGCGCCATGGGGAACCTGAAGCTGGCGCTGCGGCTTCGTCTGTCGCGGGGTGCGGTGAACGAGGCCGAAGCGGCCCGGATCGCCGCCATCCTGGATGGCGCGGCAGCCGAAATCGAGAAGGTCTGAAGACCAGAACCCGCCTCGGGCCGCCGCCACATCGCCCTGCCGGCACGGGGCGCTGGCCCGCCGCCCCGCGCGCGCTACGTTGTCCGAACGAGCGGGCGCGCCCCTCTCCAACCCGGCGACCGAAGGAGATCCCGCCATGCTGCGTTCCGAGGCATTGGTCAGCACCAGCAACGCCGTCCGCTACATGGGCCAGCTCTGCAAGCATTTCGGCCACAGGATCCCGACGACCCTGTCGGAGACCGAGGGCAGCATCAGCTTCGAGATGGGCCGGTGCACGCTGTCGGCGGAGACGCAGCTGCTGACGCTCCGGGTGGAGGCGGCGGATGTCGAAGCGCTCGCCCGCGTCGAGGACGTGGTGGCGAGCCACCTCGACCGCTTCGCCTTCCGCGACAAGCCGGCGGTGAGGTGGGTTAGGATCGTGGAGACGGCGACGGCGAACTGACGTACCGTCAGGCCGGATTGCTGACCTCAACCAGGTTGCCGTCGGGGTCGCGGAAATAGACAGAGAGGATGGGCCCGGTGGCGCCGATGCGTAAGCCCGGCCCGTCCTCGATCGCCACCCCCGCCGCTTCGAGGCGGGGCGCCACATCGGCGACCGGCGTGCCGGTCAGAAGGCAGAAGTTCCCGCTACCCGGAACGGTGCCGCGGGCGATCGCGGGCGCGGTGCGGACATCCTGCAGGCTGATCTTGTTGGGGCCGAATTGCAGCGACCATTTGCCCTGCCGCTCCTCCCGCGCCTGCATGCCGAGCAGGTCCGCATAGAAGCGGCGGGTGGCGGCGACATCGGCCACGCAGAGGGCGATGTGATCGAGCCTAAGCATCCGCACAGCCCGCAGTATAGTTCTGGATAAGGATCCCGCCAACCAGCTACAGCGTCGCCGTTAGCTCAAGCTGAGAGTGTCAAGATGACTATGCTTGCAATGAAGAATTGCTATACAATCCGCTTAGACTTGTTTCGCCTCCAGGATAGCCTCAACTAGACGCTTCATTCCAGCAGGCTGGTAGCCCGAATCTCGCATAGTTGCGACTATAAGATCTCTAAAGACCTCATAATTGACCTTTCCAATTCTGGAAACAAAAATTCTCAATATATCGCGACCTCGGAATTTTTTCTTCCATTTTCCATCATTTAAATCATTTTCGTATTCTGCTCTCAGTCGATCTTCTTCCTCTCTGATTCTATCGATAGAAAGCTTGCTTTTTATTAACTCAGATATTCTCTCACTCGACCGAGACAGCGCTGAGAACATATCTTCTGATATCTTTGGAGATTTTGGGTCTGATGATAAGCTTATTGCCGAAATGACTTCCTTATTAACAATAACTCTAAGTCTGTGCCTAATTAGTTCAGGCAAAGTTTCCCTAGCGCAATTTCTCAGTTCATTCACGAGGTCTCCCTCTGACGAAAACTTACTAATTTGAAGATCTTTGAGGATCTTGAGTATAATCGACTCTTCTATCAGATAATTTTCTATGTGATAGGCATCCCAGCTTAGGTTGCTGTCCGGAATCGGGTTCAACTCTCCCTCATCCGAGTCAGCATCAACAATCGAAAAAATCCGCATTGGAATATCACCCTTATCAAGGGCTTCTTTCAGAATAGTATGCAACCCTCTAACGCGCGCCTTGTGACCTGCGGATACCAAGTTTGCCCCTGCCGCGAGCGCAGGAAATAATGCAGCCGTCATCCGCTGATCGAATTGAGAATTCTCTCCCTCAAAAATTATGAGCTTAGCATTAGGTCTATAGGCTGCCAAATCTCCTACTAAATCGATTACAGCCTTTTCCAAACCATCATTTGCTATAATTTGAACCGCTTGGTTGTTATCGCCCGATGATTTAATGGAAAGACCATGCATATGAAATACAGAGTATCCGTCCTGTCCCACTGCCTCCCTTAACAATGCATCTGAATGAGTAATAAGCCACACTTGATTTTCGAGCGCTCGACCAAGATGACGATGATAGAATGCCGGAAGCCCTCTAATTAGTCGTGGGTTTAGATGAAGTTCTGGCTCATCCATTAATATCACGGAATATTTTGGCGCCGAACTTCTGAGACGCAGGTACCCATAGAGAACTTCTTTTTCTCCCGCGCTTAACTCATTGAGATCATGAATTGATGATTCTCCAATCTTAACAGGAAACGTTAGATTCCCCTGTGGTGTAGGCTGAGGACCCAGAAATTCCTTATCAGGAAAGAAAGTCCGAAATAGCTCCTTTAATGTCTCCGCCATCGACTGGTGGCCACCGGGCGCTTCACCCGTACTTCCCGCTATAAGCTCTTTAATATAAGAACCTGCCATTTCCGATTTGACGTTTGCATATTTATGCCCATAATTATATAGCGCATGTTGACTTCGTTGCTGCTCCAGTGCGTCCAAATTCAGATTAATACCGGAAAGCTGCTCACGCCCGTAGGTCCGGTGTGGGCCATGATAATCAATTACCCCTATATGGCTGGGCCGAAAGACACCGAATAGGACCTCAAGTGCCTTACTCAAAGACACCATCGGCTTCAAATCTTTTGAGATCGTAAATCGACCAACAATCTTGTCGACTTCAAGTTCCTTTTTGAGAATTACTAGTTGCTCTTTAACTGCTTTGTCTATTTCCGGCTCTCTATTACGGAGTTGAGCTGCTAACGGTGCGGCATAGAAGCTAGACCATCCATACATATCTGGAAACATTGTTCTCCATACAGTCTGGCGAACTAATTCTTCAGAATTGTCCCAGACATATTTCCGCTCATCCGGATGTAGAGAAAAATGACACTCGATCCGTAGCTCTTGGCTTTGATCATTCATGAGAGTTTTAAGGTCAGCACTATTCTGAAAATTGACCTGAAACTCTCCCATCCAATGATGCCATTCATTAGCCTGATAGCCGCCATAAACTGATTTCAAAAGTCGAATGGCATCCAAAACGCAGGATTTTCCTGAGCCATTCTGCCCGGCAATTACGATCATATGCCCTAGATCGGCGAGAAGCGCCCTTCTTATCCCGCGAAAATTTAGGATCTCGACTCTATCAATTTTCATAGATCAGCACCTTGCAGCGCAGTTTATATTGATTGCGACTCGTAACGGGCCTCTAGTGTAACAGTTAAGTTGAGTGATTGGCGCTGGGCATTATCCGTGAAGGTCATAGCGTCGACGTCTCTATTGTCCGAGGTAAGTGGACCAACGCTACCTAAGACCCCCCGCTCATGGAGGAGGCCTCAATGCCGGTACCAGCGATCGACCACATCGTGGTCGATGTCCAGGACAGGATGGACGAGGCGGCGGCGATCTATGCCCGGCTCGGCTTCCATCTCACCGATCGGGCGCATCACAGCCTGGGGTCGTCCAACCACCTGTCGATCTTCAGGGACGACTATCTGGAGCTGCTGTCCCCCGGCGCCGGCAAGCGACCCGAACTGACCGGCTTTCCCATCGGCATGAACGGCCTCGTCTTCGCCATGAAGGAAGCCGAGGCGGTGCATGGCGGGCTGCTGCGAAGCGGCCTGCCCACCGGCCCGGTGCAGCAGTTCACCCGCGGCGTCGATCTGCCCGGCGGAGCGAAGGACACCGCCGGCTTCAAGACCGTGCGGCTGGAACCGCGCAGCGTCTTCGACGGGCGGGTCTATTTCTGCGAGCACCTGACCCCGCACCTGGTCTGGCGGCCCGAATGGCAGGTGCATCCGAACGGCGCCGAGGCGCTGAGCAGGGTGGCGCTGTCGCTCAGCGATCCCGCCGCCACCGCCGGCATCTTCGAGCGGATGTTCGGCCCCGGCGCCGCGGCGCGCGAGGGGGACGCGATCGTGCTTCGGGCGGGCCGGGTCGCGGTGGAACTGCACGAGGCCGGGGCCCTGGCGGGGATGCTGGGCGCGGCGGCGCCCGATCCGGCCGGGCGCGGCGACCACATGGCGGCGTTCGGGCTGCGCGTGCGGGACCTGGCCGGAACCGGGGCCTGGCTGAAGGCGAAGGGCGTGGCTTTCGCGCGGAACGGCGACGGGCGGATCGTCGTCCCGGCGGCGCAGGCGATGAACGTCGCGATCGAGTTCACCGCATAGGGGCTCGTCTCGCCGCCTCGCCGCGCCGGTGCTAGTCTTCGCGCCGAGACGGCGGCCGCAGCGAGGCGCGCATCATGGTCCTGACCGGTGAAGCCGACACCCTGTTCGCCAGCCTCCGGCAATCGGCCGAGGGGCCAGCCGCCGATGCGATCGAGGCACTGGTGCGCGAGGCGCCCGACGCCGCGCTCTGCCGGGTCAACCCGATCGCCTTCGCCGCCCAGGCCGGCCTTCCCGAGGAGGCGGCGATCACCGCCTTCCTGCACGCCGCCCGCATCGGACTTTTCGACCTCTCCTGGAACGTGCTCTGCCCGGGCTGCACCGGCGTACTGGATGCCGGCGCGTCGCTGAAGGTGGTCGACCGGTCGTCCTATCTCTGCACCCTCTGCAACACCAACTACGAGCCGACCCTGGACGAGATGGTCGAGGTGACCTTCACCGTCAGCCGGCGGGTGCGCCGGATCGCGGCGCACGACCCGCATTCGCTCTCCATGCCGGACTATTACCGCCAGATCTTCTGGAGTTCCGGCATCGACCTGCCGGACGAAGCGGGGCTGGAGAAGGCCTTCGAGCACATCGCCATCGATTCGATCGAACTGCCGGCCGGCGAGCGGGCGAGCCTGTCGCTGCAGCTGCCGGCCGAATTCATCATCATCTTCGACCCGGTGACGCACGCGACGCATTTCATCGACGTGCAGGGCGAGCCGACACGGGAGCGGCAGGCGCTTTCGGTCGTCCTCGCGCGCGAGCACGCGCCGACGACCACGACCGTCATGCGTCCCGGCCCGCTCCGCCTGCAGCTCGAGAACCGGGCCGAGGTGAGGACCCTGCCGGCCGTGCTGATCGCCGGGCACGAGCTGCACGACCTGATGGCGAAGCGGCGGCCCTTTCTCACGGCCAAGCGCCTCCTCACCAACCAGACCTTCCGCGACATCTATCGCGCCGACACGCTCGACGTGGACCAGCGGCTCAAGATCACCAACCTCACCTTCCTGTTCACCGACCTGAAGGGATCGACCGAACTCTACGAGCGGGTCGGCGACCTCGTCGCCTATGACCTGGTCCGGGCGCATTTCCGGGTACTGCACGAGATCGTCGCCGCCGAGGCCGGCGCGGTGGTGAAGACCATCGGCGACGCCGTGATGGCGACCTTCCCGACGCCGGACCGGGCGATGGCGGCGGCGCTCCGCATGCGGGAGGCGATGGCCGACCTGAACCAGGACCTGCTGCTCAAGATCGGCATCCACGAGGGCCCCTGCCTCGCCGTCATGCTGAACGAGCGGCAGGACTATTTCGGGCAGACGGTGAACATCGCCGCGCGGGTGCAGAACCTCGCCGTGTCGCGGGCGATCTTCGCCACCGGACAGGTGGTGGCGAACGACGGGGCGGCCAGGCTGCTGCAGGTCCAGGGCATCACGCCGACGGCCCGGACCCAGACGCTGCGCGGCATCGCCAACGAGGTGACGGTCTACGAGATTCCCTGAGCAGAGACGGCGGCGGCGCGGCGTTGGGGACGCGGCGTGGGCCGCGCCCCCGAGCGGTCAGCGCCGGCGGCGGGACGCGCCGAAACCGAGAGCCGCGAGACCGCCGAGCAGGAGCGCCGCGCTGGCCGGCTCGGGAATGTCGGTGCCGGTCAGTTCGTAGGCGTAGCTGATCTTCGCGGTCGGGCAGTTGAAGGTCACGGTGGCGGCATTGAGGTTGGTTCCCGCCTGGTCCGTGGAACAATCGCCCAGGCCGGCGGCAGCGCTCGTCGTGCTCCAATAGGCGGCCGGCGAGCTGCCTCCGTTGCGGAAGTACAGCGCCAGCCAATAGGTCTGCCCCGCCAGGGCGTCGAACTGGTCCGTCACTTCAAGGTCGAACTCGTAGAAATGGCCGAGGCAGGGGTTTGTGGCGATGCAGTTGGCAGTGCTGTTCACCTGGGTGCGCTGGAGGTTCTGCGCCGCGCCGCTGGTGATGAGGTTCGCCGCCGCCGGCGCACTGCCGCCCTGGTAGAAGTAGTATTCCAGCGTGGAGCCGGCGAAGGCGAAGGTGCTGAGTTCCGCCGTCCAGAAATGCACGTCGGTCACCTTCGCATCGGCATCGAGTACGAAATCGGACGCGACGATGCGCCGATTCAGCGCGGCGCCGGCCGTGAAGGTGGGCGACGCGCTGGTGTCATAGATGACATCGGCCTGCGCCGGCTGTTCCGCGAACAGCAGGCTGGTACCGATCGCGGTCGCCGCGGCAAAAGACAAAATCCGCGTATACATGACGATCCCCTTGTTGAGGTATTCTGATCCTCGCCAAAGAGCGCGACCGCGAATTCCGAGAAACACCCATTTGAGGAGCGACGTCCCGAAACACGGCCCTTCTTTGTCGCATCAGTAATTGATAGATCTATCCTCGGCGGGCGAAGGGACATTGATCCAGATCTATTCGATGCGTCGGCGATTCTATTTTAGGTTGACGCCTCAGCTTGCCCGGCAACGACAAGAGCGCGGAGCCAGAATCGTTCCTATGAGCAGCGCTCGCCCGGAGCGGAGCGGCGGGGGAGAGAACCTACCTGCCCGCGCGATGCAGGCGAGGCTGTCGACCCTGGAGACGCTTCCCTTGCGCGGGATCCGCCAACGAGATAACGGTCTACGAGATTCCCCTGAATGGCGGCTGTTTGGACAGACGGTGAGCCGCAACGTCCACACCGCAGCCCCCGCAGGGCCAAGGCGAATCGGCGTGGAACCGCCCCAAGCCGACCGGGGTCGCGGCAGAGATTGACCCATTGCGTCCCTGAACTCGCTCGGCAGATCAACGCGACGTGCCCGCCCGCCGAGCAACCCGACGTCCTCCAGCGCAACAGTCTCGACGTTCTGAGCCGACAGTTGTTTATCGACCAGTCCTGCAAATGCGCCAGGAGAAGCCGCATCCCCCATAATCGCGACAAGCGCGCCCACCGCCCTTCCCAAGGGATCGTTGCCCAGCCTCGGTCTTACGATCGGCAAGCCGATCCAACGCTGGCCGCCAATGTCGCGATCAGCAGTCACGACGGCCTATGAGACTTCCTGCGACGCCACTGCGGCCGGAGGCCAGCCGGCGCGGGCCGCGCGGGCGAGCGTCGCCCGCACCACGGCGCGATGGAAGGGTTCGATCAGTGCGATGTAGCAGCGGCCGAGCGCGTTGTGGCAGCGGACCACGGTGGAGACCGTGAGCCACACGCCGGCAGTCCCCCGTTCCTGGCGCAGGACCGAGACACGGAAGTCGAGATGGCTGTCGTCCTCGCCCAGCACCACCTCGTCGGGATGGGTGGCGTAGACCCTGAAGATGCCGATGCGCGGCGGGCTGCCGGGCCTGGGCACCGACAGGCTCCGTGCCGTCTTCAGGCCGAAGCCGGCGACGAGGAAATCCCGGATTCGCAGCAGGCCGGCGATCCAGCGCGGCTGTCCGGCGAAGAGGAAGTGCGCCAGCGCCTCCGGATCGGCGGTGGCCGACTCGGGTAGGCGGATCGCATAGGCGTCGGCAAGGTCGGGCGACGAGTAGACGCCGTTGACGCGGGTCGCCGCCGGAACGGGCACGCGGGTGACGCGGGGCATGGCATCCTCATCGGAAGCTCGCGTGATCTTACCCTCTCCCTTGGGGAGAGGGTGGCGCGAATGCGCCGGGTGAGGGTCCCACTGACGGCGAATCTGCGTCAGGGTGGCCCCCTCATCCGCCCTCCGGGCACCTTCTCCCCAAGGGAGAAGGAAGTGGTTACGCTCCCTCCACAACAAAACAGCAGTCGGAGGAAGCGGGTCATGAAGGTGGGGTTCATCGGCGTCGGCAACATGGGCGGGCCCATGTGCCGCAACATCATCAGGAACACCAACCACGAAGTGGTCGTCTTCGATCTCGACGGGGCAGCGCTGAAAGCCTGCACCGAACTCGGCGCCACGCTCGGCACGTCGGTGGCCGACGTCGCCGCCACCTGCGATGTCGTCATCACCTCGCTGCCGATGCCGAAGATCGTCGAGGAGGTGGCGCTCGGCGAGCACGGCATCGCGGGTCATGCAAAGCCCGGCACCGTCTATATCGATCTCAGCACCAACTCGGCCTCCGTGGCGAAGCGGGTCGCCGCCGGCATGGCGGCCAAGGGCATCCGCATGCTGGAGGCGCCCGTGAGCGGCGGGGTGCCGCGGGCGGTGGACGGCAGCATCGTCATCATGGTGGGCGGCGACGAGGACCTCTGCGATTCCCAGCGGCCGCTCTTCTCCTCCTTCAGCGCCGAGGTGGTGCATGTGGGCGAGGTGGGCATGGGATCGGTCGCCAAGCTGATCAACAACATGCTGGCCTTCTGCAACATGTCGGCCGCCGCCGAGGCGCTGGTGATGGGCGCGAAATCGGGCATCGACCTCAGGAAGCTCGACCGGGTCATCTCGAACGCCTCCGGCAATTCCGCCTCCTACCGCTCGATCGCGGCGAAAGCCTTCGCGGGCGCCTTCCAGCCGACCTTCGCGCTCGACCTGGCGCACAAGGATCTCCGCCTGGCGCTCGAACTCGCCGACGAACTCGGCGCGCCGGGCATGATCGCGCCGCAGGTGATGACCCTGATGCGCATGGCACGAGGGCTGGGGATGGGGGGCGACGACTGCGCCTCGGTCATCCGGGTCTACGAACGGGCGCTCGGGGTGGAGGTGCGAACCTCCTGACCCGACGCGCCGCGGCGTTCAGGCGACCGACTTCAGCGTATTGGCGGGGAGGTGCTTGATCAGGGCCTCGATGTCCTTCTTCTCGCCCTTGACCGTCAGGTCGCCGGTGGAGAGGTTCGGGATCACCGTGATCCTGCCGGCGAGCTTGTGCTGCTTCAGCGCGGCGGTGAGAAGCCTGTCGGACTTCCAGGCGGCGGTCCAGGACATCGGCTTGATCCTTCGTTGTTGTTCTCGTTGATCGACAGTGTAACACGCCCGTCAAGCCCCGCGTCCCGGTCAGGCGGCCATGCAAACCGCCGGCTTTGCGGGTTGGGCGGAATGGAGGCATCCTGCACCGACCGGTGAGGCAGGAAACCATGCAGCCGAACACGCGCCAGATCGTCTTCATCAACGCCGCCCATACCTTCACCCACTATTCGCTGCTGATCCTGGCGACGGCGGTGCTGTCCATGGTGCAGCAGTCCTCCGCCAGCTTCGGCACCGAGTACGGGCCGATCCTGGCGCTCGGCACCGGCATGTTCGTGGCCTATGGCCTGGGCGCGCTGCCGATGGGGTGGCTCGCCGACAGGTTCGGGCGCAAGAACCTGATGGTCGCCTACTTCCTCGGCGCCGGCGGGTTCATGGCGCTGGCCGGTTTCATGAACACGCCGATCGCCTTCGCGGTCTGCCTCGGCCTGATGGGCGCCTTCTCGGCCATCTATCACCCGATCGGCACCGCCATCCTGGTGGAGGCCGCGGGTGCCCGCGTCGGCCGGGCGGTCGGCATCAACGGGGTGTTCGGCAATATCGGCGTGGCGCTGGCGCCGGTGGTCACCGCCTTCGTCGCCTTCCGCTTCGGCTGGCAATGGGCCTTCGTCCTGCCGGGCGCGATCTGCTTCGGCATCGGGATCCTGTACTGGCGCGAGCCGGAATTCGACGCCGCCAAGGCGGCGGCGGGTGCCAAGCCTTTCCCCGAGATCCCGCGCGCGGTGGTGCGCCGGGCGGTCATCGTGCTGATGGCGATCGCGGCCGTATCCGGCCTCGTCTTCAACGCCTTCACCCTCCTCCTGCCGAAACTGATGGAGGAACGCCTCGCCTCCTCGCCCGACCTCCTGCCGGTGGTCGGGCTGCTCGCCTTCCTCGCCACGCTCTGCGGCGGGCTCACGCAATACACCGTGGGCCAGCTGATCGACCGGAACACGCTGAAGGCGGTGTTCCTGCCGCTCGCCCTGGTGCTGACGCCGGCGCTGATCGCGCTCAGCTTCGTGCAGGGCTGGCTGGTTCTGCCGCTGGCCGGCATCGTCGCGGCCTCGGTCTTCGGCCAGGTCACGGTGAACGAGACCATGACCGCGCGCTACGTCGCGCCCGCGCTCCGCGCCAAACTCTATTCGGTCCGCTTCACCGTGGGCTTCCTCGGCGCCGCCGCCGCCTCGCCCCTCATCGGCTTCCTGCACGAGACGACCGGCAACCTGTCGGCGGCCATGCTGGTGCTGGCCGCCTTCGCGGCGGTGACGCTCGCCTGCGCGCTCTTCTTCCCCAACCGGAGGGAGGAGCTGGAGCCGGAAGCCTGGGCCCGCTCGCCGGAGGCGCTGGCGGCCCGCCCGGTGGCGGCACCGGCGGAATAGGCCGGCCGCCGGCGCGCCGAGGCCGTCTTGTCGGAATTCGCCAAGACGTCGTTGCGCGTCGTCTTCTGGATCGTGCTCTTCGCCATGCTGGGCGGCGGCACCTATGGGGCGCTGGCGAGCCAGGAGGACCGCGTCGAGGGATTCTTCCGCGGGGCGATGATCGGGGGCCTGATCAGCTTCACCATCGCACCGGCGGAACTGTTCCTGCTGCGCGCGCGCCCGGCCCGCTGGCTGCTGGAATCCGCCTTCACGACCCAGGTGCTGGTCAAGTCGGTCTATTACCTCGCCGCCTTCTTCCTCGCCTTCTATCTCTGCGATGCGATCGCGCCGATCGAGTCCGAGAGGGGCGGCGGCTGGCACGGGATGGCGCCGCGCGACCTGATTTTCTCGATCGCCATGGCGCTCACGGCGAATTTCGTCCTCGCCGTCAACCGGCTGCTCGGGCAGGGCGTGCTGACGCAGTTCGTCACCGGGCGCTATCACAGGCCCAAGCTGGAGGAACGCATCTTCCTGCTGATCGACATGGTCGATTCCACCGCCATCGCCGAGAGGATCGGCGACATCGCCTTCCACCGGCTGTTGAACCGGTTCTTCTCCGACCTCGGACGCGTGATGCTCGAGCATCGCGGGAGCATCCACAAGTATGTCGGCGACGGGATGATCGTCACCTGGACCCTGCGGACGGCGCGGCGCGGGCAGCCGATCCGCGCCGTGCTGGCGGCGGCGGCGAAGCTGCGGTCGGAGGCGGGCGCCTATGAGCGACGCTTCGCCCTCACCCCACGCTTCCGCGCGGCGCTGCACTGCGGCCCGGTGGTGTCGGGCGAGATGGGCGACCTGAAGCAGGAGATCGTCTTCCTGGGCGATGCGCTGAACACCGCGGCGCGGATCGAGCAGGCCTGCCGCGACAGCGGGCACGACATCCTGGCCTCGGCCGCGCTGCTGCGGCAGGCGCCGCTGCCCGAGGGCGTGGTCGCGCATCCGCTCGGCCCGATACAGTTGCGCGGCAAGCAGGAACCGGTGGCGCTGTTCAGCCTGGCGACGGACTGAGAGCGCCGAGCCGGCGCAGGTCGCGGGCGAGGTCGCGGGCGAGCGGCCCGTCGAAGGCGGCATGGCAAACCGCATCGGTGCAGTCGAAGCTCACCACCACCCCGTCCCGCAGGCCATGCACGTGGATGCCCTGCGGAATGCACTCGAGCGCTTCTCCGGCGCAGCGGCAGCCGGCGGGCGGCCCCGCGCCCGTCGCCGGCCCCGGGGCATGGCGCTGCGCGGCGGCGAAGGCGCGCCGCAGCGGGCGCAGAAAGGCGGCCGTCAGCCGTATGCGGACGACCCGCCCGTCGCGGAACTGCACGGTCAGGGCATGCTGGCGGTTGCCGGAGCGGGCGAGACGGAAGCACTGGACGATATCGGCGGGCGACAGGCGGGGCGGACCCCGCCGACGCTCCGGCAGGATCGCGGCCGGCGGCGGCGACGCCAGTCGAGCCGCCGGCGCGGGCGGTCTGCGGGGAACGCGCGACATCCGGATACCCACCCCCTCACGCGCGCGATGGCCGCGCGCCCTGGCGCGCGCCTTGCACGCCCGGTTCCACGCGAGGAGAACGCGGAGAGGAGCGAGAGGTTCCATGTTCGAGAGCATTCCCGCAGTCGACATTACCGCGGCCCGCCGGGGAGGCACGCGGGCGCGCCGCGCCAAGGCCGCCGAAATCGGGGCGGCCTGCGCCACGGCGGGCTTCTTCCTGCTGACCGGTCACGGCATCGCCGCGGAGCGGATCGAGGCGCAGCTCGCCTGGACCCGCCGCTTCTTCGACCTGCCGCTGCCCGAGAAGGAGGCGCTGACCTTCGGGGTGGGACGACGCGGCTACGAGGGGCTGGGGGCGCAGACCCTGGATGCGGCCGCCCCTCCCGACCGGAAGGAAAGTTATTACTGCGGCATAGACTGGCCGGCCGATCACCCCTACCTCCTCGCCGGCCTCGATTCCTATGGCCGCAACCGCTGGCCGGCCCGGCTGCCCGGCTTCGCGGAAGCGACGGCCGGCTATATCGCGCTGCAGATCGAGCTCGCGCTCGAGGTCATGCGGCTCCTCGCCCTTTCGCTCGCGCTCGATGAGGACTACTTCACCCCGCTCTTCCACGAGCCGATCGCCTCGCTGCGGCTGGTCCGCTATCCCGCGCAGGCGCCCGATCAGCCGGGCTTCGGCGCCGGCGCGCATACCGACTGGGGCGCGATCACGCTGCTCGCCCAGGACGAGTCCGGCGGGCTCGAGGTGCTGAACCCGGCGGGGCGCTGGATACCCGTGCCGCCCGTGACCGGTGCCTTCGTCGTCAACATGGGCGACATGATCCCGCGCTGGACCGGCGGGCGCTACCGCTCCAATCCGCATCGGGTGATCAACCGCTCGGGTCGCCAGCGGCATTCCATGCCCTTCTTCCTGTCGCCGAACTTCCACGCCCGGATCGAGGCGCTGCCCGGCTGCGAGGCGATCGCGGCCCCCTGCACGGCGGGGGAGCACATCACCGAGATGGCACGCAAGACCTACGGGTTCGCCGCCTAGCGGAGCCCTGCCAGCACCCGGTCGATCACGGCGAGGTTGGGCGCCCAGCCATAGGCTTCGCGCACATAGGCGCACGCCGCGCGGCCCATGTCCTCACGTTCGGCCGCACCGGTGTCGAGCAGCGCGTCCGCATAGGCGCCCGGGTCGTCGGCGATGCGCACATGCCGGTGCGCCTCGCGCTCGACCCCCTGCATGGCCGGGCCCGCGGCGACGATGAATTTCGCCATCGCCATCGCCTCCAGCACCTTGTTCTGGATGCCGCGCGCGATCCTCAGCGGAACCACGATGGCGGTGGCATGGGCGATATAGGCGCGGATGTCCTCGACCCGGCCGGTGACAATGATGTTGGGCCGCTGGGCCAGCGCCTTCACCGCCTCGGTCGGATTGGCGCCGACGACGGCGAAGCGGGCGGAAGCGTCGCGGGCCAGCACCCGCGGAAAGATCTCGTCGGCGAACCACTGCACGGCGTCGATGTTGGGCCAATAGTCCATCGCCCCGGTGAAGGCATAGACGCGTCCCTCGCCATAGGGGTTCGGCAACGGAACGGCGGGATCGAAGAAGGCGGTGTCCACGCCGTTGTTGGCATGGGCGATCTTCGCGGCGCTCTCGGGAGCGAGGCGGCGGAACAGGTCGGCCTCGTTGCGGGAACACAGGATGACGCCGCCGAAGTCGCGCGCCGCGCGGCGCTCGAGGTCGAGCAGCGTCCGTCCCTCGCGCTGATAGATCCAGCGCATCGGCTGGCCGGTGGTCGCCGCGTACTGGGTCCACTTGTCGGAATCGACATCGACGAAATCGACCATGCAGCGCGATGCGGGCACCTGGTCCTGGTTCAGCACATAGGGCGTTACGGCGGAGGAGTAGCAGAAGATGTGCGCGGGCTTCACCGCCGCCGCCGTCCGCTTCACCCAGGCGTCGAGCTCCCGGTCGTGGAAGTACCAGCGCGTCAGGCAATCGCCGGTGAGAAAGCTCTTCAGGCTGCGCAGCTTCGCAAGGCGCGGATCGAGCTTCACGAAACGGCAGTCGCCACCGCAGATTTCGGCCAGCTTCCGCGTATATTGCCAGTCATGCGGATCGTCGATGAAACAGCCCAGGTGGATACGGAACGAGGCGCGCAGATGCGCCAGGATGTTCCAGGAGCGGATCTTGTCCCCCTTGTTGGGCGGATAGGGGATGCGCTGGGAGAGGAAGAGAAGGTCGTCCATCGATTCGCCGGTCAGACCGGAACAGCCTAGCAGGGCGGGGCCGGCAGAATGAAAGCAACGCGTTGAGCATTCGTGACTTTTCCGTCCCCCGGCGGATTTCGCTTCATCCGGGGCCGGCGCCCCGGCCGGGACTGCCCGCGATCACCCTGCTGACGCCGTCCCTCGACCGCGCGGATCTGATCGCCGCCATGATCGCGAGCGTGCAGGCCCAGGCCTATCCGAACCTGCGACAGATCGTGGTCGATGGCGGGTCCGGCGACGGCACGCTCGAATTGCTGGCGCGGCATCCCTCGATCCGGGTGGTGCGTCAGGTCTCGCGCGGGTCGCACGAGGCGATGAACGAGGGCCTGCCGCTGGTGGACACGGCCATCGTCGCCTTCTTGAACACCGACGACCTGCTCCTGCCCGGGGTTCTGGCCCGGGCCGGGGAGGCCTTCGCGGTCGATCCGGCGCTGCAGGCCCTGCGCTTCCGGGCGGTCCTCTTCGAGAAGGCGAGCGAGGGGACGATCGAGGCCACGGCCGAAATCGTCGAGCCGCCCGATACCCTTCGCCTGGACGAGCTGCTGCACGGTACGCCGGGCTTCAACGCCTGGTTCTTCCGCACCGAGGCGCTGCGGGCCCGCGGCGGCTTCGATACCGCCTTCGACGTGGCGGGCGACCGTGAACTGCTGCTGCGGCTCCATCTGGCGGGTGCGAAGACGCGCATGCTGCCGGTCGCCGGCTATGCCTATCGGCGGCACACCGGGTCGCGCACGCTGGATCATGCGGCACGGCTTCGCCTGCAGATCCTGGCCGACCATGTCGCCATTGCCCGCAAGCACCTTCCCCTGGCGGCGGGAGAGGCGCGTGCGGCGATCGCCGACTGGCACGCCTTCGAGACGGCGCGCCTCGGCCTGCAGCAGCTCAAGGCCGGTGCGATGCCGGCGGCGCTCCGCCTGGCAGCCGGGGCCTTCGCCGCCGATCCGATCTGGCCCGGCAGGGTGCGGGCCGGCCGCCGGCGCGCCGACGCCCTGGCCGCCGCCGTCAGCGCCGCCGCCGCAACCGCTCCTTAAGCGCGCCGAGGAGCGCGCGCAGAGGGATGTAGTCGGCCGGGTTCGCACGGATGTGTTCCAGCGCCGCGATCACCTCGCCGCTCGGCACCCCCGAGCCGGATGCCGCGAGCTTGGCGCGGATGCGTTCCGCCCAGGGGGCGTGACGGGCGGCGCGGGCGGCGAGAATGCGCCGATCGGCGGGTACGCGGAAGCGCGAGGTCACCGCGTCGACGGTGCCGAAGGGGGCGAGCGCGGTGCAGCGCAGCCAGAGGTCCCAGTCCTCAAGATAGGTGAGATCCGGATCGAAGCCGCCGGCCTCCTCGACCAGACTGCGGCGCGCGAGGACGGACTGGATCGGCATCTGGTTCGCGAGATGCAGGAGAGCGCGAGAGACCCGCCGCGGTCCGACCACGCCGCCGCCGCGCGGCCAGTCCCCCTCCCCGTCCGGATCCTTCACGGGAACCTTGAGCGCGCGCGCGACGACGGCGCCGAGTTCGGGCTTCGCGTCGAGTTCTGTGGCGAGCGTCGCCACGTGATGCGGTTCCAGTTCGTCGTCGTCGTCGAGGAAGCCGACATAGCTGCCGGTGGCGGTCGAGAGGCCGAGATTGCCGCCCTTGGCCATGCCGAGGTTCGGCGCGCTGATGTAGCGGATGTTGCGCCCGCGGCCGAGCGGTACCTCCGCCGCGACGGGTCCGAGGTCGCCCGGTCCGTCCTCGACCAGCACGATCTCGACGCGCGGCCAGGTCTGGGCGTCGATCGAGCGAAGCGCCGCCTTCAGCCAGCGGCGGCGCCGGCCGAGGGTGCGGACGACGATGCTGACGGGCGTGGTCAGCCGGCGCGTCCCCAGAGGCCGACCGAGCGCAGGAAACGGAAGACGCCGAGGCCGCGCAGGAAGCGGGCGATGCGGTTGTTGACGATGCCAGAGACCTGCAGTTCCAGATGCACCAATCGGTGCTGCAGATCGGCGACGCCGTGCTGGGCCCGTTCGGCGATGGAGCCGACGCGATCGACCCGGCGCCGGAGTTCGCCCGCCTCCGCGATGATCTGGTCGAGCCGGCCGATGATCGCGGCGACCGCATCGCCGGGCAGGGCGTCGCCGGTGTCGGCCCGGATTTCTGCAGCGCGCGCCGCCGCGGCCGCGGCCTCCTCGCGCAGCGCCGCGACCTCGCGGTCGACCTCGGCCGAGGCGGCTTCGACCTCTCCCAGGAGATGGCGCGCGGCCTTCACCTCCAGCGCCTCCAGCGTATCCGCCCGCAGGACGTCGGAGCCTTCGAGCGTGGCGAGATCGACGGCGCCCAGCCGGCGTGGGAAGCCGAGCCAGCTGCCGTTGAATTCCACCACCTCATGGGCGGCGCCGGCGCCGAAGAGGCGGACGGCTAGAGCCTCGGCCTCCTCCACCGCCTTCATCGCCGCCTCGATGTTCTCACCTCGGCGGATGCGCGGATCCCGCAGCGCCAGGGGGTTGGAAAAGTCGATAGCCCCGAGATAGCGCGGCACCGCATAGACGGTGCTGCCATGGGCGATCAGGTTGCAGTGCGCCACCTCCCCCACCAGCTTGGGCGCACCCTGGTCTCGCTTGAACAGCGTGAAGTTGGGAGACTTCGCAACCGCTTCCTTGGTGAAGGCACGGTAATAGTCCGGATCGATCGCCTTCTCGAAACGCCTGTCGCGATCGGGTTCGATACCGGTTCGCTCCAGGCGGATCGCCTCGTTCTCCTTCAGTGCCATGGTGCGGCCGGTCTTCAGCACGGCGAGCGCCGTCGTCGACATGTTCCGCCCGTCGGAGGGGCCGATGTAGTTGAAGTCGCCGTCGGTCCCGGGATGCCAGGAATGGTAGATGTAGTGGGTCTGGTGCCAGACCTCCTTGCGGCCGAGGTTCTGCAGCCGGAAAGTCAGGTCGTAGGGGCCGCAGACATGGCCCAGATAGTCGAGATGCTCGTCGGCCCCGCCGATGGCGATGATGTCCTTCCGCCACGCGGCCATGCAGGCGCCGTAGTTGCGGGTATGAAGCGGATCGACCGTATCCCAGACACCGGTCGTCTTGCCGTCCTGCCAGTTGATGGCGCCCTCACCCTTCATCGCCTCGAAGGAGGGATAATTGAAGGGGTAGAAGTCGCGCCGCACGTTCCGGATCTGATCGATATGCAGGATGATGTTGGGGTCCTGCTCGAAGCTCTCGACGATCGTGCGGATGAAGGACGGCTCGAACATGGCATCCGAGTCGCAGATGACGATGATGTCGCCGCGTGCCCGCGCAATGCCGACATTATACATCAGGTGCTTGTGATAATAGAGGGCGTCCGGAATATCCATGATCACCCAGGTATCGACCGGCGGCGGGGCTCCTTTCTCGGCCGCCGCCTTCATACGGCGATCGATTTCCTCGGCATGGCGACTGTAGTATTCGACCCAGACGATTTCGTAGTCGCTGCGGGGCATATCCTGTTCGGCGAGGTAGTCGAGCGAATGGAAACTTTCCCGACAATTCCAGTCGAGCAGTACAAGGCTGACCTTCGGGCTCGCTACCCGAGGATTGTCAAAAATCGTCCGCATGGCGCCCCCGACGCGACAGTCCGCTTCATTGCGCCGATTTGAAGGCCGCGGTCAAGACGTTCAGGCGGGATTCTATCGCCTGCAACGAGGCCGAGCGCCGATGGGCCACCGCGGCGGCGGCGGCGGCGAGTTCCTGCTGCGCGGCCGCCGCACCCGCTCGCGCCGCTTCCTGGGCGGCGGCGAGGCGTTCGCGGCGAAGCGCCGCCAGTTCGCGCATCGCCTCGCTCGCCACCGCTTCGGCATCGGCGAGTCGGGCGGCAAGCCGGCGCGGCAGGTCGCCGGCCATGGCATGGGCCCGGGCGTCGCGCTCGAGCGCGGCGAGGCGGTCGGCGAGATCGGCAAGGCGGGGAGCGGCCGACGCCGTACGGTCTTCAAGCGCTTCCAGACGAGAGGTTCGCTCGCCTAGCGCAGCCTCGAGGCTAGTCAGCCGCGTCAGGGATTGGCTCCCCGCGGCCTCGAGGCCTGTGATCCGCAGGGTGCGTTCCCCCATCGCCCCCTCGAGTCCCTTCAGCCGTTGCGTGCGTTCCGCGATCGCCTGCTCCAGACCCGCCAGCCGCTGGCTGCGCTCCGCGAGAGCGGATTCCAGCGCGGCCACCCGTTCGACCGCCAGGGTGGCGGAACGCTCCAGCCCTTCCAGGCGCCGCGTACGCTCCGCCATGGCCGCCTCCAGACCCTGAAGCCGGACCGTTCGCTCTTCCAGGGAGCGCACGAGCGCCTGATGATCGGCGTCGCGACGCTCGAACATCGACTGCTGAACCGCCAGCCCGGGCAGGCGGATCAGCGTCGCGCGCAGGGCGTCGAGGTGCTGGGCGTTGGGAAGTTCGGCGAGCGCTTCCGCCGGCATCCGCCGCAGATCCTCGTTCCCCCGTTCGCCGGGCACGGCGTAGAACCAGCGCCGGTAGCGCACGAGGTTATGGCCCAGGAAATTCGGCTCGATCAGGATCGGAACATCGTCGAAAGCCGCGCCGCTCACCCGGACCGGGCGCCGACGCCAAGTCTCGGCATCGGCGGAGCGGAGCGTGCCGTCGGCACGATAGCCGAAGGCGGCGAGCGGGCGTGCCGCCAGTGCGGCCTTGGCTTCGAGTTCCGCCCCACGGAAGGCGGTCAGGTGGGAGCCGATGCGGCCGTCGCGGAAGGTCGGGCTGTTGCGGTCGAACAGCCGGGCGGCCACGTCGGCCGGATCGCCGGGAAGCGCCAGGCGGACCTGGATCGACCAGATCAGCGCCCGCTGCACCGACGGATCGCCCCCGCCCTCGGCGCCGACGATGTCCTCGAAGCCGAGGGTCAGCACGTTGGGGAAGGCCATCCAGGGTGAAAACGCCATCACACGGTCGGCAAAGCGGCCGAGCAGCACGTCGTCATCGACCAGACGGGCGACGCTCGCCGTAAAGTCGAGGCCCTGGTACCAGCCGGCAAAGGCGGCATTCCCCGCACGGCCATAGTAGGAGGCTTCCGACACCAGGATGTCGAGCGGATGGCGGGTGATGAAGAGAGCCGGAGAAGAGAGGAACGGGTGGTGGCGGTTGCCGAACGGGGCGCGGCGCACCGTGTCGACGAAGAAATCGCGCGGCACCGTGTGGGAATTGGAATACTCCACGCAGTACCAGTAGCCTGGGCTCGGCTCGTCGGGACAGACGATTCCAGGCCGGAAACCCAACGCTTCGGCCAGCCGGTAGAGGAGATGCGTACCGGACTTCGGGATCGAGATCAGGAACAGGGGCCGGTCGGGACCATGGCCCGGCAGCGAGGGGATGACGACGCTGCCCGCCCCGCGGTCGATCTGATCGAGCAGCGCCGCGTCGAGCGCGGCGGCATCGGCATGGGTGAGGCAGACGATATCGGCCTCCGTCGCGCCGGCTGTCCGGTGCGGGGGCAGGCCGGCCCGGATCGCCGCGGCGAAGCCGTCATCGGGAAGGATAGCGAGGCTGCGCGCCCCTGCCTGCAGGAGATCGGCGGCGCGGGCGGCGAAGTCGGCGGGATCGCGCGAAACGGAGAGTAGACGGAGATCGGACATCAGGGCGGGCTTTCAACACGCTGTTCGACCGCGGCCTCGATCAGGGCGAGGTCATGGTGGATCAGAACGCCCGACCTGCCTTCCGGGTTCTCGCGCTCGAGGTCGATCGGGCCGAGTGCCTGCGGCAGGGCCAGGAACCGGCCGCGGTGGGCGACGATGTTGACGCCGCCTCGCGCATAGAGAAGGCGCGGCGGACGCCGGTCGGGCGGCCGGGGCGGCCCATCCGGTCCGTTCGCGGCGAAGGTCTGGCGCACCAGGGCCAGGGCCTCGTCGAACGTCGCGTCGTAGCGCGCCGGCAGATGGGGCCGCAGCGCCGCGGCATGGGCGAGGGCGAGATCGCCGAGAGAGCGTTCCGCGGCGGCGGGACTGTCGAAGCGGTGCTCCAGGAGCCCCTCGAACAACCTGTTGAGGCGCGCGACGGAACCCTCGGCCGCGTCGGAAATCGACGCTTCCAGGGCCGGATCGGTGAAGGACGATCGCTCGACGCGTGTCTCCGCCCGCCAGGGATGGCTTCGGAAGCCGAAGGCGGAGGCATCGATGTTGGACTTGTTGAAGGCATAGCCGAAGAGATCCGCATCGACGCCGCAGCGGTGGACCTCACCCCGGCCGATCAACGCATCGAGGCGGCGCTGGAAGGGGGTGTAGGCGGCGGGATCGAGACGGCCGAAGGGCTCATAGCCGAAGGCCAGCGCCACCTCTTCCAGCCCGGCGGCCCGAAGCCGATCGACGTGATGGTTCGTGAGCCAGTTCCGCCAGTCGCCGACGATGCCCTTGCCCGCGCGGTAGTTGTGCCGGTGATCGCCCGTCAGGTTCACGTGGTCCAGCCGGGCCCAGATGTCGGCGGCCATGCGTGGGCCGACCGGCAGGCCGGCCGCGCCGGCCACCGCCCGAATGGTCGGCACGGGATCGAGGATGAGGTCCTCCCAGCGCATGATCGCGTAGCGATCCCGCACCGGCAGGAACCTGGCGAACCAGTCCACGTAGAAGCGGACGATGCCGTCGAAGAATTTCAGGTCGGAGAGCTTGTAGAGCGCGAGATCCTGGCGGGTTTCGTCCGCATCGGCTTCCGGCGGCAGGTAGCGCTGTATGTGCTCGCTCGCCAGGGCGTTCAGCGAGAAGCAGGCGGAGTTGATGATGCCCGCGGGATTGCGGACCGATGCATGGAGGCTGTGGCCGGCGAATTCCGGCGCGTCGGGCCACCAGGCGGGATCGGAATGCGAATGAGGGACCGAATCGCCGTGCAGGAGTTCGACCGGATGGGAGGTCACCAGCATCAGGTCGCCGCGCCCGCGGGCGCCGATGTACTTGCGATAGCAGGCCCGGCCCGGTCGCTCGTCGCCCGCCCAACGCGGGCCGCCCGTCAGCTGGCGGAAGTTGCCGTTGTAGACCATGTCCTGAAGCAGACCCGCCGCCTCGAAGGTCCGGATCACGCTCTCGCTCACATGGGCGCCTAGGCGCGCGGCGAAGAGGTCGAGCAGGGCCTGGCGCAGGTCGGCCTTCGGCGGGGCCAGCGGCTCGAGATGCGCGAGCACGCTGCAGAGCAGCGCGAAGCCGCTGCGCGGGGAGCCGACGACGAGGGGCCTGAACGGTTGCATGTCCCCGCCCTCCTATCAGGTCTGGCGAGACCCCGCGTCGAATTTTTCTGTGGCATTTTCCCGCCCATCGACGGGCGCCGCCGCGCCGCCTAGGATGGGACTCCGCATGGGTTCGGGGGCTGACGATGCACCGTGTCCTGGGTCTCCTGCTGGCCGCCGCCCTTGCCGGCGGCTGGGATGCGCCGGCAAGGGCGGCCGGGCAGCCCGTCGACCTCGAGCTCGTGCTGGCGATCGACGTGTCCGGTTCCGTCGATCAGGACGAAGCCAAGCTGCAGCGCCAGGGCTATGTCGAAGCCTTGCGCGACCCCGATATCCACAAGGCGATCAAGGCCGGCATTCTGGGCCGCATCGCCATCACCTATTTCGAATGGTCGAGCGTGGATCACAAGGCGATCGTGGCGCCCTGGACGCTGGTCGACGGACCGCAGACGGCGATGCAGCTCGCCAGCCACCTGGCCGAGGCGCCGATCCGTACCGGCATGCGCACCTCGATCACCGGCGCCATCCTCTTCGCCATGACCATGTTCGACGAGAACGCCTTCGAGGGCACGCGGCGTGTGATCGACATTTCCGGCGACGGCCCGAACAACGAGGGCGGGGACGTGCAGGAGGCGCGGGATGCGGCCCTGGCCCGCGGCATCGTCATCAACGGCCTGCCCATCATCAACGACCGGCCGAACCGCTTCGGCTTCCCGGTAATGCAGGACCTGGACAAGTACTACGAAGGCTGCGTCACCGGCGGCCCCGGGTCCTTCGTCGTCGTGGCCCAGGATTTCGAAACCTTCGCGGTGGCCATCCGCCGCAAGATGCTGCTCGAGATCGCCTCCGTGCCTTCCGCGCGCAAGATGGCGGCGGCGGACCCGAGGCTGCCGACGCTCCGCCGGGTCCAGGACCGGATTGTGCCCTATCACGCCGGCTGCGACATCGGCGAGCGGCAGTCGCGCGATTTCTGGCGCAACCGGTTCGGGCCGTGACGATCGCGCCGCTGCAAGCCTCCCAGCCCCTCGAAACCGATCATCGACACCTCGCCGAAGCGGGCCGCCACCTTCTCGAAGGCGGCATCGTCATCCTGCGCGGCCTCCCCGCCATCAACGTTTTCAGGACCGGCTTCGAGGCACGGGCGACGGCCGCAGGGGCGGTGGAGCCGGCGCTTCGCGCCTTCTTTCAAACTGGCGAGAGCCCCGATCTCCCCACGCTCCACGGAATCGCGACGGCCATGAAGTCGGTCCGGCGGGAGCGCTTCCTCAGCGTCTGCCTCGCCCCGATCGCGGCGGGCCTCGGACTGCCCGCGCCGGTGCGGCTCGACGGCGGCATACCGCGTCTCGTCCTGCCGGCGGAGACGATCGAGGCCGCCCGCGCCTCCGGCCTGTTCGAGGCGGGTGATTTCGCCCGTGCCAGCGCCGATGGGCCGACCGAGATCTTCATGGCGCGACCCGCCAACCTTCATCGCGACTACGACCGGCCGCATGACCTCTTCCAGGCGAACCTTTGGTTCCCCCTGCATGATTGCGGCGAGGACGGCGTGCTCCGGCTCTACCCCGATGCCTATCGCGGCGATGTCCATGACATGGACGCGACGGCGGAGAACCTCGCCGGCCTGGGTCCGCCGCTTCGCTATCGCCTCGGTTTCGGGGATGCAGTGTTGTTCCATGGCGAGCACCTGCATACTTCACCCGCAGCGGGAGTCGGACGCCGGCTCTCCTACGATTTCCGCATCGCAGCCGACTGTACCGACGACACCGCGCATTACCGGCAGGGCTTCCTCGACCTGCGTAATTTCCTGGGGGAGCCGTCAGCCCTCGAGTCGCTGCTGGCGATCGAGGATCTCTCCTACCCCACACCGGCGCGCTTCGGCGCGCTGCTCGACCGGTTCGACCGCCTGCCCTTCGCGGAGGACCGCTACCTGATCGCCGCACGGCGCGCGGTTCCGGTCGCGCCGGCGCTGGCGCTCCGGCCGCTGCGGACGATCAGCGAACGTTCGCCGCACTGGTTCTGGGTCTTCCAGGCCGGCACGGTCATGCTGGAGGCGGGATTGCATGAGCCGGCGCGGGCCGCGCTGAGCCGGGCGAGGGCGCTGGCGGCTGAAGCTTCCGCCAAGCCCGGCCACGCGCCCGTCTCCTACACCAAGCCGCGCACGCAGCCGGACGCAGGCACCACTGCCAGGATCTGCGAGGAGATGCTCACCCGACTCGGCTGAAGGCTACTTCCCGATATTCTCTTCCAGGATCTCGGTCGACTTGAAGCGGTCGGAGAGGAGCCAGCGCCCGGTCGGCGTGGTGGGACCGCCCTTGTGGAAGAACTTCAGCGTGTTGAAGAAGACGTGATGGGTATCGCCCACCGCTTCCGCCGTCGCCACCTGGAATTCGTCCCAGACCCAGTGATAGGTGGTGGCGGTGGCCTGGCCGACCCCGGCGCGGATGTCGGTCTCCGTCTTCTCCTTGCTCTGGACCTGCTTGCTGTTGATGAGCAGACGCTTGATCGGGCCCACGCCGTAGCTCGGGTTCTTCAGCGTCTCCTGCGCGATCCGGATGTACTTCTCGTCGGTCATGCCGACGGCCGGCATGCGCGCCAGGCCGAGGGCGGTCTTGTACTTCTGCTCATAGGAGGCGAGCGCCGCGGCCACCTTCCGCCCCTGCTCGGCGCGATCGGGCCCGTCCTTGCGCCCGAGCGCCGTATCGAAGGCCTTGGCGGTCTCCACGGCGGCGGCACCCTGCTTCAGTTCGGCGGTGAGTTCAGCCTTGCGTCCCTCGCCGAGAAGGCGGTTGTTGCGATGATCGGCATTGGCGGGATCGGTGGCGTTGATGAACTCGACCCGGCGCATGACGGTGTCGACATGCGAATCCATCATCTGCGTGGCGATCCTGGCGCTTTCCTCCGTGCCGCGCTGGCGATCCCGCACGGCCCAGTGGCGCAGGCGCTCGGTCGTCTGGTTCCTGATGCCGGCGCCCTCGATCTTGTCCAGCACGGCCTTGTCGGCATCGGCCTGGCGATGCAGGTCGACCAGGGTCGTTGCAAAGGCCGTCGCATCCGCCGCCGACCCTTCCGGCTTGAAGGTGTTGGACGGCGGCACCTTGCGGCCCTGCAGTCGCTTGTCGATCTCGGCCAGCTGGGCGTCGACATCGCCGAGCGCGGCCATCCTGGTCTTGGCATCCGCGACGCGATCGGCGAGCTGCTTCTCGACCTCCTCAAGCCGTGCCCGCGCCTCCGCCACCTCGGGCAGTTCCGCCGGCAGCTTTCCGATCTCGGCGCGCTGGCTGGCGGCATTGTTCTGGAAGCGGGAGAGTTGACCCTCGTCGACGAAGGCCTGGAAATGCGCGCCCTCGATCTGCTGGGCCAGCGAGCGGAGCGCGTTGTTGGCGCGCGACAGACGGGCCTGGTCGGAGGACGTGAGGCGCGGCGCGGCCGGTGCCGCCGGAGCGGCAGCGGGGCCCGAAGGCGCCGCGGCCGGGCTCGCAGGGCCCGCGGTCGGCATGCGGGGCGCCGGCTTGTTGGCGGTGGCGACGATCTGGTTCTGCAGGTTGTTGTAGCGCCGGGCGGCGTCGCGCCATTGCGGATGGCTCTTGTCCCCCACCGCCTTCAGGCGGTCGCCCAGCGGGTTGAGGACGCCCATGTAGTCGTTCGCCGTGGCCTTGTCGCCCGGCTGGAGCGACTTCGCCAGCGCCTCGTACTTCTCGATTTCCTTGAGAGCCTCGACCACGACCGGGTCGGCCGGCGCCTGCTGCGCGGCCGCCGGCGTCACCAGCAGCGCCAGCGCCAGCGCGGCGCCCGCCAGAACACGTCCCCGCATCCGTCCACCCCCCCTTATCGCCGGCGACGCCTCAGAGCGCCCTGGCCTTGTCGCGCAGCACGAATTTCTGGATCTTGCCGGTCGAGGTCTTGGGCAGGTCGGTGAAGACGACCGTTCGCGGGCATTTGAAATGGGCCAGGTTCTCGCGGCAGAAGGCGATGATCTCCTTGTCGGTCGCCTTGGTCCCGTTCTTGAGGGTGACGAAGGCGCAGGGCGTCTCGCCCCATTTCTCGTCGGGCCGCGCGACCACCGCGGCTTCGAGCACGGCCGGATGACGGTAGAGCACGCCTTCCACTTCGAGCGTCGAGATGTTCTCGCCGCCGGAGATGATGATGTCCTTCGAGCGGTCGCGGATCTCGATATAGCCGTCGGGATGCAGCACGGCGAGGTCACCCGAATGGAACCATCCGTGGGCCAAGGCCTCGTCGGTCGCCTTCTTGTTCTTCAGATAGCCCTTCATGACGATATTGCCGCGGAACATGATCTCGCCCATCGTCTGGGCGTCCGCCGGCACTTCCTTCATCGTCTCGGGATCCATCACCTTGATCGATTCCAGCATCTGATAGCGCACGCCCTGCCGCGCCCGCAGCCGCGCGCGTTCGGAGAGCGGCAGCGGGTCCCAGGCGGCATGCCAGGCGCTGACCACGGCCGGGCCATAGGTCTCCGTCAGCCCGTAGACATGGTTGATATGGAAGCCCAGTTCCTCCATCGACTGGATCACGGCGGCCGGCGGTGCCGCGCCCGCCGTCGTCACCTTGACGCCGGGCCTCAAGCCCTCCTTCAGCTTCGGATCGGCGTTGATCAGCATCGTCAGCACGGTGGGAGCGCCGCAGAAATGGGTCACGCCATGCTCGCGCATGAGGCCGTAGATGAGGGCCGGATCCACCTTCCGCAGGCAGACGTTCACCCCCGCCATCGCGGCGACCGTCCAGGGGAAGCACCAGCCGTTGCAGTGAAACATCGGCAGGGTCCACAGATACACCGGATGCTGGGGCATGCCCCATTCCAGCGCATTGCCGACGGCGTTCAGGTAGGCGCCGCGATGGTGATAGACGACGCCCTTCGGATTCCCCGTGGTGCCGGACGTGTAGTTGAGGGAGATGGCCCGCCATTCGTCGTCGGGATGCTTCCAGGCGAAGTCGGGATCGCCGCCTGCGATGAAGTCTTCGTACTCGACGGACCCTATGCGGTCGCCCGGACCGCCGTATTCGGGATCGTCGATGTCGATCACGAAAGGTTTCACCTCCGCATGGGCGAGGGCCGCCTTGGCGATGCCCGACAGTTCCCGGTCGACGAGCATCACCTTGGCGCCGCCGTGGTCGAGGATGAAGGCCACGGCCGGCGCATCCAGTCGGGTGTTGATGGAATTCAGCACCGCACCCACCATGGCGACACCGAAATGCGCCTCGTAATGGGCGGGTATGTTGGTCGCCAGCACCGCGACCGTATCGCCGACACCGATGCCGTGCCGCGCGAGCGCACTGGCCAGACGGCGGCAGCGGGCATAGGTCTGGGCCCAAGTGTAGCGCAGCCCGCCGTGTATGACCGAAGTGTAGCCGGGATAGACGAAGGCCGCCCGCTCGATCAGGGACAGGGGCGTCATCGGCGTATAATTGGCCGGCGTCCTGGGCAGGTCGGTTTCATAGGGATTGGCCATGCACGCCTCCTGACGACCAAGTGATTGATTTTGACGGATGCTAGCGGGATTTTCGTCTCAGGAGGAGAGACTTTGGGTCACCGGGCGGCGAGGATCGCCCTCGCCCGGTCCCGATCGGCCGCGATCTGCTCCTTCAGCGCATCCAGCCCGCTGAATTTCTGCTCGGCGCGGATGAAGTCCACGAACTCGATCCACAGGCGCTTGCCGTACAGGTCGCCCTGAAAATCGATGAGATGCACCTCGAGCAGGATGTCGCGCTTGTCGAAGGTCGGACGGCGGCCGAGATTGGCCACGCCGGGATGCCAGACGCGACGGCCGTCCGCCCCTTCGAGGCCGGCGCGAACGGCATAGACGCCGAGCGCAGGGACCAGGAAGTCGCCCAGTTCCACATTGGCGGTCGGAAAGCCGATCGTACGGCCGCGCCGGTCGCCGCCTCGCACCTCGCCCTCGATCGTCCAATTGTGCCCGAGCATGGCTGCCGCCTCGCGCGGCCGCCCCTCCTGCAGGAGGCCGCGGATCACGGTGGAGGAATAGGCGGCATCGCCGTTCCTGACCGGCGCCACGACGGTGACGCCGAAGCCGAGCGTGCGCCCCAGCCCCTCGAGCATCTTGGTATTGCCGGACCGTCCGCGCCCGAAGACGAAGTCGTAGCCGCAGACGACATGGGCAGCGCCGAGCCCCACCACCAGCACCTCGCGCACGAAGGCTTCGGCTTCCAGCGACGCGAAGGCGCGGTCGAAGGCCGCCTGGAACAGCCAGTCGACGCCCGCCGCTTCCAGCAGGTCGGCCTTCGTGGCGGCATCGGTCAGACGGAAGGCCGCGCCCTTCGGCTGGAAGAAGCTGCGGGGATGCGGCTCGAAGGTCAGCACCGCGAGCGGCCAGCCCTTGCCGGTCGCAACCGCACGCGCCGCGTCGATCACGGCGCGATGGCCACGATGAACACCGTCGAAATTGCCGAGCACCACCACGGCGCCGCGCCCGGCCTCGGGCACGCCCTGATGGCCTAAGTGAATCTGCATGCCGACCCGATCGAGGGTTGCCCGCCGGCCAAGCCGGCGGGACGGGCGGCGATTATGGCGAGGAAGCGGGCCGGATCAAGCCGCGACGGTCGCCGGCGCCACCGCCACCTTGCGCGCGACCATCAAGGTCGCGTCGCCTTCCACCACCGGCTTTCCATCGACCGCGCAGACACAGTCGAAGACGACGCGCCGCTTCTCGGCGACGATCTCGCGGATGGTGCAGCGGGCGACGACGGTGTCGCCGATGCGGACCGGTGCCTTGAAGTTGAGGTTCTGGGAAACGTAGATCGCGCCCGGGCCCGGAAGCTTGGTGCCGAACACCGTCGACAGAAGGCTGGCCGACAGCATTCCGTGGGCGATGCGGCCCTTGAACATGCTGGCGGCGCCGAACTGCTCGTTCAGGTGGACCGGGTTGGTGTCACCCGAAACGCCCGCGAACATCAGGATGTCGGCTTCCGTGATGGTCTTGGCGAAGCTGGCGGTCATGCCGACAGAGAGGTCTTCCAGATAGTAGCCGTGCAACTCTTCCATCGGTCTTCCGCTTTCAGGGGCACTGCAAACACGATTGTTGCAGCGCAATATAAAGAAAGGCTGAACACTCACAAGCACGCCTTTTCATCCTTCCTTAAACACGAGGCGCAAAAGTGGCGGGACTTTGACCTTCCGCCGTCGCGCAAGACGGCACAGCCGACCTCAGGGCAACCCATGGCCGACGCCGCCGACACGCGCATCATCCAGCTGCATCAGGACTGCCAGGACCTGGTCCGCTACATCACCCGCACCCGGAGCGAGATCGCGGCACTGCGCCCGGTTCATCTGAAGACCGAGAAACTGCCCCGCGCCGGTCAGGAACTGGACGCGGTCGTGAAGGAGACCGAAGAGGCGACGCACGAGATCATGGCCTCTGCGGAAGGCTTGATGGCCTGGAAAGGTTCCGCCGCCGAACTCTCGCCGGCGATCGAGGCGGCCTGCATGCGCATTTTCGAGGCCTGCGCCTTCCAGGACATCACCGGACAGCGCGTGCGCAAGGTGGTGCAGACCATTCATCACATCGAGGAACGGCTGGAACACCTGATCCGGCTGCTCGGCGGCGATTCGGGCGAGGAGACGGAATCCGAGCGGACCGGCGAGGCGGCGCTCCTGAACGGCCCGCAGCTCGCCGGGTTGGGCAACGATCAGCAGTCGGTCGACGATCTGTTCGGCGACGGCGTGCCGGTGACGAGCTGCGCCGCCGCGCCCGGCCCGGACGACGCGGTCGAGAAGATGTTCAAGCGGTCGGTCGCCGCCGAGGCGGCCATGGCCGACAAGAAGGGCCCCAGCACCCAGGCCGAGATCGACTCGCTGTTCGACTGAAGCATGCTATGACGGGCGCATCATGATGCGCCCGCTTGCCGAGATGCCGCGCGAAGCCGCCGCCAGGGTCCGCTTCGTGCTCACCGACATCGACGATACCATCACCGATGAAGGGCGCCTGGGCGCCGCCGCCTATGGCGCAATCGAGCGACTGAGCGACGCCGGCATCCGTGTGGTCCCGGTGACCGGGCGCCCGGCCGGCTGGTGCGACATGATCGCCCGGTTCTGGCCCGTGGAAGCGGTGATCGGCGAGAACGGCGCCTTCTGGTTCCGCTACGATCGCGCGACGAAGCGGATGATGCGCCGCTACGCGCTGGACCACGCGACACGGGCCGGCAATCGTGCACGCCTGGATGCGCTTGCGCCCAGGATCCTGGCGGCGGTTCCCGGCTGCGGCATCGCCGCCGATCAGGCCTATCGCGAAGCCGATCTGGCCATCGATTTCTGCGAAGACGTGCCGGCGCTCGGGCGCGAGGCGGTGGCGAGGATCGTGGACCTTTTCGAAGCCGAGGGGGCGCAGGCCAAGGTCAGCTCCATCCATGTGAACGGCTGGTTTGGCAGTTTCGACAAGCTCGCCACGGCGCGCGCGCTGTTCGCGGACCTCTACGGGATGGACGCCGCCGCGATGAGGGCGGAGGTCGCCTATGCCGGCGATTCACCCAACGATTCGCCGATGTTCGGCTTCCTGCCGCTGTCGGTCGGAGTGGCCAACGTGCGCGACCTGGAAGACCTTCTGCCGGCCAAGCCGGCCTACGTCACGCCTTCGCGCGGTGGGGCGGGCTTCGTCGAACTGGCGGACAGGCTGCTTGAGGCGCGCTGAGGGCTACCAGGCAAGAAGCGAAATGACGTAATTCGGCATGGCGCCGAAGCGCGCGGCCTCTTCCTCGATCAGCGACGGCGCGGGCCGCTCGCCTGAGCGGATACCCCAGCCGTGGACGTGCAGGCCGCCGGCCACGAAGAGAACATCGATGCCGGCCCGCACGGCACCGGCGACATCGGTGCGAAAGCTGTCGCCGACGGCCAGCACCTGCCGCGGCTGCAGACCGAGCCGACCGAGGCTCGCCCGATAGGCATTCGCTTCCGGCTTGCCGAACCAAAGCACACGTCCGCCCATGGTCTCGTAGAGTTCGGCGATGGCGCCGGCACAAGGAACCTCCAGCGGGCCACGCATCACGGTCCGATCCGGGTTGGCGCAGACCAGGGGCAGGCCGCTCGCCAACGCCTGAAGGAGGACGGGGCGATAGGTCTCGGCCGTCTCGCGCTCGTCGTCATGAAGCCCCGTCACCAGCAGGAAATCGGCCGACTCCGCACTGCCGGTGAGTTCGAGATCGAGACCGTCGACAAGACCGTGGTCGCGCTCGGGTCCGATCCGCAGGCAGCGTCCCCCGACGAGGTCCGCTTCACCCGCAGCGATCGCCGCGTGCACGAGATCGCCGGACGTGACGATGCCGTCATAGGCCCCCTCAGGTACGCCGAGGCGATCGAGCAGAAGGGCGACCGCGCCGGCGCGGCGCGGCGCGTTGGAGAGCAGAAGCACAGGCTTTCCCGCGGCTTTCACCGCCGTCATGGCGGCGAGCGCGCCGGGATAGGCGGCCCTGCCGTCATGGACGACGCCCCAGAGATCGAGAATGAAACCGTCATAGCCCGAAGCGATCTCGCTCAGACCGTCGATGAATCTAAAGCCGGTCAGGTCAGCTCTCCTCGCGGCTGCGGCGCGGTTCTCCGAATATCCAACCCTGTCCCAGATCGACGCGAAGGTCGAGCAGATCGAGCACCGCCGGTTCCGATTCGACCTTCTCGGCCACGAGATCGATTCCGTTGCGGTCGAGGGCCATGCGGAAGCGCGTGGCCTTCAGGCGCGACTCGGGCGCATCGAGAAGAAGCGGCGCCGCCACCTTCACGACGCGCACGCCACGCTCGGCCAGCCATTCCGGATCGAGATCCAGGGCTTCCACCCGGTCGATGGAAAAGCCGTAGCGACGCTGGCGCAGTTCGCTCAGCACGATCTGCGCGCCCGCCGGGGCCCGCCGGAACTCGTCCGCGCCGAACTCGAAGACGATGTGATCGGAGAGTTCGGGGTTCTGGTCGAGGAAGTCGAGGAACGGCGTGACGAAGTCGTCATCCTGGAGGCTTGCCATCGTCATGTTGATGAAGAAGCCGACATTGCGGTTGCGCCGACGCACCCGCCGGACCAGTTGCACGCAGCGGAAGAGCAGGAGGTTGTCGATGGTGGTGAGCAGCCCCTCTGCCATCGCCAGTGCGAGATAGCGGTCCGGCGCCAGGACCGTCCCGTCCTCCAGCCTGATGCGGGAGAAGCATTCGTAGTAGCGCGTGCGCCGCTGCGGCAAGCTGACGATCGGTTGCAGATAGAGGTCCACGCGATTGTCTTCGATCGCCTGACGGAGGCCGGCGAGCGTCGTCTCGGGCTCGGCGACGTCAGACCCCGCCGTACCGCCGATGGCGGCCGGCGCCGCGGGCAGGCGTTCGCCGATGCGGTCGGCGAGTTGGCCGAGGAGAGTGCGGACCAGTTCCATCTCGTCATTCGCCCCGCCGCTCTCCTGCACCTCACGCCGCAGCACTGCGATCTCTCGGCGGGCGTGGTCGAGTTGGCTCTCGCGGGCACGTTCCGCCTTGCGGACGTCGAGAAGCTCGGTTCGAAGGGCGCCGATCGCCATGCGGCGGGCCACGATTTCATGGATCAGGGCGAACAGCAGGAAGAGGACCGCCGTCGTCGCATAGCCCATGGCGGTCCCGTCGAGCGCGGGCAGCAGGGCGCCCGCGCGCATGCCGAGGAGGGCGGCAAGCAGCGAGTAGCTGAAGACGAGGGCGGCGTGGGCGAAGGGAGACATCGGCCGGATGACACTCCTGAGGCGGAAAGATTCAACCAGATGAGGTTGCAATATGGTTAATGCGACCTTGCCGCGGCGCCGGACGCCTTGCCGCGGCCGGGCTTGCGCACGAAGGCCGAGGGCGCGTTAATGGCTCGGGCAGGTCAGGGAGAATGCCGATGTCGACCATCCACGAGGAGCGCCGGGACGCCGTTTCGGCCATGATGGCGCGGGTGCGCGACATCGAGGCGCGCCTGGGCGTCACGCCGGCGGCGATCGATGCGATCAAGGTCGAGCTGACCGGTCTCGCCAGCCGCGAGGGGCTGTTTCCGCCAGAGCATTTTCCGGTCAAGTCCGGGCATGGGAGCATCTATCGTATCGCCGAGGATGCCGATGGGCGTTTCGCGCTGTACGGGTCGGCCGGTGTGCCGGGCAAGGCGCAGCCGCCGCACAACCACACAACCTGGGCGGCGATCTCCGGCGTGCGGGGGGAAGAGCACAACGTCTGCTACCGGCGCAGCGACAACCGGTCGATCCCCGGACAGGGCAAGCTGGAACGCACCGGCGCACTGACGGTGAGGAAAGGGAATGCGATCGGCTTCCTGCCCGACGACTTCCACACGATCGAGGTGACCGGCACCGAGCCGTCGCTGCACCTGCATCTGTATGGGCTGAGCCTGGAGCGGTTGCCCGAGCGCATCTTCTTCGGCGACTCCGCCGGAGGCGCCTATACGGTGTTCCCCGCCCCGCCGAAGATCAGCCCCTGCCTCGTCACGCCAGCGGAACTGAAGGCGATGCTCAAGGACGGGGAAGAGCTCGCGCTGCTCGACGTCCGCGAGGAGGGCGCCTTCGCCGCTTCGCATCTCTTTCACGCCGTACCGCTCCCGCTCAGCCGGCTGGAGGTCATGGCCGAACCGCTGGTGCCGCGAAAGGGCACGCGCATCGTCCTGATCGATGCCGGCGACGGCGCCCTGGCGCGCCGTGCCGCCGAGCGGCTGGTTCGGCTCGGCTATCGCGACATCTCCTCCCTCGACGGCGGAGTCGAGGGGTGGAAGGAGGCCGGCTATGAACTCTTCTCGGGCGTGAACGTGCCGAGCAAGGCCTTCGGCGAGTTCGTCGAGCACCATGACGGGACGCCTCGGATCGAGGCCGCGACGCTGAAGGCGATGATCGATGCCGGCGAGAAGCTGGTGATCCTGGACAGCCGTCCCTTCGTCGAGTTCCGCGCCATGAGCATCCCCGGGGGGCTGGACTGTCCGGGAGCGGAACTGGTCCGGCGCGCCTTCGACGCGGCACCCTCGCCGGATACGACCATCGTGGTGAATTGTGCCGGACGCACACGCAGCATCATCGGCGCGCAGTCGCTGATCAATGCGGGCCTGCCGAACAGGGTGGTCGCGCTGAAGAACGGCACCATGGGCTGGGAACTGGCCGGGTACCAGGTTGCGAAGGGGGCCACCGCCCGCGCGCCGGAACCATCGGCCGCGGGCCGGGTCAAGGCGGAGAAGGCGGTCGCCGCTATCGTCCGGCGCTATGGCATCAGCCGGATCGACCGGAGCGCGCTCGAACGGTTCCGGTCCGAATCCGACCGCCGCACGCTCTATCTGCTCGATGTCCGCCTGCCGGAAGCCTATGCCGCCGGCCACCTGCCCGGCGCGCGCTCCGCGCCCGGCGGCCAGCTCGTACAGGCGACCGATCAATACGTGGGGACGCGAAACGCGCGTCTGGTGCTGGTGGACGAGGACGGCATAGCCGCCAGCATGACGGCCCACTGGCTGGTGCAGCTCGGCTGGCCCGAGGTCCATGTGCTGACCGGAGCGATGAAGCCGGGCGTGGCACTGGAGAGTGGCCCTGATCGCACGCCCCCTTCCCTCGACCTCCCCGAGGTGCCCGCTCTCGACGTCGACGCGCTGGCGCGGGAAACGGCGGCGGGCGGCGTGACGGTGCTCGACCTCGACACGTCGATCCGCTACCGCAAGGGCCATGTCCCCGGCGCCGTCTGGGCCAACCGGGCGCGTTTCGACACGTCGCTGGCGAAGCTGCCGGCGGCGCGACTGATCGTCGTCGCCGCACCCGACGAGCCGATCGCGCGCCTGGCTGCGGCGGAAGTGGCGGCAGCGACGGGCAAGGCGGTCGCCTTCCTCAAGGGCGGCACGCTCGCCTGGATGCAGGCGGGCAAGCCGGTGGAGAAGGGCCATACGAACCTCATCGACACGGCCGACGATGTCTGGGTCCGTCCTTACGATCACGAAGCCGACCAGCGGAAGCACATGCAGGCCTATCTCGACTGGGAGGTCGGGCTGGTCGAACAGGTGGAGCGCGACGGCGATGCCGGATTCAAGCGGTTCGCCTGACTTCTCGCGCGCAAGCGTGATCGTCCCTGGCGGTTGACCCGCGGCGCGAATTGCGCCTCAATCGGATCCGTTAACCATTTCCCGGTGAGGTATGGGAGCAGCGGCTTGCCTGGGAATGCCAGGATAGGATCCGTATGCTCCAGGCGCTCGTCGTCCCCGGTGCGGCTTCCGCACCCCCGCCCCCGACAAGATCGAAGCAGCCCCCCTCCGCCTCCGGCTACCGCGCCGATATCGACGGATTGCGGGCGCTGGCGGTTCTGGCGGTCATCGCCTTCCACGCCAAGCTGCCGGGCTTCGCCGGGGGGTATGTCGGGGTCGATGTCTTCTTCGTCATCTCGGGCTACCTGATCACCTCCATCCTTCGCCGCGAGATGGAGGCCGGTACCTACAGCCTCGCGCGGTTCTATGAGAGGCGCATCCGCCGCATCCTCCCCGCCCTCCTGGTCATGTGCGCGGTGGCGCTGGGCGTCGCCGCGCTGTTCTACATCCCTCGCGACTTCAGGGATCTCACGCAGAGCGCCGGCGCCACCGCGGTCTTCGCCTCCAACATCTACTTCTGGCGCAAGGCGGGCTATTTCGACCAGGCGGTGGAATGGAAGCCGCTCGTACACGCCTGGTCGCTCGGTGTGGAGGAACAGTTCTATATCCTCTGGCCGCTCGCCCTGGGTCTTCTGTACCCGCTGGCGCGGCGGAAGCTGCAGTGGTGGCTCCTTGGCCTGGCAGCACTGTCGCTCGGGATCGCCGCCGTGCTCGTGACGCAGGAACCGCGCGCCGCCTTCTACCTGCTGCCTGCCCGCGCCTGGGAACTCCTCGCGGGGGCCGCGCTCGCTCTCGGCCTGTCTCCCGTGGCGGATCGGTGGCGCGAGGCCTTGGGCTTCGCCGGCATCGCCGCCATCCTCGGCGCCGTCTGCGCCTATGACGCACGGACACCGTTTCCGGGGCTGACGGCGCTCCTGCCCTGCCTCGGCGCCATGGCGGTCATCGCCGCCGGAGCGGGTGGTTCCTCGGCGGTCTCGCGCCTGCTCGGCCTGGCCCTTCCCGCGGCTCTCGGACGGATGTCCTACTCGCTGTACCTGTGGCATTGGCCGGTGCTGGTGCTGTCGCAGTACTACCTGCTGCGGGCACCGACGCCGACCGAGACGGCGGGACTCCTCCTCGCCTCCTTCGGCCTCGCGCTGCTCTCCTATCGGCTCGTCGAGACACCGTTCCGCCAGCGGATCGGGATCCGCCGCAGCGTGCTTTTCGCCAGTGCCTTCGCGGCCACCGCCCTTATGGCCGGCATCGGGGTGATCGGCTGGCGGACCGACGGCATGCCCGGCCGCCTCCCGCCGCGAGCCGCCGCGCTGGCGGCCGCCGCGAGCGACACCAACCCCCTGCAGCGGATCTGCGATCGGACCGCGGCGGCGCAGGTCGCCGCTGGCGGCGCCTGCCGCATCGGCGCGGCCGATCCGCTGCCCGACTTCGTGGTCTTCGGCGACAGCTTCGGCGATGCGCTGCTACCGGGCCTGGACCGCGCCGGCCGCGATACCGGACGGGCCGGCTATGGCCTGACCTACAGCGGCTGCTATCCGCTGGTCGGCCATCTGCAGGAGGGCGAATGTGGACCCTTCACGGACGCCGTCCTCGCCTTCATCGCGGCACGGCCGGAGATCCGAACCGTCGTGGTGGTCTCGCGCTGGACCTCCGGGCTCTGGGCGACCCGCTTCGGCGCCTATGCACAGGACGGGCTGTGGCTGACCGATGCGCAGTCGGCCGAGGAGAGCGCGGCCGAGAACGCCCGCGTGGTCGAGCGGTCGCTCCGCCGCTTCCTCACGGCCCTCGCCGACCGCCGGGTGATCGCCGTGGCACATCTGCCCGAGCAGCGGGTCGATGTTCCGCGCGACCTGGCGCTCCGGGCGTTGCGGGGCCTCCACATGTCGGTCGGCGTGGAGCGCACCGCCTTCGAGGAGCGGCAGGCGCCGGTGCGCGACCTCTTCCGGAGGCTGAAGGGGGAGCATCCGAACCTCGAGATTCTCGACCTCGGCGCCGCCTTGTGCGATCCGGCATCCTGTCCGGCGATGGCGGGCGAGAGTGTGCTCTATGCGGACGACAACCACATGAGCACGACCGGGGCGCTGCTGCTCAGCCCCCTCTTCGCCCGGGCACTCACCCCGTGAGCGCGTGGAACCGCCGGGGTCTGGCCCCGTTCGCCATGGAGCGGCAAACGGAGATCGCCATGCAGAGCAGAATGCTTCACGAGACCGAAGGTCAGCGAACCTTCGTCATCGTTCTGGAGACCGGCGAGGAGGTCATGGCCTGCCTGCAGGATTTCGCCCGGGCCGAGAGGCTGTCCGCCGCTCAGTTCAGTGCCATCGGCGCCTTCAGCGACGCGGTGATCAGCTACTTCGACTGGGAGACGAAGGAGTACCGGCCGAATCCGGTGGACGAGCAGGTCGAGGTCGCCTCGCTCACCGGCGATGTCGCGCTCGGTCCCGACGGCAGGCCGGCGCTGCACGTCCACCTGGTCCTCGGCCGCCGCGACGGCAGCGCCCTGGCCGGGCATCTTACGAAGGCGCATGTCCGACCGACTCTGGAGGTGGTCCTGACCGAATCGCCCGCGCATCTGCGCAAGCGGCACGATCCGCAGAGCGGGCTGGCCCTGATCAGGCCCGAAGGTTAGGCCGGGCGGCACGAGGCGTGCATGCTTCCGGGCGACGCAGCCGTCGCCGGAGAAGACCATGCAGACAAATATTCCCGAGATCGTCGAGGAAGTGACCGCCGCTTTCATGCGTTACGAGCAGGCGCTGGTGACGAACGATCTGGCCGTGCTCGACGACTGCTTCTGGCAGGATCCGAAGGTGCTGCGCTATGGCCTCGCCGAGAACCTCTACGGCTTCGCCGAGATCCAGACCTTCCGGTCCGGCCGGCCGGTGATCGACATGAGCCGGGAGCTGACGAAGGTGGTCATCACCACTTTCGGACGCGATTTCGCGACCGCGAACTGCGAGTACCGGCGTACGGCCTCCGGCCGTGCGGGGCGTCAGAGCCAGACCTGGGTCAGGCTCGCCGACGGCTGGAAAGTGGTGGCCGCGCACGTCTCCTGGTTCGAACCGGCGAAGTAGGCGCATGGCCAGGGCGGGCGTCGCGCAGATCAGATCAGGCTTTTTGCCTTGACCGGGAAGAGGGCGGCTTCCATGTTCTCGCCACCCTGCGATCAAACCGGAAGACTGAATGCCGAAAGAGGAAATGCTGGAATTTCCCGGCGTGGTGACGGAGCTTCTGCCCAACGCCATGTTCCGCGTGAAGCTCGAAAACGAACACGAGGTGCTCGCCCACACCTCGGGCAAGATGCGGAAGAACCGCATCCGCGTGCTGACGGGCGACAAGGTGATGGTTGAAATGACGCCCTACGACCTGACCAAGGGGCGCATCACCTTCCGCTTCAAGTAAGCGAGCCTCCTGTTGGGCGCGCAAGCGCCGCTCGTCCTCGCCTCAGCCTCGCCGAGACGGCTCGACCTGCTGGGCCAGATCGGCATCCGGCCCGTCTGCGTGCTGGCCGCCGATCTCGACGAGACGGCGCAGAAGGGGGAGCTGCCCACGACCTATGCGAGCCGGCTGGCCAGGGCCAAGGCGGAAGCGGTCGCGCGCCTGCGCCCGGATGCCTTCGTGCTCGCCGCGGATACCGTCGTCGCCTGTGGCCGGCGCATCCTGCCGAAGGCCGAAGAGGAGACACAGGCGCGCCGCTGCCTCGCGCTGCTGTCGGGGCGCCGCCATCGTGTGCTGACCGCGGTGGCTCTCGCCTTGCCGGGCGGCGGGTTGAAGGAGCGGCTGGTGGAGACGGCTGTGCGCTTCAAGCGGCTGTCGCTGGAGGAACAGGCGGCCTATCTCGCCTCCGGCGAATGGCGCGGCAAGGCCGGCGGCTATGCGATCCAGGGCCGCGCCGCCGCGCTCATCCCGTGGATCAACGGGTCCTATTCCAACGTCGTCGGGCTGCCGCTGGCGGAGACGGCGGCGCTGCTCGCCGGCGCCGGCTGGAGACAGGCGCCGTGAAGGTCGAGATCCTGGTCGAGGACAGCCCCCTCGAGACCCGGATCGCGCGCCTGGAAGACGGCCGCCTCGCCGCCCTCGACATCCTGCGCCGCGGCGAGGAGAGCCTCGTGGGAGCCGTGTGGCTCGGGCGCGTGCGCCGCGTGGTTCCCGGAATGGAAGCCGCCTTCATCGAGATCGGCGAGGCCAAGGCGGGCTTTCTCGCCGCGGGCGAGGCGCGCCTGCGCAAACCCGATCTGGCGCGCGATGCAGGGATCGGCGCGCTGGTGCAGGAGGGCGAAACGCTCCTGGTGCAGGCGATACGCGATCCGGTGGGCGAAAAGGGCGTGCGCCTCACCGCCGCCGTCAGCATCCCCGGACGAGTGCTGGTGCACACGCCGCTGGAGCCCGGCGTGCGGGTCTCCCGCAAGATCGCGGACGAGATGGCAAGGAAGCGCCTTTCCACCCTGATCGGCAGCCTAGGCATTCCCGGCGGGTTCATCGTGCGCACTGCCGCGGCGGAAGCGGGTGAGGATGCGCTCGTGGCGGAAGCGCGTGGCCTGGCGGACCGCTGGTCCGCGCTCGCGGCGCAGGCACGGATCCGCAAGCCGCCCTATCTCGCCATGCCGGGCCCCGATCCGGCGATCGAGCGTGTGCTTGAGGCCGGCGGTGCACCCGCTGCCATCACGGTCGAGGGACGGGCATCTTTCGGCCGTCTCAGGACAGCCCTCGAAGCGGCCGCTCCGGCGCTGCTCGACCGTCTGGCGCTGCACCAGGAACGCGAGCCGCTGTTCGAGGCGCGCGGCGTCGAAGGCGCGATCGAACTGGCCCTCGCCCGCCGCGTCCCGCTGCCCTCGGGCGGAGCGATCACGATCGAGACGACGGAGGCGCTGACCGCCATCGATGTCGACGGCGGCGGCGTAGGTGCCGCGGGCGACGCCGAGGCGGCTCGGCTGCATGTGAATCTCGAGGCCGCGGAAGAGATCGCCCGTCAGGTACGGCTGCGCGACATCGGCGGCATCGTGGTGATCGACTTCATCCGCCTGCGCGACGGACGCAGCCGGGATGCCCTGACCGCGCGCCTGCAACAGGGATTCGCAGGCGATGCCGGCGGACCGCGCATCGCGCCGCCCTCCGTCTTCGGGTTGGTGGAGATGACGCGGCGGCGGACGGGTGTCGCGCTGGACGCCCGACTGTCCGAGCCTTGCGCCTCCTGCGAGGGCAGCGGACGGCGGGCGAGCGCCCCGGCCATCGCCGCGGAAGCGGCGCGCCGGATGGCGCGCGCCATCGCCTCGGGCGCACCCGGCCCGTTTCGCATCGTGGCTGCAGCAGACATCGCCCGCCTGCTCGATCCCATCGCCGGGCGATTCGACCGGCCGGTCCGGGTCGAGGCAGACGCATCGCTTCCGCGAACCGCCTGCGACATTTTTTCCGCATGATCCGGAGGGAGCCCGCAGGTCTGCGGATTCGCTCGCTCTTTGCCTCGGATTTTAGCGGTAATCACGACAAGCTGCAGGCAAAGTAAACCCTCCGTTTAAGGGAGCGATGGCACAACGGCGCTCGTTCGGAGATCGCCTGCTCATGCCCGCCCAGACCGCTCAAGAACAACTCCTTCTCGAACTGATCAATCGCGCCCGCCTCGATCCCGCGGCGGAGGCCGCGCGATACGGCATCAGCCTGAACCAGGGCCTGACGCCGGGTACGATCAGCGCGACGTCCAAGCAGGTGCTCGCCGGCAACGACCTGCTCGCCCTGGCGGCCGACGGACACAGTTCGTGGATGCTGTCGGCAGATGTCTTTTCACATACGGGCAGCGGCGGCAGTTCCGCGCTGCAGCGGATACAGAACGCGGGCTATACGCTCACGACACCTTGGTCGGTCGGCGAGAACATCGCCTGGATCGGCGATACCGCCCCGCTCGACATCACGCAGACCATCCTGGACCAGCACGAGGGCCTGTTCCTCAGCGCCAGCCACCGCACGAACATCCTGAACGCGTCGTTCCGCGAGGTCGGCATCGGGATCGAGACGGGCGCCTACACCCATACCGACAGCGTCACCTACACCTCCTCGGTGATGACGACGCAGAATTTCGCCGTGAGCGGCGCCGCCGTCTTCCTGACCGGCGTGGTCTACACCGACAGCGACAACGACGACTTCTATTCGGTCGGGGAAGGGCGCGGCGGCGTGACCGTCAGCGTCGGCAGCGGCGGCAGCGCCACCACCGGCGCGCCGGGCGGCTACGAGCGCACGATCGCGCAGGGCACCAGCACCGTCACCTTCTCGGGCGGCGGCCTCGCCCAAGCCGTCACCGTCTCTGTGGTTTTCGGCACGCAGAACGTCAAGCTGGACCTGATCGACGGGAATACGGTCGCCAGTTCCACCGATCTCACGCTCGGAACCAACGCAGCCAACGCCCGCCTCCTCGGCGTCAGCAACCTCTATGCGATCGGCAATGGCCTCGCCAACGTCATCGAGGGCAACAGCGGCGACAATTCGTTGAGTGCCGGCGGCGGCAACGACACCGTATCCGGCGGCGGCGGCAACGACTATCTGGCCGGGGAGGCCGGCAACGATTCGCTCGTCGGCGGCGCTGGCATCGACTGGCTGTGGGGCGGGATCGGCAACGACACGCTGGACGGCGGCACGGGCGCCGACAACCTGAACGGCGAGGACGGAGACGACAGCCTGCAGGGGGGCGACGGCAACGACCGGCTGACCGGCAATGTCGGCAACGACACCATTCGCGGCGGCAACGGGGACGACTGGATCGGGGTCTGGAACAACTTTGGCAACGATCCGGCCAACAACTTCTTTCCCGAGTACGGCGACGACCTTATCTATGGCGACGCCGGGAACGACGTGCTGTCGGCCGGCCTCGGCCGTGACACCGTGTACGGGGGCGCCGACAACGATTACCTGGCCGGCGAGCAGGACGACGATCAGCTCTTCGGCGAGGCGGGCAATGACTGGCTGTGGGGCGGCGGAGGACACGACTACCTGGACGGTGGCACCGGGGCCGACAACCTGAATGGCGAGGACGGCAACGACACGATCCATGGCGGCGACGGCAACGACCGCATTACCGGGAATGTCGGCAATGACGAGATCCACGCCGGAGCCGGGGACGACTGGGTGGGCGTTTGGAACAACTTCGGCAACGACCCTGCCCACAATTACTTCCCCGAATTCGGCGACGACCTGATCCATGGCGACGCCGGCAACGACGTGCTGTCCGCGGGCTTCGGCAATGACACGGTGTATGGCGGGGCCGACAACGACTATGTCGCCGGCGAACAGGGTGACGACCTGCTGTTCGGCGATGACGGCGTCGACTGGCTGTGGGGCGGCGATGGACACGACACGCTCGACGGCGGCATCGGCAATGACAACCTGAATGGCGAGACCGGCAACGACAGCCTGGACGGCGGTGACGGCAACGACCGCATCACCGGCAATGTCGGCAACGACACCATCCATGCCGGCAATGGCGACGACTGGGTCGGTGTCTGGAACAATTTCGGCACCGATCCGGCATTCAACTTCTTCCCCGAGGATGGCGACGACCTGATCTACGGCGACGCCGGCAACGACGTGCTGTCTGCGGGCAACGGCAACGACACCGTCTATGGCGGGACGGACAACGACTACGTGGCCGGTGAAGCGGGCGATGATCTGCTGCACGGCGACGCCGGGCTGGACTGGATCTACGGCGGCAACGGCAACGACACGATCGTCGGTGGTGCCGGGGCGGATACGCTGATCGGCGAGAGCGGCGCCGACGTCTTCGTCTTCCGCAGCGTCTCGGAACTCGGCGATCGCATCCTCGACTTCAACGGCGCCGAAGGAGACCGCATCGACGTCTCGGCACTGCTGGACGCGGTCGGCTATGCCGGCAGCACGCCGTTCGCCGCGTCGCGCCTCACGCTCTTCCAGTCGGGCGCCGATGCCGTGCTGTCGGTCGACACGACCGGAGGCGGGTCCTTCGTGCCCGTCGTGACACTGGCGAACACCTCGACCGGCGCCGTCGATCCGCTGAACCACTTCATCGTCTGAGATCGGGCCGCTCCGGCGGCCCGATCTCCGGACAGGGATCAGGCGGGCAGGAAGGTGTTGTGCCCGTCCTTGTGCACGACCTTGCCCGGCCGCTTCAGGCTGTCCTTCGCCTGCAGATCCGCCAGCACGGCGGGATCGGAGGGCGGATTGGCGACGAAGCGCTTGCCCGATGCGCTCTCCCGCCCGATGACCACCCCGAACTCCGGCCCGTTCTTGCCATGCATGACGGTATAGGTCTCTATCATTGCATCGCCCGACGGGGTCTCGGTGAAAGGCGCTTTCGGCATGGCGTCGAGCTCACCCTGGAGCTTCGCCGGCGCCTCGCGTTCCCACTTTCCTTTCAGCGGTGTGGTCGAATAGACGCCGAAGGAATGCTTGGTCACGTAGTTGCCGTTGGCCGTGACCAAGCCGAACTTCCCGGGATTCTCGCGCGCCTTGCGGATCGCCGCCGATATCGAGTGGGTCACGTAGTTGTTCCCCGGCCCGCCGAAATAGGGAAGACCTCCGGTCAGGGTCAGGTTGCGCGGATCGTCCTCCGACAGGCCGAGTTCCTGGCAGCCGATCTCCACCGCCGAGGGGAAGCAGGAATACAGATCGAAGAAGTCGATCTGCTCGAGCGTCCTGCCCGCCATCGACAGCGCCAGTCTCGAGCCGTTGCGAATCGCGGGCGAGGAATGGAGGTCGATCCTCTCGGACACGTACCAGTGGTCATGTCCGTCGGCGCAGCCGTGCAGATAGACCCATTTCGATTCGGGAACCCCCAGCTTCCTTGCCTGTCCGACCGAGGTGATGATCAAGGCCGCCGACTGGTCGATGAAGGCGTTCGAGTTCATCAGCCGGGGATAGGGGAAGCCGATCCAGCGATTTCCGTCATCCACCGTGGCCAAGCGCTCGGCCGAATAGCCGTCCCGCCGCGAGGCGAGCGGATTGGCCGCCGCCACGGCGGCGAAGCGGGCAAAGAGCCTGCCCATGGCCAGCATGTGTTCGGGAATGGTGCGACCACGCGCACCCCTGATCGCGTTCTCGAACAGCGGATACATGGTGATCGCCGCGCGCATGTTGTGGCGATCCTCGTGATCGGACCAGCCGCGCCTGTCGTCGCCGATCTCGACCCACTTGCCGCCGGGATCCTCCTTCCAGGACACCGGCAGGCCGGCGCGTTCCACCGCGTGCTGGGTGCGCAGCGCCTCGCCCCCCACCACCATGGCGGCACGCAGTTCGCCTCTGGTGATCTGCTCTGCGAACCTGTTGATCAGGTATTGCGGCATGTTGCCGCCGTTCCAGGTGTAGAGATAGGTCGACGGCTTCAGGCCCAGCCGGTCGGCAATGCTTTTCGGCGGATTGGTAGAGGTGCCGAGCTTGGTCGCGAACCGGTGCGAGGTATCGGAAAAGAGCCTCAGCATCGCGATGGTGTCGATCGCACCGGCGATGCCGGCGGCGGCACCGGTATCGTCGAGGGCGATACGCCCGGCCTGGGCGATCAGGTCGAAGGGCGAGCGGCCCTTCTCGATCGGCGTGGTCATGTCGGTCACGTCGCCGCAACCGACCAGGATGGGGGTCGTTTCCTCAGTCATTTTCTTCTCCATTCGAACGCGGACTAGAGCTGCAGGTCGGTGCCCAGATGATAGAGGCAGTCGCCCCGCTCGGTCCGACCGGGCACTCGCTTGCAGATCACCAGACCATCATGCCGGAACTTCACGACGACCGGCTCGCGCCAGGGCGAATCATGGAAATGGATGCGTGCGGCGGGCTGACCCTCCTGCACCTCGTCGCCGAGTTCGGCGAGCGGCTCCCACACACCCCCTTCGGAGGCATAGACGTAATAAGGATCGCCCGCCACGGTGAGTAGGCGCGTCGGGGGTGCCGGTACGGTGGGGCCGGTATAGGCGCCGAGATGTTTCAGCAGGCGAAGCATGCCTTCCACCGTCGAGTTCAGCACCGAAGTGGTCACCTGCCCCCCGCCGGCGAGTTCCGTCCCCATGCAGAGCACGCCTCGCCGCGCAGCCGCCGAGGTCAGGGTGAGGTCGGCGCCCTGCAGCGCGAGCCCGAGATAGGCGACCGGTGCCCCGAAGGCGCGCATCATGCCGATCACCTGGTCGGTCTTGTGCTGTTCGGCATGCCGGCGGCCGAGGGTCGACGGTATGTAGGTCAGCGAGCTGCCGCCCGAATGGAAATCGAAGGCGTAGTCGGCATCCGCCAGCAGGACGGTGTCGATGAAATGCGCGATCTGCCTGGTTATGCCGCCGTCGGGATCACCCGGGAAGCTGCGGTTCAGATTGCCCTCGTCGATCGGGGAGGTGCGCATGCCCGCCATGGCTGCCGGGAAATTGGCCGAGGGCAGGATCACGATGCGCCCCCTGACCTGCGCCGGGTCCAGTTCGCGGATCAGCCGGCCGAGGGCGAGCTGCCCTTCCCACTCGTCGCCGTGATTCCCCGCCTGCATGTAGATGCGCGGGCCGTCGCCGTTCCTGATGCAGGCGATGGGGATGGGGATCCAGCCATAGGCCGAGCGATGGACCGAATGCGGCACGCGCACGAAGCCGGTCTGCCGGCCTTCCTTCTTCAAATCGATCTCGAGAAAAAAGCGGCTCGGCTTGCCTGCTTCGACCATTCCCCTCACTCCGTTTCACATCGCCCCTCAGGGGCGTCACAATAAGACGAAACGAAGGGTCGGGAGGATACGGAAATGAACGAGCGGAAGGTGCTCCTCGAAGGCTTGAGCTTTCCCGAGGCGCCGCGCTGGCACGACGGGCGCCTCTGGCTGTCCGACTTCTATCGGCAGCGCGTACTCACGGTGGACGAGGCGGGTCGGACGCAGACCGTCGTGACCGTCGCGAACCAGCCCTCCGGGCTGGGCTGGCTGCCCGACGGCCGGCTCCTGGTCGTCTCCATGCTGGACCGCAAGTTGCTTCGGCTGGACGGCGCCGCGCTCACCGAGGTCGCCGATCTCTCCGCTCTCGCCACGGGCCCGTGCAACGACATGGTCGTCGACGCCAAGGGCCGCGCCTATGTCGGCAACTTCGGCTTCAACCGGCATGCCGGAGAAGCGGAGCGCACGACCTGCATCGCCCGGGTCGACCCCGACGGCAAGGTGGTGAAGGCGGCGGACGATCTCCTTTTTCCTAACGGCACCGTCATCACGCCGGACGGGAAGACGCTCGTCGTGGGCGAGACCTTCGCGAAGAGACTGACCGCCTTCGACATCGCAGCCGACGGCGGCCTGTCGAACCGGCGTCTCTTCGCCGATCTGGGCGACGTACACCCCGACGGCATCTGCCTTGATGCCGAGGGAGCGATCTGGGTCGCCGATCCACGCGGCAACCGCACGGTGAGGGTCAGGGGCGGGGGCGAAGTAACCCACCGGATCACGACCGGCGACCGAGGCTGCTATGCCTGCATGCTGGGAGGCGCCGATCGCAGGACGCTGTTCATCCTGACCAATTCGGGCAGCGGGCCGGCCGCCGCCGCGAGGACCGACGGCAAGGTCGAGACGGTACGGGTGGACGTGCCCGGCGCCGGCCTGCCCTGAACACCGGAAACACGGAAGGAATTGCCCGATGGCCCGCCTGCCCTATCTCGACCGGGACGACCTCGCACCCGAGGACAAGAAGCTCCTGGACCGCAACATCAACCTGTTCCGCATCCTGACCCACAGCCCGAACGGCACCCGCGCCTTCCATGCGCTCGGCGGCTACATCAGGAACGGCAGCAAGCTCGACGGGCGCCTGCGCGAACTCGCCATCCTCCAGGTCGGCTGGCTCGCCCGCTCTCCCTACGAGTGGTCGCATCACGTGAAGATCGGCAAGGATTTCGGGGTGAGCGATTCCGATATCCAGGCGCTGATCGCGGAGAGCGACGGCAAGGAGAGCGCATTGGAGCCGATCGCCAGGACGGTGCTGCGCTGCGCCCGCGAGATGACGGTCGACGGCGCCGCCTCGGACGCCACCTTCGCCGCGCTGCAGAAGGGCATGAACAAGGCCGATCTCACCGACCTCGTCATCACAATCGCCTTCTACAACGCGGTGGTGCGCTTCCTGGCCACCATGCAGATCGACGTCGAGCCGGACTACCAGCCCTATCTGGAACAGTATCCGCTGCCCAAGGGCTAGCCTCCCTCTCCGTGGAGGGGATTCACCTATGCCACCTTCCGGGGGCCTCGGATCAGGCGGCCTGGCCTGGCGCCGGTGAACTCGCCGTTGCTCAGCGTCTCGATTCCGGCGACGAAGGTATGCCGATAGCCGACCCCCTTCTGGATCAGC